>Ga0105053_10008553_pt1 | contig 13267 bp, 14 predicted proteins | sample BON01_FD_78093 | JGI IMG/M metagenome (GOLD analysis project Ga0105053, IMG submission 78093) | Freshwater microbial communities from Lake Bonney liftoff mats and glacier meltwater in Antarctica - BON-01 | ecosystem: Environmental > Aquatic > Freshwater > Ice > Glacier meltwater | place: Lake...
CGACAATCAAACCAACAAAGACTCTTGCGCGCGATAATCATTGCCGCGATCATCATCACCGCCGCGACACCAGGTTCTCATCCAGATTGTCGCGCGCCTCTCATCCAGATTGTCGCGCCACACCAGGTAGCGTGCAGGTCGCATGGCCGTGTCGGTGCTGACGGCGCGGCGGCCGAGCGCCACGTCGTTGAGGCGCGAGCGGGGCACCTTGATGGCGTTGGCCAGCTCGTCGACGCTCAGGGCCTTGGGTGTCAGGAACTCCTGGCGCAGGATCTCGCCGTGATGGACCGACGGCAGCCGGCGGCCCGATGCGATGTCGGAGAAGTCGATGCGCCGGCTGCCGAGGTCCTGGCGCGTCATGGCCATGGTCATGCTCCCGAGCGGCGGTCTCGCTTCCTCGCCCGATCATACGCCCGCACTCCAGACGCAGAAAGGGCCCGGCGCTTGCGCACCGGGCCCTTCCGTATCGATCGGCTGTTGCCGCAATTACGCGGGCGACAGACCCGAAGCTGCGGGCTTGCCGCGCTCCATGGAGATCGAGTAGTTGACCTTCTGGCCTTCCTGCAGGGTCGGCATGCCGGCCGCTTCGACGGCGGTGGCATGCACGAAGACGTCATTGCCGCCCTCGTCCGGCTGGATGAAGCCGAAGCCCTTGTTGACGTTGAAGAACTTCACGGTTCCGGTGGCCATGTGCTGGCTCCTTCTCACTCAAGTGTACGCCAATTCGGCGCGTTGGTTTGCGCGGTCATCGCGCAGTCCATATCCGAATTCAGCGTTGTCTTGGGAGTGCCCCATCGGGGCGGGTAGCAAGCCAGGCAATCGTTCGAACAACGCTGATATGGGTGATTGTGGATGGAATTGCAAGTGGAACCTGCAGGGCGGACGCACGCGTGATCTCCCTGCAGGGCGCAGGCTTGCGCCCGCGCACGCTTCCGGCAAGGCTCCGGGCCGCACAGGGAGTGGAACCATGGAACAGCGTTTTGCCGGCAAGCGGATCCTGATCACCGGCGCGGGCGGCGCGCTGGGCGGTGCCGCCGCGCGCGCCTTTGCCGCCGAAGGGGGCCGACTCGTGCTGATCGACCGTTCCGAGTCGGCGCTGGCCGGTGTGAGGGGCGAACTCGGCGCCGCCGTCGTCGCGTGCATGGCGACCGACGTCACCGACGAGACGATCGTGGCCGACACGGTGACCCGGGCCGAAGCCGCCCTGGGCGGGATCGACATCGTGGTCAACGCCGCCGGCATCGTCGGCCCGGCCGGTCCCATGATCGACTGCGCGCTGGCCGACTGGCAGGCGGTGTTCGCCGCCAACGTCACCGGCACCTTCCTGGTCTGCAAACACGCGATCCCGGCGCTGTCGCGCGCGGGCGGCGGCGCTGTGGTCAACTACGCCTCCACCGCCGGCATGACCGGGGAGGACACCCTGGGCGCCTATGCCGCCAGCAAGGCCGCGGTCGTTTCGATGACCCGCTCGCTGGCGCGCAACCACGCCGCCCACGGCATCCGGGTCAACTGCGTCTGCCCGGGTTCCATCGCCTCGCCCATGCTGGAGAACTGCTTTGCCATGGAATCGGCGCTGGGTTCGGACCCGGCGGTGGTCCAGGCGCGTTACCTGGCCGGTCATCCCGCCGGGCGTTTCGGCCTGCCCCAAGAGGTCGCCGCCGCCGTGCTGTTCCTGGCCAGCGACCAGGCGGCGTTCATCGCCGGGGTGGCGCTGCCGGTCGACGGCGCCGCGCTGGCCTGAGTCGCCCGGTCGCGCAAGCGATGCTGGACCGCACGGGCGCGATCTGGCATCACAATCCGCGCCTTCACCACGGGACGCCATGACCCCATTCCGCGCTTTCGCCCGCCTGCTCACCCCGCTTGCCCTTGTCCTCGGGTTGCTCATGGGACCGGCAATCGCGCCGGCGATGGCCCAGACCGCCGACCAGATTGCCGCCGTGCAGGCCTGGCTCAACGGCCAGGGCTACGACGCCGGCCCGGCCGACGGCATGATGGGTGGGCGCACGCGCAGCGCCATCTCGGCCTGGGAGAGCGAACACGGCCAGCCCGAAACCGGCGCCGTCTCGCCCTGGATGATCGACATGGCCATGGGTGTGACCGCCGCCGAGGGCACGGGGCAGGGTGATGACGCCACCGGCCTGATCACGGCCGACCCCTCCGCCGAATCGGCGGTGAGCGACCTCAACGGCGACATCACGGCCTTTTCGGGCACCGGCGGGCTGGAGTTCAGCGAACGCGAAGGCGGCGCCATCCTGATCACCGACGGTTTTCCCTGGCGCCCCGGCATTCCGGTGGCGCCGCGCACCATCGTGATCATCGATACCGCCTACGGCATCTTCACCGCCGCGCCCGAAAGCCAGGTGCCGGTGCCGCTCGATGCCAATGTCGTGGAGGTTCCCGGTTCGACCTTCGTGCCGCTGTTCCTGGCCTATGACCGCGACGCTGCCGCCCAGAGCTCGCTGGCCGACGCCACCGGCATCGTCTGGCAGTTCCAGCAGGGCGGCCTGCGCTTCGAACTCGACGGCTACGTCCTGGAAGCCGCCGAACCGGGCGCCACCATCGCCTTCAGCGATGACGGCGTCCTGCTCACCGGCTTCACCCTGGCGCCGCTGTAGGCGGCTGCCGGGCCGGCGCGCTCACCGCTTCGGATTTGCACGCGGAGCCGCGGAGAACGCGGAGGGATGGCGTGGCCGTTTCCCCCTCCATTGTCATCACGGACAAGCGGAGGAGCCGCGCCGATCCGGGATCCACGCTGTGACCTGAGCCTCCGGCACCACGGCTTGAACGCGTGCGTGCGGCGAGGTCACAGCATGGATCCCCGATCTGCGGCGCGTTGCACCTTGTCGGGGATGACAATGTTGGGGAATGGCCGTGGCGGGCGGGACAGGCGGGCCGAACCGCGTCTCCGCGTGCCCCAAACAGATGCACCCGTCCCTCACACCAGCGGTGCGTCGGCTTCCCAGCGGTGGTGGGGGTCTTCGATCTCGACGATCCAGAGGTCGGGGTCGAAGTCGACCTGGCGGGCGAGAAAGGACTCGGCCTGGGCGTCCTCGACCGGTTCGGGACCGGTCGCCTTGCGCCAGGCCAGCGACTCGTCGTCGCGGCGCTCGGGCACCAGCACCTCGGCCCGTCCGGCTTCTCGAATCAGCTTGATGAGGACCATGCCGCCGTCGGCATCGCCCCGGCGCACGACATAAAACGGGATCGCCATGGCGCTGCAGACGCGCGACTGGGCATCGACCCACAACTGGGCTCTAAGGCGCGGAATCACTGGCTTTTCCCTTCATGCGGCATGGCTCCTCAAGGGCTCCTCACCGGGCAGGATGACAATCTGAACAACGGTCTGAGACGCTGGTTCCCCGGAATGGGACGGCGAGCGGCGCGGTGCGGAGGAATCACCGATGTTCATCCCAGTTCGGGTGTGTGGGCTTGATAAAGTTCTGGCGAGTTGGTCCCGAAGCAGCGCGCAACTCCGGCCAGAGTCGTGCGCTGTCGCCCGCGCACCGGAATGGCGATCCCCCAAATCGCCGGGGCGGACCTCGATCGCAGCTCGGGTCCGCCCCATTCTTTTTGGGAACCAGCCTGGCCTGCGTTCGCCGCTCCTCGCGGCTCACCCCCCACCCGGCCACAACCTTCTATTCTTCCACGTCGTCGACATCGAGCTGGCCCGAAAGCCGGCGCCGCACGTGCGACCAGGAGAGGCCCACGGCCATCACCGTGGCGATGGCGACCAGCGCGACCCAGGTCAGCGCATCGGGGCTTTCGACCGCCAGCAGACCGAAATCGATCAGCGCCCAGATGCAGGCGCCCAGAAAGGCGCAGGCCAGCAGCAGGCCCGGCGCGCCCAGCGAACGCAGGGTCGCGCGCAGGTAGATGACGAACAGGATCAGCAGACAGACGCCAGCCAGCGCCTTCAGCGCCATCTGCTCCTGGCCGCCCTCGACGACCCAGCGGTAGTAGGAGAAAGGCGTCGGGTTGAAGGTCGCCAGCACCGCGGCCAGCGCCACGATCCAGCGCAGCAGGAAACTGCCGGCATTGAAGGCGCGCTGGGCCATGGTCGTCTCTCCCGCGTGATGCGGCCGGAACTATAACGGGGTGCGCCTGCGCGGGCGACCGCCGTACTGCCTTGGGTCAGGTCCGGAACGACCGCCTCAGGCGGGCGGGCAGCCGCCCGTCGATGGCGACCAGGCCGAGCCCGACCAGCACCATGCCGGCGAGTTGTTCAGTGCTCACCGGTTCGCCCAGCACCAGCACGCCGAGCAGGATCGCACTGGGTGGCACCATCAGCGTCACCAGCATGGCGTTGCTGCCGCCGGCCCGGCGCAGCACGGCAAAAAACAGCAGGTAGGCGATGACCGTGGAGAAAAAACCCAGCCCGGCCAGCGCGGCCCAGACCTCCAGCGGCGGCATCGGCAGGTTCCAGGGCTGGTCGAAGACAAGGGCAAGCGGGATCAGCATGGCGGCCGAGCAGCTCGCCTGCCCGGTCGCGGCCGAGAGCGGCGGCAGATGGCGCAGGCGACGGCCCCACAATCCCGCCGCGGCATAGGACATCGCGGCCAGCAGCACCATGGCGCTGCCCAGCGCCTGGTCGCCGATGTCGCCCAGCACCGCCGGGCCGATCAGCACCACGATGCCGACCAGGCCGACCAGCACACCGGCCAGGCGGTTGGCGGTCAGGCGTTCGTCGCGGGTGACGAAATGGGCCGCGATGACGCCGAACAGCGGCGTCGTGGCGTTGAAGACGCTGGCCAGGCCGCCCGAGATCCAGACCTGGCCGGAGACGATCAGGCAGAACGGCAGGGTGTTGTTGAGCACACCCATGATGATCAGGTCGCGCCATGTCCGCCGGTCCTTGGGCATGGCCGGGCGCAACGTCAGCACGATCATCCACAGGCAGAAGGCACCGATCGTCATGCGCGCCATGACGATGGTGAAGGGCGGCAGCGCCGCCAGCGCAACCTCGACAAAAAAGAACGACCCGCCCCAGACCAGCGAGAGCCCCACCAGCATGAGCCAGGCGGTGCCGTCGAGGGAAAGCTGGCGTTGCGTCATGGCGGGCGGACCATAGGCGCGGTCCGCAGCGGCGTCATTCCGCTTCTTGCGGTGGCCGGCACGCGAAGGCCAAGGGGCTTGTGCAACCCGGCCACGCAATCGGCGCGGTCCGGTCCGGTTTTCCTTCCCGGCGGCTTTGGCGTCGTATTAAGGTTCGCGCGCCCAACCTGCAAGATTGCTTCACAACATGGTCCAGCACCGCCTGCAGCCCCTCCTGGCGCCACGCTCCGTGGCCATCGTGGGTGCTTCGCCCAAACAGGAAAGTTTCGGCTGGACCTCCTACCGGGCGCTCGCCGACTGCGGCTTCGAAGGCCGCATCGAACTGGTCAATCCGGGCTACCAGGAGATCGACGGGCGGCCCTGCCATGCCGCGTTGTCCGACATCCCGGGCGGCGTCGAACACGCCATGCTCAATGTCGCCAACGTCCGCCTGGAAGGCATCTTCGACGAGGCGATCGCCGCGGGCATTCCCGCCGTCACCATCTTTGCTTCGGGTTACCTCGAGGGCGACAGCAACCCGCCCCTGCTCGCGCGCCTGCGCGCCAAGGCCAAAGCCGCCGGCCTGATGGTCTGCGGCGGCAACGGTTCGGGTTTCTACAACCGCGCCGAGAAGGTCCAGATCACGCTCGCCGGTGGCCGCGGCGGCCCCGATGTCGGCCCCATCACGCTGATCGCCCAGTCCGGTTCGATCTATCTCGGCATGATCCAGACCGACGGCAGGCTCGATTTCAACATGACCGTCTCCTCGGGCCAGGAGATCGGCACATCGGCCGCCGAATACATGGATTACGCGCTGGAGCTGCCTTCCACGCGCGCCATCGCCCTGTTCCTGGAGACCATCCGCGATCCTGCCGCCTTCCGCGCCGCCGCGCAGAAGGCGCTGGAGCGCGGCGTGCCGGTGGTCGTGCTCAAGGTCGCCCGCACCGAGGAAAGCGCCAGGATGGCGGTCAGCCATTCGGGCGCGCTGGCCGGTAACGACGATGCCTACAACGCGGTGTTCGAGCGTTACGGCGTCCAGCGGGTCCACGATCTCGACGCCATGATCGCGACGCTTCAGATGGCGATCCAGCCGCGCCCCATCGCAAAGGGCGGGCTCGTCGCCATCACCGATTCGGGCGGCGAGCGCGAACACCTGGCCGATATGGCCAGCGACGCCGGCGTGCCCTTTGCCGCCATCGCGCCTGCGACCACGGAGAAACTCGCCGCCCGCCTGGAATACGGCCTCGATCCGGTGAACCCGCTCGATGCCTGGGGCACGGGCAAGGATTACGCACCGATCTTCCTTGATTGCTGGCATGCACTGATGGCCGATCCCGACTGCGGTGTCGGCGTCTGGGTCGCCGACCTGCGCGACGGCGAGAAGTACCGCACGGTCTTCACCCAGAGCGCCCACGAGATCGCCGCCGCCACCGGCAAACCCATGGCCTTTGCCACCTGTGTGCCCAACGGTATCGGCCACGAGACGGCGCGCCGCCTGCGCGAACTCGGCACGCCGCTGATCGATGGGCTGGGCCCGGCCATGACCGCCGTGGCCCGCCTGATGGCCTGGCGCGACCGCCGCGCCGCGCCGCCCATGGACCTGCCCGCCCCACCCGATGCCGCCGTCGTTGCGCGCTGGCGCGCCCGCCTGGGCGAGGGCCGCACGCTTGATGAAGCAGAGGGCCTGGCGCTGGCCGCCGACTTCGGCCTGCCCGTTTCGCCCAGTCTCATCGTCACCGATGTCGCCGAGGCGATCGTGGCGGCCGAACGGCTGGGGTATCCCGTGGTGCTCAAGACCGCGCAGGAGGGTATCGCCCACAAGTCCGATGTCGGCGGCGTTTGCCTCGGCCTTGCTGACGGCGATGCGGTTGCGCAGGCCTATGAGGAGATGGCCGCCCGCCTGGGTCCGCGCTGCCTGGTCAGCCCGATGGCCGCGCAGGGCACCGAGATGGTCTTCGGCATGGTGCGCGACGCGACCTTCGGGCCGCTGGTGCTGGTCGGCGCCGGCGGCATCTTCGTCGAGGTGCTGAAGGATGCCCAGCTTGCCGTACCGCCGTTCGATGCCGCCTTTGCCCGCGCCCTGATCGACCGGCTGAAGGCGCGGCCCCTGCTCCACGGCGTGCGCGGCCGGCCCGCCGCCGACGTCGATGCCCTGGCCGCCGCCCTTGCCCGATTCTCGGTCCTTGCGGCCACGCTGGGTGAAAGCATCGACGAACTCGACATCAACCCGGTGATCGCCGGGCCCGACGGCTGCCTTGCCGTCGATGCCCTGGTGGTGCCGTCCGCTGCCACACCAGGAGAGGAGAACAACGCATGAGCGAGGAAGTGCTCTACGAGGTGAAGGACAAGATCGCGCGCATCACGATCAACCGTCCCACCAAGATGAACTCGATCAACCCGCCGCTGATGGCCGAACTCTCGGCCACCTTCCGCAAGGCCGGCGAGGACCCCAAGGTTTCGGTCGTCATCCTGACCTCGGCGGGCGACCACTTCGGCGCGGGTTACGACCTGAAGTTCCCCTGGAGCGAGACCTACGGGCGCGGCCCCATGGGCACGCGCAAGATGCTCAAGGACTGCGCCGATTTCGAGTTCGGCCCCTGGGATTGCTCCAAGCCGGTGATCGCCATGGTGCGGGGTTACTGCCTGGCCGGTTCCTGCGAACTGGCGATGATGTGCTGCATCACCTATGCGGCCAAGTCGGCGAACTTCGGCGAGCCGGAAATCCGCTTCTCCACCGCCCCGCCCGCCATGATCATGCCCTGGCTGGTCGGCCTGAAGCGTTCGCGCGAACTGCTCTACACCGGCGACATGATCGGTGCCGAGGAAGCCCGCGCGATGGGCATGATCAACAAGGTCTACGACGACGACAAGCTTGAGGAAGAGACCCTGAAGTATGCCCGCCGCGCCGCGGCGATTTCCGTGGAAGGCCTGCAGACGACCAAGGCCGCGATCAACCGGGGCGCCGAGATTGCCGGCATGAGGAGCGCCATCGCCTATGGCGTCGAAGTCGGCGGCATTCTCGATGCCAGCGAGACCGAGCAGTACCTGCAGTTCTCGGCGGTCAAGGCCGAGAAGGGCCTGAGTGCGGCGATCCGCTGGCGCGAGAGCCAGTTCGAGTAGGCCGGAGGAGGAACGCGCGAGCCTGTCGTGCAGCGCGTTCCTTCCCCCCTTTGTGGGGGAAGGAGAGGATGGGGGAAAGGCGCCAGGCGCCAAGTTGCGAAAGGGTTCGCCTTCGGCGATCCCCCTCCCTAACCCTCCCCACAAGGGGGAGGGAATCTGTTGTGCGGGTGTGGGGGGCCTGCTGATGGGGAAACGTCATGACCGATGAGGTTCTCTACGAGGCGGCCGAGCGGATCGCGCGGATCACGATCAACCGTCCGACCAAGATGAACACGCTCAACCCGCCACTGATGGCTGCGCTTTCGGCCGCCCTGCGCAGGGCCGATGACGACCCCGGCGTCAGCGTCGTCGTGCTGACTTCGGCAGGTGACCACTTCGGTGCGGGTTACGACCTGAAGTACGACTGGAACGGCCATTTCGGCCATGACCTCATGGCCATGCGCCGGGCGCTGCGCGCCAGCGTCGATTTCGAGTTTGGCCCCTGGGACTGCTCCAAGCCGGTGATCGCCATGGTGCGGGGTTACTGTCTGGCCGGTTCCTGCGAACTGGCGATGATGTGCTGCATCACCTATGCGGCCCGCAGCGCGAAGTTCGGCGAACCCGAAATCCGCTTCTCCACCGCGCCGCCGGCCATGATCATGCCCTGGCTGATCGGGCTCAAGCGCACACGCGAGCTGCTCTACACCGGCGATATGATCGACGCGCAGGAAGCCTGCGAGGCCGGCATGGTCAACAGGGTCGTCGACGACGAGGCGCTCGAAGAAGAGACCATGCGCTACGCCCGCCGTGCCGCGGCGATCTCCGTGGAAGGCCTGCAGACGACCAAGGCCGCGATCAACCGCGGTGCGGAGATCGCCGGTCTGCGCGAGGCGATCGCCTACGGCATCGAAACCGCGACCATCCTGGACTGTTCGGAGACCGAGCAGTTCCTGCAGTTCGAGGCGGTGCGCAAGGAGCAGGGCCTGTCGGCGGCGATCCGCTGGCGCGAGAGCCAGTTCGCCTGAAGCGGCGTCAGCCGCCGGCGCCGTCCTCGGGATAGACGCCCCAGAGGTCGCCCATGGACATCCAGCCCTTCACGCCGGAGATCTCGACGCGGCACCAGCCGGGTTCGCAGCCCAGCAGCGTGCCCTGCACGCCCGGCTCGGCGCGAAACACCGAACGGCCGTCGGCCGAAGGTTTGTCGTAACCGGTGCGGGCGGTCGCTCCGGTGACCTGGATGGTGCGCTGGCCCGAGAGCATCACCCGGTGGACCCAGCCCTTGGTGCCGTCGACATCGCGCACCTCGCGCCACTGGTCGTATTCCTTGACGACCTCGACCGGCAGGCCCTTGCGCGTATAGACCCATTCGACGGGATAGGATTCGCCCGGCCCCGCCCGCATGTTGACCTCGTCGGCCTTGAGCGAGACGAAACGCGGAATAGGCAGGGCCTCCTGAGCCGATACGGGTGTTAAGGTGCCCAGGATCACCACCGCGAGGGCGGCGAACATTGTCACCGCAGCGACGTTGCGTTGTTTCGCCCCTTCGTATTTGCTAGACATCGCCCGCCCCGGAGACCGGCCGGGCTCCATCACGGCAAAAAGCACGCGCATGGCCCGCAAGAAACCAATCGTCATCGTCACGCGGAAACTCCCCGACGTCATTGAGACGCGGATGATGGAGTTGTTCGACACCAGGCTCAACGACGACGATCACCCGATGACCCGTGAAGAGCTTGTTGAGGCGGTAAAAACCGCAGATATCCTGGTTCCCACGCTCACCGACCGCATCGACAAGGGGATTCTGGCCCAGGCCGGGGAAAACCTGCGCCTGATCGCCAACTTCGGCACCGGAGTCGATCACATCGATCTGGCCGCCGCCCGCGAGCGCGGCATTACCGTCACCAACACCCCCGGCGTGCTGACAGAAGACACCGCCGACATGACCATGGCGCTGATTCTGGACGTGATTCGCCGGGTCAGCGAAGGCGCCCGCCTGATCCGCAGCGGCGAATGGTCCGGCTGGAGCCCGACCCACATGCTCGGCCATCGCCTGTGGGGCAAACGCCTGGGTATCGTCGGCATGGGCCGTATCGGCTCGGCCGTGGCGCGCCGCGCCAAGGGTTTCGGCCTGTCGATCCACTACCACAACCGCCGCCAGCTTCCCGAGTACGCCGAGCAGGAGCTTGATGCGACCTATTGGGAAAGCCTCGACCAGATGCTCGCCCGCATGGACATCATCTCGGTCAACTGCCCGCACACGCCCGCAACCTTCCACCTGCTCTCGGCGCGCCGCCTGAAGCTGCTGAAGAAAACCGCGGTGATCGTGAACACCTCGCGCGGCGAGGTGATCGACGAACAGGCACTCACCCGTATGTTGCGCGGTAACGAGATCGCCGGCGCCGGCCTCGATGTCTTCGAGCACGAGCCTGCCGTGAACCCCAAGCTGCTCAACCTCGGCAATGTCGTGCTGCTGCCCCACATGGGTTCGGCCACGATCGAGGGCCGCGTCGACATGGGCGAGAAGGTGCTGATCAACATCAAGACCTTCGTCGATGGCCACAAGCCGCCCGACCGGGTGATCGACACCCTGCTCTGATCCCATGGCCGTTCCGCCGCGCACCATGGACCTGCCCCAGGCGCAGGCCCTGGCGAGCGAACACGCCCGCGCGGGACGCACCGCGCAGGCTGCGGCGGTCTGCCGCTCGATCCTGGAAGCCAAACCCGATCACGTGCCGGCCCTGCATCTGCTCGCGCTGGTGATGAAAAACACCGGGCGCGAGGGCGAGGCGCGCGACCTGCTCGCCAGGGCCCGCGACCTGGCGCCGCAACAGCCCCTGGTGGCGGCCGATCTTGCCCTGATGGAACTGGCCGCTTCCCTGCCCGGCGCCCCGGCATCGGCCAGTGCAGCGCTCGTCATGCCGGGGCTCGACGGCGTTCAGGCGATGCGCATCGCACGCGCGGCCGAGGAAAAGAAACAACCCGGCCTGGCCGAAGAAGCCTGGCGCACCGCGATCGCGCGCGGGGCTGAGGCGGCATCGGCATGGTCGGGCCTGGCCCGCGTGCTTGAACGCGCCGACCGGCTGGATGAGGCGCGCGAGGCCTGTGACCGGGCGATCGCGGCAGGTGCGGGCGATGGTGTGCGGTTCCGCCGGGCAACGATGCTGCCGACCGTCTATGACTCGGTTGATCATGTCGGTGCGGCCCGGCGGGATTTCGCCGCCGGTATCGAGACCCTGCGCCGCGAAGGCCTCGACCTGCCCGATCCGGCGGCGTCGATCAGCCGGGTCGCCTTCGGCCTGGCCTACCAGGGCTGCAACGACCGTGACCTCATGGTTGAGTTGGGCGCCCTGTTCCGCGATGCCAGTCCGGCGTTGTCGTTTGTCGCCCCCCCATACGCAGGCCTTGCCGCGCCGGGGAAAACGTCTCCGGCTCGGCTTCGTCTCGCGCTTTCTCTACGAGCAGACTGTGGGCAGCCTGATGGAGGGCCTGATCGCGGGCATCGATCCCGAACGTTTCGAGGTCCATGTCATCGCCCCGCCGCGGCCCGGCGACCCGACCTGGGAGCGCATCGCGGCGGCGGCGCATCACGTCCACGCCCTGCCCGGCAGGCTCGAACCGGCAAGGCAGGTGCTCGCGGCGGCAAAGCTCGACGCCCTGGTCTTTGCCGGGGTCGGCATGGACAGCTTCCTCTATTTCCTGGCCTACGGGCGTTACGCCCGCCTCCAGGCGGTGACCTGGGGCCACCCGGTCACCACCGGCCTGCCCACGCTCGATCTCTACCTTTCGGCGCGCGATGCAGAGACGGCCGATGCCGACAGCCATTACAGCGAAACCCTGGTGCGCCTGGAGAGCCCGTCGATCCGGTATGAGCGTCCCGCGCGTGATCCCGCGCGCAACAGCCGGGCGGCCTTCAACCTGCCCGAGGGCGTCACGCTCTACGGCTGCCTGCAGACGGTGTTCAAGTACCACCCGGAATTCGATGCCGTGCTGCGTGCGGTGCTCGAGGGTGATCCCCAGGCCCGCCTGGTCCTGCTGACCGATCCGGCCGACCCGCTTTACGAACGCCTGCGCGAACGTCTGACCCGCACCCTGGGTCATGCCGCACGGCGCACGATGATGATGCCCCAGATGGCCCGTCCGGCGTTCCAGAGCCTGCTGGGTCAGATCGACGTGCTGCTTGATCCGCTCCACTTCGGCGGCGGCCAGACGACATTGGAGGCGATTGCGGCCGGCACGCCCGTGGTCACCCTGCCCTCGCCCTACCGGCGCGGCAGGCTGAGCCTGGCCTATCTGACCCAGGCCGGGGTCACTGATACAGTTGCCAGCGATGTCGCCGACTATGTCGCCAGGGCCAACGCCCTGGGACGCGATGCAGCCGGGCGCGCCGCGCTTGGCGAGCGGCTGGTGCGCGGCAGCCAGCGGGTTTTTGACAACGACGCGGCGGTCCGCGCCTTCGAAGAAGTGATGCGCGGGGCCTGAATCGTCCGGCTGCCGCCCTTGCTACTGGGCGGTGTAGACCGGTGCCGCATCGGGGCTGGCGTCCGAGATCTCCATGGCCAGCGCCAGCACCTGCTCGGGCGGTTCGTTGGAGACCACCGTCAGCTGGGTGCCGCCAACGCTCCAGATCCCTGCGGTCAGGCCGTCGACCTCGACCACCTCGATGCTGCTCGTGCCGGCGCTGTTCGGCGCGCCGGCGGCCAGATAGAGGCTGAAACGCTCGCGCCGGCGGTCCTCGTAGAGCACCTGCACCACCGGTCCGTCGGTGAGGTCGATCAGACGTCCGGCAATCAGTGTCATGCCGTTGGCCGAAAGGTCCGGGATGTCGATGGCCACACCCAGCAGGCGCCCGAAGGCCGATTCCATGTCGACCTCGGCCACGATCACCGGGTTGTTGGCATAGGCCGAATTGGCGAACAGCTCGTGACCGGCCACCGCGAGCTGCAGGCTCTCGGGCACGCCCAGGAACCGGTCGGTCACGGTACTGCCCAGCCAGCCCACAGCGATCAGCGCTGCGGCGGCGCAGGCCTGGAAGGCGATACGCCGCCGCCGCTGGCCATGCAGCCGCTCGCCCAGAGTGCGCACGAGCTGGTCGGTCGTGGGATCGTCCTGCTCCGGGGTCGTCTCCTTCAGGGCACCG
>Ga0105053_10008559_pt1 | contig 13261 bp, 11 predicted proteins | sample BON01_FD_78093 | JGI IMG/M metagenome (GOLD analysis project Ga0105053, IMG submission 78093) | Freshwater microbial communities from Lake Bonney liftoff mats and glacier meltwater in Antarctica - BON-01 | ecosystem: Environmental > Aquatic > Freshwater > Ice > Glacier meltwater | place: Lake...
ATCGATCGGTTGAAGCAGACCATCGACACCGTTGCAGCTCGCGTCGCGTCACTCGACCCGGCGCCTGACGTGCGGTTTGCAATGACGCTCTACCGGGATGAGGGCGATGTGTTCGTCACCGCAAACTACGACTTCACGTCCGACGTCGAGCAGTTCCGTGCCGCATTGGCCGATGTTGTGGCCGATGGCGGCGGCGACTATCCGGAGGCACTCGACGAAGGGCTCGCCGATGCGCTTGCCAAGCCAGCCTGGCGTGATCCGGCCCAGGCGATCCAGCTGATATTCATCATCGCAGATGCCCCGCCCCAGGTCGGTCGTCAGGTGGCGACGCCGTACACCGACTCGGTCGTCACTGCGATAGAGCGTGGAATAAAGATCTTCCCGATCGCATCGTCAGAGAGCGATGACCAAGCAGAAGCCGTGTTTCGCCAATTGGCGCAAGCAACCGGTGCCCCGTTCGTCTTTTTGAGCAACGGAGCAGGCGGCGCGGCGACCGGCGGGTCGACCGATATTGCCTCCACCGACTACGAAGAGCTCGCACTCGATGAGTTGGTCGTGCGGCTGATTGCCGAAGAGCTGTCGGAGTTGTCAGCCTTGTCGGGCACTGGCGCAGGCAACGTAGCGGTACCCACGACGGTCCCTCCGGTGAGCACGAACCCTGACGGCCAATAACACGGACCGTGATATCGCTTCGACACAACCGGTCGAGCGGGGCTGCGGGGCTGGGGGGGTGCCGGCGTTGTTCTCGCTCAAGAATTTCGGCGGCGGTACCGAAGGCAGAGCCGTGGACGGACCCGAAGGGGCATTGACATTCCAACGAAGGACGAAAAATGACGAGCAATCCCAGCAATGCCGATGTACTTGACGCCGTTGCTACGGAGCTGAGCAGATCCAGTTGGGACGTCGTCACTCCGCCTTCGTGATGAAGTCGTTGGCGTCGGACAGGCGACCGTGTTGACGCTTGTCGACCACCTGTTCTCACTTGTCGAGTAGCCGACCCCCTGGCCAAGCGAGAGCGGGCAACGTTGACGGTGCAGCAAGAGGCCCCGCCCTACCGGTACGTCATGGTCGAAGGCCCGGTGACCTTGGCGCCGCATGACACGGACACGAAGAACATCGACACGAAGGAGCTGGCCACCCGCACCTGGGCGCCGCGATGGGCGCGTGGTACGCCGAGAACAACCCTCCGAGCGACGACTCGGTAGTGGCACGTCTGGTATCAGAACAGTGGCTGACGGTCGACTACAGCAAGGTGATGTAAGTCAGACCATGCCCCTGAGCCAATACAGGCTCAGTGCCCAAGCAAGTGAGAGCAGCAGGAACGAGGCCATGGCCCAACGCCAGGTCAACTCCTTGACGATCTCGATCTCTTCACCCAGGGTGTCGCCGAGCGAGGCCTGAATCTGATCGTACGCCTCGACCAGTTCGTTGCCGGTACGGGCCTCGAACGACGCTCCACCAGTGGCCTCGGCAACAAGTTCCAGATCGGCGGGGCGAACAGGCACCGGCACCGGCTGGCCGCCGACCGGGTCGTTGATCACGCCAGCCTCGGTGCCGAAGGCGATCGTGAAGACGGGGATCCCCGCGTCGGCCGCATCTTGAGCCCCGTCGGAGGTGAGCCGGCCCACCGTGGTTTCGCCGTCGCTGAGGAGGACGATCACTCCGGGAGCGATGCCGGCATCGGATGCAGGGACGTTGGCGCCGTTTTCGGCGGAGGACGTTAAGAGGTCGGTGGCGGTGCTGAGGGCGTCGCCGATCGCTGTCGACTCGGCCAGGACCAGTCGGTCGAGCCCTCGATCGAGCGCACTGCGATCGAGTGTCGGAGGAACCGCAACGGTGACCCTGCCGGAGAACGAGATGAGTCCAACTTCGACGCCGTCATCCACTTCGTCGATGAAGTCGCGAGCTGCGGCGCGGGCCGACTCGAAGCGGTTGGGGTCGACGTCGGTGGCCTCCATCGAGAGCGACACATCGAATAAGACCAGAATGCGGCCCTCGCTGTTGGTCCGTTCGGTGGACCGGTCCACGGGTCTGGCGATCGCAATGACGGCTGCTGCGAGGCCGAGCAACTGAATTGCCGCGATCACATGCCGCCGCCACTTGGGACGTTCTGGAACGATCTTGTCGAGCAGGTCGATCTGCGTAAACCGCACAGCCGTGCGACTGCGCCAACGCAAAGAGGCCACGTAGAGCGCGCCCAGTGCGACGACGATCAGGAGAAACCAGAGTCGTCCGCCTGCGATGAAGTCGGTACTCATCGGCGCAGGACGCCTCCCCGCACGGCCTGGGTGCGGCGTCGTTGCACGTGTTGCACGATGGAGCCGAGCCAGTCACCGTGAGTAGAGAGCTCGATGATCTCTGCGCCGCTTCGGCCGATGGAATCGAGGCGGCTCGAGCGTTGCTCGGCGGCAGCATCGGCGAACTTGCGTTGCACGTTGGCGGTGACTCGAACTTCGCGTGTCCGTCCGGTGGAAGGATCGGTGAGGTGGACGAGGCCGATGGGCGGGATGTCGTACTCACGTTGATCGTGGATCGTCACAGCGAGGAGGTCATGGCGAAGTCCGAGGCGGCCGAGCGGATCGACCCAGGCGTCGCCGGCGAAGTCGGAGATGACGCCGACGAAACCGCGTCGCTTGCCAACAGCTCCGACTCGGTCGAGTGCTCCGGCGAGGTCGGCAGCGCCGCGTCCTTCGGACGGTGGCGCCGATGCGATTGTCGACAGGATGGCGCGTACCTGGTTCTTGCCGGCTCGTGGCGGCACGACGTGGATGTCGGGCCCCGCAACCAAGATGGCGCCGACGCGGTTCTGGTTGCGAGCAGTGAGGAACCCGATGACTGCAGCAGCAGACAGGGCCGTTGCTGCCTTGTCGTTCGGGACGGTGCCGAATCGCATGGTGGCAGAAGTGTCGACGACGATCCAGGCGGTGAGGTCATGATCGGCGATCTGGTTGCGAATGTAGGTCTCGTTCGTTCTGGCTGTCACGTTCCAGTCGATGCGCCGGACGTCGTCGCCTGGTTGATACGGACGAGACTCCCCGGGCTCGGTTCCGTGGCCGGGGATCAGGCCTTGGTAGTTGCCGTGGAGTACGCCATCGAGCCGACGACTGATCGTCAGATCGAGCGTCCGGAGGAGTTCGGTGACGGTCTCGGTGGGCGGAGCTTGGGCCCAGGTTCCCACCGTGCCGGACCGCCCAGCGACATCGGCAGCGGTTGTAGGTGCCGGCATCGATCAGCTCCGCTCGAAGGCGTCGTTCGGCTTGGGCGACACCCAGTTCGCCGGAACGGTGGCCAAGATCCGCTGGATCACGTGGTCGGCCGTGATGTCGCGGGCAAGCGCGTCATACGTCAGCAACAGGCGGTGGCGCAGGACCTCAGGCGCCAGATCAAAGACGTCCTGCGGCGTGGCGTACGTGCGGCCTCGGAGCATCGCAATGGCACGAGCGCCCTTGACCAAGTTGATCGATGCACGCGGGCTGGCGCCGAGGCCAATCACCGTGCTGAGATCAGCGAGGTTGAAACGGTCGGGGTAGCGCGTGCATTGCACGAGGTCGATGGCGTACTGCGAGACCGAACGATCGACGAAGACTTCGTCAGAGCGTTGCTGCAGCCTGATGAGCTCGTCGAGCGTGATGACCTGCGCTGGCACCGGCGCGGCGGAGGCAACAGCCATCCGGTCGAGGATCATCATCTCCTCATCGGCGCTCGGGTGATCGAGGACGATCTTCATCATGAACCGGTCGCGCTGCGCATCGGGGAGTTGGTAGACGCCTTCGGACTCGATCGGATTCTGTGTGGCGACGACGAAGAACGGCGGCTGGACTGGGTGGGTGATGCCGCCAATGGTGACCTGCTGTTCGGCCATGACTTCGAGCAGTGCCGACTGGACCTTGGCGGGTGCACGGTTGATCTCGTCGGTCAGCAGGAAGTTGACGAACACGGGGCCGAGTTCGACGTCGAAGGTCTCACTGCCCGCACGGTAAATGCGTGTGCCGACAATGTCGGACGGCAAGAGGTCAGGCGTGAACTGGATCCGGGCGAACGACCCGCCGACCACAGCGGCAAGCGTTTCGGCGGCGAGCGTTTTCGCGAGACCCGGAACCGATTCGAGCAGGCAGTGGCCGCGACATAACACGCCGACGAGCAAGCGTTCCAACAATCGGGACTGGCCAACGATCACCTTGCGCAACTCGAAGAAGATTTTCTCGAAGGTCTCTGCAGTCGCCGCGTCATTCATCGGAGCGACGGGCGGAGTGCGGCCGCCGCTCGTCGTCGGAGTGCCAGCATTGGGCTGGGCCGGGTCGGTATCGGCCATCTCGAAGTCGCTCATTCAACGGCTGACGTTAGCTGTCATGCATCGACGTCACTGCTCGGGGCTGCCTGCTTCGCGGCAGCGTTTCTCAGTATTCTTTCTGCATGAGCGACGATCTCGACACCGCCGCAGCTGCGAATTCCGACCGAGCCCACCCTCAGGAACTCGCCGGGTCGGACGACGAGTTGCAAGCGCGAATCATCCGCGACCGAGAGGAGTATCGGGCGTCACGGAAACTCTCCTCGATCGAAGCCGGTCGTCGCAAGGGCGGATTGCTCGGTGCAGCGTTGGCCGGGGCCATGATCACCCTCAGCGAGCTGTACGAGGGCAAAGAGATCAAAGACGACATCGAAGAGGTGTCGGAGAGCGCCGGCAAAGTGGGCGATATCGACAAAGACGGCATCGGCCTAACGGTCGCTGGCGTCAACGTCCACACCGAGCTCCCTGGCTGAAACGGTGATGTAACTGTTTACACATCGACGAGCGTGATCACGCACTTGTCGGTGAGCGCTTCTAGCCTGCACAACGTGAACGAGACCGTGTCGACCGACGTACTGGTGGTGGGTGGCGGCCCCGCCGGATCGGCCGCAGCAATCGCTCTCGCTCGGTCTGGGCGTGACGTCGTGTTGATCGATCGAGCGGTCTTTCCGCGCGACAAGTGCTGCGGCGATGGCCTGACCACGCTGGCGTTACGTGAGCTTGAACTACTCGCCTTCGATCCGGGCACGGTCGTCGACTGGTTTGAGGTCGACGGCGCATCGCTGCGTTCGCCGTCAGGTCGTTCGGTCGATGTTCCGCTCGACGGGCCGGGCACGTATGCCGCTGTTGCGCCGCGACTCCAACTCGACAACGCACTCGTCGATCTGGCGCGAACTGTCGGAGTCGATGTGCGCGACGGATCCGGATTCGAGTCGATGATCGAGCATGATGACCGGATCGAGGTCGTCGCCGATCACCTCCACATCACCACTCGCTACGTGATTGCTGCCGATGGCATGTGGAGCCCAGTGCGCAAGGCACTCGGGATCAACGAGCAGGGTTACCTGGGGGAATGGCACGGCTTTCGGCAGTACGGGCGCGGTGCAACCGGCACAGCAGCAAAGCAGCTGCATGTCTGGTTCGACGCCGACCTTCTGCCGGGGTACGCCTGGTCGTTTCCCCTGCCGAACGGCCGATTCAACATCGGCTTTGGGGTCCTGCGCGGTGGCGAAGTCAAGACCAAAGACATGAAGGAACTGTGGCTCGACTTGCTCGAACGCCCGCACATCGTCGAGGCATTGGGCCCTGACTTCGAGCTGGAGGATCGCCACACCGCCTGGCCGATCCCGGCGCGTGTCGACGAAGCGGTTCTGGCTCGCGGGCGCGTCTTGTTCACCGGCGATGCCGCGATGGCGACCGATGTGATGACGGGCGAAGGCATCGGTCAAGCATTACTGACAGGCCGACTCGCCGCCGAGGCGATAGACGCCGCCGGCGCGCTCCACCCGAGCGTTGCAGCAGGCATTTATGAGCGGGAAGTCGCGTATCACCTGTTCGCCGACCACAAAATGTCACGGGCGCTCGGCAAGGTGCTCGCCAAGCCGTGGGGTGCTCGAGGTGCGATCAGAGTCGTCGCTGCGAGTGGCGTGTGGGGCAAACGCAACTTCGCCCGCTGGATGTTCGAAGACGAGCCGCGCTCCATCGCACTCACGCCGAGTCGATGGCACCGCAAGTTGTTCAAACGACCCGGCGTCACCCTCAAATAATTACGCATGGGGTCAGGCCCCTTTCGCAACTCTGTGCGGGCAGTGGTCTCCGACCCGATCAATCAATCCGCAGATTCATACAGTCGTCGGCATGGCACGACTCTGTGAAGGCAAGATCGCAATCGTTACTGGCGCAGGTCGCGGTATCGGCCGAGAGCATGCGTTGAGCTTGGCTCGCCACGGAGCGAAGGTTGTCGTGAACGATCTCGGTGGCGAACGCGATGGCACGGGAACCGACGTGTCACCGGCCCAGCAAGTCGTCGACGAGATCGTCGCCGGCGGTGGCGAGGCAATTGCGAACGGCGACAACGTGGCCGATTGGGACGGTGCCAAGCGGATGGTCGATATGGCGATTGAGACCTTCGGTGGCCTCGACGCGGTCGTCAACAACGCCGGAATCCTTCGCGACCGGATGCTTGCCAACATGACGGAGCAGGAATGGGACGCAGTCATCAACGTGCACCTGAAGGGCACGTTTGCTCCGGCTCGTCACGCAGCCGCCTACTGGCGTGAGCAGTCAAAGGCGGGCAATGCGGTTGCTGGCCGAATCGTCAACACGTCGTCGGTTTCAGGCATCTACGGCAACGTCGGCCAGTCGAACTACGGCGCAGCGAAGGCGGGCATCGCGGCGTTCACACAGATCACGTCGATGGAGCTCGGTCGTTACGGAGTGACGGTGAACGCTGTCGCGCCGGTGGCGCTGACCCGCATGACCGAAGACCTCGGCCCAGCGCCGGAGACCGACGAGGAGCGCGAGGCTCGGTCGCCGAAATGGATCGCTCCGATTGTCACGTGGCTGGTCTCAGACGAGGCGGCCGACGTGACCGGTCGTGTCTTCGAGGCGTCCGGACAGTTCCTTGCTGTCGCGGAAGGTTGGGTGCGCGGACCGGCCGTCGACGCCACCGACGATCCTGAGTCGCTCGGGCCGATTGTTGAGTCGCTGCTTGCCGACGCCCGCGGGAGAACAGGCATGGACGGCAAGACCGTCACAGGCTGAACGCGAAGGAACCTCAGAAACCCCACAGCAAACGTCGACCAAACCAGGGAGCAACATCATGCCAATCAACCCCGATGCCGTCGGATCCACGAGCGATCCGGTCGAAGCCAGTTGGAACTCGAAGGATGCGTTGCTCTACGCGGTCGGCATCGGTGCCGGCCACGACGACTTGCCCTTCACGACCGAGAACAGCAACGACATCGAGCAACTTGTGTATCCGACGTTCCCCGTCGTCGTCGGGTGGGGGCGAGGCTCGGCGATGGGCAAGATCGGTTCGTTCAACCCGGCAATGCTCGTCCACGGTCAGCAGGCGGTCACGCTGCATCGCCCGATTCCCGTCGAAGGTACGGTCACCTTGACCAGCAAAATTACGGGTATCTATGACAAGGGCAGTGCCGCTGTCGTGGTGTCAGAGACGGTCGCCGTGATGGACGGCGAGCCGCTCTACACGAACGTGGGCTCATCATTCATGCGTGGCGAAGGGGGCTGGGGCGGCGACCGTGGTCCGTCCGGCCCGAAGAACGTGCCACCGGAGCGGCCTTGCGACCACGAAGTCACCTACGTGACCGATCGTGACCAGGCGTTCATCTACCGCTTGTCAGGTGACCGCAACCCGTTACACACCGATCCGGCCTTTGCCGCGATGGGTGGGTTCGACACGCCGATTCTGCACGGCCTCTGCTCATATGGCTTCACTGCCCGAGCGCTCCTGAGTGCATTGTGTGACAACGACCCGGCGCGTTTCCAGCACATCGAAGGTCGCTTTGCCTCACCGGTCATCCCCGGCGATGCGCTGCGAGTGCGTATGTGGTCGACCGAGAGCGGCGAAGCGATGTTCACCACGAGCGCACTGCCAGCCGGAGGCGGCGATGAGCGGGTCGTGATTGACCAGGGCTTGGTGCGCCAGAGGAAATAGTTGCGAAAGGGGCCTGACCCCAGGCGTAATTATCTGGCGAGGGCGATGAGATGGTCGACGATTGCTGAGGTCGAGATGTCCTCGCGCTCGCCGGTTTTGCGATCTTTGACCTCGATGGTCGGGTCGTCCTCGTTGCTCAGCCCGCGGCCCACAACGACGATCGTCGGGACGCCGATCAATTCGGCGTCCTTGAACTTGACGCCGGGTGAGGTCTTTGGCCGATCGTCGAGGAGGACGCGCAGGCCGGCGGCCTCGAGCGAGGCAGCCAACTCTTCGGCGTACGGCCCGTGCGCTGTGCCCTCTTTGCCGGCGCTGACGATGTGGAAGTCGGCGGGCGCAATCTCGCGCGGCCAGCACAACCCGTTGTCGTCGAGGGATGCCTCAGCGATAGCGGCGAGGCAGCGCGACACTCCGACTCCGTACGAACCCATGGTCGGGGTGACCGGCTTGTCGTTCTCATCGCGCACGGTCAGTTCAAGTGCTGCGGCGTACTTGGTGCCGAGCTGGAAGATGTGGCCAATCTCGATGCCGCGCGCGATTTCAATGCTCGAGCCACAGGACGGGCACACGTCGCCGTCGAGGATCTCGGCAGCTTCGACCACCCCGTCACCTGTGAAGTCGCGACCTGCAGTGAGGTGCAGAACGTGGTGGTTGTACTGGTCGGCGCCGGTGATCCACTGGGTACCATCGACGATGCGAGGATCGAGGAGGTAGCGGATGCCAGACGCTTTGTCGGCGCCGAGTGCGCCCGGCCCGATGTAGCCCTTTTTCAGGGCGGGGTACTTCTTGAAGTCGTCTTCGTCGAACGGGGCGACTTCGGCCGGAGCGACCTGAGCTTCGAGGCGCTTCATGTCGACCTCGCGGTGGCCTTCGAGGCCCACGGCCAGCGGTTCGGTTGTGCCGTCGGGGTGCCTCAACGTGACGACGACGTTCTTCAACGTGTCGGCAGCGGTCCAGTCACGGTCCGGGTGGCGCAGCGACGCATCGCCGTTCTCGCCGACACCATTCACGTAGTCGACGAGCTTGGCAATCGTCGGCGTCTTCGGCGTGTTGTGCACCATCGACGCGGGCAACCCATCGAACGGGATCGCATCGGGCACCGGCGTATGGACGGCCTCGACGTTTGCTGCGAAGTCGCAGGTGGTGCAGCGGACAAACGTGTCTTCACCAACCGGCAGGGGAGCAAGGAACTCTTCCGATGCCGAACCGCCCATAGCGCCGGAGGTGGCGGCGACGATGACGAACGGGAGCTGCATCCGCTCGAACAGCTTGATGTAGGCGTCGCGATGCGCTTGATAAGCGGCGTCGAGGCCGGCCTGGTCGAGGTCGAAGCTGTACGAGTCCTTCATCGAGAACTCGCGAGTGCGCAACAGACCTGCTCGCGGACGTGCTTCGTCACGAAACTTCGTCTGGATCTGGTAGATCACCAGCGGCAGATCGCGGTAGGAGCTGTAGAGGTCCTTCACCGTGAGGGTAAACATCTCCTCGTGCGTCGGCGCGAGCAGGAACTCGGCGCCGTGACGGTCTGTCAGGCGGAACAGATTGTCGCCGTATTCCTCGTAACGGTTGGTGGCCTCGTAGGGCTCTTTCGGCAGCAGTGCAGGGAAGTGGACTTCTTGGAATCCGGCAGAGTTCATCTCTTCGCGTACGATGCGCTCGACGTTACGAAACACCTCCCAGCCAAGGGGGAGCCAGCTGAATCCCCCGGGTGCAGCGCGGCGGATGTAGCCCGCACGTACCAGGAGACGATGGCTGGGAACCTCGGCGTCAGACGGGTCGTCACGCAAGGTTCGAAGGAAGAGACTGGACATCCGGAGCACGTGACGAAGCTACCGGCTGCTGTTCAGACAGTTCGCCTTCGGTTGATGGAGGTTCGTACGGTTTGGCCAGAAACGGTGCTCACCGCAACCGTCTGAATCGACGCTGCCATTCAATCGCGTTCCGAACCTCATGGCTCCGAACCCTTTCACAACTTCGACCTGGCAGGCGACGTGTTTCCAGTGAGCGACGAAGACACTGATTGGTTCGGCAATGGGTCTTGCCGAGTAGTAACCACCGTTCGGCCCGGCCCGGCCCGAACGGTGCGGTCTTCTGCTATCATTGAGTTTCGCAATTTGGTTCGTGACCAAGGCGTGGGGCTCTGCCTCACGCCTTGTTCTTTGAACGGGTACAGAACAGTTACAGAAAGGAGGCAGATCGACATGACCGAGAACAGTGAGCTCGCACGCGTCCGTGAAATCGTCGAACCGATCGCCTCCGACCTTGACCTTGACGTGTATGACATCGAACGCCGAGGTGTCACGGTTCGCGTCACGCTCGACACGCAACCCGGTTCCGACGGTGGCATCACGCTCGACAATCTGTCGCTGGCTACTCGGCTGATCTCTCGTGAGATCGACCACGAAGATCCGATCACCACACGGTTCACGCTCGAAGTGACGAGCCCGGGCCTCGAGCGGCACCTCCGCACTCCACGCCACTTCCAGCGCGAGGTCGGCAAGGACATCACGGTCCGATTCCGTGATCCCAACGCCGATCCCCGTCGGATCGAGGGGCAGCTGACTGCGGCGGACGAAACGAACGTCACGATGCTGCTCGACGACGGCACTTCATGCACGTTCACGATCGATGAGGTCGATAAAGCGCGCACAATGTTTGAGTGGGGGCCGGGTCCGAAGCCGGGCGCTCCGAAGCAACACCCAAAGAACGCCGGGAAGAAGCAAGACGGCAAAAAGCAGCCGGCCAAGAACCAGGCTGCGAAGATGAACACGACCGCTACTCAGAAGGAGACGCAGACGTCATGACCAATATGGACATGAGTGAAGCAATTGGCATGTTGGCCCAGGAGAAGGGCATCTCCGAAGAGGCGCTCCTGCACGTCCTCGTCGACGCGCTGGCCTCGGCCTACAAGCGCCGCGACGATGCCGCCGACGAAGTCGTCGTCGAAGTGAACCCCGAAACGCTGGAGTTCTCCTTCATTGCGTACGACGTTGACGAAGACGGCAACTGGGTCAACGAGCGTGACGACACGCCGCGTAAGGAAGAGATGGGCCGCATCGCCGCCATGACCTTCCGTCAGGTGATGAGCCAGCGCATCCGCGAAGTCGAATCGGACCGCAAATTCGAAGAGTACGCGAACCGCGAGGGTGACATCGTCACCGGCATCATCCAACGCACCGACGCCCGCTACACCCTTCTCGACCTGGGCCGCGCCGAAGCGCTGCTGCCGCAGGCCGAGCAGGTGCCGTTCGAGCGCCCCGCCCAGGGTGATCGCCAAAAGGCATACATCGTCGAAGTTCGCCGGACGCCGACGGGCCCGCAGATCGTCGTCTCCCGTACGCACCCCGGCCTCATCAAGCGGCTCTTCGAACTTGAAGTTCCCGAGATCGCTGACGGCATCGTCGAGATCAAAGCCTGCGCCCGTGAACCCGGACACCGCACCAAGATCGCCGTCTGGTCGAACGACCACAACGTCGATCCCGTTGGGGCCTGCGTCGGTGCGCGTGGTGGCCGTGTTCGTATGGTCGTCAACGAGATGCGTGGCGAGAAGATCGACATCGTGCCGTTCAGTGAAGACCTCGCCGACTTTGTTGCCAAGGCACTCTCGCCGGCAAAGGTCACACAGGTCATCATCTCTGAGGACGGCACCGCTGCCGACGTGATCGTGCCCGACCACCAGCTCAGCCTTGCAATCGGTCGCGAAGGCCAGAACGCCCGTCTGTCTGCCCGCCTCACTGGCGTGCGAGTTGACATTCGCTCTGAGACGCAGCTCGCCGAAGGAATCCCAGCCGGTCACGGCCGTGACTCCGACGTGGAGTACGCCGTCGGCGAGTGGCGCCCGAACCTCGAGACCGGGGAGAACGAGTGGCACGCAGCCGACGGTTCCGTCATCTCCGAGTCTGAGTGGAACAAGAAGGCTGAAGAGGCGCAAGCCGAAGCCGAAGCCGCCGCTGCTGCTGACGCCGAAATCCCCGAAGTGCTCGAAGAGCTCAAGGCCGGCCCCTGGGCTGGCTCGGTGATGCCGATGTCTGACCCCGATCAGGTGCCCCCGGGCTTCGAGATCAAGGGCAACGAGCAGTCAGAGATGTACCACGTCCCCGGCTCGCGTTACTACGACGCGACGAAGGCCGAGCTGTGGTTCCGTAGCGTTGACGCTGCCGAAGGTGCTGGCTACACGCCGCCCGGCGGAAGCGACGACACGTCCGAGTCTGACGTCGATGCAATCGCCGACGTCGAGGAAGAGGTCGCTCCAGCACCCGTTGAAGCTGCCGAAGCCCCCGCCGAAAGAGACGAGGCACCTGCTGAAGTTGCAGAAGCTTCGGCCGACGACGCAGCAGCTCCCGCTGCAGCAGATGACGCAGCAGATGACGAAGCGACAAGTGAGGAAGACGACTGAGATTCCTGGCCCCGTCCGCAGCTGCATCGGCTGCCGCGCCAAGCGACCACAATCCGAACTTGTTCGGATCACTCGGTCGCCCAGCGGTATCACCGTCGATGGTTCGAGCAGCGGGCGAGGGGCATGGGTCTGTCGAGATCAACGAAACGGTGGTGTGGCGGGGGAGTGTCTCGACACCGCAATCACCAAGCGAGCGTTTGCTCGTGCCTGGCGCAGCGACGTCAGTAGTGACGACATCACAAACATCAAAGAACAATCCAGCCGTCCATGACACCAGCCGTCGGAAATCCGACGGTCTGACGGGTGAAACGAACACCGCGCGATGTGCATTCATTGACACATCTGTGAGGGAATGACGACTGGGAAAGGTTGAATCGAAGCGTGGCAGCAAAGAAGATAAGAATCCACGAGCTTGCCAAAGATCTCGGGATGACAAATGCGGAGGTCATTGGCCTCTGTGGAGTACTCGGTGTTGCCGCGAAGGGACCTTCGTCGTCGCTCGCAGAGGCATACGCCGACATGGTGACTCGTCGCGCTCAGCGTGATGGGTTGACGCGTGACGAGCAGCCCGAAGAGGCTAAGCCTGTCAAGAAGACTGCAGCTAAGAAGAAGGTCGCAGCCAAAAAGGCGCCGGCCAAGAAGGCGGCCGCAGTCACGACTGAATCCGTTGCCGACGACGCCGTCGACGACGCCGTCGACGATGTTATTGACGACGCCGTCGACGATGTCGTTGACGTCGTTGAGTCAGCGGTCGACGAGCCAGCGCTCGACGAACCAGTTGAGGCTCCAGTCGCTGACACCCCGGTCGAGGCAGTTCCAATTGCCGAGGAGCCTGCACCAGCAACTCTGGTTGCTGCGGAGCCAACGCCAACACCCCCCGTAGCTGTCGATGTACCTG
>Ga0105053_10008563_pt1 | contig 13258 bp, 6 predicted proteins | sample BON01_FD_78093 | JGI IMG/M metagenome (GOLD analysis project Ga0105053, IMG submission 78093) | Freshwater microbial communities from Lake Bonney liftoff mats and glacier meltwater in Antarctica - BON-01 | ecosystem: Environmental > Aquatic > Freshwater > Ice > Glacier meltwater | place: Lake...
GGGGGGAGGGGGGGGGGGGGGTAGGGGAAGGGTGAAAGGGGGGGTGGGAGGGGGGGGCCAAGAAAGCAAAAGGGATGAGAGGAGGGGAGGGGGGGAGGGAGGGAGGGAGGAGCGAAAGTGATTTCGGTTTTTCAGGGAGGGAGGGAGGGAGGGAGGGAGGGAGGAGCGAAAGTGAGTTCTAGGCGCCTCCTTGGAGGATCGACCGGCGGTAGCACTCGCAATCGGGGCGATGCTCGCGCGCACGCGATCGCGACAAGGTGTGACGCCACCTTTCGCGATCGGTGCGGCGCGCGGCCGATGGAAAAAGGAGGTGGGGAGCGGGTGCACAGCCGCCGCAGGGGGGCTCTCTCCGTCTGCTCTCGACGACCGACCGGGACGCGTGCATGGCCGCCGACGGCGTCGAGAGGGGACTCACTGTTGAGCTGCTCGCCGAGCGCGGCCGCAGCCTCCTCGGCCGACATGGCGCGCGCGCGAAGGAAAGAACGCTCTCGCCTCTGTCTCTCTCGATTCAAGTGTGACACGACAAGAGAGGTGTGATCTGATCTGATGAAGGGTTGCGCGCGTGTGCAAGGTCGAGATTGGTGTGTGACGTCGCGGGGGCTCGGGCGCTTAAACCGGGGCAGCGACGAAACAAGAATCGGCGGCGGCGGCGGCGGCGGCGGCGGCGCGCGCTCCGTCGGCGAGCTCTCGCGCTCTTCCGCCTCTCCCATGTCGTCCTGCTCGTCCTCCCCCTCTTCTTCCGGCGAGGAGGAGGCGCCGCCGGATTGCCGGCGGCGGTGGCGCGCGTTTCCGGCGTCGGCGTCACCGGGCCCGCCTCCTCCTCCTCCTCCCCCTTCGTCGCCGTCATCATCGTCGTCGATCCTCCTTGACGTAGGCGTGCACCTCGTTTTGGCGTCCTCGGACGGTCTCGTTTTTTACACCGACCGATCGATCGCACGTGTTTCTCGGTTGAAATGGAACCAAGAGAGAGGGATTGCCGCCAAGAGAGCTGGAAGAGCACAGCATACAGACCCTTTCCCTCTACCCTCTCTTCCTTCCTCTCACGGGTTGGTGCAGTAGACGCCGCTCATGCGGTACCCGCGCTGCGCCGCGCGCTCGGCCCACTCGCGCGCGGCGCGCGGGTTGCGGCTGCACCCGTACCCCTGGTCGTACATGGCCGCCAGGAGGGCCTGCTGCTTGGGGTCGCCGCGCTGCGCCTCGGCGAGGGTGTCGAGGAACCAGCGGGACACGGCCTCCCGCACGGCCAGGCGCAGCGAGACGACGGCGGCGGGGGGCTCGGCCTCTTGCTGCTGCTGCTGCTGCTGTTGCGGGTGCTGCTGCGGGTGCTGCTGCTGCTGCTGCTGCTGCTGCTGCTGCGGGTGCTGCTGCTGCTGCTGCTGCTGCTGGGGCGCGTGGTGGTGGTGGTGGTGGTGCGCGGGGGGCTGCGGATGCGCCGGGGGCAGCGGCGCGGCGGCCGCGTTGTACTGCTGCGCCGCCATGGTCGGTGGGTTTTGTTTTGCGGGCGGGCGCGCGCCGTGCGGCGGCGCTCGGTCTCGCTCTCACTCGGCGTTTGGGCGCGCGCGCTCGAAAGAAACAGCAAGCCTGCGCGCGCGCGCCGTCTGCGTGCGTTGAGCTGCCTCTGTCGGTCCGGCGGGTAGTGGGTTCCTGTAGTGTTCGAGTGTTGCGTGGGGCGGGCGGAGGAGGAGGGGGAGGGGGCATGGAGTGGGGGCGGCGTCAGGGAGACATGTCTCGTCGCTTTAGTGCGCGCGCCACTGAATGCGTCACGATTGCGGGGGGTTGCCTTGCATCGCCCGACCTCCAATGGCTGGGCGGCGACTGGCGGAGGGGGGTGATGGGATTCTCCGCGGGACAGAGGGAGGGGAGGGCTGTTCAAGTTCGTGGGAGGCGCAGGCGCTCTCTCTCTCTCTCTATCTCCCTGTCAACTCACCACGCGAAGAGACGCCAGGTGCAGACACACACACACAGAGCAGCGCTGCGATGTCGCGCAGCGAGGCGGCACACTTGTCAAGTCAGGAGGGGGAGCTAGTGAGGCGGGCCGTCGGCGGCGGGGTCGGTGGCGGCGGCGAGAGACGGGCTTTTTTAGGAATGGGGGGGCGCTGGCTTCGTTCTAGGTGTGCCGCGGCGCGAATGGGGCCGCCAGTGTTTCGTGTGCGTGGGACTCTATATAATTGAAAGATAGGGAGACAGCGGAGGGGGTCGACGGTTGAAGGGAGAGGGAAGGGGGACGCTCCTGTCTCCTGCAGGAACTGTGAGCAAAGGCAGGAGGTGCGTTCCCCTTCAACAACGCACGCCCTCCTCGCGACTGCAAACACCACGGCAAACACCCCGGTCGACAACCTCGACAACAATGTCAAACCCAGTCCCCGCTTCGACCCAGGAAAGACCCAGGACGACTTCCTCCCCTTCAACCGCAACTCACTTGCGTCGTGCAGAACCAAAGGAGAGCGCCCAGCAAACGCCAGCAGGCGATAGCCGCTAGCGTGAAGAGGAGACGACCACATGTACTTCCCCTACGGCTGGCCGACGGTGCTCGGCCATTCGGCCGAGGGCGCCGCCGATTCGCCGTCGACGTCGCCGTCGCCATCGCCGCCGTCCGGCGCCGCCGCCGCCGCCGCCGATGGAGGAGCGGCGACGCCGGCCCCGGCGCCCAAACGCCAGCAGCGCCCCAAGCGCACGCTCCTGCTGCAGGTGGACGACCGCTACGTCGTGCGCGTGACCGACGCGTCCCTCGAGGTCTGGTCGTCCGGCCGCCACCGCGCGCGCCTGGGCGCGTGCGCGCTCACCGCGCGCGAGCGCCGCAGGTACGGCCGCCATGCCGCTGCCTGCTGGTGCCCAAGCCGCGCGGCGTGCGCGGCCGTCACCACGCGCGGCCACCTGCTCGTGTACCACCTGCACGTGACGCGCGACCCGGCGGTGCCCGGGCCCGCGCCTCAGGCGGTGGCCGCGGCGCGGGCGGCCGCGGGGCCGGGGCCGGGCGCCTCGGCCGGCGGCGGCGGCGGCGGCGGCGGCGCGGCCGGCCTCGACGCCGACGGGGCGGGCCCCGTGCTCGCGACCGACCCTGCCCCGGGCTCCGCCGCCGACGGCGGCGTGGGGTTCGGCCGCGCGCGCCCCACTGACGCGCCCGCCGCGCCCCACCACCGCTCGGTCGTCCCTTACCTGGAGACAGCCTTCCGCCTGCCGCACGAGGCGCGGCCCCGCGCCGTCGCCGCCGTCGGGCGGGCGGCCCTGCTGCTGGCGTTCGACGACGCGACGCTCGCGGCGTACACGTGGTCGGGCAAGACGCGGGAGGCGCCGTGCGACCCGCTTGGGGCGCTGTTCTCGGAGGCAGAGGACGAGGAGGAGGAGGAGGCGGGAGCAGGGAGGGCGTCGACGGCGGCGGCCACCGCGAGCCGACAGCAGCAGCAGCAGCAGCAGGCGCCCTCCCTCCTCCGCCCGCGCTGCGGCATCCGCGCCCTCGACGTCTGCCCCTCGGCCCGCAGCGTGGCCGTCGTGCTCGACGACGGCGCGTGCGCCCTGCTGCGCCTCGAGCACGACGCCCCCGCAGAGGCGCTGTGCGCGCGGCCGTCGGCGCTCCACTACAGCCACTGGCTCTTGCTGCCTGCTAGTGGATTATCAAGGGGGCAGGGCGCGGGCGGGACGGAGCGCGCGACCGTGGCGCGCATCTCCGCGGGCGCGGGGCTCGTGGCCGTCGGCACCGAGTCCGGGCGCGCCTTGCTGTGCCGGCTCGAGGCGGCGGCGGCGACGGCGGCGACGGCAATGGCGACGGCGGGCAGGGGGGGCGGCGGCGGCGGCGGCAGCGGCGGCCCGGGCGGTCCCGTCCTCACGGGTGGCGCCGCGGGCGGCGGCAGCAGCGAGAGCGCTGCCGGCCTTTTCGGCGGCCCTGCCGTCGTGCGCGTGCTCGACCCTGAGGCCGCCGAGCTCGGCGGCTACGGCGACGCAGGCGGCAGCGCCGGCGCCTCGGCCTTTTCCTCGACGGCGGGCGGCGCGGGCGGCGCGGGCGGCGCGGGCGGCGTCGCCGCGCTCGCATGGGCCCCTGACGCGCGCGCCCTGGCCGTCGGGCACGCGCGCTCGGGCCTGGCGCTGTGGACGCCCTCCGGGTGCCGCCTGGCGTGCACGTCGCGGTCGCCCGAGTCGCTCGCGCGCGACGCTGGCGGCGGGGGCCGGCACCAGAGGTCGAGCGGCGGCGGCGGCGGCGGCGGCGGCCTGGCGGCCTGGGCCTGGACCCCCGGCGGCCTGGACGGCGCCGTCTCGGCCTTGGCCTGGGGGCCCTGGGGCTACAGCCTGCTGGCGGCGGAGCAGGCGCCGCCAGACGGTCTCGGCGGGCACTGGCCGGCGGGAGGCGCGCTGTCGGAGCTGCAGCTCGCGCGCTCGGCGCGCGGGCACCACCGAGTTAGCGCGCCGCCGCCGCCGCCTCTGCCGCCGCCGCTGGGCGCGGGCGCGGGCGCGGGCGGCGGCGGCGGCGGCGTCCCCCCGCCCGTCGCCCCTGCTTCCCCCTGGCCCTCTGCCGAGGCCCACGCCCTCCTCGCGCACGACCGCCTTCTCTTCCTGGCGCCCGCGGTCCCGTCCTCGGGCCGCGCCCGCGCGCGGGGCGCCTCGTACGCGCACGGGGGAGGGCCGGACGGGGCGGCGGCGGCGGCGTGGCTAGCCGCCGCCTCGTCCGCCTCGGGGGCCGCCGGCGGCGCCCTGCCGGCCGCCGGCGGATCCCTCGCCGTCCGTCACCTGCCCGCCCCGCCCGCCTACCTGTCGTCCGCTTGGCCCTTGCTGCACGCGGCCGTCTCGCCCACGGGATCCGACGTGGCAGTCGCGGGCGGCGTGGGCATCGCCGTGTACAGCACGGGCCTAGGCGGCGGCGGCGGCGGCGGCGGCGGCGGTTTTTCGATCGGCGCGGCGGCCATGGCGGCGGCGGCTGCCGGAAGCGTCGCTTTGACCGGCGGCGGTACGAGCGGCGACGCCGGGTGGCACCTGCTCCCGGACCTCGCGCAGGAGCGGCGCGTGCGCGTGCGGGCGCTCGGCTGGGCCGGCGGCGGCGACTTTCTCGTCGCCTGCGCCGACGCCGCGCCGCTGGACGCGCCCGGCGCTGGCGCCGGCGCCGGCGGCCTGCTCGGCGCCCTGCTCCTGGGCGGCGCCTCCGCCGGCGCAGCCGCGGGGTCCGCGGCGGCGGGCGGGGCGCGCCCGCTGCCCGGGCACGTAGCGTCGGGCGGGGCCGGGATGGGAGGGCGCGGCGGCGCGCGCGGTGGCGGCGGCGGCGGCGGCGGCGGCGGCCACCGCCTGCGCCTGCTCGTCTTCCCCCGCGGGCGCCTGTCCCTGGGCGCCGTCGTCGCCACCTACGACCTCACGTCGGCCGCGCTCCCAGGGTCCGGCGGGGCCGTCGGGGCGGCGGCCGGGGCCCTCACCGGAGGCGCGGGCAGCATCGGCGGCGGCGGCATCGGCGGCGGCGGCGGCGGCGGCGGCGGCGGCCAGGGCGCCGCCGCCTCGGCCGCCGGCCCGCTGCTCGCGTTTGACTGCCTCGGCCGCCACATGCTCGTCGCCACCGCCCCCTTCACCGTCACCCTGCTCGAGCTCGCGCTCGGCAGCGGGCGGCCCGAGCTCGCGGCGCTGCTGGAGGTCTCGACCATGCACCCCGGGCGCCCCTTGCTGGACGCGGCCCTGGTCGCCGCGCCGCCGCCGCCGCCGCCGTTGTCGCTCTTGTCGCCCCTCGTGCCGCCGCCGCCGGGTTTGCCCCCTGCTTTTTCGCCCCGCCCCTCCCCGCCGCCCGCGCCCCACCAGGTGCTCATGCTGCGCGCGGGCGGGACGCTGAGCCTGCTGGACCTCGAGCGCGGGGCCGAGACGGCGCTGTCTCGCGCGGGCGGCGCCGAGGCGTTTTGGCTTCCTTTCTTGGACGGGGGCGGGAGTGGCAGGGGGGGCGCTCGTGCCGACACCGCCGACGCCAACGCCGCCGACGCCGACGACGCCGAGTCGCCCTGGTTCGCGTACGGCGCGCGCGGGACGGAGATTTGGTTTCCCTCGCTCTTGCCCGCGCCGCCCGTCCTGGGCAGCGCGTCCTCGCTGACGTCCATTGGCGGCAGGCTTGGAGGAGGAGGAGAAAGAGGAGGCGGGCCGAGCGCCGGCGCGCCCCCGTCCCGTCAGGCGAGCGCGGCCGCGGCCGCCCTCGCCCGCGCGGCGAGCGGCACCGGCGGCAGGGGGGCGGCGGCGGCAGCCGATCCCCAGAGGCAGCGGCGGCAGCAGCCGTCCCCTCACGAAGCCCCGCCCGACCTCGAGCTGGCCCTCGACCGCGAGGCCTACCCCGTCGGCGTCTCGCTTGCAGAGTGCGCGCTCGTGGCCCTATCGACGCGCGCCGTGCGCGCGGCCGCGACGGCGCCGGGCGGAGGTCGCGGCGGCGGCCCTGGCGGCGGCGGCGGCGCCGGCTCTTCCGACGAGGCCGCGCCGCCCGCGGCCCCCCTCCCCCTGCTGGGCCCGCTCCTCTGCCTGCACCCGACCCCTGAGGCCAAGCCCCTGCTCCCCTGCCTCCTGCGGCGGCTGCTGGCGGCCGGCGCCCCGGCCGCCGCCCGCGCCCTCGCCTCGCAGCACGCCGGCGCGCCCCACTTTGCCCGCTCGCTCGAGTGGCTTCTCTTCACGGCCCTGGACGGCGAGCCGGGCTCCCCGGGCCACCCGGCGCGCACCAGCGCGGGCGCCTACGGCGGTAGCGCCCCCGCGGCCGTCGAGGGGGCGCGGCGGGTGCTGGCGCGGGCGTCCGCCGCCGACGCCGCGGCCGACGCCGCCGCCTTGGCGGCCCGCAAGGCGGGCGGCGCCGCGGGCGCCGCCCCTCCTGCCCCGGCGGCGTCGTCGCCCTTTGCCGACCGCCCGCACCAGACGTGCCTGCCCGTGCCCGTGACGCCGCTGCTGGCGGACGCGGCGGCGTTGGTGATGGCGTTCGCGCCCCCGCCGCCGCCGCCGCCCCCCGCCCGGCGGCCCATGGTGTCGCCGTTTGCCTCGGCCGCCGGCGCCGCGCCCGGCGCCGCTTCCTCGGCCGCCGCCGCCGCCGCCCTCACCGCCCCGACCGCAGCCGCCGCCGCCGCCGGCATTCCCGGCGGCGCCGATTTCCGCCCGCGCGCCCCGGGCTTCAGCGCCGCCGGCGCCGACGCCGTCGTTCGCGTGTCCCGCAAGACCGACGCCGCCCTCTGGCCCGCCCTCTTCACGGCCTGCGGCCCGCCAGGCGTCCTGCTAGAGGCGCTCGCCGCCGCGGGCAGGCCGCGCGCCGCCGCGTGCCTGCTCGTCGTCGTCGACCGGCTCGAGGGGCCGGGCGAGGCCGGCGCGCGCGGCCTGGCGCTGCTGCGCTCGGCGCTGTCGCGCGGGGCGTACGGCCTGGCGGCGGACGTGCTGCGGTTCTTGTCGCCGCCCTCGGAGGAGGAGGAGGAGGAGGACGACGTGGGCGGGGCCGCGGGGGCAGCGGCGGCGGCTGCGTCGGCGGCGTCGGCGGCCGACGCGGCGGCCACCAACGGCGGCACCGGCGGCGGCGGCAGCGGCCTGCTCAGCGACGCCCGTTACTCGTGTTTTGTCCAGGCGGCGCCCCCGTCGAGCGCGCCGGATGGCGGCAAGGCAGGCGCGCCGGCCCCCGCCGGCGCCGTCGGATGGTTCGACTGGCTTTTTGGCCTTGAGCCCGCCGCCGCCGCCGCCGCACCCGCCGCCGCCGCCTCACCCGCCGCCCCCGCCGCCCCCGCCAATGCCTCCTCGACGCCCCAGCTGGCGCCGCGCCGTGGCGCCGCTCCCCCTCCGTCCTCGTCCTCGTCGATGCTGCCCGCCGCCTTCTCATTCTTCGGCGCGCCCGCCGCGCCCCCGCCCCTCTCGGCCGCGCGGCTGGCCGCCGCCGACGCGCGCCGCGCCGTGGCCGCGCACGGCTGGTCCCTGCTCGCCGCAGGCCGCCTCGCCGCCTTTGCCGCGCTCGCGCTCGCGCTGGCGCCGCCGCTGCCGCCCGGCGGCCTGGCGGGGCTCATGCGGTCGTGCGGGCCCGAGCAGCTCCCGCCCCTGCGCTCGGCGGCGGTGCGGCGCGCCGCGCCCCTGGCCGCGCTCGCGGGCCGCGGCGGGCGCCGCCGGCGGCAGCAGCAGCCCGAGGAGGGAGCGGAGGACGAGGAGGAGGCCGCCGCCGAGCGCTAGGCCGCGCGTCTCGTCTGTTGCCTCGTGGCCGCCGCCGCCCGGCTGCCGGCGTGGGAGTCCCCCTCGGCCGAGGCCGCCGCGCGCGCGGCCCTGGACGCGGCCGCCGAGCTCCCCGAGGCGGAACAAGGGCGGGCGGGCGGCGGCGCCGCGGTCCTGCGCTGCTGCGCGGCCCTCGCCGTCCTGCTCGCCGACGCGCCGGCGGCCGTCTGCGTCGGCCTCTCTCGGCCGGCGCTGTGGCGCGCCTTCTGCCGGCGCGCGCGCGCCGACCCGGCCCTGGGTGTCCTGCACGGTGGGATCGAGGCCCTCGACGCCCGGGTGCGGCGCGAGCTGGCGGCGGCGCGCGGGCGCGGCGCGTCAGTGGTGGCGCCGGCCGAGGTGCGGGCTGTCTAAGCGGGGGGCAAGGGGCGGCGGGCGGCGCGCGACAAACCCCCGCCGCCGCCGCCGCCGCCGCCGCCGCCGCCGCCGAAAAAGGGAGAGAACGCGAACGCGAACGACCGCGCTAAAAATAGGAGTTGGAATCGCACGTTTTCAGAGAGGCGTCTTTTCAGATCATGAACCCGCGTCCAGGCTGCGGGCCCGGGCGCACCCCCTTGGCGACGATGCGCTCCAGCTCGCGCGCCTCCTGCTCCTCGTGCTCCTGCCGCTCCTTGCCGGCGGCGTCCTCGCCGCCGTCGCCCTCGCCGTCGCCCTCGTCCCCCGCCGCGCCCGCCGCCACCGCCGCCGACGGTCGCCGCCGCCACCGCCACCGCCCCCCCATTCCCTCGGCCTGACGCCCCCTTTGCCGCCTCTCGTCCTCCGCCTTCAAGTCTTCCCGCACCACCCTGTCCGCCACCTCGACCGCCGCCGCCACCGCCGCCGCGCCCCTCGCCGTCGCCGCCGCCGCGCCGGTTGCGCTGGCGCCGCCGTCCCCGAGCGCCGCCGCCGCCGCCGCCTCGGCGTGCGCCCCCAGCCGCCGCTCGCGCGCGCGGCCAGCCTCGATCGCGGCGAGCACCGAAGTCAGGCGGCGCTCCGTCGAGGACGGCGACGGCGCTGAGGGAGAGGAGGGGGAGAAAAGCGGCGGCAAGAAGGGCAGGGGAGGCAGGAGGCGCCGAACAGCAGAAGAAAAAGACAACGAAGAAAAAGACGACGAAGAAAGAGACGGCGGCGGGCCGTCGAGCGCGGCGGCGACGTCGTCCAGCGCCCTCGAGCGCGCGGCGGCCACCGCCCGCTCTCGCGCGGCCGCGGTCGCCGCGCGGCGCTCCTGCTCGGCGCACGCCATCTCGTCCGCGCGGCGCTGGCGCTCGGCGAAGTACAGCGACACGGCGGCGGCCGTGGCGATTGAGTAGAGCGTGGCCAGCGCAGCGGCCGAGCCGCGGTGGCGGCGCCAGCCGTCGGCGGCGCCCCCCAGCGCGCGCGCGGCGGCGCCGGCGCCCGTCCCTCCTGCCGCTCCCGGCGTGTTTGCTGCAGCGCCCAGGGGGCCGTACCGGCGGACGCGCAGGGACTGGGCGATCTCGGCCGCGGCGTCCAGGGCGCGCGCGTAGTCGTAGGGAGGGGGGCGAGGTGGCGAGGGGGGGCGTGCCGGGCGCCCTTTCTCCCCCGCCCCTTGTCCTCCTCCCGCCGGGGCCTTGCCGCCGCCGCCGCCGGGCGACACCGGCGGTCCTTCGCCGGGGGGCATGTTTTGTTGGTGATAGTGACGCGCGTGCCTTGAGCGCTGAGGGAGAGTACTGGCCTGCCACTGACGCCAAGAGGCCTTTAAGCGCGCGCGCGACAGGCAGCGGTGTCTCAGCTGCGCGCGCGTGTCAAAATGGAGGGGCGACGGGGGCGATGGTGCGGTTGCTGATCACTTTGATCCGCCAGCCACTGGGGCGGCGACGTTACCGCACATGCGATCGCCATCCTGGGCGGTTGTCTGTCAGTGGGGGGTGGCGCACTCTCAGCACCGAGTTTTGTGCTGGCGCGCAGCGTCGTCGCGCGGGCAGCGTCGTCGCCATCGCTTCCGCACGGCAGCGCGCCGCTCTCTTTGCTCCTCCATTTGAATGATATATCCACCTCTCGTGCGAGCCACAGCAGCACTCAATTGTTCGCCACATGCACACACTTTGACAACCACACCATCGCGTTCTCTTGACTTTGCCGCGCGCGCGCACGCGAAACCAAAACTCTTGCACACCACACAAAATCACTCGTTCCCCCGACCACGACAACCATTCTCCTGCTCGCTCGCGCCCGGCGGCCGCTGCTGCTCCTGCGCGCGACGACGACGACCGCTCCTGCGCGTGTCTTTACCAGCGGTCCATCGACCCCCGTCGCGCCGGGCGTCTTTCTCAGCCACAGCGCCGAGGCAAAGCACCAGCACTCGCGGCATCAGCAGCAGCGGCCCGCGCGCCTCTCGTTCGCCGCCCGCGCCGCCGCCGCCTCGTCCCCGGCGTCGTCGTCGTCGCCAGACAGCAGCCCTACCCCCGGCGGCGAGAGCCCGCCGCCCACCCCACACCCGCCCGCCCGCCTGCCCAGAAAGAGGTCTAGCACCCCCAAGATCGCCACCATGGGCGAGGGCGACGACGACAAGAAGGATAAGCAGCCCCCGTCTGCCCCCCCCGCCGCTGCCGCCCCCGTGAAAAAGGAGGCGGCGGGCGACGGCCGCCCCAAGCGCAAGGCCGCCGCCGCGGCCGCGGGCGCCTATGCCGGCGCCGACGCGGACGGCGACGGCAGCAGCAGCGAGACCACGTCGGACCTGAGCTCGTCGGACGAGGGCGACGTCGGGGCCGCCAAGGCCAAGCCGGCGTCCGCGCAGAAGAAGGCGGCGGCCAAGGCGCCGCCGGCCAAGAAATCCAAGCCGGCCGCCGCCGCCAAAGGAGGCGCGGGCGGCAAAAAGGGCGGCGGCGGCGGCGACAGCAGCAGCAGCAGCAGCGACGACGACGACGACGACGACGACGACCACGACGCCGGCGGCCGCAACGGCAACGCCGGCCCCCCCCCTCTGCGCGTCGACGCCCGCCGCGTCCGCCCGCTCAACGCCGTGCCCGCCCCCAAAGACGGCGCCGCCCCCGTCCTCTACTGGATGTCGCGCGACCAGCGCGCCGACGACAACTGGGCGCTGCTGCACGCATTAGAGCGCGCCGCCGCCGCCGGCGGCGCGCCCGTGGCCGTCGCCTTTTGCCTCGTGCCTTCCTACCTAGGCGCCGGCGCCCGTCAGTTTGGCTTTTTGCTGCGCGGCCTGCGCGAGCTCGAGGCCAAGCTCAAGGCGCGCGGCGTCGGGTTCTTCCTCCTGCGCTCCGACGACCCGGGGCGCGCGGTCGCCGAGCTGGCCGCCGCGTGCCGCGCGGGCCTGGTGGTCACCGACTACTCCCCTCTGCGCCTCGGGCGCGAGTGGCGCGCGCGCGCGGCGGCGCTGCTGGCGTCGGGCGGCGGCGGGGCGGCCGCGGCCCCGCTCGCGGCCGCCTCGGCCGCATCCGCCGCCGCCTCTGCGGCCGCCGCCGCCGCCGCCGCCGCCTCTGCCGCCGCACCTGCCGCCGCCGCCTCTGCCTCTGCCGCCACCGCCTCTGCCGCCGCCTCTGCCGCCGCCGCCGCCCTGCCCCTGGCCATCCCCCCGGGCTACCGCTGCTGCGTGCGCGAGGTCGACGCGCACAACGTCGTGCCCGTGTGGGTGTGCTCGGACAAGCGCGAGTACGCCGCCCGCACCATCCGCCCCAAGGTCCACCGCCACCTGGTGGACTTTCTTCGCGAGTTCCCGCCGCTGCCGGCGCGCGTGGCGCCGGCCTGGCCCGGCACGACGACAGGCGCGGCGGCGGGACCGGCGGCGGCGGCGGCGGCCGGCGGCGCCCCGTCTCCTGCCCCCTCCGCCTCCTCCTCCCCCTCCTCTGCCCCGCCCGCCCCCCCGCCCGTCGACTGGGACGCCCTGCTGGCCGAGGTGCTCGCGCGCGGCGCCGACGTGCCCGAGGTGGCGTGGGCGGCGCCAGGCGAGCGCGCAGCCCGCGCCGCGCTCGACGGCCCCGGGGGCTTCCTGGACCCGGCGCGCCTGGCCTTGTACGACTCGAAGCGCAACGACCCGGGTGTCCCCTCGGCCCTGTCCGGCCTGTCGCCCTGGATGCACTTTGGCCAGCTCGCGCCGCAGCGCGCCGCGCTCGAGGCGTCGCGCCGCCGGCGCGGCGCGAGCCGCGCCGCCGTCGACTCTTTCCTCGAGGAGGTGGTCGTGCGCCGCGAGCTGTCGGACAACCACTGCCACTACACGCCCGACACGTACGACTCGCTCGCCTGCTGCAGCGCCTGGGCCCTCGACACCCTGCGCGCGCACGCGGCGGACCCGCGCGAGAAGAACTACACGCGCGGCCAGCTCGAGCGCGGCCAGACGCACGACGAGCTCTGGAACGCCGCGCAGAAGGAGATGGTCGTGTCGGGCAAGATGCACGGCTTCATGCGCATGTACTGGGCCAAGAAGGTGCTCGAGTGGACCGACTCGCCCGAGCGCGCCTACGCCGACGCCATCTACCTGAACGACCGGTGGTCGCTCGACGGGCGCGACCCCAACGGTTACGTGGGCGTGCTCTGGTCGATCGGCGGGATCCACGACATGGGGTGGGCGGAGCGCGCCGTGTTCGGCAAGATCCGTTACATGAACTACGCGGGGTGCAAGCGCAAGTTCGACATCGCGCGGTACGTGGCGCGGGTGGAGGGGATGGTGCGCGAGGCGCGGCGGGACGGGCGGCTGCCGCCGTGCTTGGCGCCCGGCGGCGGGGGCGGCGGGGGAGGGGGCGGCGTTGGAAGGGGAGGGGCCGGGGCGGGCGCGCCTGGCGGTGGCGGCGCGGGCGGCAAGAAGCCCTCTTCCGGCTCGGTCAAGCCAAAGCCGTTGTCGGGCGGCTTGAAGAAGCCGGCGGCGCCGGCGTGAGCGTGCGCCGCCGCCTGTTTGCCTTTTTTCATTTCTTGGACAGAGCGACGAGGAGAGAGCGCGACGGCGCGCGCCCCCCCGCTCGGCGCACCAAAAGATAGAATTGGAGTGTTACACGCGCACGAGCACAAGCGGCAGCCGAGAGGGCGAAGCAAAGAGGGAGAGGTGGGCGTTTGCCCGACGACGACATGGGGGGGGGGAGGGGCCTGGGGGGGGAAGGGAAGGAAGGGGGGGGGGGGGCCTTCCCGGGGGGGGGCCTGTTGTGTA
>Ga0105053_10008565_pt1 | contig 13253 bp, 5 predicted proteins | sample BON01_FD_78093 | JGI IMG/M metagenome (GOLD analysis project Ga0105053, IMG submission 78093) | Freshwater microbial communities from Lake Bonney liftoff mats and glacier meltwater in Antarctica - BON-01 | ecosystem: Environmental > Aquatic > Freshwater > Ice > Glacier meltwater | place: Lake...
AACCACTCGGGGAGGAGCGTGGTTTTTGTTCGCGCTCGGTGATATGTGTATGTGTGTGTTTGTATGTGTGTGTGTGTGTGTGTGTGTGTGTGTGTGTGTGTGTGTGTGTGTGTATGTGTGTGATTGAGTGAGTGAGTGTGTGAATGTTTATGTGTGCGTACGTGTGTATGTGCGTACGTGCGTGCGTGTGTGCGTGCGTGCATCCGTGACAACGCGAGTGCGGTGACTTTCTGTGTGTGTGTGCGCATGGAAGAGCAAACAAGTGTGTGCGTGTATGCGTGAAAGTGTGACAGTTGTTTATCCGTTTGAGTGCTCAGGTGTAGCTAGTGGTAATTAAAGCGGTACACATGTATGTATGTATGTATACATATGAAGGAGGATCAGGGATCAAGAGGCTACGCAGCGGAGGACTCGAGGCGGAAGCGGAAGGCGCACTCGGCGGCGGGTGGCACAAGCACGGCAGGCGAATTGGAGACATTGATGCCAACAAGCTGCCCCGTGATATTGGTTGCCTGAGCACACGGGCCGTTTCTCAACTCAAAGAGCACACCACCCTCGGCAAAGTCCGCGAGGGATGCCCTGGCGCACTGCTGCAGGCGCAGGCAGTGGGTGCCGTTTGAGGCATAGCCTCCGGGGCATCTAGACGCCAAGAAAAGGAGGTAGTTGAAGGCTTGCTCGCCTCTTGCAGGCACTTGCATGTGCGAGCGCGCGGCTTCGCGTCCTGCCGCAGCGAGCCACGACTGGCGGGTGGGCGGCACCTGATACTGCGCTATCAGCGACAACGGGCAGTCGTCGGCATTTTTGCCCGACACCTCATCATACAACACTGTCACTGTCAGCGCAGCCAGTGGGTGGTAGGGAACGCGCCACTCAAACCCACTTGCTGCCGACCGCATGAGCGAGTAGTCCTGGAATAACTGCAGCGTGACTGGCACGGCAACGCGTCTCACCTCGAGCGACAATAGCGCGGCGCCGTCGGTAAACACGGCCGCAATCCACGTTCCCTGCGCAAAATCAGCATCATCTGGCGACACTACGAGCGACGGCAGAGTGACGGGTTCTGAATAGCCTGCAAAGGCATCCCAGCTCGCCAACGCTGCGCCGTATGCCACAGACTCTAGGCGCCGATTCGCCGGCGGCGGGCGGTGCCGGTTCGGCATCGTCGGCGACTCGCGTGCAAGATATAGTACAGCGTTGCCTTTGGAAATGGTCAACGAAAAAATATGGTATGCGGCCTCCTCAACGGCCACGCGAAAGAAGCGCGATGCCGCCCAATCCAACGACAACTCCTCCGTCGCTCCCATGGATATGTTCTGCGGTATGCGTCGTTCTTCGGCCCATGTGGCGGGCACTGCCATGACATTTACGAATGCCAACGAGGCGTTGCAGGAGTAAGACACATTCGACGTGCTGCTGCCGTCATCATCAGCAGGTGCAACACCTGGAAAGAGCAGGGCAATGTAGAGCTCTGCACCATCCGCTGGAGTCAGCACTAGCGACGCCGACGAGTCATGCGACCTCCCACCCAACGTCAGACGTGGCACACCATTTGAGTGCTCCAGAATGCGAGTGGCATTCGGCGCTGCGCCGCCCATAGCCGATTGGATGAAGACGTGCGCCGTACAATTTGACAGAGTCATGGGGTGGCGAGGAACGTGTGCCATCTCCAATGTGGCCTCCATAGGCTCACCCACGCGCAAATAATAAAAGAGCCACCACCCCTCGCTTCCGCTGTGCGATGCGCTCGTGCCTTGTTTGAGCATTAGCGCTGGCGGCCCGCACGGTGCCATTAGAGCGGGCGTCAATGTGGCGCACACTAAAGAGGCTCGCGCTGCTTGTGCAGCTTCTTCCGAAGTGGGCACACCGCCTGCTGCTGCGCCCAGCATCGACGCAGGAAGAGGAGCACTCTTGAAAGAGTTGACATAGCTCTCGGCACTCCAGACGCGTACGTTGAGGGGCACCTCCAGCCCAAGCAGCATGGCATTGGCAGGAAGCGTAAAATCAAAGTCGAAGGGTCCCGCGGCACCTGGCGAGCTAAACTGCACCACATACACACCGTTTTTGTCGGGGCCATTGTCAGAAGATGACGTGAAGTCATCTGCGTCATTCCAGCCAGGCGCCCGATATAATGGTAGATTGCTTACAGGCCGATGACGGTAGGTGATGACGAGTGCTTGTTGCACGGGCACACGCTGGTTGACGACCATGTAGTACTTGACGCCTGCCGTGCCCTGCAGCGTCGCCGACTTGATCACGAACCTCATCTTTTTGACTGATTCAGTGGCTGCCACGACAAGCAAGATATTGTAGTCCTTGTCGGCTGTGATGATCGTGGGCGCTGGCACGAGATTGTAGTTGAGCGAGAATGAAGACGAGAGCATGCCTGTAAGCTCCAGCATAATAGGCTGCCCCCTCTTGTAGAAAACACTACCATCAAACACATGGGCTTCTGTAGCCGACAAGCCTGCGGTGGAGCACGCCAGCATGAGAAGAGATGAGGGGGGCGTCGAACACGCTCCAGCCCATTCGCGTCGTGAAGGCGCACACGCCAGAATTCCGGTAAGACACGTTTGAGTTCGTGCGCTGACGAATAAGCCGTCAGTGAGGCCAGACCGCGAAGAATTGGTCACGGTCCATTCCTGCAGCGCCTTGGTGTTGGCTTGAGCGATGGCGTCGGCACACTTGACTACGACTACCATGTCCTCCTTGAGACCCGAGGACTGGACCCACAAACATGCACCCGAGGCCGTAGTTGCAGTGTTGGCGCTTCCCAAACTACCCTGCTGCACAACGCGGCCATGGTCAAGTCGCCACTCCACACCGTACCCGCCCACAGTATCGTGAAGGAGGGAGTAGTATTTCCAGTCTGCGACTGTGCCGTTACCCATTCGATACACCGTGTCTTTGCAGGATCGCATCTGTGGTTGAGAGGGCAGGGAATTCACCACATTCACTAAACACTGAGGCTCATTTTCTTCGTCCTTGGCTCGCAGTTTGATGGTCTGTGTCGAATATCTCACACAGCGAGGGCCAACAGAAAGAGTCGGCTGAGGTTGCCCAGAGTTGAGCTGCGACAGGCCGTTCCAGTACTGCACACACACCTGCTCATTGGCAGCCTCGCCAGGCTGAAAGAAGAGCTGGCGATCGTCCAAGTACGCTTCCTGCGCCACCGACTCTGCTGTGTCAACAATCAGATTGTCATTGACTTGAGCAGACGAAGCGTTGGTGCATTGCAAACCCTGCGCCGTTTGCAGCCGCACGTGGCCGTTGGTGGCGGGCGTGCAGCGTCCCGAGCTTCCAGACACACACTTGGGATCCGACACTTTACGTTGCAGCATCGCTGTTTCTGAGATCGCCAGCAGCCGGCAGCACCTCACCTTTTTCACAGGGTAACAGAGAGGACCTCGGATGCGGATGACTGGCGCACTGTCATACCATTCGGATTCTCCAGTTCCGGGAACAAATGTCACCTCACCAGCAGGTCTCACAATGGTATCCTCGTATGCGACATCCTGCTGGTCGCATTGCATACAGTCATCGTCGTCGGTGATGGTCCAGAAGTTACAGGTGGCCTCGCGCGCACACTTGTCGCAGCATTCCTCATTCTTTACAACCCTGACGGCCTCAATGAATAAATTTACCGGCCATGGCACTGTCCACGGGTAGGAGCCTTTGAGATCGCACGCTACAGAGGGGTCTGTGCTAAATCGCGTATAGGTATGATAAAAAGGGTAGGTGTCCTTGGACGTGACATTATAGCTGTTGGTCCAGGCGTTGTTCAAGAAGCATCGTTGACCAGGCACACCATATGTAAAGTTGGCAGTCTGATAGTGGCGTACCTTGAGTGCCGTGCCCATATACTTCCAACCCGGCTCGAAGAAACAACCAGCACAATTGGTATCATAGGGCCGATCGTTGAGACCGGTGTAGGGCAGCAGAGTGGCGTCGTAGCTGCAGGAAGTGCCGTCATTGCCGCCCCACCTACACTTGCCCCAGGTGTCGCTGAAAGGAGTATTCAAAGTGATTTCAGCATCAAAGCCTTGTTGCACGGCAGGGGCTTGCAACAAGATGCGTTCGCGTCCTCGAATCCTGCCCTCGAGCAGCTGTCCTGCCGTCAAAATTGAACATGGGGTGTTCTGGTCATAGGTCTCTATGGCCTGTTCAACAGAGATGGTAAACGAGTAAGGCGCAAACACTTCGCTCTCTGCAAAGACCGCTATCATGAGAGGCTCGTTGAAGTAAATCGGCGCACGGAACAGCGCGGTAGCACCATCCAGAGCGTCGTCAGACACCGCCTCAGTCATTACGCTCCCTTCAACTCTACCAGTGCATATGTCGCCGCGCGCCGCATCGCAAACACAAAAATCTTGCGTGCATCGGCGACATGCTGCAGCACCAAGAGCAGTGGTAGCAGTGCACGCATTCGGATCGCCCGCATCTGTAGTGGCAAAGGTCAAATACGACTGGTGCGTCGGCAGCACCTCGCGCTGCATCAGCAACCGCAACCCAAACGAACCTGTCGTTTGCTTCAGCGACACCGTGGCAATACCTGGAGACTTGGTTGTGAACCGATAGATTCGCCATTTGCCAAACGGCAACGCCTCGGCAGACGCCGCCTCGCCATCCTGCAAATCCAGAATGGGCTGGTCTTGAACCAAAACTGCCAGATGCCCCTTGCGCTCTGCAGCCTGAAATGCATAGCGGCCTAGCGGAGTGCTGCTGCCCAGCGCCGAGTCGCTCATTGAGTACACCGCACTTGGCACCTCCTCCAGTGCACTTGCCACTTGTTCATATTCCTTGACCTTAATGAGGCTATCAGATGCTGAGGATCGAGACTGCCCTGCAGGAGCAATTTTGACGTCCAGCTCGAATGTGTCTGTGAATCTTGATCCCAAAAAATACTTCTCATCGACACTCGTTACAGAAACAAGCCACCTGGCAGCAAGTTGCGCGTCAACCGTGATTTGGTACGACTCAAACTCTTTGCAGCACCTTTTGGCCACACAATTGCCTCTGCAGTGAGCAGTGCCAATTACTGCCGAATCACACGCAGCGGAATCCACGCACACTAGATTGGGCTCACTCTGCGTGTAATTCCACGAATTAGGCCCCCCATTCTCAGCGCGAATTGACAGGCGGAAGCCTCCAAAAGGATTGCGGCCTGCGCAGCATGACAATATAGCGCATGCACTTGATGCATCCAGTGAATCACTGAGAGAGTTGTGGCACATTGTATGCGTAGGGCGGAGGCGCAAGTTGAGAAGCCTGCCTTGGTGGTCTTGAGATGCCAAAATGAATAGGGCTCGCTTCTCTTGGCCTGCTGAGAATTTGTCGAGACGTAGCAGCCCGGCGTAGTTTCTTCCGAGTACTAATGGATAGTACGGAGCTGTGAAACTAATAACCACATTGATCTTACCAGATCTGGATGAATGGACGCCTACCTTGACATAACTCGTCTGATTTTCTGGTTTGAGGACAAGGATACTGACTGGCGGGTTGCCGAGCACAGCCTCTGAGCGCATATTTTCCGGCGGCAGCGAAGCACGCTGGGGATAGGGGATGTCATCGGATACAAACATATCAAACGTGCCTCTACCTGTGCTGTTAGCATCAAGGTTGAAATGCACTGCTGCACTTCCATTCACCTGCACGATAAAATACTTGTGCAGATCGTACGGCGAGAGCATAGGCACACTGTTGCTGCCTTGTGTCATCACACCATATAATCCGAGTCGAGGCACGCGCACTGCGGTTAGTGTGAAAGGCACAGCCTCAACACGCGATTGGTCGCAGCCGCAGTCTTTCCCGGCACGCGAATTGGCCGCGACACTCCATGCAGCGCAGCTCACGTATGTTCGGCATCCGACAGCAAACACCCCCACATACCACAGAGAAGAGTTGCCATAATTGTCGAAAGGACTGATGAGAATGGAGGCCGACGTTGAAGGATAGCATCTTGAGTCAAGGGACGCGTCATTCAACTGAGAGCAAACATGTGCCGTGAAATAGTCGATATGCGAGTTATTGTACGGCGGCTCCATTCTGCTCGGCAGCTGCAGACGTCGCGCCACCACAAACAGGGGCCCATACGTGTGGTGTGGAGCGCCTGATGCCAGTTGGCCTGTTGCCGTTGACCCACTAATCAAGTCATCGTCTCCACATATTCAACACAACACAGTGCGTGGAATACCATGGCCAACCCCAGAGCAAATACGAGGAGCAAGCACGAGGATGCCACACTACGGCAATTAAAAACTACGGCAATTCAAAATATAAAACAAGACACCAGACAGTGGTCAGCAAGCAAGGCAGCACACACGCGAAGTGGCGCCAGCAAGAGGTGAGGGGGCAAGACGGTGTGGCGTGATGCTGTGTCGGCATGCGTAAGCGTGTCGTTATTACCTGCATCCGCAGTCACTCGCGTGAATTCTGAGACTTGCAGCCGAAACATCTTGAAGGTGCCGTTGTTCAAGAGCGATGACATCAATGGCGTATCTGGCGATAGAATGCTGTATGTGCTAGGCTTTGGAGGTATGTAATTGCCAGGCGGTGCCACCTCTACAGGATCCTGTAGGAAGGGAGTACTCTCGTAGAGCTCAAACCCGTCTTGCGATTGGATTTGGCCAAGAAAGTAGAAATTTTTACCTCTTTCAAGCAATTGATCTTGGTCTTTACCAAACACCCCGAGGTAGAAGATTTCATCGGGATTCGGTCGTTCAATGAAAAGGAAGTATTCGCCGTTGGAGGTCGAGGCCGTGGTGCGAAACTCGTAATCGAGCAGCGTTGGCACCGATGATCGTTTGGCATAGAGGGCAAGGCCCGTGCTGAAGGGGCGCTGCTGTCGCACAATAAAGACGACTCGCGACACGATGAGTCCGTCGAGCTGGAAGCGGAACGTCGAGAAGGCAGACACTGCCACTTGACTGCGAAACTCGGAGCTGATGGGTATGGTAGGAGGCGGGCGGTCCAAGCGTGCCAGCACAAAGTAGGACGTGAACGAGCTAGCGAACACCCCGATGTAGTAGGTCGAGGGGGACTTGTAGCCACGCTCATAGTTGCTGATGACAATCTGCTTGCCACCACCTACTGCAGATTCTGTCTTCCACCAGCCAACCGCTGAGGCGTTGTAGTTGGACTTTGTTGGCCACGGGTTGACGTTGGAGATGACTATGTCGGTTTCTCCCACCAAGTGTGTGACCTGGATGCTGAGATCCCGCTCGTCTGCGGGCAAGTAGATCTTGTAGTATCTGTACGACAGTGCGGGCACTGTGTCGAACGACACAAAATAGTTGATCAAGATCTTCATGGTGGGCAGCACTGCAATGCCGGGATCGACTGACGCTACCAAGACCACTCTTGACGCCTTCATTTCGAGCACCGCAGCTGCGCCATAGAGGCCAATGTAGTAGAGACCGCCAGTGACGGGACTGGGAGCTCTTACAGTATACTCGCCATTGCTGTTTGCCGTTTCGTCCTTGTCAATGTAGGTGACAAGGGTGGGCTTTTCAGCGCGGCGCACCACAAGCGTCAGGGCCAAGCCCTGCGTCAAGGGTCGTGCCACCACCGTGAGATTGGAGGAAAATGTTGACACGTAGACGCTATAGTAAAGCCACTCTTCGCCGTAAAAAGCGGCCGTTTGCGGGCGCCCCAGCTCGAGCGTTGCCACTTTCCACGCTACGGATGGTCGCACTTCATCCCACTTTGGTGGGCGTGGGACGCTGGCTTGTTCATAGCGCTGGTCACGGATCACCTGGAATTCCAGCTCATGCTCCAGTGACTTGTAGCCAGGCGGATCGTAATCATCCGCTTGAATATCCATCGTGTAGGTATGCTGCAGCACTTGGCCAGCATACCCGCTCTTGTAAAAGTGAACCTTGAGGTAATATTCGCCGAATTCCGGGTTGTTGAGCGTGGTGCGAATATCGCCCTTCTCATCAGGAACTGCGCTGAGAAAAAGATTAATGGAGTCGGAGGGCTTCTCGCCTTGCATAAAGGCAGCCGTCATGTAGAGGCCCGAAGTCTCCTCACGGAAGACTATCGTCAGTCTGTTGTACACTTTGGTCACATTGAATCGGAAATAGCGGTAGGAATAGGTGAGAGCGCGGATGCGGTAAGCCTTGCCCAACTCGAGCCCAAAAGACGTCAGGTCCGTGTACGCCGCAATGCTGAAGTCTGTCTGCGTGTGAGGATAGATTCCTACGTAAAACAAGCCCGGCTTGAACCCTGGGTCGTAGGTATATATGTTGACGCCGTCCTTGATGCCAGTCTGGGTGCCTTCTGAGGCCAAGCTCTTCCAGCCCACGTCGATGAGCGCGCGCATCGGCTGCTTCTGCACGTTCGACACCACCATGTCTACACTGCCAAAAGAGACCTTAATCTCCACATGCAGGTCACGATTGGCGAAACTGTGTTGGATTTCATAGTAGACATACTGTCCGGCGGCCGCATTCGTCCTAGTTGCAAACCTGTAGTTGGTCGAGAGAGAAATAAGCTTCACTTCGCCCAAGCCTGATGGACGCATGACGGTTGATGCCGTGATGCTGAAGCGATACACCGCTGTGCGCATGTCTGACTGAAAGTCATAAGAGAAGCCATACACACCAATCCACACGTCTTTGCTGCCATAAGCTGGGACCTTGTAGTAGTATCCCTCCTTGCCCGCACCTACGGCAGTGGATCGAGTCACGTTGACCGTATGGTGCGCAGTGAGAGACGGGGGCACACCCTCTTGAGTAAAGATGCGGAGGCCGCCAGAATAGCGCTCTTCCGTCACCCGCACTTCCAGCGAGCGCAGAGATCGCAACATGCGAATGCGAAAGAAGGCAAAGCGCCCTATCCGCACACTCCCCGTCACGCTCACGTCTTCGAACAACTCCACCACATCCACACGTCTCGCGCCTCCATCGCCCACAGCACGCTCACCGACGGCCGTGGTTCTCCCTGGAAATTGCACGTCGTTTTCAATCATAGGACTCACAGCCAGCGTGAAATTGAGGGCATCGACGCCAAAAACAGGCACCAGCCCCTGCACGCCCACATACCACGGCTCGCGGCTCGCGGCGCCCTCGATGGGCACTGTGAACTCATACAACCCTTTTGAATTGGCAAACATAGAGTAGGGAGTGCCTGTAAGGTCGGCAGTGGGCGGGGTGGTCTGATAGACATTTGCGAAAGTCAGCTCGCTACTCAATGGTTTCGTATAATTCAAACACCCCGGAGCCGCGGCAGCTGTGGTACTTACCCTGCCGCGCGCACCCCTATATAACACGACGACAGAGCTGACTTTTAAGAGGATTTACTTTGTACAGCACAGTGTTCCCGCGCCGTTCTCCCTCTCGCTCTCGCTCTCGCTCTCTCTACCTGTCGGAGCGCGACGCGCAGGCCCACCATGTTGGCGGGGCTCTGCCACACGCGCACCACCAGCCCGCGTCGCGTAGGCTCCGGCGCGTTGCCCAGGTAGAGTTTGAAATATGTCCACTGGCCGATGGCCACAATGCTGTGGTACAAGTGCGACAATCGGATGACGGGCGACGATTCCAATCTGATGTTGACGAGCATCTGCGTGCGCGTGGTGCCGCCCCCGAATATGCCCACTACAATAGGAGTCGAGTACGGGCACCTTGGGCAGGTGGAGTTGCGTGTGGTAATCACCTCCATCCCCACGTGCGTGTCCATGTGCAGCACCAGCAGGCGCGAGCCGCCCTGCCCGCCCTCGACCGCCATGGAGGAGGCGCTCAACGAGTGGTTGCGCAAGCTGGGCCGCCGCTGCTTCGCCGACAGGAATATATCCACAGACCCAAAGAACTTTTGCACTGACACTGTGACATCCGTCCCCTCCCTTGTGAGATTGAGTGTGTAGTAGAGATATTGTCCGGGATCCACAGTCTGCAGAAAGGCCTGGTTGGGCTGCACTGGCTGAATGCGCTTCAACACCTCGAAATGGTCCGTCGTCACGTAGCTATCAGTGTAGCCCTTCCGTTTCCCAACAACATGTATCCAATGAACACCCACCTCCTCTACAGCAAACGTGTTGTTGAAATAGGTCCATGTCCCAACAGCACCTAGCGAAGGTGCAAAGGCGTACCACGAGTGCACTAGCCCGTCGTCTCGGAGCAGCGTGATTGAGGCTGCTCCGATGAAGCTCTTGGGCGCCAGTGGCGGGTTGCCGCCCTTGAGCACCATTGGATCTATCTCGCCGGTGATGGACGGCATGGCAGGCCGTGCCACTCGCTCTTTGACGGTGAATAAGTTGGAGGCTGTCACATTGCTGGGCAGCATAGCGGGCACCCAGCTGCTCGATCCAACCACCCTGCCGTCTTCTCGCCACTCGCTGGTATACCACACGCGCGCTTTCATCGTGATGTTGGAGACATTGCGCAACACCACCGACCCCGCGTAGAGCGGCGAGCTCAGCTCAGGCTCGCTGCCGTCGAGGGTGTAGTGTATGACTGCTCGCGGATCGCTGCGCTCGTCGGTTGTGGGAAAGATGCGCACTTCTTCCACCACTTCAAACTCACCGCCATCTGGCAGGAAGACGGGTGCAACGGCCTGCATCTGAAAGGCAGTCGACGTGGCCAATGATGAGCGCTGCAGACCCGGCATATACGCCACAGCCCGGTACGTGTGAGACTCGAGGCGCAGCGGCACGGTGAAGCGCTTTGTCGTTTCCTGTGGTGCCAGCCCCTGCGTCATGGTTGTCAGCACATTCGGCATCAGCCCATCCTCTGTGTAGAAAATCTGGGCTCCAGGCGTGGTGCAGGTGATGGTGAGATAGACAAACTTGCTGTGCTTGCTCTCCCGATTGTCTTGCGTTACTCCTAACAGGTCGAGCTCGAAAAGCGGCAATGCTACCCTGTCGATTTTTACCGGCGGATGAATTTGCGACTCTACATGTCCTGCCAATTTGATCATGCCAGTGGACGTGCGGAATCCGCCGACTGCGATGTAGTACGTCTCGCCGGCGTGTGCCACAAAGTCTGCCTCGCTCTGCAGCTGCTCGTTCCACCAGACGTCATCGCCGCGCCCGACCAATTTGACCCCAAATTCATTGCTCACGGTCATGCCGTCCCAGGGCACGCGCACGTAAACACCCAGCGTCGTGTCGTATGTGGAGCCTGTTGTTGTGAGCCGCATGGTGGCGTTGATGGGGCATTTCCACCGCCACCACACCGAGGCTTCGGTCTGGCGGTAAGCAGCGTCGCCGATGCCGCTGCTGTGCGTGCCGTGCGAAGGCTCAAACAGTTCCATCGTCGCGCCCACATTTGTCCCGTTGGCGGTGAAGTTGACAAAGTCGTAGGAGCGCTGTGCACTGAGGTACTCTGTGGCCGTCTCGCCGCCGGGGTACGAGCCATGATACGCCTGCGCGAGCGAGTTGTTGCTGCGGAAGCGGATGAAAGTCTGCACCCACTCCGCCTGCTCGATATTGTCATTGGCAGGCCCAACCGGCTGCCCAAGCACCAAGCAGGCCAGGAGAAGCAGTGCAATCGCCTGTGCGGTGCACGTACCGCCGCTAGATCGCCGCCCGGCGGAAAGGGAACGCCGATGCCTGACACGCACGCGGTGTTTGCGCGTCTGCTGGTCGGCAAATGCAACAGCAATCATGGGCTTCTTCATTTGTCCTATTTCTTCCTTTCACAAGCAAGTGGCTGGCTTTTGGCTCATTTCATGAACCTTGCTTGAATTTTTCCTTCCTCACGATCGAGGGACACATTCAACGACATATGCTGACTAAAGAATAGAATGCTAAGTGGCGGTGCACATGCATTCGAAGCAGCCAAGATGATGACATCCGTCTTCACCCAAAAACTGCTGAGGGACGTGTCAAAAATGTGGCACTACATAATCCTAGTTGGAAACATGATCGTGACCTCCGATGACTCACCACTCCACCCACAAACACGTAGATGATCGCCATTGAATCGGGCAGTTCGAAGGACTCGCTGCCGATGCCCATTCGCAACAATACAGAGATAACCCTCCAGTGAAATCGTCAAAAAAACTACGCAAGATCCGGTCGAAAGATCCCCGCGTCGCTTGTTGATAAGAATTGCCAATTTGTATCGGAGCTCCGTTCTCTTGAGAATCGTGACCAGGCCAGACCCGGTTGAGAATGTCGGCGTTTCCGCGCTCTCCTGGGGGCATTGCCGGGCGGCAGCAGCTCGATGAGCAGCGCGAGCGCTCTATGAGCGCCATCTACGCGACGGTGTTTGCGGTAGTGTTTGCGCACACTATCTGCCTGCCGTCGATCTCGTCCTACCTCGCGGGCTTCCACTCGCAGTCGATCATGTTGGGATACTGCATTTCAGCTGTGTGTCTCGGCGAACTTTGCGCGACTCCGCTGTTTTCCAAGTGGTAAGTGCCAAGGCTCTGCAATACTTGAATTAATTGAACCTCTTCTCCTTGCACTAATCTCGCCAATGCTCGAAATGCTTAACATGTGCAGGTACGAGACGGCACCAGCGCGCGACCTTGCAATGGCCTCGCTTGCAATCAGCACCACTGGGAGCGTGCTCTATGCTGTGTCGCCGAATGACATCTGCGTGCTTGCGTCGCGCTTCATTGTGGGCGTCGCCGCGGGCGTGCAGGGTATGTTTGTGCATATTGTGACTGTGGATCTATGTGGTGTGCATGTGTGTGTGTGTGAGAGAGAGAGAGAGAGCGAGAGAGAGATAGAGTGTATGCGTGTGCGCGCGTGCGTGCGTGCGTGTGTGTGTCGTGCGCGTGGGAGAGAAGAAGAAAGAGGAGAGCTTGTAAGTGAGTGAGAAAGTAATTGCGTGTGCATGTGAGTGAGTGCGTGAGTGCATGGGTGTGTGGTTGCTTGGGTACGTTGGTGGGTAAGTATGTGTGAGGGACAGAAGACGGAGTGTGTCTATCTGTGTCTGTGTCTGTGTCTAAGTCTGTGTCTATGTCTATTGTCTGTGTCTGTGTCTGAGAATGTGTCTATGTCTGTGCCTGTGTCTATGTCTATATCTGCGGCTATGTCTATGTATATGTCTTTGTTTGTGTCTGTGTCTTCTGTTCTGTGTCTGTGTCTGTGCTGTGTGCTGTGTCTGTGTCTGCGCTGTGTCTGTGTCTGTGTCTGTGTAAGGTGTCTGTGTCTATGTCTTGTGTCTGTGTCTGTGTCTGTGTCTGTGTCTGTGTCTGTATCTTGTGTCTGTGTCTGTGTCTGTGTCTGTGTCTATGTCTGTGTCTGTGTCTGGTTCTGTGTCTATGTCTGTGTCTATGTCTGTGTCTGTGTCTATGTTCGTGTCTGT
>Ga0105053_10008569_pt1 | contig 13250 bp, 13 predicted proteins | sample BON01_FD_78093 | JGI IMG/M metagenome (GOLD analysis project Ga0105053, IMG submission 78093) | Freshwater microbial communities from Lake Bonney liftoff mats and glacier meltwater in Antarctica - BON-01 | ecosystem: Environmental > Aquatic > Freshwater > Ice > Glacier meltwater | place: Lake...
ACAGTCTATCACACTCAAATGGGCAGCGAGGCCGGGCATTTCAGCTTTGGCAGCGTGGCCCGCGCCGTTGCGGACAAGATGATCTTGCGCCATCCGCATGTCTTTGGCGACGAAAGCCGGGACAAAACCGCCGATCAGCAAACCGCCGATTGGGAGCGGATCAAGGCAGCAGAGCGAGCCGGGAAGGCGCAGGCGCGCACTCTCGACGGCGTGGCCATCGGCCTGCCCGCCCTGCTGCGCGCGGTAAAACTGCAAAAACGCGCCGCGCGGGTTGGGTTTGACTGGCCCGATATCAGCATGGTGCTGGACAAGCTGGAGGAGGAATCGCGCGAACTCGCAGAGGCGCGCGATACGTTGAGCCATGAAGAGGTCACCGAAGAAATGGGCGATCTGCTCTTCGTCATGGCCAATCTGGCGCGACATCTCAACGTCGATCCCGAAGCGGCGCTGCGCGCCGCCAACGCCAAATTCACCCGACGTTTTGACGCGATCGAGGATGCGCTGGCGACTGTTGGCAAGACCCCGGCACAAAGCGATCTGGCCGAAATGGACGCACTTTGGGATGCCGCCAAACAGGCAGAGCAGGCGCTCAAATTGGTTGAGTAATTAAATCAGGTATTGACCCGACTAAAAGACTCTGGCTTAAACGGCCCAGCACAAACTGGAGGGTCCCTGACCATGCGCGCCATGCTTCTCGCCACCGCGGCCACAATCCTGGCCGTCCCGGCCATCGCCGATGTCAATATCTACACCACCCGGCAGCCCGAACTGATCCAGCCGGTGATCGACGCGTTCACCGCCGAAACCGGGATTGCGGTCAATCTGGCTTTTATCGATGAGGGCCTTGTCGAGCGGCTCAAGGCCGAGGGCGACCGCTCTCCCGCCGATCTGGTGATGACCGTCGACATCGCGAACCTGCAACAGATCGTCGATGCTGATGTGCTGCAACCCGTGCAGAGCGATGTTCTCGAAGCCGCGGTGCCTGCTGACCTGCGCAGTCCCGATGATCTGTGGTTCGCGCTCACCAGCCGCGCCCGCGTGGTCTATGCCAGTATCGAGCGTGTGGCCGACGGCGAAGTGACCACCTACGAGGATCTGGCCAGCGAGAAATGGCAAGGCCGCATCTGTACGCGCTCGGGTGTGCATAACTACAACCTGGCGCTGCTCGCCGCCTATATTGCCCATCACGGCGAAGAGGCCGCGCGTGAGTGGGCCGCTGGACTGCATGCCAATCTGGCCCGCAAACCAAATGGCGGCGACCGTGATCAGGCCCGTGCCGTCTGGGCCGGCGAATGTGACATCGCAATCGGTAACACTTATTACATCGGTCAGATGCTGGCAGACGAAGAACAGCGGGAAATAGCCGAATCCCTACGCGTGGTCTTTCCGACATTCGAGGATGGCGGCACGCATATCAACGTCTCCGGCATCGCGCTCACCCGTGCCGCGCCAAACCGGGACGAAGCAGTGCAACTGATGGAGTTTCTGGTGTCGTCTGCCGCACAGGCGATCTATGCGGAACTCAACAATGAATACCCCGTACTCCCCGATGCCGCGCTGTCGGATCTGGTTGCAAGCTGGGGACAGGTCACCCCGGACCCCGTCGATCTGACCGAAGTCGCCGGTCACCGCGCCGCCGCGCTGCGGATCATGGAAGAAGTCAACTACGACGGTTGATCCGGCCCCGTCGGCCGAAAGCGCCCACAACCACCGAAACAGGATCCGCGCAGAATAGTTGCTGCGCGGATCTTTCTCGTCTGACCCAGGTGCACGCCTGCGCCAAAACGAGCAATGGATTGAAAATTTGGTGCACCCAACAAGATTCGAACTTGTGGCCTCTGCCTTCGGAGGGCAGCGCTCTATCCAGCTGAGCTATGGGTGCGCACATGCCAGATAGGACAAAGCCACCTGCTCCGCAACCGCATTTTGCCAGTCGGTTTCAGCCGAACAGATCGTGACAGAGTTCCAGTGCATCAATCAGCACATCCACCTCGGCGCGGGTATTGTAGAGACCGAACGAAGCGCGACAAGTGGCGCCTACGCCCATATGGGTCATCAGCGGCATGGCACAATGCGTACCGGCGCGTACGGCAACGCCACGCTTGTCCAGCACGGTGGAAATGTCATGCGCATGCGCCGCCCCTTCCAGCGTAAACGAGAATATCGCGCCTTTGCCGGCAGATTGTCCCTGCACATTCAGCCAGTTCAGCCCGGCGAGGCGGTTGCGGGCATAGTCACGCAAATCCCGTTCATGCGCCGCAATCTGCGCCATTCCCAACCCGCTCATGTAGTCGAGCGCGACACCCAAGCCGATCATCTGAACGATACCCGGCGTGCCCGCCTCGAACTTCATCGGCGGATCGTTCCAAGTCACCGTCTCGCGCGCAACCTCACGGATCATGTCGCCACCACCCATGAAGGGGCGCATTTCGGCCTGACGGTCCCGGTGAACATAGATCGCACCGGACCCGGAGGGGCCATAAAGCTTGTGTCCGGTAATTGCGTAAAAATCGCAACCGATGGCGCGGACATCGACCGGCATGTGCACCGCTGCCTGCGACCCGTCCACCAGCACCGGCACGTCTTTGGCATGCGCCCCAGCGGTAATGGCGGCGACATCCACGACCGTGCCCAGGACATTTGACATATGGGTCACAGCAACCAGTTTCGTGCGCGGCCCGATGGCGGCGATCATTGCCTCCGGGTCGAGATCGCCATTGGCGTCCACATCCACCCATTTCAGCACGACACCCTGCCGTTCGCGCAGGAAATGCCAGGGTACGATATTGGCGTGATGCTCCATGATCGACAGCACGATCTCGTCACCCGCCTGCATCCGGGGCATCGCCCAGCCATAGGCGACCATGTTGATCCCCTCGGTGGTGCCCGAGTTCATCACGATCTCATCTTCGGAGCCTGCATTCAGGAACCGGGCAATCGTGCCGCGCACCGCTTCGTACTTCTCGGTCGCCACATTTGACAAATAGTGCAAGCCCCGGTGCACGTTGGCATATTCATGACTGTAGGCTTGGGTCACAGCATCGATAACCGCCTGCGGCTTCTGGGCCGAGGCGCCATTGTCGAGGTAAACCAGCGGCTTGCCGTTCACTTCGCGGTTCAGAATCGGAAAATCGGCGCGGATCAGGTCAACATTATACATCTCAGATATCTCCAAATGCCGTGACCCGGATCATCGTCAGGATCACGGTCAGACCCAGCGTGATCCCGATCACAGCCAGCAAAAGCGTCAGCGCCGCGCGCCACAGGCTGTCAAATCCGTGCATCACCGCGACGAAATTCAGCAGGCACCACAGCAGCACCACGAGCCCGGCCAGCGCCACGACGCCGCCCAACTGCGGCAGCACAAGCAGGATCACCCCCTGCATCAGTCGGATCAATACCGCAATCGCTTCAAGCCAGATGACGAGAGTCAAAACTGCAGTGAATTGGGCTGTCCCACCGAGCATCTGACCCGTGAAATATAGGGCAAAAACCAACATGACCAGTGACCCGCCCAGGATCATCGCATAGCTGAAGGGCGCGACCTCAACCGTTGCAGTGCCCAGAGGCAGGTTCAGAATTGGCCCCTGAGTCAGGGCAGAGACAAGAACACCTGCAATAGTCACCAGCAACAGCGCCTGCCACAAAACCGCGCGCGACAGATCAAGCGTCACGATCCGGCGCGCCACATCTGCAGGCAACAGTAGCGATCGCAGTGCCAGCCCAATCATGGCACGCAAATCAGCCTGCATGTTCGGCGTCCGGCACCCAGACCAATGCTTCGCGCAGGCCCTGCAGCCAGAACCAGCCAAAAGCGAGCAACCATGCCGCTCCGATCAGATATGTACCCGGGCCCGCACCATTGAATCCGGTCAAAAGACCATAGAACAGTCCAGGCGGTGTTGCCGCCAGCCAGGCCCAGAACATTGCCAGCCGCACGCCATAGGCACTTCCCCGCAGGCCGAACTGGCGCATCACCAGATAGCTGATCCCCGAAATCCCGTAAAACAGCAACGGCCAGATGATGAGCCACGACAGGAACTCATAGGCAATCAACTGATCGAGCTCGGCGCCGGTCAGAAACGCCTGCCGCGACAGGCGCGGCCATTGCGCTACAAAGACCAGTACGCAACCTGCCATCAGATAAGCAAGGGCCCGATCCTCGCGTTGCCCCTGCGCAAGCAGGTCGTGGAACACTCCTCTGGGTCCTCTCCATGTGCGCAGGATATCCGAACTCACCGCCATCAGCGTCGCCGCCGCGCCAGCCAGCCTTCCAGCCGTCCGCGCAAATCATCCGCAATCTGGGCATCGGCAATCTCGTCCAGTGCTTCGGCCAGAAAAGCCAAAACCAGCAGATCCGTTGCGTCCTGTGTCGGTACGCCGCGGGAACGCAGATAGAACAGCGCGGTCTCGTCAATCGCGCCCGAGGTCGAGCCATGCGAGCAGACCACGTCATCGGCATAGATTTCCAACTCGGGCTTGGCCAGAAACTGACTGTCATCATCGAGTAAAAGCGATTGGCTGATCTGATAGCCATCAGTTTTCTGCGCGCCCGGTTTCACCAGAATCTTGCCCTGAAAGACACCGGTCGCACCGTTGCGCAGCACCTTCTTGAAGACTTGCCGGCTCTCGCAGGCCAAGGCATCATGGGTGACGAACACAGTGTCATCCTGCAGAAAATCCGGTCCATCCCCCAGCGCCGCTCCCGCCACATGGGCCACTGCATCATTGCCGGTCAATTCGATCACGCATTCATTACGCGTCAGTTTGCCGTTCAGAGTTAACGTGAACGACTTGAAATGGCTCTCGTCGCCAAGGCTTGCAAAACAATGCGTTACCGCACGCCGCTCATGATCTCGGCCTTGAACGCGGACGTGATGCAAGCGGGCACCATCGCCGATCTCGGCCTCAAGTACACTTGAAAATCGCGCCGCCGCCGCACCATTCTCCAACAGCGTCAGTTCGGCATCCCGTTCGAGACGGACCAGCGTGTGAAGCATCGCATCGGATCCGGCATCACGGTGCAGGTAAACCAGATTGACCGGCTTCGCGACCTTGCCGGTGACGCGGATGACAACGCCATCAGTGGCAAATGCCGTGTTCAGCGTGGCCAGTGCCCGCTCGACCGGCTTTTGTCCCCGTGCTTCAAGAGTACCGTATAACTCTTTGACCCAATGGATATCTTTCTGCATCGCCTCAGCGAGCCGCACAATTTCGATCCCGCTCAGTAGCAGATTATCCGAGGCTTCGGCATCGAAAACGCCATCGACAAACACGATCCGCAGCCTGTCAAACCCATCAAAAACCGGTGTTTCGGTGTCCTGCATCGCGGCGGCGGCATCGGCTTCCACTGACACGAGGCTTGCCGGATCGGTATAGCGCCAATATTCATCGCGACGTTGCGGCAGTCCCATCGCGGCGATCCTGGCCACGGCATCGCGGCGCGCGTCCATGGCCCAACCCGCCCCATCTGGTAACGCCGTCGCATCCAATCGTGCCGCAGTGGCGTCCTGCCTGAGCTTTGGCAGCGTCATCAGGCCACCTCCGCCAGAATGTCGGCATAGCCGTTATGTTCGACTTCAAGTGCAAGCTCGGGTCCACCCGTCTTGATGATCCTGCCATCCGCCATGATATGCACAAAATCTGGCGCGATATGGTCCAGAAGCCGTTGATAATGCGTGATTACCAGAAACGACCGCCCGGCAGAGCGCAAGGCATTCACACCATCCGAAACCAGCTTCATCGCATCGACATCAAGACCGGAGTCGGTCTCGTCCAGAATGCACATACGCGGTTCCAGCATCGCCATCTGCAGAATTTCGTTGCGCTTCTTCTCGCCTCCCGAAAAACCGACGTTTACCGGACGTTTCAGCATATCGGCGTCGATTTTCAACGCCTTGGCCTGTTCGCGCACCAGCTTGAGAAACGCAGCAGCCGACAGTTCTTCCTCGCCACGCGCCTTGCGCTGGGCATTCACTGCGGTCCGCAGGAAAGTCATATTGCCAACGCCCGGTATCTCCACCGGATACTGAAACGCAAGGAAAAGCCCCGCCGCCGCACGCTCTTCCGGCTCCAGTGCCAGAAGATCCTGCCCTTCAAGCGTGGCCGTGCCGTCAGTCACGACATATCCCTCACGGCCCGCCAATACATAAGACAGCGTCGATTTGCCGGACCCGTTTGGCCCCATGATCGCATGCACCTCACCCGCACCGATGGACAGATCAACCCCCTTCAGGATCTCTTTATCTTCCGCTTCAAGTTTGACCTGCAGGCCTTTGATTTCTAGCATTTTCATTCCTAAAACTTACCGAACATCGCGTCATCTGACCGGCGCCAGACTGACCACGCCCAAATCATCGTCAAAAGGCTGCAGTCGTCAACCGACACTACCCTCAAGTGAAATCGCCACAAGCTGTTGCGCCTCCATGGCAAATTCCATCGGCAGCGCCTGCAGCACCTCGCGACAGAACCCATTGACCACCAGGGCCACCGCCTCTTCTTCGCTCATCCCGCGCGAGCGGCAATAAAACAGCTGATCCTCGTCCACTTTAGACGTGGTCGCTTCATGTTCCACCCGGCTCGAGTTATTGCGCACCTCGATATAAGGCACGGTATGCGCGCCGCAGTTCGGTCCGATCAGCAGCGAGTCGCACTGGGTATAGTTGCGGCTGTTCTTCGCCTTCGGATGCATTGAAACCAGACCGCGATAGGTATTCTGTGCGCGACCCGCCGAGATACCCTTCGACACGATCCGGCTCTTGGTGTTGCGGCCCAGATGCACCATCTTGGTGCCCGTATCGGCCTGCTGATAATTGTTGGCGATGGCGATGGAATAGAACTCGCCCTGGCTGTCATCGCCGCGCAGGATACAGGACGGATATTTCCAGGTGATCGCAGAGCCGGTCTCGACCTGTGTCCAACTCATCTTGGCCCGGTCACCCCGGCAATCGGCGCGCTTGGTGACAAAGTTGTAGATGCCGCCCACGCCATTCTCGTCGCCTGGGTACCAATTCTGCACGGTCGAATATTTGACCTCGGCATCTTCCTCGACAATGATCTCGACCACGGCGGCGTGCAGTTGCGCTATATCGCGCTTGGGGGCGGTACATCCCTCAAGATAGCTGACATAGCTGCCCTTGTCGGCGATGATCAGCGTACGCTCGAACTGGCCGGTATTCTCGGCATTGATCCGGAAATAAGTGGACAGTTCCATCGGACAGCGCACGCCGGGCGGCACATAGACAAAGGATCCATCCGAAAACACCGCCGAATTCAGCGTCGCATAATAGTTGTCCGACACCGGCACCACCGATCCCAGATATCTGCGCACCAATTCGGGATGATCCCGGATCGCCTCGGAAATCGGGCAAAAGATCACGCCAGCCTTCTTCAGTTCAGCCTGAAAGGTCGTGCCGACCGAAACGGAGTCAAACACCGCATCGACAGCGACCCTGCGCTCTCCCACCGGCGCCTCGACCCCCGCGAGCAACGCCTGCTCCTTTAGCGGGATCCCCAGCTTCTTGTAGGTTTCCAACAGCTTGGGATCGACATCATCCAGTGACTTCGGCTTTTCCGCCATACTCTTGGGGCGGGCATAATAATATTGCGACTGAAAGTCGATCTTGGGATGATGCACCATCGCCCATGTCGGCTCTTCCAGTTTTTCCCAGCGGGCAAAGGCCTGCAGCCGCCAATCCGTCATCCACTGCGGCTCTTCATTCTTGGTCGAGATCAGCCGGACGATGTCCGGGTTAACGCCCAGCGGGGCGTAATCCATCTCGATCTCGGTATTCCAGCCATATTTATAGGCGCCAGACAGCTTGGCCACGGCATCGACAGTATCCTGCTCGACACCGTCTCTTGCCACGGTCGCCAGTTCTCCAACAGTATCCAAAGCTCGCATCGTCGATCCTTTCCTCATGCCACCCGGGCACGCATTCTGTGGCGGCGCTCTGACCATGCCTTTGCAAAGGCCATGATCTCCGCCTCGGTCGTCTGCAGCCCCAGCGACACGCGGATCGCACTCGAGGCCGTTTCGGCATCATATCCCATCGCGCGCAATACCCGGCTCTCGCGCACTTTGCCGCTCGAACAGGCCGGGCCCGCCGAAATCGCAAAGCCTGCCAGATCCAGCGCCATGACCTGCGTCTCGCCTTTCCAGCCCGGCGTCGCAAAGCAACTGGTATTCGGCAACCGGGGCAAGTCTTTCCCGACAAAAATAGTATCCGGGCTCGCCGCCTCAAGGGCTTCTTCTAGAATATTTCTAAGTTGCGTAACCCGCCCCCACCCCCCGGCACTCAATTCGCGCTGTGCCGCCGTCGCCGCTGCAGCAAAGCCGGCGATGCCGGTGATATTCTCCGTGCCCGACCGGCGCCCCATCTCCTGCCCGCCGCCCGCCAGCAACGCAGGCGTTTCAAGCCCGTCGCGAATGATCAATGCGCCAACACCCTTTGGCCCACCGAGCTTATGCGCCGAAAGCACCGCCAGATCAGCGCCACTCCAGGCAAAACTGAACGAAACGCGACCCACCGCCTGCGTCAGATCAAGCAGCAAAAGCTGCCCGTCGGTGACCGGCACTTCGCTCTCGATCCCCGTTTCACCATTGGCCAGCCCCATCGCCCAGACGCGCTGCCCCGGACCGCTGCGGCGCTGCGACCAAAGAGCATCATGCGCTGTCGGCTCCACCGCGATATCCGAATCGATGCCAAACCGCGACAATACCGACGCCGCCTCGGTCGCGCCCGATGTGAACACCACCTCTGCAGGTTTGCACCCGACTGCGGCCGCGACTTCGGCGCGCGCGGTCTCAATCAATGCCCTTGCCGCGCGACCCTCTGCATGAACCGAGGATGGATTACCCGACAGATCCATCGCCGCGACCATTGCGGCGCGCGCCTCATGCCGCATCGGGGTTGTCGCATTGTGATCCAGATAGACCCGGCTCATGCGCCATCCCAACGCTTTTGCATCTTTTGGCTAAAAATATCCCGGGGGGGCGCCGCAGGCGCGGGGGCAGCGCCCCCTGCAAGCATCACTGCGCGCCGCAGGCGCTCCCTTTGACGACTCCGGCTCATTCGTCCACCAGTTCAAACAGATTTGGAACCGCCGGACAGGGCGCCAACTGATTCGTCGCCACATCAGACAAACGCGTCTGGTGCAGAAACACATAAACATGTGCCGACATTCCCTCCCAAAGGCGATTGGTCAGGGATTGTGCGCGCGAACCTGATGCGCCACCATGAACGCCAGCACCCTTATGCATTGCACTCACCGTTTCATCCACCGCACCCATGATCTCCGACACCCGTATCTCCGATGCCGGCCGCGACAGTCGATAGCCGCCACCCGGACCTCGTACGGACTCAACCAGATCGGCGCGGCGAAGTTTCACGAATAACTGCTCGAGATAAGGCAGCGAAATGTCCTGACGCTTCGAAATCTCGCCCAGGTTGACCAGTGTGCCCACGGGCTGCAGCGCAAGATCGGCCAGCGCGACCATCGCATATCGGCCCTTTGTGCTGAGTTTCATCTTCGCTTCCCCCTGCACAGCCGCAAAAGCGCCCGCAACTGCATTGACGTCTTGCCGGGGGCTCATTAACTCCCTGACATTCACTCTGTCCTCACAGGGCCGAGCTTAGAATCATTCTAAGGTGCCTGAGAGTTTCTGTCAAGAAACCCACCGCACTGCAACCGCAAGGCCGAAGCAAGGATTTTGCATGCCCGAAGTCATCTTCCCCGGCCCAGAAGGCCGGCTCGAAGGCCGATATCATCCCCAAAAGGAACGTGACGCGCCGATCGCCATAATCCTGCACCCGCATCCGCAATTTGGCGGCACTATGAACAATCGCGTCGTCTACAATCTGCACTATGCCTTCTACAGGATGGGCTTCACGGTGCTGCGGTTCAATTTCCGGGGCGTCGGTCGTTCGCAGGGCGAGTATGATCAGGGCATCGGCGAACTCAGCGACGCCGCCTCCGCGCTCGATTACCTGCAGTCGATGAACACCAATGCCAAACATTGCTGGGTTGCCGGGTTCTCTTTCGGCGCCTGGATCGGCATGCAACTTCTCATGCGGCGTCCCGAAATCACCGGGTTCATCTCGGTTTCACCGCCTGCCAACATGTATGATTTCAGCTTCCTCGCACCCTGCCCCTCCTCGGGTCTGGTGATCAACGGGGCGGCCGATCGGGTGGCACCGCCACAGGACACGGTCAATCTGGTGAACAAACTGCATGAACAAAAAGGTATCACCATCACGCATACAGTCGTCGAAGGGGCCGGACACTTTTTTGAAGACCCCCATATGGATCCGATGATCGACACTGTAAAAGGATATGTCCGGCGCCGTCTGACGGAATCGTCGCGCTAGAGGTTCAAAGATGAGCATCACCGAAGATATCGCCGACAAACTCGCCCTCGAAACCATCGAGGCGGCTGAAACGCTGGGCGACGAAAACCTGATCGCGGAAGTCTCCAAGGTCATCGGTGCTGCCTCCTCCACCACACAAGAGGCGTTCATGACTGCGATCCGGGTCCGCGTCTCGGAACGTCGCGCGCGCAAGTTTATCGAGGCGCAGCTTGCCAAAGGGCCAAAAGACCCTTCGCGCGGCAAGATCGAGCTTGGTAGCAAGCAGATTCTCAACGCACCCGAGGCTGGTGAAAGCCACTGATCCGGATGCTCGGGGCAGCTGAACGATCAATTCGTATACAAGTGTATACAGCCCTTTTCCAAAGCCGCATTTTAAGCTAAGGCAGGCGCAACCAAATCCAGCCGCAGGTACCTTTCATGACCAAGATCAAAGTTGCAAACCCGGTCGTCGAACTCGACGGCGACGAGATGACCCGGATCATCTGGGATTTCATCAAGACCAAACTGGTCCTGCCCTATCTCGATATCGACCTGAAATATTACGATCTGGGAATCGAGGAACGCGACCGGACCAATGACCAGATCACCGTCGATGCGGCTCATGCGATCCAGAAGTACGGCGTTGGCGTCAAATGCGCCACGATCACGCCGGACGAACAGCGGGTCGAGGAATTCAACCTCAAACAGATGTGGAAATCGCCCAACGGGACCATCCGCAACATCCTCGGCGGGGTAATTTTCCGCGAACCGATCATCTGCAGGAACGTGCCGCGCCTTGTGCCCGGCTGGACCAAACCCATCGTTGTCGGGCGTCATGCCTTTGGCGATCAATACCGCGCTACCGACTTCCGCTTTCCGGGAGCGGGCAAGCTCAGCATGAAATTCGTGGGCGAAGACGGCACCACGATCGAACGCGAGGTTTATTCCGCCGCGTCCTCGGGCGTGTTCATGGGCATGTATAATCTCGACGATTCGATCACCGATTTTGCCCGTTCCTCGATGAATTATGGCCTGCTCAAAGGCTGGCCGGTTTACCTCTCGACCAAAAATACAATCCTCAAGGCCTATGACGGTCGCTTCAAGGACCTGTTCCAAAAGGTTTATGAGGAAGAGTTTGCCGACAAGTTCAAGGCTGCGGGTATCACCTATGAACACCGCCTGATCGACGACATGGTTGCCTCAGCCCTGAAATGGTCAGGCGGTTATGTCTGGGCCTGCAAGAATTACGACGGTGACGTGCAATCCGACACCGTGGCGCAGGGTTTCGGCTCACTCGGCCTGATGACCTCGGTGCTGATGACCCCCGATGGTCAGGTGGTCGAGGCCGAAGCAGCACATGGCACCGTCACCCGGCACTTCCGGCAGCACCAGAAAGGTCAGGCGACCTCGACCAATTCAGTCGCATCAATCTATGCCTGGACTGGCGGTCTCAAGCATCGCGCCAAACTCGATGACAACGCGCAACTGCTGCGCTTTGCCCAGACGCTGGAAAGAGTCACGGTCGACGCGGTCGAAGATGGCTGGATGACCAAGGATCTGGCGCTTCTCGTCGGCCCGGATCAGAAATGGCTGACAACCATCGGTTATCTGGAAAAAGTCGATGAATATCTGAACAAGGCGCTGATCGGCTGATCCACCTCCTGGAATCGTGACGGAACAAAATCAAGGGCTGGCCGCGACGCCAGCCCTTTTTGCTGGGCTCAGCGCCGATCTTTTACCGAAGACGTGGAACCAAACAGGCGCTCACGCCGTTGTGTGGGCATGAAATCGTCGTTCAAGACGCAAGCACCAAAGGATACAACATGAACAGCATCATCTATCTGGTCGGTCTCGTCGTGGTCGTTCTGGCCATCCTCTCATTCATCGGTCTTCGCTGATCGCACCGGAAAGGACTATGACGATGGAAAGAACTGAAGGATTGACCGAGGCAACCGCCCCGGTCGGCAAGACAGATCGCGGATACATGGACTGGACGGCAATTCTGGGCGGCGCCGTTGTGGCGACTGCCATCGCTGTGTTGTTCACGGCATTTGGCGCGGCGCTCGGCCTCTCGGCCATATCAGCGGAACCGGGCGAAGGGTCATTCGATTTCGCAGTTATTATCAGCGGCATCTGGATGGCGATCACACTCGTGGTCAGCTATGGAGCCGGCGGTTACATTGCCGGGCGCATGCGGCGCCGCGTCGACGAGGCGAATGCAGACGAAGTCACAACCCGTGACGGGATCAACGGCATGGCAGTATGGGGCGTCGGTATCATCGTCGGCGTCATGATAATCGGCAATGCGGTAGGCAATACTGCCACCGCGGTTGGCTCTGCCGCTCAAAGCGCGATCGAGGCCGCAGGCTCCGCTTCCGGTGGGGTTGCCGAAGGCGCCATGTCAGCCGCAAGTGCGATGCTGCCGGACGATGGTTCAGCCTCTCTCTCGTTTGTCGCAAACAGTCTGCTGCGACCGAACACGGTAGATCCGGAAACTGCGAGACCCGAGGCACTGGCTACAGATACCTCGGCAATCCTCGGCAATGTCCTCGCAACGGGTGAAATTTCAGACAGCGAACGCGCTTATCTCGAAAGTGCCGTCGCAGCAAACACCGGTCTGACCGGCGCAGAAGTGACCGAGCGCGTCGACACCGCCATCGCCGCCGCTCAATCGGCACGTGACGAGGCTGCCCGCTTGGCCGCCGAGGCTGAGCAGACCGCAATCGACATTGCCGAAGCTGCGCGGATCAGCGCAATCCTGACGGCCTTCCTGATCACCGCGGCGTCGCTTGTAGCCGGTGCAGCCGCGACAGTTGCTGCCGTACGTGGTGGCCAGCACCGCGATCAGGGTCGGCTCTATGCGGGCTTGTCGGTCCGCGTCTGACGTTTAACCGCGCGGTG
>Ga0105053_10008578_pt1 | contig 13241 bp, 12 predicted proteins | sample BON01_FD_78093 | JGI IMG/M metagenome (GOLD analysis project Ga0105053, IMG submission 78093) | Freshwater microbial communities from Lake Bonney liftoff mats and glacier meltwater in Antarctica - BON-01 | ecosystem: Environmental > Aquatic > Freshwater > Ice > Glacier meltwater | place: Lake...
ATAAGCGCTGACGAACCAAGACAGCATTACGACCCTTAACTTGTTGAGTTTGAGCTTCAATGGCTTGATCAAGATGAACGAGAAAGCTTCGTAGCTCCAACGCTTTTTGGGCTGACATCACCAAGCTATCACCACGGCGAAATCTATCAAGGTATTCAGCCCTATAGCGATGCAGATCATTCAATTGCTCGTTATCTGCTAACCACGCAACATTAGCGGCACCCACTTTTTTCAGGGCTGCTTCAGTGTCTTTAGCTGCTATAACAACAACAGGGGATAGTCGCTTAGATCTTTTCATGTTTTTAATGTATCAGTATTTAGCATTGAAGATGAGATTAAAAACGTTTTGATTGTTGATTGATTGTCATCGGTGATACCACTTTATTATTAGGAATAGGGGCTTGCACTACTTGCTTCATATTAGCCAAACTTTGTTGCCAATCTACTGCTTGATGCATGTCTTGTTTAATGAGGGTTTGCAATCGTGGATAAAGCGCTATCGCCTGATCAATCTCTGGATCACTTCCCATAGCATAGGCACCGACATTGATTAAATCTTGATTTTGACGATAAGTCGAAAAGATCCGTTTGAACAGTTGCGCCATTTCAATATGCTCTTTAGCAACAATTTGTGGCATAACACGACTAATTGACGCTTCAACATCAATTGCAGGATATTGGCCTGCTTCGGCTAAGCGACGTGACAATACGATATGACCATCTAAAATCGCCCTTGCTGCGTCTGCCACTGGATCTTGTTGATCATCACCTTCGGTTAAAACAGTATAAATTGCTGTAATCGCTCCCCCACCTTGTACACCCGTACCAGCACGTTCAACTAATTGCGGTAATAATGAGAATACAGAAGGTGGGTAGCCTTTGGTTGCTGGAGGCTCGCCTATCGCCAAGGCAATTTCTCGTTGCGCTTGGGCAAAACGAGTAAGTGAATCCATTAACAACAAAACTTGCTTACCTTGATCTCGGAAATATTCGGCAATACTGGTCGCCAACATAGCACCATGTAAGCGCATTAAAGGTGAATGATCGGCAGGGGATGCCACCACTACCGCACGCTTTAGACCTTCGTCACCCAAAATATCTTCAATGAACTCTTTAACTTCTCGACCACGTTCCCCGATCAATCCTACAACAATCACATCTGCTTCAGTAAACTTGGTCATCATACCTAGCAACACACTTTTACCTACACCACTGCCAGCAAATAAACCCATGCGTTGGCCACGCCCCACGCTCAGCAAGGCATTAATGGCTTGCACGCCGACATCAAGATGTTGACGTACCGGTGTTCGTGCTAAAGGGTTAATAGGCACGCCATGTAACGGTACACGGTCATTTACTTTGAGTGGGCCTTTACCGTCTAAAGGTTTGCAAGCACCATCTACCACGCGACCTAATAAACCTTCACCGACCGGCACTTGAGAATCACTGGCAAGCGGTCTAACACGTGCATTGGGTACCAGACCTCGCATATCACCTGTTGGCATTAAATACAGCACTTCACCTGAAAAACCTACAACTTCGGCTTCTACCGTACGACCGGCTGCACATTCTATTTCACAACGACTGCCTATTGCGGCTTGAAAACCAACGGCTTCCAAGGTCAAACCGACCATCCGTGTTAGACGCCCCTTTACTGACAATACTTCTGCTGGATCGTTATCTAGTCGTTGTTGATGTTCTCGTAATCGTGCACGCCAGTTTTCAGTCCGATTAGCTTGCGAGGATAAGGCATTACTCGGTGTGGTCACTACTTCGTTCCTCACCTAACAGTTTATTAATGACACTATTCAAACGGGCTTCTACTGTGGCATCAACGGTAGTGTCGAGGGTTTCGAGGCGAACACCACCTCGCGTTAATAGAGGATCTGCAACCCAAAGCCAACCGCCATCATCTTCGAGTGATAAGCCCTTTTTGACCAACTCCATATCTTGGGGGTGCAAAAATATCTTCAATTTCCGATCATTGATCGGTAACACAGCCATCGCGGCCCGTACCGCACCGATCACATGCTCGGGCTGTATTTTTAGTTCTCGCCGCACTAACTGCCGTGTCATTGTTGATACTAAGGCGATCAAATCTGTTTCAATTTGTTGATCCAGCTCTAACAACGGCGTATTTAAGGTTGTCATAATCTGTTTCAAATAGTTGAGTTGCTGATCTATTTGTTGTTGCCCAGCAGTTAAGCCAGCTTTGTTACCTGCTATACGCCCTAACTCAAAGCCCGCTTTATAACCTTCTTCTTCCGCATCTTTTTGTAGGGCTTCTATATCTTCTACAGTAAATAATTTTTGAGCGTCGTCTTCAACATCAGTAACTGACACCATTTTGGGTGCCTGCCAACGTTGATATGCCGTGTTCAATTCTTCTGATGACACAACATCAGGCCGCTCAGTAATGAGTTCATTATCAGAGGAAATCATCGCCACCACCACTAACACCTAACATAATCTTGCCTTTATCAGACAAGGTACGTGCGGCAGTAAGTATAACTTTTTGAGCTGCCTCGACATCACTCACTCGCACTGGAGGCATTGCCTCTAAATCATCACGCAACATTTCAGCTGCACGTTGTGACATATTCTTAAGGAATTTTTCTCGCAAGGCTTCATCAGCACCTTTCAAGGCAAGCTGTAATTGATCGGTTTGGATTTCACGCATCAAGGTTTGGATGCCACGATCATCAACATCAATCAGATTATCAAAGACAAACATAAGATCTTCGATACCTTGGCCCAAATCAGGCTCAGATTCTTTTATTTTTTCCATGATGGCAGCTTCAACACTGCCTTCGACAAAGTTGAGTATATCGGCTGCTGTTTTCAGTCCACCCACCGAGGTTGTTTGTCCTACCGAGCTATCACTAAATTGTTTTTCTAAAATATCATTCAATTCGGTCAACGCTGACGGTTGAATAACATCTAATGTTGCCACACGCAGTAATATATTCGCTTGATCACGTTCAGGAAATTGGACAAGAACAGCGGCAGCCTGATCAGCCTCTAAAAATGAGCAGACAATCGCAATAATTTGTGGGTGTTCTAGGCGAATAACTTCATAAATTGCACGCGCATCCATCCATTTAAGTTGGTCTAAACCATTAGTGTTACCACCTGACAAGATCCGATCTAACAAACTACTCGCTTTATCGGCACCTAAGGCGCCCACCAACATTTTACGGACATAGTCGTGTGAGCCAATACCTAAGCCAGTTTCTTGTTCTACCGTAGATACAAAGTCATCCAAGACACTTTTTACTTCAAGTCGATTAACATTACTAAGTCTTGCCATGGCTTGACCAATCTTTTGTACTTCTTTGGGCGTCATATGCTTCAATACTTCAGCCGCATCAGTCTCACCGATTGAACGTAAAAATACCGCCGCTTTCTCTGTACCTGTTAGTTTTCGTGCTTCTTCAGCCATTATGCTTCACTCGCAGACCAATTTTTAACCACTTGTGCAACTAAGGCAGGATCTTGCTGCACCAAGCTACGTACATTATTCACTTGTTCTTCCATATCGGAAGAACCAGAGGTGATTTTAGCTATATCATCACCACTAGATCTAGCTGCTAGTGCTTGCGCTGGTGTCATACCTTGTGAGTTAACTCCTGAATTTTGCTTATTATCTGCTACTGGGATCTTATTTAAATCCTTGAAAGCCGGACGAATAATACCGAATATCAAGAATAATACTAATAATGCACCCAATGTTTGTTTAGCAATATCCCATACCCATGTTTGTTGCCAAATCGATAACTCAGGCAAGGCAGCAACTGAAGCTGGCACAATAAAAGGAGCATTAACCACATTTAAACTATCACCCCGAGCTTGATTAAAACCAATGGCATCCATCACCAAAGCATTAATACGTGTCATTTCAGCCTCGGTAAGCGCGGTAGTAATCACATTACCTTCAGCATTGAGACTATGACGCTCATCAATTAATACTGCAACACTTAGTTTTCTGACCGAACCTGGTGCGACACGAGTATGGCTAATCGTACGGTCTAATTCATAATTCCGTGTACTATTTTTGCTGCTGCTACCCGGTGTAATTGTACTAACTTCTCCCTCAGCACTAGCTACTGTTTCAGGCGCAACACCGCCACCAGGAGGTTGATTAGTTAATGCACCAGGAACCCCAAATGGACCACCCGCACCGACGCGTTTTTCTTCTTGAATTTGTTCGCTACGGACTGCGGCTAGGTCAGGATTATAACTTTCTTTCGTTTGCTCGGTAGCGGTGAAATCAACTTCAGCGACAACTTGTGCTCGCACACCATCCATCCCCACAATCGGAGACAATATATCTTCAATACGTTCAATATAGCCTTTTTCTAGTTTTTGAGTATATTCCAACTGAGTATCACTTAATGCCACATTCGCATCGCGATCATTTTTACTGAGTAACCGTCCTCGTTGATCGACCACAGTAACGTTCGCATGAGACATATTGGGCACACTTGATGCCACCATATGCGTGATGGCTGTCACTTGACCCGGTTCGATATTTCTTCCTGCATATAAATTTAAGATAACAGACGCCGTAGGTTCTTTACGATCACGAACAAAAACAGATTGTTTTGGCGTTGCTAAGTGAACTCGCGCACTTTGAACATTATTTAATTGTGAGATCGAACGTGATAGTTCTTCTTCCATCGCGCGTTGATAACGGGCACGTTCTACAAATTGGCTGGTACCAAATCCTTGATCACCATCCAGCATATCCATACCTTGAGTTGAACTACGTGGTAAACCTTCAGCGGCCAACTTCATACGTAGCGCTTGCACTTCAGATGCCGGTACCAATAAAGCACCCGAAGTAGGATCTAACTTATATTCGATATTTGATTGCTGCAAGATAGCTACAACCTCAGAAGATTCTTTCGGTTGCATGCCTGAAAACAGTACCTGATAATTCGGTGTCTGTGACCACATTAATACATAACCACCAATAGCAATACTGGCAGCTATAGCGACTAAAAACATGACTTGTTTCATGATAGGTTGACGCGATACGTTAGCCTGCATTGCGCCGAGCCTTGTGGTTGGCAACGGCATTGATGCTGCAGAATTAGTGGTGACGGGTACGTTTTCCATGATTTCTCTCTTTAAGTATTAACTATAGAATTTACGAAATCTAAACGCTCATTCTCATCACTTCTTCATATGCCGAAACTAACTTATTTCGTACTTGCAATGTAGCTTGAAAGGCCACTGTTGCTTTTTGTGAGGCAATCATCGCATCAACCAAGCTGACATTAGGATCACCCATTTCAAACGCTGTTTTTAACTTACCTGATGCTTGTTGTGTTTCATTTACCTGATCAACCGCAGACTTCATTAAGCTTGAAAAACTCATTGAGTCACCACCTTCGATTTGGCTAGGTGTAGTAATTTGAGGTGTTTGTTGAGAGGCTTGTGCTTGGGCAGCACGCATTTGCATTAATAATTGGTTAGGGTCAATTGCATTAATCATCATCATGGTTCTCCAGTAATTCTTTGGTTAACCTTAGCTTATGCAGACTTCTTGCCAACCTTCTCTGGAATAACCACACCTTCTTCTCTAAAACGCGTAATCTTATATCGTAGTGTGCGCTCACTTATTCCTAACTCATTAGCTGTTGCTCGTCTAGCGCCATTATTATTTTCTAATGCTTCAATAATATGGCGCTGTTCATGGCTACGTAAATCATCATTTAAACTATTATCACTGCTATGGTCATTGTCAGTATTTTGACTATTACTAAACTTCATTGCCATTGATTCAAAGGCCAAATCTTGCACTTTAATACTGTCGCCAGATTGTAAAATCAACGCACGTTGTAAAACATTATCTAATTCACGTACATTGCCTTGCCAATAATTAGCCAATAATGCCTTCACCGCACCTTTATCAAACTCTGGTGCCATACGTTTTGCTTGACGGCAATGACGACTTATCAACTGTAGAGCCAACGGTAAAATATCGTCAGGCCGTTCTCTTAATGGCAATAACTGCAAAGGAAACACATTCAAACGATAAAATAAATCCTCTCTGAAACGTCCCGCTTTTATTTCCTCACGTAAGACTCTATTAGTTGTCGCAAGTACTCGTACATCTAGAGATAATAATTTACGTCCACCCAAACGTTCGACTTCTCGCTCTTGCAATACGCGTAATAATTTAGCTTGTAAACTCAAATTCATTTCAGAGATTTCATCAAGTAAAATCGTGCCCTGTTGAGCTTGCTCAAATTTTCCGGCATAGGCTTGACTCGCACCAGTAAAGGCACCTTTTTCATAACCAAATAACGTGGCTTCCAGCATATTTTCAGGAATATCTGCACAATTTATCGCTACAAACGGCTTATCATATCGTGGTGAATTATCGTGTAAAAATCGAGCTAGCACCTCTTTACCCGTCCCACTTTCACCACTAATCAGTACTGTCGCATCGGTGTCGGCTACCCGCCGAGACAAACTTAATAAATCTCGCGAGCTCTTATCTACAGCAATCATGTTGTCAGTATTAGGCGCAGTACGAATATAGCGTTGAACGCGTTCTAATAAATCATCCGCTTCAAAAGGCTTAATTAAATAGTCACTGGCACCTTCGTGCATCGCTTCAACGGCACCTTGCACCGTGCCATAAGCAGTCATCAATAAAATCGGTAGATCGGGTAGTAATGCTCGCGCCTTTTTCATTAAAGTATGACCATTCATGGGTCGCATTTGTAAGTCGCTCAACAGCAAGCCAAAAGGTTCATTAGCGAGTTTATCTAATGCACTTTGCCCTTCTTCGGCTGAGGAAACGTTATAGCCCGCTAATTCTAAAGTGTCACATAAGGCACCACGAAGATCGTTATCATCTTCTACTACTAATACGGTTGATTTATTCATTATGGTTCCTTACTTTTTATTTTTGAGCCGTGAGCATGAAATTATCGGCAGGCTGATACAATGGCAAGCGTAAACAAAAGGTACTGCCTTCACCTTCGTCACTTTCAAACCACAATTCACCTTTATGAGCCTTTGCTATTGATTTTACGACAGCCAATCCTAGGCCTGTTCCTGAAGATCGTGTTGTAAAAAAAGGCGTTAAAATTTTATCTTGATCTGCTTTTGCAATACCTACACCATCATCTTCGACACTGATTTCGATATAATTCGTATCATCATCTTGAATAATGTCAGCAAAAATAGATACATATCCACCAGCATTACAGGCTAGACGTGCATTATTCACCAAATTGTTTAACGCACTAGTCAAAGCATCTTTACTACCATAAACATAAGCGCCTTCGACAGCGTCATATATTTCTAAATGTATATTTTCTATATCTGATTGCGATCTAAATTGTTGCTCAACACCAGCCAGCAAGTCTTGCAGTAAAACCGGAGCTGTCTCGGCCATATCACCACGTGAAAATGCCAACATATCTTTTACCAAGCGTTCCATATGGCTGATACTATTATGCAATCGCCTAGCAAAACGTTGTGTTAACTGTGGGTCGGTATTTTTTTTTAACAGCGGCGCAACATATAACAAAGCCGTAGATAACGGCGTTCGAATTTGATGTGCTAACCGTGCCGCCATTTCACCCATGGAAGATAGTCGCTGTAAATGTGACACTTGCTGCTGGAGCTGGCGTGTTTCAGTGACATCATTCACCAACACAATCTGACCGGGCTCACCCTCTAGTGGGCTAGTTGAAATATGAACTAATCGACCATCATTCAACGACATATCATGACCATCATTCACATGCGGTCGGAAGGCGCGCTCAATAATCTTTGCCCAAGCCTCGCCATTTAAAGGTTCGCCCAATAATTTGGCAGCGGCAGCATTACTTTGTTGAATCATGCCGTCGCCATTCAACACAATGACGCCACCGGGCAATACCGCTAATAGTCGAGTCATTCGGCTTGCTGAACGGATCAGTTGCTCATCAATAGTGTCAGACGAATGAACATTATACGAGGCGGCATTATCAAATATAGCTGAACTAATCTGTGGCTTCTGCTCTCCTCCTACTGATGTTTCATTCATACTCTTCTCCGCATAACGATTATGGTCTTTTCGTTATTAATGGCAAAAAACATGCCTACATGTAATTTAATTATTAAATGAAGGGCTTAGGTGAAACTCTTAACTTGGTGTCAAAGCTCTGACTCGCTTTTTAAATTTATTCGCGTTATCTAGTCGCCATCACGTTGAATACCATATTTACGCATTTTTTCCACCAAGGTTGTACGGCGCATTTTTAATCTGTTTGCTGCGTGTGCGACCACGCCAGTAGCTTCATCTAAGGCTTGTTTAATCAATAAATATTCAAGGTTTGCAAGATGTTCTTTTAAGTCTAGTCCCTCTTCTGGCAAGCCATCGATTTCTGCTGATAGCATGTCATCTGAAACACTTCCAGAGATAATGGCTATTTGTTTTGCTTCCACCAGTTTCATTACTTTTGAAGTTGGCGTTTCTTCGATTACCATGACAACGGCTTCGGGTAAGTCATCACCATCAACCTGAAATTTTTCTGGCAAATCATCATAATCGACCGTGCCATAAGGATAGAGAATCACCAAGCGCTCAACAACATTAGCCAATTCACGTACATTGCCCGGCCATTGATAACGATATAAGGAGGCAATTGCCGCCGAGGTTAAACGCACCGTGCCACGATTTTCATGTTCGACACGGGTAATTAATTCATTAATCAATAAGGGAATATCTTCTGGGCGTTCACGTAAAGCGGGCATTTCTATAGGGAACACATTCAAGCGATAAAACAAGTCTTCTCGAAAACGACCATCGATAATGTGATTTTCCAAATTACGATGTGTAGCAGCAATAACACGTACATTGGCTACCATCGTTTTATTGCTGCCTACTCGTTCATAGGTACGTTCTTGCAACACTCGCAATAACTTAACCTGCATAGGTAGCGGCATATCGCCAATTTCATCGAGAAATAATGTTCCACCTTCTGCCAATTCAAAACGACCTTTACGTGATGTTATAGCGCCGGTGAATGAACCTTTCTCATGGCCAAACAATTCACTTTCTAATAACTCGGCAGGAATGGCACCACAGTTAACGGGCACAAAGGGTTTTTGTTTTCGTGTAGACAGATGGTGAAGGTTTCGCGCCACTACTTCTTTACCGGTACCTGATTCACCTAATATCAACACATTAGCATCAGATTCAGACACTTGATCGATCATCCGCTGTACCGCTTTCATCGCGCGGCTATTACCAACTAAACGCCGAAAGTCATAAGCTTGATTATCACCGGTACCATCATGTTGACCACGATAAATAATAGATTGCTGTAAGGCATTACTTAATTGAGGATATTTAACAGGTATAGATAAGGTGCCTAGTGTGCCAGGGAAGTCTACTACTTCAGAATCAGGCAGATCTAATTGAAAAACGGGAACACGTGTTTCATGATTCACTAATTCACGCAATAACTGTTTGGTTTGATGTTTATCACCGCAGTCGCCAACAATGGCCATTGCAATCTTAGATAATTCACCCGCATCCTCAAACCACAACTCAATATTTTCAACAATAACGGCTTGGCAATTTATAAACTCGACCAATGTCGATAACAACTCACGTCGGATTGGATCAACATCGACCAGCAATACATTGTTTGAACTCATTTTCGCTCCGGCCATTGAAGTTAATGTTACATCGAACAAATCGACTTAGGTACACAGGCCGAGAGTTAACCACCTTTCTTATTGAATGTCAAAAAAATGACGCCATTTATATGGGTTAGACCTCAGTCCAACTTTCGGCTTTTCTCATCGCTCCCTCTATTGGGTTGAAACCCGACCTACAAAGTCTTCACGTCCTCGTAGCTTGGACTTCAGTCCAACATGGTATCACCCGCCTACGAATAAGCGTTTTTAGCCTTCGCGCCAAGACGAATTTCTTTTAGTTTCTTAGCCAGTTCCGATCGCTGTTCTGTACAAATTGTCCCTAACTGCTCGTTAAGTACAATCATGTCATTCATCAATCCACGAAAGGTCACGTTATCTTCATCGGATAGATCAATTTCCTCCAGATTCATTGATCGTACTAAAGACTGTCTTTTTGCATCTAATTCAACAAATTCATCCCACTCAGACATTTCAGCATGCAAAACTAACTGCCGACTTATTACAATAATGTCAGTGGCTAAATCAAATATAGTATTCAAAACGTATTATTCATATTGATTATTATTTAGATGTTGCATTGTGATGTTCTTGGGGAATGGCATCCCAACCTGATTTAACCTGAATCATCAACTTGGCCACTTCATCTATCAGTTTAGTATCATTTTTAATATTTGCTTCTAACAGCTTCTGTTCCATATAGTCATACAGAGCGTATAAATTCTGAGCTAATTCACCACCGATTTCCACATTCAAACATGAACGCAAACTGTCGATAATAGAAATCGTCCAACTGATATTTTCACCTTTTTTGGCGATATCTTTGGCAATCATAAAACGTCTTGCAACTAGTAGCTTATCTAATGCGCCTTCCATCAACATTTGCACTAATCGATGAGGTGAAGCCGTCTCTGCACCACCTTGAATGTAGTTATGTTGATATTGTTTCATTGCAGCTCTGGCATTCATATTTTTATCCTTTTCCATATCTTTTTAAACAACATCACGTGACGTTGTTCTTATCTCCTATATCGTCAGTTTGGATGGGATCTTTAGTGAAAATAGTAAAGATTTGAAAAATAAAGCTTGGTTATTAACTCAGCTCTTGTCAGGTTGAAACCCGACCTACATGAACCGGTGACCCTCATTAAAATTGACTATCCGTAGCTTGGATTTCAATCCAACAAAATTACGTCCAACTAGAATTAACGTCGTCTAGTAGAATTAGGCTGAGGCAAACTTGCCAATTGTTGCGTAATATAATTACCCAACGATTGCAGCTGGGCAACTAATATATCCATCGCTGAAAATTGTGCTCGATATCGTGCATCTAAAGTTGCTAATCGACGATTTAATTGCTCACGATCGCCATCAAGAGAATCAATATTAGTTTGTAAGCCATCTTGTCGTGCAGTCAAAATACCGTCAGTTGAAATATAACGTTCCAACACACTATCCAATGATTTTGCTAAACCATTTTCAGATGAAAATAACTGTGATACCGCCGGATAATCAGCGGTCATTACCTCATCGAGTTTTGTAGAATCTACTGTTAAATTCCCTTTGTCATTCGTCGTAATCCCGATTGCCACCAAAGAATCATAACTTAATCCAGAGACGGAACCGGTCAATGTTTGTCTGATTTGGTTTTGCACACTACGTAATGCCGAGTCACCTAACAAGGTTCCAGCCGCACCGGTATCGGCATTAAAAGAAGATAAGTTCGCTATGGTATCAGCTAAAGAGTTGTAGGCTTTGACAAAGCTATTCACATTTTTAACCAATGAGCCTTTGTCCAATCCTATCGCCAATGATTCAACCGTGCCAGGTAGCGCGGAACTTAACGTAAACTTAACACCTGCAATAACATCAGAAAACGTATTACTATCACGCGTAACCGGCTGGTTATCGACATTGATAATTGCGTCTTGCGCAGCTTGAACCGTGGTTAAATTCTCTGTCGCTAAACGTGATAAACCTGCATTATCAAGTGGCAACCCATCATCATCGGTAACAGCAATACCAATCGTATTTGCAGAGCCTAATTTGTCAGAGGTCAAGACTAATCGTGAACCACCATCTACATTTATAATAGAGGCTGTAAGCCCTGGGTTGTCGCTTGCCGCGTTAATCGCATCACGCAAACCCGCCAGGCTATTATTTTTATTATCAACGGTAATATTAAAAGTTTTAGCACCTAAGCTAATGGCTAATGAACCCGTTCCCACCACCTCATCTGCTGAGGTAAAATTGCCCGAACGTGATTTAGCAGATTCCGCTAACTGGATCACTTCAATATCGTATTTTCCAGGCACAGCTGTTTCATCAGCCGTTGCAGAAAAAACCTCAGTATTGCTTGAAGTAGATGTTCGCCCTAAAAAATCAGCGGGATCATTCAATGCCTTAACCGCTGTTTGAAAACTACTTAAGGCGGATTTCAAGCTGCCATAGGCCGATAAATCTGCTTGTAATGTCGCTTCTTTTCTATTGATGCGATTTGTAGCTGGCTGACCTTCTGCCGCTATTAACTGGGTGACCAAGCTTTCAATATCAATGCCTGATCCTATACCACTTGTCGTAATCGCCATTTTACTACCCCTTGCTAAATGTTGGATTAAAATCCAAGCTACATCGTCCTACTGTGTTCATCTGTGGGTTGGACTTCAGTCCAGCAGGATGCATACGCCAATTATCGGGTTGAAACCCGACCCACCTACAAGCATTGGAATGAAGCCCAACCCACATAATCCCACTGTAGATTGGGCTTTAACCCGACAAGTATCGGATTAAAATCCAACCTACATTTAGTATAGATCCTAAGCTACACCTCAATACTCATAAGGTTAACGGTATTATCTCTATTTTCAGCTATCTGCCTGGCAATAACCAACACTTCTTCTGATGGGAACTGACGAATGATTTCCTCAGTTTTTTTGTCCAATACCGTAACGACGTCTTTACCGCTGCTTTCATCGATAGTGAACTGCAAGGTTCGTTCCACATTTTGCATATGTTCATTGATTTGTGCGACTGCAATCTGCAAAGATTCACGCAGACTCACTTCGTCACCCTTGGTCGCTGTTGATGCGGTTTCCGTCGGAATAACAGTAACAACCTTATTAGCTACAACATTTATCGCCGCCACAACGGAAGATGCCTTGGTTGGCGCGCGGCCTTCCAAAGCAACTGGATTAACATGATTATTTGTAATTTCCATTACCATATCCTCTTCATCTGCTTTAAAGAGAAATGGTGAGTCTAACGTCTTAGACTCACCAGCCTCTTATAAGCTTAGCCCAATAAACTCAATACGTTTTGTGGCAGAGCATTTGCCTGTGACAAGATTGCTGTACCCGCTTGTTGCAGTATTTGCGCACGAGTCAAGTTAGCTGTTTCTGATGCGAAATCCGTATCAAGAATACGGCTACGTGCCGCACTTAAGTTTTCAACTGTAGTACCTAAGTTACTGATGGTCGATTCAAATCGGTTTTGAATCGCACCAAAAGTGCTTCGCAACTCACTCACTGAACCCAAGGCGGCATCAATACGTCGTATAGCATCGTTAGAAT
>Ga0105053_10008582_pt1 | contig 13239 bp, 14 predicted proteins | sample BON01_FD_78093 | JGI IMG/M metagenome (GOLD analysis project Ga0105053, IMG submission 78093) | Freshwater microbial communities from Lake Bonney liftoff mats and glacier meltwater in Antarctica - BON-01 | ecosystem: Environmental > Aquatic > Freshwater > Ice > Glacier meltwater | place: Lake...
CAACAGACGGCGCGACCCAACCCTGGCCAAGCGCCCTGCCCGAGCAGGTGCGCGCCCTCGCCCAAGTACTGGCCAGCCAGCCAGGCGCCCTCACCGTAGCCAACATAGAAGCCCGCTTCAAAGGCCGCGGCCCCTGGAAAAAAGGCCTACCCCGCATCCTGGAAACCCTCGAAGCCCTGGGCCGGGCTCGGCGTGAAGGTGACGGCTGGCGCGGATAAACTCAGGCTTGCAATTGGAAACGCGTCGGTCTTTCGAGCGCGCCCCCTATTTTTCCGTATGCTCACCTTTACAATTCATGGCGAGAACTCAGCTGCTTCTCTATATCTTTGGGAACTGACAGTTCAATGCCAGATCGCAGAGCACGCCTTTGCACGTCTGAAAGAAGCAGGCAGAGTGCAGGTAACTCGAGACTATTCGTCGCTGCGTCCTCACCCCAAGGGTGCCATCCAACTCTTCGCGGACTGCTCGGCCTTCCTAAGCGCTTCAGGCATTGTTGCAAAGATCCTGTTTGCCTCCATAGACACCAAAACCTCAAAGCTTGAACAGAGTCCTGTACTCGCATTCGCGGCAAAGCGAAGCGCAGCATTGCGTGAGCTTCTGCAACTTAATGACCTGCCGTTTCTTCGCTCACTCGGTGTACGCAATGCCTTTGAGCATATTGACGAACGCCTCGATAGGCTGCTCAAGGAAAACCCTTCGGAACAGTTTGTGTGGCTGCATCTGTCTCGCGACGAGCCGCCTGCCGGCCTTGTCCTGAAGCGCTTCAACCCAAATACTTTGCACTTGAGCTACCTCGACCTCGAACTCAACCTGGCAGAGTGCCATTCAGAGATTCTTCGTGTCCGCGAAAAAATGAAGGGCGCATATGACAAAGTTCGAACTCATGAAGCACTTCTCGCCGTGGCATCTGGTGCGCGGAATGTGGGCTAATTGCAGACCAAAGGCTTGCTTAGACCGGCTTATGTTGAAGTGAAAGACCTGCCCCCGGTTTTCTGATTCGCCCATTTTTGCGACATCCTGGGGCAAGGCGCCATCTCCATAACAGTCAAACGCCCACCAGTTCCAAAGCGAGCTCGCGCGGGTTGTCTGTGCGCTTGCTGACGTCGAGCATTTCTATGCCCAGCACGCGACCTGCGGCGTCAAAGTCAAACACAACGCCGGGACGCACTTCGTCGCTCTCGGCCACGGTGCCAACCAGAAGCCGGATGTACATGGCATCTGCCTTGGGGTCGTATTCGATTTTCATAGATGCACTCCATACTTTTCAAACTTGCTGGTGGCCATGACTGTGATCACCATCAGCACCACATCGCCGTCGTATAGCACGCGCAGCAACTGGCGTTTGCCTGCTCGGTCTAGCCAACCCTGAGCCTCCAGTCGATCATTTTGCGCGTCTATTGTGCGCAGTGGTTGCGCCAGTGTGGCCAGCACTTCTGCCCGACTGATGCCCCGCTCTACCATACGGGCCAGTGCGTGCTGGGTAAAAGTGACTTGCATGTGTTTTAGTGTAATGACATTTGTTGTTGCGCGTGCTATACGAAGGCGATGCGATGCGGTGTTGATGGTGCCCGTGCTGCTGGCGTTCTATTCCGGCCTGAAGGGCTTGCCCAGCGAGTACGCGATTCCAGCTGGCCATGTGGCGCGCATCACGTCCATCTCTGGTTTCAATCCACAGGATGACATAAACTTCATAAACATAGCCACGACCAACACCTTGCGCAGGATGCTTGCCGGGTCACAATCAACGCCATGCTGACCGCCCTTTCCAGAAAAACACACCATGAGACATATTGAGCGGCACAGAACGTCTCGTATCGGCTGGCTGAGGGCTGCTGTACTGGGGGCGAATGACGGCATCGTATCCACCGCCAGCCTGATGCTCGGTGTTGCGGCTGCGCATGCGAGCCAGAGCAATATTCTGATCACCGGAATTGCCGGACTCGTCGCCGGGGCCATGTCAATGGCAGCCGGGGAATATGTTTCTGTCCATTCGCAGGCTGATGCCGAGAAGGCCGACCTGGCACGCGAGCGCGCCGAGCTTGAAGCTGATGCCGATGGAGAAAAACGCGAACTGACGGCCATCTACGTAGGCCGCGGGCTTGATCAGGCGTTGGCACTGCAAGTTGCAACGCAGCTAATGGCACATGATGCCCTGGGTGCTCATGCGCGCGATGAGCTCGGCATTTCAGACACTCTGAACGCGCGCCCTATCCAGGCAGCGCTGGCATCTGCAGCCAGTTTTGCAGTCGGCGCAGCACTACCTCTTGCCGTGGCGACTCTGGCATCCGGCAACAACCTGCCTTATTGGATTTCGGGCACTTCTCTTGTTTTTCTGGCCTTGCTGGGTGCGGTTGCAGCCCGCACAGGCGGTGCCAGCGCCCTGACCGGGGCTTGGCGTGTCACCTTTTGGAGCGCACTGGCCATGGGCATCACGGCAGGTATCGGTGCAATGGTCGGGGCTGCCGTTTAACCATCATACTTACAGCGAAAGAAAAATTGAATGCTAAAAGTCTACTCATGACCCACGCCCAACGGCCACAAAGTCCACGTCATGCTGGAGGAGTGCGGACTTCGTCTTGGCCGGGACTGGGAAGCAATCCCCATCGACATCGGTACGGGGGATCAGTTCAAGCCTGAGTTTTTGGCTATCAGCCCGAACAACAAGATACCGGCCATGGTGGACCCAAACGGGCCAGACGGTAAACCCATAGCGCTGTTTGAATCCGGCGCCATTCTGCTCTACCTAGCCAGCAAAACGGGCCAATTTTTGCCCAAAACCGACAGGCTCAAGTTCGAGGTGTTGCAATGGTTGATGTTCCAGATGGGAGGTGTCGGCCCGATGCTCGGCCAGACGCATCACTTTCGCATCTATGCGCCGAAAAAAATCGACTATGCCATCAACCGCTACAGCAATGAAGCCAAGCGGCTTTACGGTGTGATGGACAAACAACTCGCGAAAAGCAGGTTCATCGCCGGCAAGCAGTACAGCATCGCCGACATTGCCATCTACCCGTGGCTGCGCAGCTGGCAAAACCAGGGCATAGACTGGGGCGATTACCCGCACCTTCAGGCCTGGTTTGACCTGGTTGGCGAGCGCCCTGCCGTGCAGCGCGGCGTGAAGGTGCTGGCAGACCTGAGAAAGCCACTGACGGACGATGCCACTCGGGACATCCTGTTTGGCAAGACACAGTACGCGAAACGCTAAATTTTCAGCATTGGCGAACAGCACCCAAGCTGTTCGGTCTATAATCTGAGACTTGTCGGAGTGTGGCGCAGTCTGGTAGCGCACCTGGTTTGGGACCAGGGGGTCCAAGGTTCGAATCCTTGTACTCCGACCAAAGAATCTATAAAAAAAGCTCACTTTGTGAGCTTTTTTTATATGCGTTCCCCATTTCTCTACGTTGCGTTTTCAATTCGGCACTAGATTAGGCGCGGGTTTTTGGGGTCAGAGCCGAAATTCGCCAAGCCTTTGGCTCGCCCGTAGGGTGCAGTGCTTGCACTGCAGCGAAATTGGTGTCTGACCCCAATAACCCGGCAAGGCGAAGCAACGACATATAGTGTTGAATTTGAAATGCAACGATTTCTGCCCGTAGCTCAGTTGGATAGAGCATCAGCCTTCTAAGCTGAGGGTCACAGGTTCAATTCCTGTCGGGCAGACCATTAAACAGTAGATTTGATGCTACTAAAAATGTAGCAAATAATTATTGGGGTTACGTCGGGGTTACGGATTTAAATTTTCCTGTTACCCGTTGTTCATAATCCACGAAAGCCACGCTCGACACTTTCGCCAGCATCAGACACAAAAACCCCCACACCGGTATCGCGCGGGATGAGGTAGCCCCCTTGGGGGGGCGGGGGCCCCAACGCATCCGGGCATGGATACTTCAAAGGCACCGTTAGATCAAGACAAGTTCAACCTCACCTAGTCCATCAAACACCATCTTCACCCTGTCCCCGGCGTCCAACCACAAAGTCTTGACCAAGCTGCCAGTCATGACAATTTGTCCCGCGCGCAGACTTTGCCCGCGCGAGGCCAGGTGTTCTGCCAGCCATCGCAAAGCAAGGTGGGGATGACCGAGCACGTCGGCGCCGGTACCAGTGGCAACTTCCTGCCTATTGATCAAGGCACGGCCACGCACGTCGCGCAGATCGGTTAGAGCGGACGGCATCACTGGTTTTCCCAGCACGCAGCCTGCTGCGAAAAAGTCGTCGGCCACCAAGGTCGGCACACCAAGGGTTTCCCACTTCGCATATCGATCGTCGACGACCTCGATAGCCGGGTAATAACAGTCGATCGCCTGCGCGACGCCTTCGTCCGTGAGCGGCGCACCATCCCACGGCAGGTCGCGGCCCAGACGCACCGCTATTTCGCATTCGACACCGACGCGCACATAGTCACCGGTCTGTAGCTTCACGCCGCTGTCATGAACCCGGCTGGAGAATATGTTGCCGGCACATGGATGGGGAATCGACAGGTATTGCTGCATGACCACACTAGTGCAACCAATCTTGTAACCGACCCAAGCGCCGAGCTTTGGCTGCAACATCTCGCGCAGCGCATCCTGCACGTCATATCCCTCCGTGAGATTCTGTGGCGCAACGTCGGCGGCAAGGGCTGCCAATGGCATGCGTCCGCAGCGGGCGTCTGCAATGGCTTGAGCGGCTGCAACGGTATTGTCCATGGGTGCGCCTTTCTTGATGCGCCAACACGTGTCCGCGCCGATTGTGTAGTGGTCAAGTAATTTCGGACAGTTCGATAAGTTTTTTAGATGCCGTGATGCTCGAAAGCAATGGCTGACAAGTCACGATCAGCGCCGCCTTTATCCCTGAGAGTGTATCCCACCTTGTCACCCAAACACCCTTCCCGATGTCTGCAGACACCTTGCGCGGCATGGGCTACACCAATGCCCGATACATCGCTGGTGGCCTGAAGGCCTACCGCGCGGTTTTGTCGCCTTAGCGATAAAACCGAAATTCGCTGACCAGCGCTCAGGTGAAGGTAGGCACTGCCGGTTCGCCCGCCCGGGCGGCGTGCTCAAAGGCTTCGTGTACGCTCAGAAACACTTTGCCCTGCAAGCGCTGACCCAGATCGGTCGAGCGCAGCCGGTCCATGACAGGTCCCTTCACCTCGGCCAGCATGAATTCAATGTTTCTGTCTGCCAAGCTGCGCTCGAGCTGGGTCAGCACGCCCAGCGCGGTGGTGTCGATCTGGTTCACCGCCGAGCAAATCAACAGCACGCGCCGCAGGGAGGGGTCCTGGGCCAGAAGCCCTTCGATCCGGTCTTCCAGCACGGTGGCGTTGGCAAAAAACAGACTCTCGTCAACGCGCAGGGCCAGTAGGCCGGGCACGGTTCGCACTGCGTGCCGCTCGATGTTGCGAAAGTGCTCGGTACCTGGCATCCGCCCGACCACAGCCATATGCGGGTGGCTGCTGCGCCAGACCAGCACACCCAGCGACAGCACCACACCCGTCAAAATGCCGGCTTCCACGCCCAGCGCCACCACGCCCATTGCGGTGGCCAGCAGCGACAGCGCATCGGCGCGGTCATAGTGCCAAGCTTGCTTGAGCGTCTGCACGTCTATCAGCGAGGTCACCGCCACGATGATGGTAGCTGCCAGCACTGCATGCGGCAAATAATAGAACAAGCCGGTCAGCGCGGCGATCACCAGCGCCATCAGCGCGGCCGAAATCACACCGGCCAGCGGCGTGTTGGCGCCCGCTGCGAAATTAACTATGGAACGAGAGAAGCCTCCAGTCACCGGGTAGCCACCAGACAGCGCGCTGGCCACGTTAGCAGCGCCAAGGCCAAACAACTCACGATTGGGCTGAATCCGCTGCTGGCGCTTGAGCGCCAGCGACTGCGCCACCGACACGCTTTCAACGAACCCGAGCAGCGTGATCAGCAGGGCGGGCAGCCAGAGCTGCCCCAAGGTGGACATGCCGGGCAATGACAGGCTCAGTTGCGGCAATCCTTGCGGAATATTTCCGACGACACTGACACCGGCCGTCTCATTGAGCTTGAACAAGGCCACCACGGCGGTGGAGACAATCACGGCCACCATGGGCGCCAGCTTGGACATCAGCTCGGCGATTTTCGCCGGCATACCCAGTCGGGTCAGCACCGGGGCCAGATAGCGACGAGCCAGGAGCAAAAAAAGCAGGCCGCCCACACCGATGGCCATGGTGGCCGGCTGGGTCTGCGGCAGGGCTTCGAGCAGGCCGACCAGGGTTTCCAGTACGTCCGAACCGGCCACCTTGACACCCAGGATGTACTTGAGCTGCCCTACGGCGATCAAGACCGCAGAGCCAGTGATGAAGCCGCTGATGACGGGATGACTCAGAAAATGAGCGAGGAATCCCAGGCGCAGGGCACCGAAAACCAGCAGCATGGCGCCTGAAATCAGCGACAACTGAACCGCCAGTGCCACGTACTCGGCCGATCCTGCAGCCGCCAAAGGCTGCAGGGCACTGGCCGTCATGAGCGAGACGACCGCAACCGGACCAACCGCCATCGTCATGCTCGACCCCAGCAAGGCATAGGCCACGATGGGCAGGATGCTGGCATACAGGCCGACCTCGGGCGGCAACCCGGCCAGCATGGCGTAGGCCAGGCTTTGGGGAATGAGCATGACCGTGACAATCAGGCCGGCGGTGAGGTCGCCGGCCAGCCAGGCCGGTTGGTAGGAACGAAGCCAAGCAGGTAACCAGGTCATAAGGCTGTCAACGGCCTTGCTGTGCGCCCAGACCCTGACCGCGGCGCTCACTCCATTCGAAGAGCACCATGCCCACCAGCATGGCCAGCACAAAAACGGCGGCCTTGGGCTGGCCAGCACCCAGCGACACAATGGCTGGACCGGGGCAGAAGCCCGCTAGGCCCCAGCCTGCGCCGAACAGCAAACTGCCGACTAGCAAGCGCTTGTCGATGTCGTTCGAGTTGGGCAGTTGCAGGGCGCCTCCGAAAAAAGTGGTGGTGCGCCTTTTTGCCAGAGCGAACGCAAAGATGCCGACCAGGATGGCGCCGCCCATCACCAGTGCGAGCGATGGGTCCCAGGCACCGAACAGGTCCAGGAAGCCGAGGACCTTGCCGGGGTCGGTCATGCCGGAGAGGATCAGGCCGATGCCGAAAATCAGCCCGACTGCGAATTCAGAGATGCGATGTTTCATGATTTTTCCTTGGATTTATGGCTTCAGACGGCCAGCGCATGACGCACGAGATAGACGGTGACAAAGCCCGCGCCCATGAAAGCGAGCGTGGCCATCAGAGAGCGGGGCGATAGGCGCGACAGGCCGCAGACCCCGTGACCGCTAGTGCAGCCCGAACCAAAGCGCGTGCCCACGCCCACCAGCAGGCCGGCAACGATCAGCGTGGCCCAGCCCGCGTCGATGCGCACGGCGGTCGGCCCGGCCACCGCGAAATAGAGCAGCGGCGCGGCAAGCATGCCCAGCACGAAGGACAGGCGCCAGCCGACGTCGCCTGACTTCGGACTGAACAGACCACCGATGATGCCGCTGATGCCCAAGATGCGGCCATTGAGCAAAATGAAGGCTGCCGAGGCCAGGCCCAGCAAAATACCGCCGGACAGCGAAGTCCAGGGGGTGAAATTATTCCAGTCGATCGTCATTTCTTTTTCCTTTTTGAGGTGTTACAAAATTGCTCGTAGAGTACAGCCATCACGGCCAGCGCCTGCGCGCTGTCGATCTGGTAGTAGATGTTTTTGCCTTCACGGCGTGTGCTGACGAGACCTTCATCACGCAACACGCCCAGTTGCTGGGACAGCGTGGGCTGCAGGATGCCGACCAGCTCCTCGAGCTCACCGACCCGCTTTTCTCCCTGTGCCAGCTGGCACAGCAACAGCAGCCGGTCGGGGTTGGACAGCGCCTTCATCAGGCGGCTGGCCTCGTCGGCCGAGCTGCGCAAAATATCGATGTCCATGATGCTGTCTGCCTGCATGGTGGTACCACTCCTTTTATTTAAGACAATGATAGTATATTGATATATTTATTATTTATCAATATAATATAACAATTGATATTAACACAACAAGAAACGTTTCATGACACCCGCCGTACAAAGCTTTTTCGACCCCGCTACCTGGACCGTGAGCTACGTGGTTTACGAGAAGGAAGGCACGGCCTGCGCCATCATTGATTCCGTGCTTGACTACGACCCCAAGTCCGGGCGTACCCGCACCACCTCGGCCGACAAGTTGATCTCATTCGTACAGGAAAAAAACCTGCAGGTCGACTGGATTTTGGAAACCCACGCGCATGCCGATCACCTATCAGCCGCGCGCTATCTGCAGGGCAAGTTGGGCGGCAAAATTGCCATCGGGGCGGCCATCACGCAGGTGCAGGATGTCTTCAAGGGTGTTTTTAACCTGGAGCCCGAATTCCGCGCTGACGGCAGCCAGTTCGACCACCTGCTGCAGGACGGCGAAGTCTTTGCCATCGGCGCGCTGCAAATCCAAGCCCTGTCCGTCCCCGGGCACACTCCCGCTTGCATGGCCTACTGTATCGGCGACGCGGTATTTGTGGGCGACACCCTGTTCATGCCCGATGTAGGCACGGCGCGCTGCGACTTCCCTGGCGGCGATGCCGCTACCCTGTACCGCTCGATACGCAAGCTGCTGGAGCTTCCGACCGAGACACGCCTGTTCATGTGCCACGACTACCCGCCCGAGGGCCGACCGGCCGCCTGGGAAACCACGGTGGCCGAGCAGCGAGCCGGCAATATCCATATCCGCGACGGCATCAGCGAGCAGGCGTTCGTGACCATGCGCACGGCGCGCGATGCCACGCTCGACATGCCGGTATTGATCCTGCCGTCGGTGCAGATCAACATCCGCGCCGGCGAGATGCCTCCCGCAGAGGACAACGGCGTGTCTTACCTGAAGATTCCGCTTAACGCACTGTGATCCTACGCCGGTCTTCAATCCGGACCGATGCATCACGCGTCAGTAAATGTGCCATGGGGCCAGCATCAAAGCTTCACATACTGATATGCAAGCGGATTGGCATTGATGCCGCGATCCGGTGGCGCAATCCAGCCAGCCATCTTGCCGGGTTCGGTCACGCGTTGCATCAGGCTGTGGATGAAGGTTTTGTCTTCGTCGGTGGGTAGCCAGGCGTCTTTTCTCGCCTCGAACTCGGCCGCGCTGATCGGGTTGCCCTGCGGGTCGGTGTGGGTGCCCGACCAGACACCGACCTGGCGGCGGAATCGGGTGTTCGGCAGGTTCAGCTCGAAGTCGATGCCGGCACGTTTGATACTCATGTTCCAGCGCGTCACGCCGACGTTGCAGTCCTTGACGTATTCGGTGCGGGTGATTTCGTTCATGCCCTTGCGGGTTGAAATCGTCTCACTTTTCATGCCACCAATATTGCCAGGTGAAGCGTCGGGCACCTGGATGCTCATTTCGCTTTCAAGCTCGACGTGGTCGGCAAACTTGGCTTCATCCGGCCGACCCTTGATGCCGTTGGCAAAGTAGTTGGCGGCATTACTCGACGCCTCGGAGCCGAACAGGTCGAGCGATGAGGTGAACCAGAAGTTCATAAATTTCTGGACCGTCGGCAAATCAATCACACCGGCCTTGCGCAGGGTATCGACGTTATCGGTGTCCAGATCCTTCATGACTTCCAGCGTGCGTTTGATGACGCGGCCGATGCCGGTCTCGCCGACAAACATGTGGTGGGCTTCTTCCGTTAGCATGAAGCGCGCGGTGCGCGCCAGCGGGTCGAACGCCGACTCGGCAAACGACTTGAGCTGGAACTTGCCGTCGCGGTCGGTGAAATAAGTGAACATGAAGAACGACAGCCAGTTGTCCATCGGTTCGTTGAAAGTGCCCAAAATACGCGGCTTGTCGGCGTCGCCACTGTGGCGCATCAGCAGCTCTTCGGCTTCTTCGCGGCCATCACGGCCAAAGTGCGCGTGCAGCAGATACACCATGGCCCACAGGTGGCGGCCTTCTTCGACGTTGACCTGGAACAGATTACGCAGGTCATACAGCGACGGCGCGGTGTGGCCCAGCAGGCGCTGCTGCTCGACCGATGCCGGCTCGGTGTCGCCCTGCGTGACGATCAGGCGACGGAAAGCCGAGCGATATTCACCCGGGACTTCCTGCCACACGTCCTGACCCATGTGGTCGCCAAAACCAATCTTGCGGCCTGGCACCTGGTCGGCCATGAAGATGCCCCAGCGGTAGTCAGGCATGGGGGTGTAGCCGTAGCTGGCCCAGCCAGACGCATCCACGCCAACAGCGGTACGCAGGTAAACGTCTTTGGCCTTGAAGTCGCTAGGCCCCATCTCGTCCCACCAGTTCAAAAAGGCCGGTTGCCAATGTTCCAAGGCACGCTGCAATTGGCGATTTTCGCCGAGGCCGACGTTGTTGGGAATCAGGGCTTGAAGGTCTATGCTGCTCATGATGCTTTATTCCAATAAAAATTAAATGCGCTTCCAATCGAACTTGGCCTTTTTGCCAGTTCCAAAAAGTTTCAAAGCGCCTTCTTCGCCCACCGCATTCGGGCGAATGAAAATCCAGTTCTGCCAGACTGACAAGCGGCCAAAGATGCGTGTTTCCATCGTCTCTTTGCCGGGGAAGCGCAGCGACGCTTCCATACCGGTCATGGCATCGGGCGAGAGTGATGCACGCTCTTCCAGCATGATGCGGATCTCGTCATCCCAGTCAATGTCGTCAGGGGTCAAGGTGACCAGGCCGAGGGCCAGCGCCTGATCGGCACGCAGCGGGCTGTCGCCGAGCTTCTTCAGTTGCGCAATGGTGGCCTCGTCTTCATAAAAGCGGGTCTGCAAACGCGTCAAACCATTGACCGCAGGGAACCAGCCAAAGTTGGCGGCGGTCAATTGCAGGGCGGGTGCGCTGTCGGGTGCATCGGGCAAGTCCAGCATGTAAATGCGGTCGCAGGCTAGGGCCAGTTCATAAAACGTACCCGCAAAGCATGAGCCGGAATCAAGCAGCGCAATCAGCGAGCGGCTGGTGACATCGAGGCGGGCCAGCGTGCGGCGCAGCGCGCCTGTGGTCTCTTTCACCAGCCAGTGATCTTTGAGGTTTGCCAACACCTGATCCATCTTGACGACCAGGCCTGCGTCACCCGTGGTCTTGATGACCCAGGTGCCAACTTCAAGCTCATTGCTGCGCAGGTGCAGGATCACATCGTCCAGCTCGCGCTGCAGTTTGAGCGGATACCAGTTGGCCCCCGCCGCTTCAATCGCATCAGGCGTTGATTCAATCGCAGCCGTCGGTGCCTTAATCGTGATGGTCGCCTTGCGGCTGCTGCGGTCAATCGCTGCATCAACGCTGCTGTAGTGGTAACCGGCATCGTCGATCAATGGATTCAAGGCTGTTAATTCAATACCTTTTGAGTTTTCAGCACGCGTGGACTGCTTGCGCAGCGCTTCAATTTCAGACGCCAGCAGCTGGCCGAACTGCTGCGGTTTGGCGTGTTCATCAATCAGCTTCCAGTCCCTGGCCCGGTCAGCCCGCACGCCTTCGGATGTGGTGCAGAAAATGTCGGCGAGGTCGCGGCGCACCTTGCGTTTATCTAGCACGCGCGTCAGGCCGCCAGTACCGGGCAACACACCAAGCAGCGGTACTTCAGGCAGGCTGACGGTGGACGAGCGGTCGTCCACCATGATGATACGGTCGCAGGCCAGGGCCAACTCGTAGCCGCCGCCAGCGCAGGCACCCGTCACCGCAGCAATGGTTTTCAGACCATCGTGGCGGGACGAGTCTTCAAGCCCGTTGCGGGTCTCGTTGGTGAACTTGCAGAAGTTGACCTTCCAGCCGTGGCTAGACAAACCCAGCATGTAGATGTTGGCACCCGAGCACCAGATCTTTTCTTTGCCCGATTCAAACACCAGCACCTTGACCGACGGGTGTTCAAAGCGGATACGGTTGATGGCGTCGTGCAGTTCGATGTCCACACCCAGGTCATAGCTGTTGAGCTTGAGTTTGTAGCCAGGCTTGATGCCGCCGTCTTCATTGATGTCGAGCTTGAGTTTTGCCACCTCGCCCTCCAGCGTCAAAGTCCAGTGCTGGTACTTCGTTGGATGTGTGGCAAAGCGCACCATCTCGCGCTCCTGGCCGGCTATGGTGCGGGTAAATAAAAGGGGTTCAGTCATGGCGTTCATGGGGGATGTCTCTAAATTGCAGCATACTTCCATACGACTAGATGTAAGGCAGATGTAAAGCAGTTTATTGCATCTTTTTTAATCGGGAAAAAATGAAACTCAGAATCCTCGTAGGTACCATGACCAGCACCGCTGACTATGTAGCGCAGGCTATTCAGATGGATTGCGCTGATCTGGTGAGTGATATCGAGATCGAGATGATGGACGATCTGGACATCAGCGTGTTTGATGCAGACAAAGCGAAAGATGCGATATATCTCATCTGCACTTCCACCTACGGCCAAGGCGATGTGCCAGATAACGCGCGTGCGCTGTACCAATCAATGGCTGCCGCGCCGCAGTTTTTAGGCCATGTGCGCTACGGCGTGATTGCACTAGGTGACCGCACCTACCTGCAAACTTTTTGCTTTGGCGGCAAAAAATTCGATGAGCGCCTGGCCGATCTAGGCGCGCAACGCATCGGTGAAGTCTGGTGTCACGATGCCAGTAGCGGCACCATGCCCGAGACCGAAGGCACCGAGTGGTGCCGCCTGTGGTTGACTGAGGCACTGCAAGCCGCCTGAAAACGATTAGAAAACGAGACATGGGCACTTCTAGAAATTCAGATTTTCAGGATAAAGTGCAAGGCGCGCGGAGCGGAGCAACCGGAATGTACTTCAGGTACATGAGGATTGCGAGCACCGAGCAACGCAGCAATTTTTCTGAAAAATGAATTTATAGAGGTGCCCACAAGCATGCAAACCAGCAGCGCAGACCATACGACCAGCCCACCGCTGGTGCGCATTCCCCGCAGCTACAACGCAGCGCACGACTTGCTGATGCGCAACGCCAGCAGACCCAACAAAGTCGCTTTCATCAACGCGGTGACTGGCGAGCAACTGACCTACGGTGAGCTTGAAACACGTGCCTTCCAGTTTGCAAACGCCTTGCGCAGTGAGGGTTTCGCACCCGAGAGCCGGGTACTGATTGCCATGCTGGATACACCGCAGTGGCCTGTGGTGTTTTTGGGCTGCATCCTGGCGGGCGTGGTCCCCGTTGCAGCCAATACGCTGCTGACCACGCTAGATTTTGACTTCATGCTGCGCGACTCACGCGC
>Ga0105053_10008588_pt1 | contig 13234 bp, 11 predicted proteins | sample BON01_FD_78093 | JGI IMG/M metagenome (GOLD analysis project Ga0105053, IMG submission 78093) | Freshwater microbial communities from Lake Bonney liftoff mats and glacier meltwater in Antarctica - BON-01 | ecosystem: Environmental > Aquatic > Freshwater > Ice > Glacier meltwater | place: Lake...
CACACACACACACACCTGCGCGGAGGCAAGGCGGTGGGTGGCAGAGACAGGCATGAAGATAGGCTCCAACATACTGTGCGCCGTCCACAATTCCATACTCCCCCCCGACTTGCCAGCATAGCACGTCTGCACGCCTTTCATGGGGGTCATGATCCGCTGCCGCGTGCTGCTAAACCCAAATGATTGCGTCGACGGTCTGCCACCATCAGTAGCTGGTCGCGCAGAGGCAGCCATGGTTTTCTGCATACAGGTTGCGGCGCGCTGCGACTGGCGCGTGACAATAAAGACATTGCGTGCGCTCTCATATCCCGTAGCAGGCCGATCAAAAGGCGCCCAATCTGACACCGCGCCCCCTAACCTGTCGCCGCCAAATATGTTCCCCCCCCCCGAGCCGTAAAAACTAGCACCCCACCGCGGGGAGTTGTTGGCAACCGTCAGGCTGTTGGGGCTTCGGGCAGTTACCGGCCCGAATTTTGCGTTGTGGTCCGCGACGGTGTAATCGTAGGCATGCACGGGCGAGGGGGGGCGCACGGGGCGCGATTTTTTGAGACCCATAGTGCGTTCCTCCTCCTCCTCCATGAATCGTCTTTCGTCCCAGCGCGGCCCTGCACGTGGACTCACGTGAGGGTGTGCACAGGAGACGAAAAAGGAGACACACAAGACAAAGAGGCGCTGCGCAAGACAAACCACACCGTGTAACACAAAGGGAGGCACCACAAGGCACCGCGCAACTCCAAGGACACCACCATACAGGGGGGGGGGGCAGGGCGGAGGGGGTACGAAGTCAGGGAGAAGCACATGCGAAACAATATGCAAGATACTGCGGACGCAAGGCAATATGCAAGGTGCATCGGTGGTACAGCCCGCGCGTGCGTGCATGCATTAGCGTGCTTTAGCGTCCATTAGTGTGCATTAGCCGTGGCACAGCATGCACTTGAATGCATCCAGACGCCCTCTGCACATGTACCCATGCGTCTCAGCTGTCCGCCTGTGGCGATATTGATGCTCCACTTGCGGCGATATTGATGCTCCACTTGCAGCCAACGGTTGCAACCGTTGTACCCTGCCCTGCTGCCCGGCACGATTTCCGGCGTGTTTTCGCAGAATTTTGCAGATGGAAAGAATGCATACTAATGGAAACACGACGCCAACCACACAGCACGTTGAGCGCGTGGTTAGAAGGGTGGGGCAGAGCTGCTTATGCTGTGTGCCCATCCACACAAACTCACCCAGATTTTTCCTCATTTTCCAGCCCAGCTTGTGCTCAAAGTCCTCGATTTCCTCGAGGACCAGCGTGCGCTGTGCACGTCGATTGAGATGGTCGCCCTCGACCATGGTGCTGCGCATGTTGCGAGCATGCTGCACATCCGAGATCCTGTGTCACCGCGAGGCCGAGGTAAGGAAATGCAAAAATAGGGTGAGGCATGTGGGTGCACACCCCCAAAATGGTGCACAATGTGTCAAGCACACGTCTGCATTCGTTTCAGGCGCGGGAAATGGATGGAGCATCGCAGCACCGCGAGACTCGATCAGATGGACCGCTGTTATACGGACACACACCTGACGGAACCGCTCGCTGTAACAGGTCGTACGTCGCAGCCTGCTGTCATGGATACCCTGCCTCCCCTCGACTCAGTCAGTCACTCGTGACGTGACCGAGGCCTGTGGTGTTGTATGTGCGTTAGTCTCCACACACTGCAGCACACAGCATCACGCTGCAGCACATTGCAACTCCCTGCACCACACGATAGTGTGTTTATGTGCGCCAGGGGTTGCTGAAGTATGGATGTGAGTGAATGTGCACGACTCTGTACACTGTTCTGTGCTTTCACACACTTTCTCGCCCAAACACGCTTGCTTTCTTTCGCCCACTTTATCTGTTTGCAATCCCTTTCTCGTTTTCTCTTGTATTCATTCACTTGCACATAGCTGTCGAGTCCCGCAGGGGATGTGTACGTTTTTGTGTGTGCGTGTGTGCTGGTGTACATGAATACTGTCACGTCCACGTCCATGCGTAGGTGTGTGCATGTGTGTACGTTTGCATGTGTGTGAGAGGTCCGTATGTGTGTGTACTTTTTTTTTACATGTGCGTGTGCGTGTCGTGGGTGTGCGTATTGCTTACGCCAACAGTCCTTGGGCTGAAAATATATATATATACAATGTGGGAAATGTAAATGTGGGAACCCACATTGAAATCAGGAGATCTGCGTATGCATTATATGCCCACATGTACACACACGCGCAAGAGGCAACATACTACATGAGCTGCACATACCGTAGACACTTCACTACGCTGTATTGCTCACGATTTGATCCACTCACCGTCCAACTGCCGCAGGTAATTGGGGATCCCAATGGCATCCCACGTAATAATACTTCATGGGGGTTGAAATGAAAAAAAAGAAGGCCTTCCCTGAGAGGCCCGGGGTGGTGTAGTAATATAGAAAAACATTCTCACATAATTTTTCCAGCGCTGTTCTCTTGAAAAAAACTTGCCTCTTTCGAGAAATTCTATACATTAGAAGAAGGAAAAGGCCAGGACAGAGTGAAGAAATGATGAAAGAGGGCAAGAATTCTGTTGGAAAACACCTTAATTGGTGTAAATATATTTGAGACAAAGTAAAAGTCAGTGCGCTGCTCTGTGCGCAAAAATGTTGCACACAAGTTACAATTATGATACTCTCCCCACCCAAGAGACTGCCCTTTCTCTCCACGACCCTAAATTGGGTACAAAATGAAATTCTAGATGCAAAGTTGAAAGTGTCAAAAACTTTTGCTGGCAAGAGCGCGGGCAGAGCAGGTCAGGAGCGGCCGTTGCTTGCACCTGAATAACGATTCTGGAGGCCGGCTCAGCGACTGCAAAAGAATTGCCGCGTTTGTGCGGGGTGAGCTGCGCGTTGAAAGAAATTAAAGAAATTAAGTGATGGTGCACAACAATGCGGTGGGCACGGTGGTCGTGCTGTCAGCCTGGTTCTGCCTGTGTGTGCCGGCCAATGGCCTGTATAGGGACGGTTACGAGGTGATTGAGACGGGCCCAGGCGGTTTTTTTGGCGCTGTGATTGATGAGACGACAGGCACGGCGTGGTTTGGGGTCGACGATGCGCCGACGCGCGTGGTGCGCATCGACCTCAACAGCATGGCCGTCACGGGGAAGCTGGAGCTCAACGACGACGAGCAGCGTCTATGGTGCTTTGTGAAGCATGGGAACTATGGTTATCTCGGTGTTGAAGCGCCTGGGGGCAGGCTTGTAGGCGTCGATCTGCAGAAGATGGAGCGTCTCGGCTACGCTACAGCATCGCAGTTTCCTCTGCTCGCGGGCGTCGTCGTAGGACACAATGGCTATTTCTCAGCTGGATCCAACCCTGCGACGGTGATGCGTTTGCACCTCAAGCAGATGCAGGATGGCGGCTGCGCAGACTGGAACCAGTGCAGATACGAGGTTGCCCTTAACCAGGGCGAGGAGGCCGTGCGCTCGGTGTTTGCGGATAGCGAGGGCAAGCACCTCTTCCTTGCCATGTATACGTCGCCGGGTAGGATTGTGAAGATGACGATTCCCGATATGACCCGTGTCTCGCATATGGATCTGCATGCATCTGAGGAGAAAATCCTGTGCGGCGCACAGTATGGCAAGTACGGTATTTTCGGCACTGCCACCTCCCCGGGCCGGCTCATTAAGGTTGATCTACACACCATGACGCGAGCTGGCGATGCGTATTTTATTGATGGCGAGGACCGCCCTGCCGCCATTGTCATCCACGGGCGTCACGCGTACATTGGCTTTGGCTCTGCGTGGGCTGAGGGCACTTCGTCGGTGCTCAAGGTCGACTTGGAGCGCATGGTGCGTGTCGCTGCTGTCATTACGCGTGAGGGGCAGACGTGGCTCTACACGGGACTGGGTTACAAGCACTATGCGTTTTATGGCACACGCGGCACTGCCACGAGCAAACACGCGACAATTGTGCGCATCAACACCCACCCAACTTTCCCCGGCATTCCTGTGCCGCCTGTTTACAACTCCTCTGGCTCAGACTATATCGAGGCCAACTGGCTGCGAGAGTACCCCGAGTATCACAATGGTGGCGCGCCTATTATTGGCGCTCGTGTACTGCTCCGTCCTTCAGCCCGTCACGACTGGACCGCAGGTGTGTTGCCTTGTTTGGCCGTGTGTTGCCAAGTGTTACAGCAGCAGACATTATTGGACCGCAATTTGGTCGCGAATGGGTCATATGTGATGACATTCGCACAAGATATGTACATGTGCACACAGACAACACAGCACATCCCTATATCGATCTCTCAATCACTTCACAGTACATCTGCATCTATGCAATCCATCTATCCATCCATAAACGCAGCCTACGCACAGGCAAATGCACATGCCCCCTGCACGAACACTTACACGTTAGAGCATAAAACAAAATCGCAAAAAAATGGCGTGAACTTTGCAAATGATCCGAATATTGCATTTATGTATTCATGTGTCATCAGAGAAGGCTCACGAGTACGCAGCACCTCGCACGTGCATACGCGTGTATACAACGATACAAATGTGGAGAGTGTTGTTTTAATGTTGTTATGATATTTTCCTTACACGGCTTTTTCCTCGGGTTGTCAATTTTATGCATTCACATACGCAGATTTGTTTGTGTACTTTCCTGATGTTGCCAAAAAAAAACGTTATCAGAGCATGTCTATGGATATGCAGCACCTGACCCAGCAGCGCCCAAAGATCGCATCAAACGCGTGCACGAGGAGCCGGTGGAGTTGGAGGACCATGGCTACGTAGCTCGTTGTGACAAACTCTCAGCGGCAAGTCCATATATATTTATGTGTATATTTTATTTACACGTGTATACATTTTCACTTATATATTATATACATGTATGTATATGTATATATGTGTATTTATGTATGTGTCTGTACATCTATATTTATGAATATATTTGTATTTGTACATGTCCTGGATCTATATGTGTAATCATAAGTAAACATGGATGTATTTTTATGTTTGTGTCTGTATGTTTGTTGGCTTGTTGTGACACGCTCTCAATGGGAAATCCATACGTATGTGTATATATATATATATTAGATATCTACATATGTGTATATACATATATTTACATACATATGTACATATATATGTATATGTTATATATGTATATGTATATGTGTACATATATATATATACATATATATATATGGACATTATGTATATATATATATATATATATATACGTTATAGATGTATGTGTATAACCATATATAAGCATGCATGTGTGTGTATGTCTATGTCTACATGTTTTGAATATGTTTTGTGGAAAGACTACTTGTATGATGGCAAGTACATGTATTTGTACATGCCTGTCTCTATATATAATATGCATAGATGTTTTCTGTAAATTTAGATAGAGATGTGATATAGACAGATGTGTATACATGTATATATATGAGCATATACATATGTACAATATTTAGATGCACATATACATATATATATATTGTATATATATATACATATGCATATATGTATATTTACCTAAATAGCATGTATTTTTAACATATAGGTATACACATGTAAGATATATAGATGCACATATACATATATATATATTCAATGTACATATGTATATACATATATGTATATTTACGTAAATTGATGTGTTTGTTTACAAACGATTTGTCACACAATTTGGGCCTTGCTGGAGACTGGGTACACAATGACTGTGATATGTGTATGTACATGTACGTATATAGATGTATATGCAACCATTTCTCTGTCCGGTCCCGCCCGCTGGCGCGTCCGGTACAGAGTGGCGAAGACCCAAAGGATGCCGTATCTTTACAGGGTTCTTTTCGCAACACAGCCCTATAATCAGTTGCTCTTTTGTGAAGAGACACCTGCAGCTGTGCCTACTACTTGCCCTACAGATTGTGAGTAGGGGGTTTCCTCATTTTTTCCACTTTTTGTGAGATCAGACATCACCTTGTTTTGTGGTCGGACTTGATTCGGACTTGATTGTTCGATTACAAATCAGACATCTTTTTGAAAGGTGCCATGTGAGATGGAACGTCTTGTTATGACGTCGCATCTGAGATCGGATGTCTTGTAGAGAGATCTCAGATCAGACGTATTTGTTGAGGCGTCCTATGCATCTTGGCCACCCTGTACCGATGTATTGTCCGTATGGGTAGTCGACTTTGAAATTGGCGTCCTATGCCTCTTCGGTATTTTGTAGCTATCTGCTGTTCGTATTGGTAATCGACTTTGAGATTCGAACAATGTGTGGATATGTGGTGTCGACGGTGTGTGGCATATGTGCGTCAACGATACGTGACAAAATTGGGATTTGCAGGAGAGCGGGTACAAAATGGCGGTGATTCTGACAAACGAGGTTGGGCCGAGTCATCGCTCGCGGAGTTCGATGGAAATGCGAACGGCTGTCTCAGAGATGATTGAGTTTATGTGGATTAGTGTCACTACCGTGTGCTGGGGCATGCTGCTCATGGTGTATGGCTATTCGTGCTATCACGCACCACGAGTTGACGCGCTCTTTACCGACACGGAGAGCGAAGAGGAGGCTAATAATTCCCTTCTCAGGTGCGGCTGTTCTGTGCATGTAGGGGGTGTTGGTGTAGATGTCTGTGTCTTGGGGTGTGTATGGGTGTATGCATGACATGCGCGAGGTGTGGGGTGCCTACTATCGGTAGGCTCGATAACACACTAAGTGTCTTTGGTAAAAGAGCTCTCTTATTGCTCGAGTGTATTATATGTATGGCGTTGGACAAAGGCGGTTCTCAACGAAACCACACTATCCAACCTACTACATTAATGTCTGCATCTATGCACTTTACATAAAATATGGCTTTTTTGAAAAGAGACCCTGACAGCCTATCACACCTACTACAACGTAGCCATAGGACTCCTCGCCATGAATCGAACGCAAGAGTCAGCTCGCTACCACATCTGTAATCTAGAATGGAATGGCTATAGAGCGATTACAGATGTGGTAGCGAGCTGACTCTTGCGTTCGATTCATCGCGAATAGAATGGCTATAGAGCGACTTTTTCAGAACCCCACACACCTGCTGCCACATGGACACAACCAGCGTCGACGTTTTATTTCATACACGATCTAGCATATTCTGAAGCGGTGAGTGCGAGTGCAGGTCATCAAAAAGCTTCAATGCGTCGCCTGCCGCGCCTCCTCCTGGCGCAGGTGCCGCAGCAGCGGGGCCTTCGGGGGGAGGTGGGGGTTCATCTCGGGGGGGCAGTGACATGATTTTTGGAAAAATTCAACGAAGTGTTGCCGCCTTTGTTGCCCAGGTGTGTGTGTGTGTGTGTGTGCGTGTGTTTCGTGTTTTACATATGACGTGTACTGAGGGGTGTCCGTATTCGCAAAGAGGACATCGCATATATATGTATTGTATGTGTATGTATATGTGAAAATATGCATATGTATGTATATGTATGTAAATATAGATATATGTATATATATACATATATACATATATATATACATATACGTATATTGATATTTACATGCATATATATTATATTTACATGTATGTGTATGTATACATACTGTAACTGTATATATACGTATATATACACACATTTCAAAAAATATATATATCATGTATATATATATATACATTTACATACACATATACTTTAATACATATTCGTGTTTGTATACACGTACATGCATATATGCATTTAGATGCGGCATGCTGCGCACGTCGTGCGTCTTGGGTGTCCGCTCTCTCCCATCTTTCTGAACGCACTATCCGCTATCCTCCAACCCTTGTTGAGTTTGTGATTTTTCGATGAGTCGCTGAGTTGCTCAGATTTAGATGTCATATTGAGGTGGTGATATTGGGATAACCCCGTATTTTAGATGCTGTATATGGAGATGACTGGTGGAATTGGTGATGTTTGGATGACTGCGTATTTAAGATACCGTATATGTAGATGACTCGTGGAGGTCGTGGTATTTGGATGACTCTGTAGTTAAGATGCCGTGTACCAAAAAGACTCGTGGAGTTCGTAATGTTTAAATGCCTCGCCGACTCTTTAGGTTTCGATGCCGTTTGTTATTTCTGTGACGCAGTACATGGAAATGATGCAGGTGGTGTATCCTGAGGCGGTATTTGGATGACTCGCTCAGTTGGTTGCATTTAGATGCTTTGTTGAGGTGGTGATATTTAGATCACTCCGTATTTTAGATGCCGTGTATGTGGATGACTCGTGAAGTGCGTTATATGTGGAGAACCCCGTATTTTAGATGCCGTATATGTAGTCGACTCGTGGAGTTTGTGATGTTTGGATGACTTCGTATTTGAAATGCCGTGCACGTAGACGACTCGGGGAGGTGATGATGTGTAGATAACTCGCTGAGTTGCTCAGATCTACATGCTGTATTTGAGATGTTGTACACGTCGACGACATGCATGTACGTGTAGATGATTTAGATGTGTATACATGTACTTGGATGATGCATGTGTATATGTCTATAAATATGAAAATATACGGTATTTCAGTATGTTTTATCTGAGGATGGGTTATATGTACATTTGGAGCATGCAGATGCCGTATATTTAGATGACCATATGTATATAAGAACATTTCATGTCATCTTCGCGTGTTTTTGTGTCTTTAGATAATTTATATGTACATTTGGATGATATACATCATATATTTTTGCGTGTGTTTATACATATTTAGATGACGTATATTTGCATGTCTGAGTATATATAAATATACGTCATCTAAGTATATTTATTTGTAGACGATTCATATGTACATTTGAACGATGTACACGACACAGATTTGTGTGTTTTTACATATTTAGATGACGTGTATTTACGTGTCTCAATACACATCAATATACGTCATCTAGGTATATTTATTTCTAGATGATTTAGATGTATAGGTGGGTGATGTAGATGGCGTATATTGAAAAGACTCACTGTTTGCGGTTGCACTCTGCAGCCACATGACTCACTGCGTGCGGGTGTAATGTGCAGCCAAATGCTATGCGACAACTAGTGGCAGGGTGCACGATGTTTGCGGTTCTGGGGCTGTCGTCGATGGGACTGCAGGTCTCTTCTGCCTGCCTGCACACACACATACTCACACGCTCATAAATACACACACTTCTGCATACGCACTCACACACATACGCACACACGCACACACATACGCACATGCACACATACACACGCGACCACACACACACGCACACACACAGGTATACACACACACTGACACCCACACACACACGTACACACCCACACACACATACACACACATGCATACACACACAAACGGATGTCAGTCCCTCCATGCAGCGTTTTGTGGCTGAGGTACATACGCACACACGCATGCACATACGCACACGCACACACACACACATATACCAAACACACACACACATACACGTGCACGTACATATATGTACATATGCGAGTCATGCATATACACGCACATGCAGACACAAATGCCCTGTCGCACTAGCTCGTTGCACAGCATGTATATACATGTGTATATATACATGTACACATCTATGAACATGTATATAGATACATACGCAGGGCATCTGTCCTCGTGACATATGTATGCGCTTATATACCTATTCATAGATATTTGCATATATATGTATACAAGCATATACATACATACACACGTAAATATACACATACGCTCACACGCAAACTTACGCACACACATACGCACACACACACACATAGTGCCTGCGATTTTTTTCCTCCTGCTCGCTCTCGTGTTTGCTGCTCTTTGCGCGCGCACTCTCTTGCTTTCGCATCTACATGCGTGCACCTCGCGCGTGCACGTTCAGAGAGAGAGAGCGCAAGCGAAAGAGAAGGAACGAGACAAAACTCGCACGACAGAGCTAGAGAGAGAGAGAGAGAGAGAGCGAGTATTTGCTTGTGTGTGTGAGAGACAGCGAGAGGGAAGGTGTACGCGCGAGGCGCGCTTATAGCCACGCTCTCTCATATGCGCACACACGCATGCTTTCGCATCGCACTTTCTCTCTGTCTCTCTCGCGGTATGCGTCTCTCTCTCTGTATGTGTCTCTCTCTCTCTCTCTGATGCCTTTATGAATGCATATCGGCAAATTGAATGTGTGTATTCGAATGTGTGCATTCGAATCTGTGCATTTCGCTGTGTGCCTTCGATGTGTGCATTCGAATGTGTGCATTTCGATGTGTGCATTCGAATCGCCTTCGAATATGTGCATTAGACTGTGTGCATTCGAATGTGTGCATTCGAATGTGTGCAATTCGATGTGTGCATTCGATTCGCCTCCGAATGCGCGCATTCGAATGTGTGTATTGATGTGTGTACATTTGAATGTGTGCATTAGAGTGTGTGCATTACAGTGTGTGCATATGAACGTGTGCATTTCGCTGTGTGGATTCGATTAACCTTCGAATGCGTGCATTCGAATGTGTGCATTCGACTGTGTGCATTCGACTGTGTGAATTCGACTGTGTGCATGTCGAAGTGTCGATCAGCGATTAGAATGCACACAGAATCATGTACGTGTTGTCCATAACATCACGTGTTTGGCATGAATGTAGGTGTCATGCGGAATCATGAGTCTCATTCATATGTTTCTCGATTTGAGACTACTGACTGTCACGAGTGAAAAATAGAAATGGTTCAAGATTCATGAAACATATCTTTCGCGAGTCTCATTCATATGTTTGCATCTTCGCAATCGTTTAGCAGTCTCATTCATATGATCCCATGAGACGTTTCCGCGGAATCGTGCATCAGTTTCATTCATATCTTTCATGAGTCTCATTCATGTGTTTCATGATTCTCATGCATGTGTTTCGCGAGGCTCATTCACATGTTTCCATGTTTAGAATCGTGTATCCATGTGTATACATAGTGTGTATATACATATGTATATACATGTGATAGTACGAACGTGCCCTCAGCCTCAATCGTATGCGTGCACACAGTCTCATTCGTAGGTCTCATGTGTAGGTCTCTTTTTGCATACATAGGGTTCTTCTCATATGTATATGTCTCTTGTAGGAACGTGCCCTCAGCCTCAATCGTAAGCGTATTCACAGTCTCCCTTGTAGGTCTCATTTGTAAGTCTCTTTTCATATGTATAGGGTATTTATAGGTCTCTTGTATGAACGCGCCCTCAGCCTCAATCGTAAGTGTACACACAGTCTTATTTGTAGGTCTCATTTGTAGGTCTCTTTTCACATGTATAGGGTTCTTTTCGTATTCATCGTTCTCTTGTATAAAGGTGCGCTGAGCCTCAATCGTATGCTTGCACACAGTACAGTCTCTTGGTCCCATTCATACACAACGCACAGCCATGCACAGTACAGTTTCTTGGTCCCACTCGTACATGCCGCACAGCCATGTAATGTGTATTCTTCATATTCTCGTCTCTTGCAATTCGTGCACTGCGCACAGCCACCTAGAATGTTTTCCTTCCAATTCCCCCCCCGAGATTCTCCCTGTGGGATTTGTGCACGATTCGTCGCATGGCTGACACAGGCGGCGCACTGCTTTGTACAGCAGGCTTCTCAGTGGTGTGATTATGTTTCCTCTGTTTGCTCCTAGATTTTGTTCGTGGGATTTGTACACGACGCACAGCCATGGCTCACGCAGCCGTCGCGCTACCTGTATAGTGGTGTGTCGGTGCTATCTAGTGGCGCGCTCGCGTGGGCTGCCGCGTCAGCCTTTGCGGCATTGCAAGCGCGTGAATGTACGTTTGTGTGTGCATGTGTGTGTGTGTGCATGTGTGTGTGTGTGGATGTGTGTGTGGATGTGTGTGTATGTGAATGTGTTTGTGTGTTTTGAGGATGTGTCGAGAAGGGAGCACATGCGCGCATAGAACAGGGATCGTTTTTGTGTGTGTATGTGCTCACGCACACATGCATACACATAACTCTCTCTCTCACACTCTGTCTCTCTTGCACGTACACACACACGCACACACGCACTGAAATTGTACACACATACACAAATACACACACACACACACACATCTCTCCCCTCCCCCCTCCCCTCTCATTCCCCTCCCTCATCCCTGTCTCTTCATCTCTGCCTCCCGATCTTCCTCTCTATGTCCCTCTTTCTCTCTCACACACTCTCTCTCTCTCTCACACACACACACGCGAAATCTCTTTGTTGCTCTCTCTCTCTCTCTTGCTCGGTTGTACTAGTTCTTCCCCCCCCCTCTCTTTCTCTCTCACTCTCTCTCTTTCTCTTTCTCTTTCACCTTTTCTTTTTCTTTCTCTTTCTCTTTAGCTTCTTCGCTCTAGCTCTGTCTCTGTCCCACTCTTTCTCTGACACACACATGCTTGGTTTCTGTCTCTTGATGAAAATACATCCTTTCTCTGCCCCCCTCTCCTTCTGTTTCCGTCCCCCCCCCCCACCATCTCCCCACTATCTTCCTCCCACTCTCTATCTTGCTCTGTCTTGGGGTGTAGCTCATCTTTTTTCTCTCTCGCCCACCCGCCCTCTCTCGCTCGAGGGAGAGACAGACAGAGAGCATCACACGACGTTTCAACACATGCACACACGCACACACACACATACACACACACATCACACACACATGCAACACACTCACATATATATGCATATATTCATATGTGTATATGTTTATATGTATATGCAGATGACCACGCACGACGGGTGGCAGTGGCTTCCTCCTTAGTAGCATGGGTAATTTCTCTTTCTCGCGCGCGCTCTCTCTCTCTTATTCTCTCTCTCTGAAAGACTTGCATATGTATGTACATATACGTATCTATATTTAAGTGTGTGACATATTTGTATATATATGTTTATGTGTGTATATATATATATACACACACATATGTATATATATATATGTATATACACACACGAATATATACACATATTTATGTGTCATCCAATTTTCAGCTTGGCTGATCTCTCGCTCTCTCTCTCTCTCTCTCTCTCACACACACACACACAATCGCTCTCTCGCTCTCTTGCTCTCTCTTCGTCTCTTTTTATCTCTCTCTCTCTCTCTCTCCTCTGCTCTAAGTATGTAGTCACCTCTTTAGTGGTATGATAAATATGAACATATATATATATATATATATGTGTATATATACATATATATATATATATACATATATACATATATATATAAATATATATATAGATATATATATATATATATATATGTATATATATTATACATATATA
>Ga0105053_10008596_pt1 | contig 13223 bp, 8 predicted proteins | sample BON01_FD_78093 | JGI IMG/M metagenome (GOLD analysis project Ga0105053, IMG submission 78093) | Freshwater microbial communities from Lake Bonney liftoff mats and glacier meltwater in Antarctica - BON-01 | ecosystem: Environmental > Aquatic > Freshwater > Ice > Glacier meltwater | place: Lake...
GGAAACAAATCTCAACAATGGAATTCTGGAGGGAATCAACTCTAAAATACAGCTTGCAAAAAAAAGAGCCAGAGGATATCGTAACATCAACAACTTTATCAATATGAGCTATTTCATAGCCGGAAAGCTCAAATTTGACTACCCGTCATACGCTAAGCAAAGCTGAAACTTAGAATTATTGATCATTTAGTTATTCCCGGAAATTCTATTAACCACTATAATCCATATAGAGCCCATTTTTTTTGGCTACAAGGAATGTAAATGCTATAGGAAAATGCGCATTACCATGGTTAATTTCATAAATACCTTTATTTCAGTTATTACATCTTCGTGGTCATTTTTGTAAAATAAAATCGATCAGTATAGATTGATGATCCTGAAAGGTAAATTGATTTTATATGTTGGATCACTGGGAAGATCTGTATTTCCGTAGACCACGAAGTGCTCAAACTATGATTAGCACCGTATGAGATTCGGCGGTTTAGATTTACTAGGAGAACCCCACGAAAGCAAAACCGTCGTCCTATTAGGTGACAGAATTAGGTCCAACCGCTACACTATATTGGTAAGATATTAAATCGTAGTTGAATCCGCCTGCTGCACGGATTATGTTTTTGCAAACATTCTACACCTAGTCGAGGTGAAGGACAACTTTATAATTGGCAGATTATATAAGACTCGGAATTAAAACCCGAGATACTGATGCGCTATGAAAACTTTCGAGGCTGGAAAAACCTCAAAGGGTGGCCTCACTTCTTACTTCCCCAGCATAATACTCGAATTCTTCCCCAGCTTGACTTTGCCTTCTGCATGGACTCCAGGTCCAAGATGATAGATCTTTTTGGTGAATTCCTTTGGCACATTTACCGTCACTTCTTCCTTTCCAAGATTATGAAGTATAAAAAGGGTCTGATTGGCAGATTTTCTTTGAAAAGCCATCACTGTTTTAGGATATTCGTTGTCTGGCAATTCCAAGGTACCAATTGCCAATGCCGGATGGGTCTTCCGGAGGTGAATCAGTTCTTTGTAATGATTGAAATAGCTATTCGGATCATTCCTTTGGATCGCCAATGGTGTCACCGTGGAGTCTAGCGTATATACCGGCTCCATCCAACTTGTACGGCCATTGTCTTTTTCTTTTACATCCCAGAGGAAAGGTTCTCTGATATTCTCATCAGGCTTCAAGCCTAGCATCCCAATCTCTTCTCCATAGTACAAATAGGGCGCACCAGGCATGGTCAGCATAATTGCACTGGCTTGCTTGTACTTCTCCGGATCACTGTCCAATTCATTGAGAAGTCGCGGCTGATCGTGATTGGAGGATATCGTAGCATCGATAAAACTGCTGGTAATCCCTTGATAAAAATCCAAAATCTCCTTTTGCTTGGTTGCGAGTAGCATGCCGTTCTCGGTATTTAAAGCTTCCAAAAGGGTATAGTGAAAATCAAAATTAAATAACGCCGGAAGTCCCGGAAGGTAGGGCGCTACGATTTCTTTTTTGTCATAGACTTCACCTACCAGATAGACATCTGGTTTGATGGCTTCCATTTTTGCACGAAACTCCTTCCAAAAGGCATGATTATCCAGCGATCTGTCGTCAGGGAAAATATGCTTCGCTGCATCCAATCGAAACCCGTCCACGCCCACTTCTTCGAGCCAAAAACGTCCGATCTCATAGATTTCCTCTCGTACTTTTGGATTATCGAAATTCAAATCGGGCATTCCTCCCCAGAAAAATCCGTAGTAAAAATCTTCCCCCTTACCCGGATCATGCCACTGACGAATATTATCCGAATCGAGTGTAATCACTTTTTTATCCAAAAAAGCTGCAATTGTATCTTTCTGAGCCCATACGTAGTAGTCTCGATATTCATTGTCACGGCTGGATGAAGATTCAATAAACCAAGGGTGCTGTGTACTGGTGTGATTAATGATCATATCGATTACGATTTTGATATCACGACTATGAGCTTCTTCCAAAAGTTTTTTGAAGTCTTCCATCGTACCATAATCGGGGTGAATGGATTTGTAATCCGTTACATCGTATTTGTGATAGGTCGGGGAAGCCATGATGGGCATAAACCAGATCGCATCTGCTCCAAGCTCACTGACATAATTCAACTTCGCCGTCACGCCATTCAGATCCCCTATTCCGTCCCCATTTGAATCGTAGAATGATTGCACAAAAATCTCATAAGTCACTCCTGCCTGTGGCCAATAATCTACAGGTTCGACCGTATCTTTTTGTGAACAGGCAACGGCAAGGACAATACCGACCATAAGGGTTAGATTGGGGTTTTTCATGGATTTATTTCAAAAAAAAGTCACCGATCAAAGTGACTTTTCCAGTAAAAACAAGATTAGATTAATTTCTATTGACAGCGTTGAGCATGTCAAAAGCCATCTCCAAGCGCTTCACAAAATTCTCTTCTCCTTTGCGTAGCCAGTTTCGTGGATCATAATACTTTTTATTTGGACTATCCGGGCTGTCTGGACTACCAAGCTGAGTCTGAAGATATCCTTCATTCTTTTTATAATTCATCAAGATTCCTTCCCAGAACGCCCATTGCATATCCGTATCAATATTCATCTTGATCGAGCCGTAGCTATTGGCCTCTCTGATTTCTTCCAAAGTAGATCCTGACCCGCCATGGAACACAAAATTCAAAGGTTTGCCTGAAGTTCCGTATTTTTTATTGATGAAATCCTGAGAATTTTTCAAAATGATCGGCTTCAAGGAAACATTTCCAGGCTTGTATACTCCATGGACATTTCCAAATGCTGCTGCAACGGTAAATAGCTCATCGATTTCCTTCAAATGTTCATAAGCGTAAGCTACCTCTTCGGGTTGGGTATATAACTTAGAGGAGTCGATGTCAGAATTGTCCACACCGTCTTCTTCCCCACCCGTTACACCAAGTTCGATCTCGATTGCCATATCCAGCTTCGCAAATTCTTTGAAGTAATTACAGGAGATTTCCACATTTTCTTCCAAAGGCTCTTCGGAAAGATCCAGCATGTGTGAGCTGTACAACGGTCGTTTGTGAGTGGCGTGGTATGCTTTTCCAGCTTCCAAAAGCCCGTCTATCCAAGGCAACAATTTCTTGGCAGCATGGTCGGTATGAAGTATAACCGGCACTCCATAGGCTTCAGCCATCAAATGGACGTGATGTGCACCAGAGATTCCGCCTGCAATGCTCGCCTGCTGCTTATCGTTTGCAAGGGATTTGCCTGCAAAAAATTGTGCTCCTCCATTGGAAAATTGAATGATCACTGGGGAGTTCACTTTCTTGGCAGTTTCCAGCACGGCATTGACCGAGTTGGTATTGATCACGTTGACCGCAGGCATCGCAAATTCATTTTCCTTTGCGTAGGCATAAAGGTCTTTGAGCTCTTCGCCGTATTTTACTCCTGGTTTAAATTTCATAGTGGGATTAGGTTTGATTATCGTTTAATAAAGCGCTTGACCAGCACATTCTTAGTATCGTAATATTCAAAGATATAAATCCCTGGTTTAATATTCCTCACATCCAATTCTAATTTCTGGCTATTTGACTCTGTTTCGCTTTCTTTTGGGAGCCTACTTGCTATATCTATATCAGGGTAATTGTAATCAGATAGTTAAGTTGGAAGAGTTGTAATAATTACATCTTAGGTGACTTCAATCTGAAAATAAACTCAGATTTGAAGGTTCCAACACGCTCAATATTCGTAGCCGTATTCGCAGAATTGGTCGATTATTTATCCTTTTATTCAAATCTGTAATAAGTATGAAAACTTACAAAGAAGTATCTATGAGATTTCTATTTCTCGATATCGGATTTACTACCATTTGCTCAAATTAAGATTCAAACGGAAGGCGTCCTGAACGTTTTTTTGAAGAAAATAGAAGGGAAAATTTCAAACCCAGATTATTCGAAAAGCTAATGTCAAGAAAGCAAGGCGAACGCATGTTTTTGGATTTCCTCAAAAGGGCATGGGCAAACAAACCTTCGAATATTACCTTGTGTTTTACTTTTTATAAGATTAGAAAAACTCCCTCAAATTCTTGAAAGATTCCTTCCTTATTGTCTTTCAAAAAACTGAACAAAAAAACCGATAATCAATCAAAAGATTAACCATCGGTCTATTAGATTTAACCAAATTGCTTGTTTTGAGCATTTATTTGCTTCGCAATTGAATCTCAAAGGTCAAATTTGAAATGAAATTTCTTCCAATGTTTATAAAACGAAGTTCATTATACTGACTTCACAACAGATTATGAAAAAGGGAAATAACTTAAAAAGGTGTAACTGAATAGGTAACGCCGTCGCTCAAAAGAAGAGCTTTTTGTGCTGCGATAATAGATCGGATTCTAAACTTTGCGTTTGCAGCTTCTTTGGGTTGAATCCTTTTGCGACCAAGTTGCTATTCAAATTCTTGGTTGTTACAGTGATAGTATTTGTTTTAGAAGAATCTATTTCTGTAGGATTTGAGAAATCAGCTCCATCAAGATCCATTTCCAAAGTTTAAGTCCGCTCCACTTGATCTCCAAAGTCAGCAATACCTGTTGTAAATGGAACGTTCGTTAAAGTATCTTTCTCAATTAGTACGAAAGCGGTCCCTGCAGCAGGAGCTGTAGAGATAGCTGCTGTTTGTGGAAAGATCGGAGCAATTTAAGAATTGTCACACGCCACCAATACAGGAACAAGGACATCAAGTAGGGCGATTTTTTGAATAGTTTTCATAGAATTAAATTACTGGCGTCTGAGTAAAACTAAAACCCTGAAAAAATATGCTCCAGTTAGCTCAAAACAGACATTTCAATATCTTTCTGAAAACTACCCGTCTTTTGAAACATCGAGGACAAATCCACTGGGGAGGTACGGGGAAATTTCCAAATACGCATTTCTAAGCAGCTTAATTTCCAAAAACGAAATTTTGTCGGACGCTAGTAGAATTAAATTGGTTATGGTTTATTCGAGCTAAGAATAGTTTAATTATTTATTGAAATATTAAAATAAAGATCGGCCAATTAAGTAAAGGTTTTTCTTTTTTTATTATTTAAATAGTTAACACTATGCCGAAACACTCAAAAAAGAATAGTAAATAAGTTTTATTGATTTGATTTTTTATCCAAACGTTTGTTTTGTTAATTGACTTAAAAAAAAAATACCAATGCTGATTTTTTGAAAATGCTTTTTTTGGGAAACTGATCTAAAATTGAATAAATTGTTATTAAGCTGATTTTGAAATGGGTTAATAAAACTAATACGAGAATAATATAATTTTTATGAAAATCGGTCAAGCAACTATTAAGGACATTGCCAGTGAGCTCAATGTTTCAGCTTCTACGGTGTCCAGAGCCTTGAAAGACTACCCGGGAATCAGCAATGAGACCAAAAGAAAAGTCAAAGAAGTAGCTGAAAAGTTGAACTATCGACCCAATGCAATTGCCTTATCCCTGCGAAAAAGCAGGTCATTCACAATTGGAGTGATTATACCAGAAGTCGTACATTTTTTCTTCGCCACCGTAATCAGCGGAATAGAGGAAGTTGCTTCTTCCAGAGGCTACAATGTGATTCTATCGCAAACGAATGAGAGCTTGACCCGCGAAAAGTCCAGTATTGACACCATGCTTTCCAATCAGATTGATGGATTTTTAATAAGTTTTTCGAAGGAAACCACAGATTTCGAGCATTTCTCCAGACTCTTGAATTATGGCTATCCGATCGTATTTTTCGACCGCGTACCTGATATTCCTCATGCAATTAGCGTGATGGTCGACGATCGTCGCGGAGCATACAATGCTACATCCCACCTGATCTCTCAAGGTTACATGCGAATCGCTCACCTATCAGGTCCGAAAAATCTCAAAATCAGTCAAGAGCGAGCCAGAGGATACAAAGATGCCTTAGCTAATCATGGTGTCTCAGTGGATCCCGCTCTCATCATAGAATGCGCTTACGGAACATCGGATGAAGGATTCAAAATAACTGAACGCTTATTCAAGTCAATGAAGCAAAAACCTGATGCGATTTTTGCAAATAATGACATGGCGGCAGTCGGTGCGATGCTTGCTTGCAAATCTCTTGGCTATCGCATTCCTGAGGAAATTGGAATCGTTGGATTCAGCAATTGGCAATTTTGCTCTATGATCGAGCCTACCCTTTCTTCAGTTGCCCAGCCAGGATTTAAAATCGGTGTCAAGGCCACAGAATTACTGTTGGATATGATTGAGAAAAAGATTGATCCAGATACCATCACAGAACCAATTGTGCTGGAAACCGAACTTTTGATTCGAAACTCATCGGTAAAATAAACTTTGTGAAGAAAATTTAGATCGATTTATGAATCCTGATGCAAACGATTGAATACCCCAAATAATACAAAATTGGTGTCCTGCCATCAATTTCACACCCGAAATAGTCAAAGCCGATTCATTGAACGGATTTTTAGTGTCCCCAATCGTTTCTAAATTAGCCCCATACTACCTTAAACCAGATTAATATTCACTATGAAATTGCCTGAATTACCTTTGAAAAAAACTAAATCTTCAGCCAGACACAGTGGCATGGGAGCAGTTAATTCTTGGAAACAAACTGATCTTGGAATAGAAGGAAACTCGGTAGCAGGTAGATTTAAATTTACTGTCTACGATTCCGGGATGATCCGGATTCAAATGATTCGATACCCTGACTTTGAATCCAACCCTTATTCAGTAATTGCTTCGCCAAAAAATGTAGAGTTCACTGTTTCTGAGCAGGGAAATTATCTTTTTATCAAAACAGAAAAGCTGACTCTACAAGTTGACTTTGAATCCTGCAGTTTAAGTTTTTTCGATGCTGCAGGAAACTTGCTCAACGCTGACGATTCTTTGGGCACTGCATGGATTGGCACTGAAGTGACTACCTATAAACAGGTTCAGAAAAATGAAAAATTCGTCGGTTTGGGTGAGAAAACAGGAAACTTGAATCGGAGTGGCAGAGCTTACACCAACTGGAATACAGACTATTTCGCCTATGGTGTCGGAGATGATCCACTTTACATAAGCATTCCATTTTATATCGGAATCCATGATAAAGGTGCCTATGGAATATTTTTAGATAATACCCACAAGACCGTTTTCAACTTCGGTGCCTCTACCAATCGTTTTATCTACTTCAATGCAGAAGATGGCGACATGGATTATTACTTCATGCATGAGCCCACGGTAGCGGAAATTATAAGCAGCTATACCGAACTAACCGGGCGAATGGCCATGCCTCCAAAGTGGGCACTAGGTTTTCATCAGTGTCGCTACTCCTATTATCCCGAAAAAGATGTGCTAACATTAGCGAACACTTTTCGTGACAAGAATATGCCTGCCGATGTGATCTACTTGGATATTCATCATATGGAAGCTTACAAGGTTTTCACATTTGATGGAGAAAAGTTTCCTGACGCAAAAGGGATGATTACTGCCTTGAAAGCAAAGGGGTTTCGAGTAGTCGTAATCATGGATCCGGGAATCAAAACCGAAAATGGATATTTAGTCTACGATGAAGGGAAAGGAAAAGATCTTTTCGTAAAATTCCCCGACGGAATCCAATACGAAGGTCAAGTTTGGCCGGGCTGGTGCGCTTTTCCTGATTTCACAAAGCCACAGACCAGAACTTGGTGGGCAGAGAAAATGAGTTTTTATACCGAGGCAGGCGTAGATGGCTTCTGGACTGATATGAACGAACCCGCTTCTTGGGGACAATTCACTCCGAATTTGATTGAGTTTGATTTTGACGGAAATACTACTTCGCATCGACAGGCTCGGAATGTCTACGGCATGCAGATGGCTCGCAGCGCTCAGGAAGGATCGCTTTTACAAAACGGAAATAAGCGTCCCTTTGTATTGACGCGAGCTGGTTTTTCAGGAATTCAGCGCTTTGCAGCGGCTTGGACTGGAGACAATATTGCATCAGAAGAGCATATGCTGGCAGGAATTCGATTAATAAACAGTCTAGGCATGAGTGGAGTAGCATTTGCAGGTTATGATGTTGGAGGATTTGCCGGCGAGGCTAGCAGATCACTTTTTGCAAGATGGATGAGTATTGCGGCTTTTTCGCCACTGTATCGGGCTCACTCCATGATCAATTCCTGTGATGCAGAGCCTTGGGCTTTTGGAGAGGAGGTAGAAGAAATATCCAAAAACTACATGAAGCTGCGCTACCGACTTCTACCTACAATTTATAATGCATTTTATGAGGCAACTCAATCGGGTCTACCTTTGGTCAGTAGCCTTGCAATCAATTATTCTAATGAAAACGAAGTATTTAGCACTTCCTTTCAGAACCAGTATTTATTTTGCAATCGGTTTTTGGTAGCTCCTGTGGAGAGCTATAAAGAGATCACCAAAGTGTATCTGCCCAAAGGTGATTGGTATTATTTATATTCCGATCAGGTCTACACTGGAGGCAATACCATCTATGCGGACTGTCCCATCAATTATCTGCCTGTATATGTAAAAGCTGGAAGCATCTTTAGCATGCAGTCAGATGTCTACTCGACTGGAGAATCTCACGATGGAATCTTGCGAATTCATGTATATCAAGGTGCTGAGGGAAGTTCCTTCGTCCAGTACGAAGACGATGGAAGCTCTCACGAATATCAATCTGGCAACTATTTAAGGCGAGAAATCACCTATTCTCCAGAATCAAATCGACTTATTTTTGATAAAACAGAAGGTTCTTATTGCGGGGATTTCAAAGGAATTAGAATTTATTTCCACGGGTTTGGTATAAGTGAATTTGAAATCAATGGAAATCGTAAAAATCCAATCTTAACTGATTATGCATTTCTGTCCAAACTAACCGAATTTGATCCGCTTCCGGAGAATGATCATCCTTTTTATGAAGTCAGCGACTTGCAATTTTTGGAATTGGGCTATTCTTCTGAGAAGATTGTCATTTCCATACTATCTTAAAGCGACCCAAACCATCAAATCCTAAATGACCCAAAGGAAGAAATTAAGTTTCTGGCAAATCTGGAACATGAGTTTTGGATTTCTGGGAATTCAGTTCGGTTTTGCACTACAGGGAGGATTTATGTCCCGAATCTTCCAGACGCTTGGAGCTGAAAAAGATGCCATTCCGTTTCTTTGGATTGCGGCGCCTCTGACCGGACTTTTGGTGCAGCCTATAGTCGGTTATTTAAGTGATCGGACTTGGCATCCTAAGTTTGGTCGTAGAAAACCATTCTTTTTCATCGGAGCAGTATTTAGTACAATCGCCTTGTTTTTTGCACCGTATTCTTCCGCACTATGGATGGCAGCCGGATCACTTTGGATTTTGGACGCCTCGATCAATATCAGTATGGAGCCATTTCGGGCTTTAGTTGCGGATAAGCTTCCAGACTCACAGCGCTCTTATGGCTTTGTGGTGCAGACGCTAGTCATTGGTATTGGAACTTGGATTGCCTCCAACCTGCCGTGGATGATGACTCAGATCGGAGTGCCTAATATTGCTGCCGAGGGAGTCGTCCCTGACTCTGTCAAATATGCGTTTGCCATCGGTGCCCTTGTGCTTTTCACTTCCATACTCTATACGATCCTCAATACTGAGGAATATCCACCAGATGATATGGATGAGTTTGAGTTTGAGAAAGATGCCAACAGTGGCATTTTTTCAGGTTTTAAACAGATTGTCCAAAACATTGCCAGCATGCCGAAAGTCATGAAGCAGCTGGGATTAGTTCAGTTTTTCTCTTGGTTTGCTTTTTTCACCATGTGGAGTTTTGCCACACCCGCGATCACAGAACATATTTTCGGAGCTACAGATACAAGTTCGGCAGCTTACAATGACGCCGCTGACAGTGTCGGTAATTATTTGGGAACTTACGGTTTGGTCTCTATGATCTATGCTTTGATCCTGACTTATGTCGCCAGCAGAATCAAGATCAATCGAAAATTGGTGCATCTATACAGTTTGATCGCCGGAGGCTTTGGTTTTATTCTGATCTACTTTATCTCAGAGCCTTGGATGCTCCATATCTGTTTTTCACTGGTAGGAGTAGCTTGGGCGAGTATTTTATCGATGCCATATGCCATGCTTTCGAGCTCGGTGGAGCCAAAGAAGATGGGCGTCTACATGGGAATCTTCAATATGTTTATCGTAATTCCACAGATTGTAGCCGCACTAGGCGGAGTCAATTTTCTATATAAATTGATTTTTGGAGAGGCCGTGATCAATACCATGCTTTTAGCAGGTTTACTATTGATTCTTGCAGGGTTTAGCAACTTACTTATCACGGATCGAAAGGTAACCCACGATTGATCAATACTGTAAAATAGTGGAAAGCCGATTCTTTTTGGGATTGCCTTTCTTATTTTTAGGGAAATATTGCACTATGAAAACTTTAAGAATCACTGGAGTTCCCGAGCATTTCAATTATCCATGGAAGAAAGTCATCACCAGACAACCTTTTCTTTCTGAAGGAATCAGACTCGAATGGATCGATGAATCTCGAGGTTCAGGTCAGATGAATCAAGCCTTGCGAGCGGGTGAAACAGAGATTGCTTTGGTTTTGACGGAGAGTTTTCTGAAAGATTTCGAAGCAGGAAATCCTTCCAAGATGATTGGTTTTCATGTGAATTCACCCTTAATCTGGGGCATTCATATCTCAGGTGCATCTCAGGTTGATTCCCTGCAAGATTTATCAACACATAATTTTTTGGTTTCAAGAATGGGATCAGGTTCACATTTGATGGCCTTTGTACTGGCGCTACGTGAACAATGGAATCCTGAAAGTCTTGCGTTCAAAATTATAAATAACCTATCTGGAGCCTTAGAGATGATGAATCCCGATCATCCCGAGCTGTTTCTTTGGGAGAAATTCACCACTAAACCCTGGGTAGATTCCGGGGAAATGAAACGCATCGGTGAGGTACCAAGTCCATGGCCTTGTTTCGTGATTGCGGTTACAAATGATGCCTTGAATCAGTTTGGAAAGATGATTTTCAAACTTCGTGATTTAGTATATGCTGAATCTTTAGCCTTGAAAAGTTCTAAGTCCACTCTATCAGAGATTTCATCTGAATACCAGTTGAACCATGAGGATCTTGAAATATGGTTTGCACAGACGGATTGGGCAACCGGCTCTACCATTTCAAAAAAGTCTTTAATTGAATCTATGGATCAAATGATCCAATTAAGGATTATCAAATCACGTCAAAACTGTGAAGACTTTCTATTTACAGAAAAAATTGACCTCCTTGATTAAGCCTTTGGCAAAGAAATAAATACGGTAGTCCCCTCACCCAAGGTACTTTCTATGGTTAATAGACCATCGTTCATCCTAATAAATTCCTTACAAATCTGCAGACCTAGGCCTGATCCTTGCTCGGCTAATGTCCCGGGTTTGGAATCTGTAAGGATGATTTTTTCAGAGAGAATTTGAGTGATTTGAGACTGCATCATTCCGACACCTTGATCTGTGACAAAAAGTATGACTTTTGAGTCGGATTCCAAGGTTCCTAAAATCACTTGATCTCCCACTTTTGAAAATTTTACTGCATTAGCAATTACGTTGCGAATAGCTATCTGAATCAAATCAGGGTCTGCCATTATCGAATTATGGCTTGCAAATTCTTTTAAGATGACAATTCCTTTCTCTTCCAACTGAGGTGAAATAAGATTCAATGTGGAATCAACCAATTCGGAATAGGTGATATGCTTTTTATTCAGTTTGAATCCATCCATCTGAGCAATAGACCACTTCAACGTATTATTTAGGGTAAGATAGACACCATCAATGTCTTTTTTGAGACTTTGGATTAAAATATCAAACTCCTCCTTGTCAATATTACCTGCCAAAAACAAATCAATACAATTTTTCACTTGGCCCACAGGACCTCTCAGATCATGTCCTAAGATTGAAAAGAGTTTGTTCTTAGTTTGGTTTATTTTTTCAAGTTCTTGGGATTTTTGAGCTAAATCATGATTCTGTTCACGGGTCTTAATATTGAGACTAATGGACCAAATACCAAGAGCCAAAATAAGAACTCCAGCACTGCTCAAAACCCAAATAATTCGATTGATAAGTTGAATTCGGTTTGCCTGATTTTCATTTTGAACAAGAAGCAATTCAAGTTCTGATTTCTTAAGACCGTCCTGAAACATTCCTTGAATCAAAGCCAATCGATCTTTATTTTTCTGATTCAATAAGGAGTCATTAAGCAAGATATACTTTGATTGCTCTTGGTAGGCTTGTGGGATATCTCCTTTCGCCTCATAGACTGCAGCCAGATACTTATGTAATGTGGTTAGCTCATCCAAGAATGAGTTTTCTGAGGCTAGCGCTACTCCTGCTTTAAGGTAAGTTTCAGCTTCGTTAAGCTTTCCTTGCCGTAGCAAGATATTTCCAAGACGATGTAAAAGAGTGGCTTTAAAAGTTAAAATACCTTGGATTTCAGCTGTTTCAAGCGATTTTCGAAAAGTAGCCTCTGCTAGATCGAGTTGATTTTTTTCCAAATAAACATCACCGATGATCCGATAAGCAAAAGAAATTAAATATGGATCGCCTGCTGCGTCATTGGTATTAATTGATTTGTTGGCATAAAACAATGCGGAATCCAATTCATCTAGCTGGATAAAAATAAATCCTACATTATTCAAACTCCGAATCTGTGTGTATAGATCATTGGTAGATTTGGCCAACGCATAGGCTTCCTTAAACTGAATGATTGCCATAAGGAAATTTTGCTGCTCGTAGTAAAGCGCACCCATTGTATTCAAGATTCGCCCGGCTTCTTTGTTATCGGACGCCTGCATCGCTAGGAGATATGCTTTTTCAGCATAGTCAAAACTTAGTTGCCACTGCCCGCGTCGGTAATAAATCCAGCTCAAATTCTCTTTTGCCTTAGCTTCCCCTCGCTTATCGCCTAAGTCAATGGAAAGTCGCTCAGCCTCCTCAGAATAAGTCATAGCCTCTGATTGAGACACTTCCCTTAAGTTAGTCCCCAATTCATTTAATATTGAGATTCTAACTATTCCTTCAGCGGATTTCAAGGCTGATCTTAAGCTATCAGTATCAAGGATTTGTGCCTGACTCTGATGGAGGAAAGACCAAAATAATAAAAAAATAAGGATAAGACCCAAAAGTCGCAGGCTACCTATAAAAAAGGGCATAATACTTTGATATATAGGTAATTATGCCCTTGTTTTATAGCACCAAAAAGGTGATATTAGTGTTACCAAACAACTAATATGAAGGAA
>Ga0105053_10008602_pt1 | contig 13219 bp, 1 predicted proteins | sample BON01_FD_78093 | JGI IMG/M metagenome (GOLD analysis project Ga0105053, IMG submission 78093) | Freshwater microbial communities from Lake Bonney liftoff mats and glacier meltwater in Antarctica - BON-01 | ecosystem: Environmental > Aquatic > Freshwater > Ice > Glacier meltwater | place: Lake...
AGCACGATGGACAGACGAGCTGTGGCAATCAGTGCAACGCAACAAGGGACCCAGTTCCCTGCACATGGAGGCCCTGCAACTGCTGGTGATGACACGCATCATGGCATATATCAACATTTATTTGAAGTCGAGAGCCTAGTTGCAGCTCCACATAACTCAAATAAAGCAGTCTAAGGCTCATCTAATTGCATGCAGTCTTCCACCTGTGACCCCTGTGGGGTGCCCCGTGAGGGGTCTTGCGAGCCAGGCTGCTGAGCCATCTCCGAGTCCATGATCCCCCGGTGATGCCTCTCCCAGGCTGCTGCCTCCAGGCGCCTCTTCTTTCTCTGGGCCTGCTGTTGTGCAATCTGCTGAGTATCGAGCTGGGGGCCCCTGCGTCTGATCAGACCGTGAGCGGCCTGTGCCTGAGTGAGGACAGCAAGTCCCATATCAGCTCCTCCGGTGTCCACCTCTTGGTCGCCCACTTGGACATTCCCTGAGCCTGGGGCCTGCTTTCCGATCTCCCCCCCAGCTGATTCTGGTGAGGTCCCGAGTGAGTGCAGTATCTCGGCTTCCATCCCTGGAGGTTGGTCCATATCTTTGTGTCCTTCTGAGTCGGGAACTTCGAAGTCTCGCGCAGTACTGTTCTGTACATGCAGTAGCTCAGTACTCGAGGCTCTGGCAGAACTTCCATGAAAGTCTGTTCGCCAAGCTTCCCCCACGCCCCATTTTCCAGCCAGAAGTATCTCTGCACTCCCATATACGCTCCCTGGCAGATCCAATCGGAAATGGACAACGCCACGTTCTGTGCCAGCTCCGTCTGCTCTTTGGCCTCCTGAGCCTTTGCTGGGTGCGAAGTGTTCGGTTTCCCTGACTTGAGCCTGTAGCTGTTCCCCGCCGGCCTTAAGGTCGCGTCTAGGTGGGTCCACGTATGGCACGGTGTCGCCGCTGCCACCACAAGTATCTCTTGCACTGCCAGGCCCTCTCTGCCAGCCACCCAGGGAATCATCATGCAATCTGGGGCACTTCGCAGGTCTGTGCTCTCCCTGACGCGCGCCATCTTTCCTGGGCCGACGAGGTACTCTTCCACAATATCCACGTGTACCAGGGTGAGGCCCGAGGCTTCCGCTGGTGCCGCCGAGCTCTGGCCTCCGGAGAACAGATTGAGGAGGACGCTGGCCCCTGGGTCCGTCATGAGCTCGCCCCTGAACGCCATGTGCCGCAGCTGGTCCTTGATAACGTGCGTGAGGTCTCGTGGGCAGCCTCCCGCTTCTTTGTGTTGCTTTTTGAACTGGCTCCGCGCTGCACTCACTGTGATCCGCCTTCCTGTCCGCGTGCTCTCCGTGATCCATCGCCTGAGCCTCAGTGTAATTGACTCCAGTCGCGAGGTCCGATTGTGCTCCGGCCGTCCCCACTTGGTGCGGCTCTTGGGCTGCGGGTGCACCACCTGCAATTCCCCTGCTTCCTGCATCCTGCGGAGGGCCATCGCAACCGCCGCCGAAACTTCCAGACGCTGGGTCTGCAGGGTCCTGAGCGGTCCAGACCGAAGCATCTTCTTCACTTGATCTTCCTGCAGCGTGCCCTTTGCCCCGAGCCCTCTTAGCAGCTCTCTCGCCTCTCTCCATGTCGCGACGGGCCTTGCTGGTGGCGGGGCCGACGGGGGTGCCAGTGGCATCAGCGTCAGCAGTCAATTTTGCTGCGTCTAAATCTGGAATTTCAAGGTCAACGTCTCCAAGGTCGGCGTTGGGGATTGCCAGGGAGTTTTTCGACGTTGGCAGTTTCCTAGGACCACGACGGTACTTCTTGCCAGCAGGCAGCTGCGCTCCCGCTTCCCTCGACGTACGAATTATCTCAGCGAGGTACGGGCCAGCAGCCACGCACGTAGCGCAGTCACACAGAGCTCGCCGGGTCGAGTTCTTCTCAAACCAAGGGTGGGAGTGCGAGTGTTCGTGGGCATCACATTCGCAGTCATCCTTGCCCTGCTGGCAGGACGCTGTGCAGTCTGGCGCGCAGGCCTCCCCGACAACCGAGTACGCCGTTAATCCCGCCCACAAGGCGTGCCGGTAGTGTTCATCCTCAGACCCGCTATACCGCACAACGTGATCCGAGGTGCCGTTCCAGTTGGGAATCAGTGCTATCACGGAGCCATGCCATCTCTTCGCCGCAGACCCCTTTTCATTCGGCCAGGAGATCGAGACCCTCGTGCCGATCCCCATACACTGAGCTCTTCGCGTGTGCGTGCTGTCGTATCTGCGCAGGGTCTCCATCCCTTTTGTGACTGGGTCGATGCCCTCTCCCGGCGCTGCCAGTGGTCCCAAGGTCCCCAGAGCGTCCCTCGCAGCCTCTGCGCTCCTCATGCGTTTCTGGGCAGCCTTAAGGAGCTCGCGCTCCTTGCAGGGATCCGGGTGCAGGTGATCCAGCTCTGCGCTGTCATTCGCTCGTCTCTTGACACTCCTGGTGGACAAGGCAAGGTCTTCCCACTGCTTCTGAGGTCTGCCCCGTTTCACCGCCTGACCCCCGAGCGACGGCGGTCTGATCCAAGCCTTATTAGCTAGTTTAGACTCCGTGACGCCATACTCTTTCTCCATGTTTTGAACTAGTTCATTCCGCTGAGTCCATAGCTTCGTAGCCGAAGATAACATTACATCCTGAATTGCAGCAATACAAGTAGGTAGTGTTTCCTGGTTAGCCCCGTGCGCAATAGCCGTTTTCCAAACATCCCTCGGGGCCTGCCCCATGGCTCCCCAGACTGGGTTCCAGCCTGGCCTGGCAATCGTCCAATCCTCTTGTACCCACCAGTCCTGAAGACCGTAAGAGTGTGCAATAGCGAGTGCCTCAGTATGCCTCCGTTCCCGCATGAATATCATGTGAGAGCACAAGGGACAATCAAAGAGGACATGAGCGAGATTCTCCGGCGCTGTGCCGCAGAGCATGCAAAGTCCGTCCTCATCTATGATGGGGTCCGCTTCGCCCTCAGGAGTATACATGCGCCTCATCCTATTATCGCCGTTACCATGAACTGCCTTCGCCAACCTTGCATACGTGGGGAGGATGTCCATGTTCGCCCTGGTCTGGAATCGTTCCGTGCAGCCCTTGGTGGTTTTCTTAGCTGCCCTAAGCCGCATTGTATGGTCTGTATTCAAGTTCATCTCTTGCAATCTCTGAGCCCGCACCTTACCCTTCGCTCTACGGAAGAGTGAGCCATGCACCGCCGTCTCCAGGACATCTTTGAGTTTATGACCCGTGATGTGCTCCCCGGTTGGTGCAGGAAAGGCACGAAGTTCTCCCTTCCATTTCTCAATCGGGCCTTGCGTGTCTGGTCCCCGGTCAGCTTGTATGTCAGCCTCAACATTGCCCAGATGCGCCCAGTGGCTCGGGTTACACTTAGTAGTCCCCTCCGGTGAGTCTCGGTGGCAAGCACATTTGTGTGTAGTGCATTTGACCTCCAGCCGACCCTCTTGGTCCACGTGCGAGTGAATCCATGACGCTGTAGTGCCCGTACCTTGCGAAGCACGGTGTCTCACAATGCGCCTGATGCGTTCCCATGTGGCCCTGCCAGGGGAGTTGAGTGTGCTCGCCGTGTTATCTTGCCAAGGTCTGAGGATAGTTCCTTGCAATAGCTCTAAGACAGACATATTGTCAATAAATATCTCTACCGTATCCTGGGGAGAGATAGAGAGGAGGGCTCTCATGACCGCCTCCGATTCAGCTTCAAAGATCGTGGGCACAGACATGACCCTTCCACAGCCTGTAGCGCTCGCGCCTTCAGATCCCCAGGTGATGTAGTAGCCCCATCCACACTGCGAAGACAAGTGTGTGGGGTCTGAAAGTGAGCCGTCCGTAAATGCTCGTACTTGTCCCCTGCGAGGTGCCTCGCTCATCTGATCCCGGTCCATCACAGCCGCCTCTTCCGGGCCCGTAAGGGACGGCTTCTTCTGGAACATGTCAAAGGACCGGTGAGAATCCAGCGGGTTGCACAGCCCCTGATCGGTCGTGAGGAGGGTGAGATTGAGGGTTTCTAGCGCTGAGCCAAGTCCTGCCAACTGCGAGCCCTGCCGGGCGTGCCTGAGATCATTCGGATTGAGAGGGTTCGCAGCTATCCGATACCTACGCTTATGCGCCCGTATCAGAGCATCAGCAATTCTTCGTGTCATGTGGTCTGGGCCCCTATTCAACGCCATAGACCACATGCTAACACACAGGGCGTGCCGCTGCATTTCGACAGACTGGATGCCCCATCCCCCCATATTTACAGGTAGATGGGCCATCTCTCTTGGTGTATCCTTGACCGCCATGTTGGTGGCTCTAAAGAAAGAAGACGCTATCTGAGAGTCCATGTCACGAAGGACCTTCCAAGGTATCACCGCTACCTTGAGAGGGTGCAGTAGGGCAGGCATTATGACACCATTGATCAAGTATCTCACCTGAGCTATTGAGCAGTGCTTGCCGCGAGTCCTCAGAGGGTCGAGACGCTCTCTTAGCTTCGTTCGCAGTATCTCACTCTCTCCCTCCCAGCCGCCGCCCGTCTGGAAGTGTGCTCCAAGATACCTTACAGGACGGTCGCAAGGGACAGGAGTGAGCTCCAAGCCATCAGCCCACTCGACAAGTGAGTCATCAGTCCCTGGGTTCACCACGAGGAGGTCTGTCTTCTTTTTATTAATGCCCAGGGCGTGCAGTGAGACCCACTCCTCGTGAAGCTTGACCATCTCTTGCATGGCTTCTGCAGAGTTCGTAGCCCAATTGCTGTCGTCCACGAACATCTGGGCGATGAACTCAGTATCCGGGTCAGCAGACATCTTGTAGCCCTTTCCAGCCATCCTAGCTTTCGTCCCAGCCATCCACCAGTGCATGAACGCAATCCACTTAAGAGGTCCCCCACAGGAGCCCTGTCTGACCCCCCTGCCGTGCGGGACTGGTGCAGTATATCTCCCACCCCCAAGGGCTACTTGTGTGGTGGCGGTCTCATCCATCTGGAGGAGGATCTTAATCAAGTCCTTGGGCATGCCAAACGCCCTCCAGGTCATGGCCTGGGACCAGTACTCCAGGGTGTCAAAGGCCTTAGAGAGATCAAGAGACAATAGGAATAGTGACTGGCCTGAACTCCTAGCATCATCCAAGACTCCCGCCAGGTTAAACATGGCATCAGTGGTGGTGCCCTCAGGGATAGAACCGTGTTGGCACCTATCTATCATGTCATTATCCATCATAGTTTTTAGTATCCTGTCACACAGTATCCTCTCATAAATTTTGCACACAGTTTCCATTAGGGCTATGGGTCTGGTTTGGCCGAGATCCGTGAGGCCCTCCTCATTCTTGGGAACAAGCCACATCTTAGCTGCATTAGCCTCTGGAGGGAAGCGCCTTCTCCTCACGCACTCCGACAGGAACTGTTGCACACGGGACCGGAGAGGAGCTGGCATCCACTTAAAGAGGTCAATTGGGACTTGGGAGGGTCCAGTAGCCTTCCCAGTCGTGAAAGAGTTGATGGCGCTTTCCAGTTCCTGAGAGGCAACCGGGTCAAGAGACCCGTCCCACAGCTCTTCTTTATCAGCATAGTAGTGCCTGTCCTTACCCCCAGAGCCATAGAACGTGTCCACAGTCTGTCTGTGTTCCGGGGTCATACCATCGAGGTCCCAGTCCAGTGCAGCATCAATGTCCTTAAATCTTGAGATAAGAGGGGCCTTGGTGGCCATCCAGTCCTTCAGGAATTCAGCAACATATTCCGAGACAGCCTCGGGAGCACTAATCAACGCTCCGACCTTGTCCGTGAGCCAAACCTTCTCTTTGAGAGCCCTGTGTTTGTGGAACACCGACTTTACCGTCCTGCTAACCTTGCCTATCACAAACTGTGCCCGCGTCTCCTCGCTACGTTGTCTGCTCTCGGTGTTCCTCTGCTTGCGGTCAGCTGAATCAAGCCATTTGTTGAGTTGGGCGACATCTCTGAGGGCTTTGGCCCTTAGTTGGTGAAGACTGCCAGACCTGGCCTGGGCCAAGGACTCCCCAGAATACTGAGGTACCAGTTCTCCCTTGTGCTTGCCACTCTGTATCGTAATGGGAGTCGGCTCAGGGATCCTCGAGAGTCTGCGGTCAATCTCCGCTCCCCCCAGTCTCATCGTGATGGCGTCCTCCAGGGCCCTCAAGCGCCTCCTCCTAAGAAAGTGGTTCCAATCCAAGGCCGTCATGTCCGGAATCTTAGAGATAAAATTGGGGGAGATGACTACAGTCCGCTGGAGGATGGTGCCTACTCCCGCCGCCACCATCTCCTTGTTCATCATCCTAAACTCCTCGTTCATGACGTTGTCCCAATCGCTATCCGAGGCTGGTGGTCCTTCAGCCAGGTTCGTTACCCTGTGCGTTAGGTGCATCTCCGGTTCCCAATTACGCAGCTTGTCCTGGTATGCAAGGACCTCCGGAGACTGAGCGCTAAGATTCCTCAGAGGAGTGAGCTTCGTTTCCTTAGTTCTAGACCACAGTACTTGTCTGTTTTCTGCCTGATTGGCTACATCTAGGCATACGTCAACGTAGTGCATTCTATGATCCGATCCTAGGACATCATCCTCTCTTTTAATGCCAGACCTGGATGAAACCTCATCAATCAACTCCTGGGTCATCCATATAGCGTCCAAGCGCTTGGGGCTCCCCTTCTGCGCTCCCTGAGGCCACCTCGTGATCGCCTTAGTGTACGGGTGGTGCTCTCTGAAGGAGTCCTGGAGGCCCATATCACGCAGAGTAGCCATCATAGTGTGGCCCGGGAGGTGAAGGTTGAGGTCGGCGTCGTAATTGGTTCTGCCCAAGGAGTCCGGGGTGGTTCCCGCCTCCAGGGAGTCCAGCTCCACGTGGTCGGCACAGTTCAGGTCGCCTGCTAGGATGACTGAGGCCTTAGGGTATTTGCTGCGAAAGCGATTGATAACTCCCCTTGTATCCGTGAGTAGAGCGACTTGAGCCTGCTCATTTGCCCCCCACTGGCCAGCAGCCGACGCTGAGTCTGCAGTAGTGTTGTACCCATAGACAAGAACCAGCAGGAGCCGATCTCTCCTCTGAGCACCACCTTTTACAGACTTGCTGAGGAGCGGGTTTGCAAGCTCCATCGTGACCAGCCTGTCCGAGTCGTACCGTGCTCCTGCCTTTGACCTGGAATTGCATTCCGCCTGCAAGAGCTGGCTACTCCGCATGGACTGTAAGACAGCTGGTTCAATCGACGCCTTGTATATCACCAGCAGGCCGCCTCCTGCATCTTCTGCAGTCCTGCGAACCGCCACATGCCTCCAAGACTTGCCAATCTCTAAGGCAATAGAGTTGTCAGTCTTACGGTACATGCCCGGTTCATGGAAGACCGCGATATCCACCGAGTCCACAGTCATTTTAGCCACAAGGAGGGAGAGTTTAGTGAGGCCTGGAGTGGGCTGCTCCGCTTTAAAGAGTCGCCTGCCAGTATTCTGCGCTATGATTCTAAGACCCGTCGAGCGGCTCCTCTCCAGCAAGGCGTCCCCGTAGTAGTTATCATCCCAGCCCATCTGATTCCAATACTCTTCGTTACCATGGTTGTGCTGAAGATCGTCCCATCCAGCATCGCCCATAGTCTCGACCCATCTGCCTGCGCAGTCGTAGGATTCCGCAGCCGCAAAGGACGCTGGGAGGGCAGCAAAGGAAACAGAGGTGAAGGCTGACTCCGTCTCCCAGGCAGAGGCCGGCCAGGCAAGCAGAGTAAACATCAGCAGCGGGACCCTCCAATGCGATCTAGACCCAGCCTGGATCGTGTAGGTCACCGAGCAGACAAGTCGCGACAGCATCTGGAGTACCGTCCTCATAAGGTCAGCTGAGATTCCCCCTTGCCTCCATGCCAGGACCGCCATGAGTACAATAGCTGCAGGCTGGGGCAAGAGCCTCGGATCTAATGAGGGTGACATTGCATAAGTGGCAAGGATAGTAAGTCTGTAGGAAGACAAGAGGCCAAGAGTAGTTCTGACTGCCCAGGAGAGGCTCAAGGTAATCCTATCAGCGGTCCTAGCGGCAAGCCCCCAAACAGTAATGAGTTTTTGGAGAAGGGGGAACCTCTTTAAACGAGAGTCAGAGTAGGTAAGTCTGGTTCTGACGATCTCCAGGTAATCAGGGGAGGAGCTACCAAGAGCACAATTGTTGATGTTAAGGTGGAGAGGGCCGCGTACTCGGGGCCAGGGTGGGAGCAGATTCGGGAGCAGTACGTTCCAGTGTCTCTTGAAAACAACCAGGTCGTAAAGTGCCCGAAACCAAAGGAGAAAGGTGCGTGTGGCCGAGTACAGAAAGTCAAATAAACATTGTTCGTGGCTGCCAAGGGGCGAGTTTATTAATCGAGTTAATAAAGCCAGGGCTGCTGAGGGGGGAGGCATGTCTGATCCTAAGAGATTCATTGCTGAAGAGATCCAGGAGGCTGAAGCGGACCCAATCCTACACGCCACTGTAGTCAGTTTCGCATTAGTCCCACCAACAGCACCTCGAGCTTCGCACCAAGGCTTTCGACCACTCAAACGACTCCCTCGTCTGCTCCCGGCATGGCAGTTGCATCGAAGTTCATCTCGAACACTGGGGCCGAGATATTCAGAGTCGGAGCGCCGGTGGGCTGGAGATCCATGCCTAAAAACGTGCACAGAGGTCAATGCTGCCACAATCCCTCCCTTATCACCTGTGAGATTGAGGGCATCAGCGATGATGATCGGGGTAGCAGGTCCTGCGTGATTGAGAGCGTTGGTGTACTCCCCGAAATACGAGAACACCAGAGCAGTCCGCCTCCTGAGCTGGTCTCCTGGGATTCTGTTGATAATCCCCACTCTAGAGCCTGAGTCGTACATGTCAGCTCCTCCCGACTTGTCAAACGGTTCCGCAATGGCCATCTCCATGGCGGTGGTGGCAGCTCCAACATCATACTGACTAAGCAGGGGGTGCTTAGTGCCGGCTCCTTGATCAGGGTCGTTGTCGATGTAGTCCAGCAAGGTCACGATTCCAGCTCCCCCGCTCTTGCTCCCATTGAGAGCATCAGCAGCCAGCCTCCTGCATTCAGCCTTGACGTCTGGGGGGAACGCAGAGGTGATGACAGCCGCCCGCTGGAGCTGCGCCTTGAGGTACTCGGCCAGCACGTCCTCTGGGGCGCACACTTTCTTGGGTCCTGGGGACTCGACCGTAGTGTTGGTAGACTCTGGCCCTCTGTTCATCCTGAGCATCTTCTTCGCAGCAAGAGGAGCGACTTGTCCCATGAAGTCAACCACGGCATAGATGACTTGTGGTCCTTGGTCGATCTCAATCCTTGCCATGTGATCCCGCATTTGGGTGAGGATCGCAGCTTTCAGTCCGATACACTCGAGGCCTCTGGCCCTGTAGATCGTGTGGGGGCCTGGGATGCAGTCCTCAGGGATCTGGCCATTGCACGATGCCAGCGCAGTGGAGCTCCACTCAGGGTCGTCCTCGTCCACATTCGTCCTGATCACCGACCCGACCCAGTCGAAGATTGTTTGGCCATGGTAGACGATCTCTTTGTAAGTGAGATCGCTGTGGGGATTACCCTTCTCCCTGATCAGCACGAGGGAGTGCTGCCCGATGGGCATTCTGTACGCAATTCCGTGCTGGTCTGCCAGCTTCTTCTCTTGGACCGCGCTGATATCGTTCTGGAGCTCTGTGAGTCTGTGCGCTTTCTGCCTCGCATGTGGGGCATACGATTCCCTGAGTGAGGCTGTGTCCATCTCCCTGAGCATGGCCAGCGGGTTGTACTCGCCAGATTGATCGCCCAGTCTCGCCATCTTGCCCGAGACTGTCATGCTGAACTCCCTCAGGTCTGCTGGAACCAGGGCGAGTTCGTTAGAGAGCCAAGTCTCCACTTTCAGGACTTGCGAGATCGCACCCAGGGACTCGTAGAGGTAGCCGTTCAAGGAGCACATCCGGACTGCTCCCTCCTTGTCAATCGACGTTACTTTGACAATGGTTCTGGACAGCACAACGTCGGCTCCTTTCACATCCTTGAGCTCTTGAATGCTGACATGTACGACCTGTGCGAGGCCAACTGTGAGGTCATATACTGCATTGATCGTGATGCCCTCCATGGTCCCGAAGTCGATCTTGACCGAGGTCTCGGATCTGCGGTATGCCTCGATCGCCTCGGACCCGAACGGGACCATCGCAGCCATGTGTGGGGGAAGGGATGAATCAGAGGTGCGGTGTGCAGCCAGGGCCTCTGCAACTTGCTGAATGGCTTCCAGAAGCTTCCAGTTCGACGCGCGGATCTCCACTCGGCACTTGGTAAAGACGGTGAGCTCGGGGTTGGTCCTTGCAATCGTTTTTCCAGAGCTAGAGTCCTCATCGTGTGTGGAAACTCCATTCTGGATGCCCAGGAGCCTCCTCGGCCCAATACGAACCTTGGCGCCGTCCTGGAGCAGTGTCGCGAATCTTGCTGCCCCCCTCTCGTTCGGGTCCCCGTAGCAGATTTCCATCGCTTGCGTGAGCCACATATCTTTCTCAATTGCGAACTGCACCAGCTGAGCCCTTGCGAGGGCAGGGTCCATCACAGTTGACGTGCCGTACTCCACGCACTTGGGGACGAGCTTATCGAGAGTTGCAAACACTCTGAAATGCGCCATGCCTGAGTCCGCACCCGCGCACATAACCTGTTGAGATTTGAGAAGCTGGACTCCCTGCTCTGTGAGGTTCGCAATGCACACACTGGCAAATCCACTTGGCGTTCCATCCCTTGATTTCTCTATCTTGAGCTGAGACGCCTTGAAGCCTAGCTTCCCAATCAGCGCGTGAAGATCGGGCGTGGATCTGGTGACACCCCTGATCGACACCCAGCGAGTTTGACCAGCCAGGGGTGCATGAGAGGTGCCGTCAGTTTCAGAGATGCCGACGTAATGGCCCTCGCCTTTAGGTCTCGGCTGTTGTAGGTCCCTCTCGGTGGTCACATAGTAAGCGGCGGAGCCCGGGGGATGCTGCGCCGTGAGTTCAATCTCGGCAACCTCGCGGATCTGGTGAGTCTTACCCGGATCTCTCCAGCGGGTTTGCTCGAGCGGGCCATATGAGACACCTCGGTGTCCGCTTCGGGTTGGGTAGTGTTGATGGGCGTATCCGGCATGCGTTGTTGCTCCTGCGCATAGGGTAGTGAGGACAACAATCAGAGTTGTTAAGAGGTGACACAGTTTGGTTCCAGACCCTGTCCCACTTCGGGACAAGGTATCGGCCCCACACCGGCAGCCGCCCCACGTAGGGTTGGCGAGACAGTGTGCAAGGCGGATTCCTGGTTCATGGAGTGAGCTCACCTCGGTGAGATCCTCATCCATGGCACCAGGGGCTCCCGAAGACATTTTGTCAATCAGAAGTCTCTGGTACCTAATGCTATGTATTTTCACTAGGGTTTGTCGATATTGGTTGGGAAACGAAATGAACTTTGTAGGGTAAAACACATAGTAGTCGATCCAGAGGAGCATAAATACAAGTCATGGCGGGATTGTATACAGCGCGACGCCCTCATCATTTTAAGCCTAAGAACTTGAATTGTACATACTTCTTTGGCATAGAAAATTAGCGAGCGAAATTGATAAGACGAGGTTCCTGTATTGACCGTCATCCCAGTCCGGACAAACCAATGGGCTGACTTTTTCCCATTTGGGCTGTAGAGCAGATAATCAAGTTATTTTTTGACGGGGCACGAGATAATCAATAGTCGGTCAAGGAATCGAAGAGATAATGTGGCCTAAAGAGGGAAAAGAGATTTGAATCGTGGACAAACAAACCTGGCTAACCTAGCAAAACTGTCTGTCCATCGCCATCTCCAAATCGCTTGCTCTTCCGGGGCCGGCACTTCGTATACGGCCTTGCCTGTCCAAGAAGCCGTGCCCCCCCGAAGCACACGTTCTGAGGTGCGCCCGTTCACTGTGTCGATGTGCATTCATGTCCGCCAGCCTGTTTTCTTAAGGCGCTTCGCGCCTTGGAAGAGCCCGCTTGACCTCCGTGTGCAGGTAGTGTGCAGGCGATGGAGCAGCCCAAGAGCACAGCAAAACAAGTGCCCGAGAGGAGCCACCACCCTGTGGTGAGCGCCAAGTACATCAAGGAGAACGCCGCTTCACAGACGCGCTTGTCCGTGTACTTCTCGACTGGCAACTTGCTGCTGCCGTCAGCTGCTGCTGCCTCCCTTCGCGAGACCACGGTGAGCCTCTGCTGCTGCCGTCAGCTGCTGCCTCCCTCTGCTGATCGGATGTTTCCAGGCGCCAGAGCCAGCAACCAACGTAACCATCGCAGCTCCAACTGGAGCTCCAACTGTCCTCGCTGACACACACAGCACTTCGACAACGGTAATCCACACTGTCCACTGTCCACTGTCGATTAATCCTTGTTGCAGGACGCGATAGCTAAGTGGGTCGAGACGTTGGATCCACTGAAAACAGATTTCATTTTAGATCATCGACGGCCAATGTTCGTTGCAGTTGTAAAGCAAGTGCTTGCATTTTCCAGTTTGCGTGCCGCTGTGGGTCTGCTGGGTGTTACTAAGGACCGGCTGTGGCGGTATTCCAATAACGACGCCCGTGGCCAAAAGAAAGCTTCTCCCGGGAAACGAAAGATGGCAAAATCTGCCAGTCGGATGCCGATTGCTATTCGTGATTGCGAGGCAGTTGAGCGAGACATCGTTACCTCGTGGAAGGCTTGGGGTCCTGAAGAGCTCGCACAGCTCACCGGAACGCGACATGCAAATGCCCCACTCGCGGTCGAGGATCTCGAGGAAAGTGTTGCCTCACTATTAACTGTGCACTTGGGGGATTGTGGCTGTTTCTCTGGGTTGTTTGCTGACATCCTAGACTTCGGTTGCGACTTTCCCACAGACTTTCCAGCCTCGAAGAAAGCACGTTGGAGCTACATCACGGTTGTGACTGGCAAAAAGCAGTTGATTGTCGACATCCCACCGAACCTGGCTGGCAGGATCACCTTCCAACGAGGCCCACTTTCCAAGAAGACAGTGGAGTGGAGGGTGTCGATGTGTACGCAGAAAACGTCCAGCCGATTCGGCTTGCCGTGTTTTTCAGCTTGGATCACTGAACCGGGTAAACTGAATTTAATACGCCGAAAGCGAGTGTCGGGATTGCACAGCTCCGCATCTACAATGTGGGATGCTGTGTTCAAGGCAGTCGGTAGCAACAAGAGGGCGCACACTGGCCTGGAATATATGGGCCTACACCATCCGCAGCTTGTGGCTGTTTTAAATTCTCGTTGTTGCTTTCTCACCGATGAC
>Ga0105053_10008607_pt1 | contig 13214 bp, 10 predicted proteins | sample BON01_FD_78093 | JGI IMG/M metagenome (GOLD analysis project Ga0105053, IMG submission 78093) | Freshwater microbial communities from Lake Bonney liftoff mats and glacier meltwater in Antarctica - BON-01 | ecosystem: Environmental > Aquatic > Freshwater > Ice > Glacier meltwater | place: Lake...
GGTAAAACCTACAATAGTTTTGCAGAGCATCCGCTAGCTCCTGTATATTTTAAATACATAGATATCTTGATATCAAGAGATTTAAATAAAGATATACAGCATTTGCTAGATATTGCTAACTCCCCCATGACAAACGAAATTAGCGATGAAATTGCAGAAATTATGGCAGCTATCTATCGTATTATTGGCGAAAATACAGATTACACAAATGAATTTCTAGAACTAGGAAAACAGATTGATAATGCTCATTAAATATTTGCAAAGCGGTCTTTAGAGACTGGAATCAATCTAAACAAGCCTAGATATATATTGTATCTAGGCTTGTTTAGTTGTAGTAGGGACAATTTATAGCAAGCTATTTATTTTTGTTTTTTAGCTTCAAGAATATTGCTTTTAATTTTTCCCTTAAATCACCCGTAGCCTTGCAAGTAATACCCATTCGGTTATACATAGGCACAACCTCAAGTTCTCCTAATATATGCGTTGGGTTCGCAACAAAATATTCATTAATCGGTTTGGTATAATTACCTATCTTGATGTTTTTAGTTTCTTGCCAAGCAATATTAGCAATAGCTTTGTGTAAAAATACTATATCTACGGTAATCTTGGCATTTATAAATAGATTATCGGGTAACCTATAGGCAGCTACCATATCTACTCCGCTTGCTGCTATGATAGCTCTTGCATGATCTCGGGTATTGTCTAAAAAAAACTGAGGCAGAACCATTGCTATCATCCCGTTGTTTTTTAATAATCTAGCACATTTTGCGACAAAGAAATGATGGATTGCCAAATGCGATAAGTCCTTGTAGTAAATGTCTTCTACTAACTGACTACTGTACGGGGGATTAGAAATTATTAGGTCATATTTTTCGTGACCAAAATGTAAGTTTTCAAAAGGGGCGGCGGTTAATTTTATTTGCGGATGTTTTTGCATTAAAATTTTGCAGGTTAATAAGTCCATTTCTACCGCCTGAACTTTACAGGTTTTTACTATTGATTGCGGTATATAATCTATAAAAATCCCGTTACCTGCTGCGGGTTCTAATATTTTACCGCCTTTAAACCCGGAAGTAACTACAATTGACCAGATAAATTTTACTAATAATTCAGGTGTATAATAGGCACTTTTAGTAGTTTGTTTAATCGAATTAATCTCATCATCCGTGAGATAATATTTTAATTGCCTGTAAACCGAGGGGGTAAAAATTACTTCCCGAAGACCGCCCCAGCCGCTATATTCATTAAGTATTACTCTTTTTTGCTCTTCGCTGATACTTGGGTCGTTATTTGACAATAATTTTAGCACTCTAAGATTTCTTTCTACTCTTTCGTTTTTTACTTCTTTATTTAACACTTTAATACCTTTTAAATTAACTATTGATTATTTTTAAGGTACGCAAAAAAGGATGGTTGCGTACCTTGTATCTCATGTCTGAATTTATTGTTTAAAATAAAGAGATTGTTTTGCCAGAATTTGTCCTATTTGCTCGTATACACTTTTACCTACTACATGCTTAAAATAGCCTTTATCGCCTTTGCCGAAATACTTGCTTCTCTTATCGATCATCCCGCAAGTTAACACCTGATAAGCGTCAAGTTTCGGTGATAAATCCATGCCGCAACCTGCTAAAGCAAGAAGTTTGATATCTTCAAAAACGAAAGGTATAAGATCACATTCAAGAGCAATATGTTCATTAAAAGCTAAAGGCTCAAAATATATTGGCCAGTAGCTTAAGGCTTCAAAAAAGCTTTCTTCTACTATTTCTCTGATTTTATCTTCGTCATCTTGGTCTTCCGTGCGGTCTATGTAGCAGCCTGATAACAAAGCAAAGTTGTAGCTAATATCATCTCTACCGCTACAAATTTTGTTATATTCAATTCTGTGCTTTCTAAAAAACGGAGGCTGGTATAATCCGCTGTCGTAAAATTTTCTCATATTGATACCTTTTATGTTGAAAGTTAAAAAAGATGTAGCAGCCATAGCTACAAATGAAAGCTTTTGGCTTTCATTTCTTGAGCCTGCATGCGAAGCAAATAAGATATGTCAAGGCCTGCGAGCGAAGCGTGCCTTTACATATCTTATTTTGCGTAGTACTTCTTCTTGAGTCTTCTGCTTGATCTTCTATTTAAGCGCATCTAGTAGAGAACCTTTGTGTATTGAGGTTTTTATGACTTTTGATTGATAATTGAGGGTTTGTATGGTAATTAATGGGAGTTAATTAAATCATATAAGAATATCGATGAATGCAGAAATAATTGAGAATAAGGTTTCAAAACCTCTTCTTACCTTAAAACAAAATAAGGCAGCAGAAACTGAGGTAATTAGTAAAAAGTCTTTAGAGAACAAAGAGCATCAAAATCAAGACACCGCCTCTATTGCTCAAGTAGAAGTTCAAGCCCCAGACTTTAACGCTATATATGATGAACTACATGCTAAGTTTCCCGAAATAATCAATTTGGATAAACCGGTATTGCTAGCGGTCGGTATTAGAAAAGAAATGTCTCAAGAAACGGGCGTTTCAAGTATGGTATTAAAAAGATGGATTGCATGGTACTGCCGTAAGTCAAAATATTATAAGCTTCACGATCAGGGAGCCATTCGCTATAACTTAAAGGGTGAAGAAGCGGGCATTGTTACCGAGAAACATTGCGAAAAAATGGCAAAACACCTAGAGAAAATGAAAAAGCCTAGAACAAAGCCGAAAGACGATGACGCGGAAAAACTTTTAACGGGTGATATTTAAGTAAATGAAAGAAGATAGTAAACAAGATACTATAAATAAGTCGGTACTACTTAATGTCTTTGTTACATAAATCAAATTTTGGATAAGTTTTGATTTATGCAACAAAGCTCGAAATGATCACATAGAAGATTGTTTTGTGTGCGACTTATAAATTGATTTATCAGATCAAGGAGTGTCGTAAACTTGAATATGATTTAAGCAGTTATCAAGTTTGTCCCTGTGGTGTACATTTAACTTTATAAAGTTCTCATGACATTCTGTACCGAAAATAAGTTGAACTGGCTTTATATTGACGTCAATAGCTATTTTGCTACTATAGAACAACAATTAAATCCTGTGTTAAGATATAAACCTGTTGCAGTAGTTCCTTTGTTATCCGATAGTACGTGTGCTATAGCGGCAAGTTATGAAGCTAAGCTGAGAGGTATTAAAACCGGTACAAAAATATACGAGGCTAAGAAATTATGCCCTGAACTAATCTGCATAGAAGCAAGACATGAAATATACGTTGAATATCACCATAAAATATTTAAGGAAATCGATCTTTATTTAAAAGTAGATCATATATTCTCAATAGATGAAGGAGCGTGTCGTCTGACGGGTAAATATTGCTTGCCTACAGAAGCAGTGCTAATTGCTAAAATTATTAAACGAGCAATTCAAAAAAACGTCGGTGATTATATTACCTGTTCTATCGGCATTGCTCCTAACAGATATTTAGCTAAGATTGCCTCTAATATGCAAAAACCCGACGGGTTAATTGTCATTGAGCCGAGTGATTTACCTGAAAAACTATATCAACTGAAATTAGGTGACTTACCGGGTGTTGGGCTTAAGACTAAAGAGAGAATATCGGCAGCTGGTATAGCCTCTATTAAACAACTATGCGCTCTTGATACTAGAAGCTTACAGCGGGTATGGGGAAACATATGGGGTGAGAAAGCCTGGCATTTACTACGAGGCGCAGATTTACCGCAAGAAGAAACTAAAAGTAATTCCATAAGCCATAGCCAAGTTTTAGCACCTGATTTAAAAGAGATAAATAGTGCAAGAAGCGTATTAACTAGTCTCATATTAAAGGCGGCTGTAAGACTGCGGTTTGCTAATTTATATACAAATGCTATTTTATTAATTTTAGAGACGGCATCAAAAAAACCAATTAAACATAGGGCGAAAATAGAATTATCCTGTGATAACAAGAATTTATTACAAGCAGCAATAAGGAGCTGGGATTTTCTCATTAAGACCCATAATCTAAAATGGGTAAGAAAAATTAGTATCAGTCTGCATGGATTACAAAAGGAATCCATGCAGCTAAGTTTTGAAAATTTAAGTAACCGGCTTAAGCAGCAAAAAATATCCAGTGTTATAGATGCTATAAACACAAGATTAGGAAAGAATACGGTAACAATAGGATTACCTGCTCAACAATTGAAAGCAAAAGCAATTATTGCATTTGGTTATATACCAGAATAAAGTAAATTATATTATCGGTACAGCGCCTAAATTTAATCAGTGCGCAAGGTTAACTCAATAGTATTATCATTTTGAGTACACCCAAAATATACAACACTTAATGAACAGTTTTGAGCTAAATAGTTGTCTATTTTAAGTCTCATTAGCCTTAATATACAGAAATTATCAATCCCTACCTAAAATAAACAGTTTTTCTATTTCAGTAATTATTTTGTATATTTATTACCGTGATGATATAATAAATCTCAGATAACTATAATAATAAACTAGATACGGTATGACGCTTTCAAAATTCCTTGATCCAAAGAATAATTTTGCTTTCTTACAAATCTTCGGTACGGAAAAGAATAAGGATATTCTTCTGCATTTTTTAAATGATATTCTGAAGTATAAGAAAGATCAACAAATTACCGAGGTAACTTTCCTAAAAACAAACCAAGATCCTGAGATTGCTGCATATAGGCAGTCTATCGTTGACGTACTATGTAAGAACCAAAATGATGAGCAGTTCATCGTTGAGATGCAAATAAGTCATCATAAAGGCTTTGAAAAAAGAGCTCAGTTCTATGCAGCTAAAGCATATTCTCAACAAGTGCTGAAAGAAGATGACGATCATAAAAAGATGGCGGTATATGCTAAGCTTAAAGGGGTAATCTTTTTAGCTATTGCCGATTTTGTAATGTTTCCGGAGAAAAAAGGCGGCTGGAAATCAGAACACCGGATACTAGATGAGAACACTTACGAGAATGATCTAAAAGACTTTTACTTTGTATTTATTGAATTAGACAAATTCAATAAGAGCATTGAGGAATCAAAAACACTTGAAGAGAAATGGTGCTATTTCTTTAAACATGCAGATGAGAGTACATTTGCTGAAATACAACATCTTATAGGTAGCGACCATATCATCAAAAGAGCATTTGAAGCAATAGATCAAGCTAGCTGGACTCAGGAAGAATTACGCACATATGAGCGTATAACCAAGGCTAACCTAGATAACCTGGCTGTAGAACAGCAGAAGATTGAGGATGCCGAAGCTAGAGGCGAAGCTAGAGGTGAAGCTAGAGGCGAAGCTAGAGGCGAAGCTAGAGGCGAAGCTAGAGGCGAAGCTAGAGGCGAAGCTAGAGGTAAAACCGAAGGTAAGATTGAAGGTAAAACCGAAGGTAAGATTGAAGGTAAGATTGAAGGTAAGATTGAAGGTAAGATTGAAGGTAAGATTGAAATAATCCGCGCCATGTTGCTAGATGGAGATTCAATGGAAAAAATAGCTAGAATTACTGGTTTATCTATCGAAGAAATTATAAAGCTTAAAGATTAGTTAACTTATATTAGACTTTGTAGTTGGTGCAAATAGAGTATATACCCTACGCAGACCATCAAAATCCAGTCTATTTTAAAGCGTTGCATGACTTATAATAGACCGTTATTATAGAACCGCAATAGACCATTAATTATCATTTGATTCCCAAAACAACATCAAAGTTCTGTTATGAATAAATTTGTATTGAAATAAAATGATTTAAATATCACCTGATGGAGATATTGTGGTACAATCAAACTTAAATATTACTGTACTCATGTAAATGCAATAAAAATAGTACGATTAATAAGAATTATTAGAGTTTTATGTACGAAAATAGTACAACTTAGTTTTTTAGATAAAATTGTACATAATATTATGAAAGTTGGATATGCCAGAGTTAGCAGTACCACTCAAGACCTTGAGTTGCAAAAACATGAATTATTAAAAGCTGGATGTGAAAAGATATTTAGCGAGGCTGTAAGCGGTAAAGATAATAATCGCACTGAATTAATCAAAATGATTGATTCACTAAGGGCTAAAGATACTGTTATAATTTATAAAATTGATAGAATTGCGAGATCTTTAAAAGGCCTTATTGATATCATAGAATTACTAAAAAATAAAAAAGTAAATCTCATATCTCTTGACTCTGGAGATAGCGTAGACACCACTTCTCCTATGGGTAAGGCATTTTTTCAGATAGCAGGTGTATTTGCAGAATTAGAGCGTGGTATGATTAATGCGAGAACTAAAGCCGGCATCGCAAAGGCTAAAATTGATGGAGTAAAATTCGGTAGAACTTTAGGGAGTAAAAACCCAAAAACTGCAGAAAAAATTGAAAAAATAGAGATTTTTTTAAAAGCCGGTAAGAGTTATGATTGGATTACAAAAGAACTGTCTGTGAGCAAAAAAACGATATCTGATATTAGAAAATCTATATTATCGAAGGCATTTTCGGAAAAATCTGAGGTTTACGCTTAGACCCCCACTCTATAATCCTTGATTTATATAGCTTTTTATAGGAAGTGGCAGCAAAAGAGTTCGTTCTTAACATTGCTCCTTATTATACGATCAGATTTTCTAAAAAAAATCTCCCCTAAAGGTATAAGACATCGGGAAATGAACAATATAATCTACAAAAATTTCATCAAGATAGTTTTTCAAAATTACCAAAATTTATCCAAAATCAACTAAAATTCAGGCATCTAGTTCGTTTTTGCCCCGTTTCTGTAATTCTAACCAATTACAGCATAACTACATCCTATATAAAATCCTCATTTATATCTAAACCCCCCATAATAACAGTTTCTGTTTCATCTAAATGGTCTTGAATATACTCTAAATTATCATGATTTAAAAATTTCATTTCTTTTAAAATATCATCGAGAGAAATTTTAAACTTAAATAGAGTCTTAACTTCTTTGATTTCTCCCTTTATTTTTCCTAATATATGACTTTTTTGTACAACATCTTTCTTAGGTTCAGTTGTTTTCTGATTAAATATAGAGAATATATTATTAATATCTACTTCTTGACTTTGATCATAAACTTCAGCCCAATTATCTTTGGCAAAGGTTTTTTTTGATAAACCATCAGAATTTACCATTATTAATGAACATAAATCTTGAGCATCTAAATATTGTAATATAACTGACATTATATTATGATTTAATGGTAATTTTGATCCCACCGTCTTAAATAAATTGTATTTTAATAAAAACAAAGGTGTCCTGCCATATTGCTCTTCTGTATGAGTTAATTGTAACAACTTATCATTAATATTATTTGCATCAACTTCTGTGCGTAATTCTCCAACTTTCTTATGATAATAATCCCTAGCCTCATAAACAAGTAACTCATTTCCTAGCTTTGCAAACAGTAACATAAGTGTTTTTGTTGCAATTACTGGATTTACATTCTCTTTAATTGAAAAGAACTCACTTATCTCATAAATATTGGATAACTCTTTATCTTCTACTAGATCGAACTTACTATTTAAATAATCATAAAATTTTTGAATTTTGGAAAGCAATAACTCATTTTGTAATATAGATTTACCAAGAACTTTATCACGCATATGTTCTGGATGACATTGATAATACATATAGATTCCAACTCCTAGGTTTTTTAGGAAGCTTCCATATATAGACTCTGATATAATATCACGACTCTTTATTGTTATTTCTGTTTTGTTTGTACCAGAAATAACAAGACTTTCTAAAAAAGTATGTTTCAAAAATGGTGCAATCTTACTTATTCCCAAATCTGTAATGGTTTTAGTAGAAAAATTTAGTTCTTTTATATTGCTACCTATAAGACCTTTAAAGAAGATAGGAACTTGTGTATCAGTTAATGATGGATACCCTTTGAGTATTTCAATACAGGTAAATTTTAACAAATTACTTATGCAACTTATTTCTTCATCTGAAGAAGATTTGTCAGAAATAATTTTTATAGACTTTACAGAACTACCTACTAAACCATCAAAAAGTGCCATTCTACCTTTGTCAGTATAACAAATAAAAGAGAGGCTTAAATGCTCAATTGACGTTTTTCTTAGTATATCGGATAATGTTACAGTATATTCATCAGTAAAAAGAGGATGATTGCTATTATATGGCGGCATTGTACCATGAGTAAGGCCTGTAAAATCAAGGCTTCTTATTTTACTATTAATTAAACCGTTAAATAATATTGAAATTCCTTCAACAGACATATCATCTCTAGTTATAATTAGCTCTGTTATATTTGTGTCCTTTATATTAGCCGCCAAAATTGTGGCACATTCATCTGTTATTGAACAATCTCTAATATCTAGGCTATTTAGTTTACTACCAATTAATCCTTCCATCAAAATGGACATACCATCAATCGTTATAATTTTTCTCGACAAGAATCCATGGGCATTTTCATCATCACCAATTTTTTCTAATTTACTATATTTGAGTGCATCCGATAAGGATTTTAAAAAATTTACACTTGCAATAAAAGGCCACGAAGACGAAAATACTAATTCTTTTATAGAAGTATTTTTCAATCCATTCATTAAAGTAATTAAACCAGCTTCGTTTATACGACCGCCATTTATAAATTTTAACGCCTCTATAGAGGGGTTAGACTGTAGACCATTTAATAACATTCCAACGCCATAGGGTGTAAAAATAGTATAATCTGGACTATTACTAGGTACTCCCGATAGACCATTAGATATAGAAACTGTTTTGACTGAAGTTAAATTAACCAAATACTGATAAATATCTGTTAGATTTTTATCGGCAAAGTGAGTAGCAGTAATTACGAAGCTACTTGGAAGAAAATCAATCGATTCTACACCTGATGAATTTAATTGTTTTATTAATGTTAAAAATGCCTTTTTGTTGCCCCCTAGATGGAATATTAGATCACTTTCAATTGAGACGCGTTTATTTTTATTATCAAATAATTTTTGATAAGCGTCTTGAAATCCCAAACCAACATCTGGATTTTTAACTATGGCTTTTTTCATAAAATACCAAACTTTTTATGTTACAAACGCAAAACCTCGGTGTAAGCTAGTGGGGGTTTACCTCGAGTTTTTACTGATCTTCTCATAAGGCATTAGAAATTTCAACGACTTTAATGCACCAGATAAATCAAGACCGCTTTGTTGATAATGCAATTCTTATGCTCTTTTATCCTAAACTGGCGTTATAACAGTACTATCTTTTGATCTAAACCAGTTATTCTATTTTGCTTTTTTTTAAAAACATCTTCTCTGATTTCAAATAAAATTATTCTAATACAATGTTTTGTTTATTTAAATTAAAATACGGGACGCTTCCCTGGTGCCAAGCTAATAGTTGGCGTATTATTATCTCTTAAATTTATTATCTTGAAAATATAATATCTTCACTTTTTACCAATGCGTTCTGTAGCATGCTTAGCAAATGAGACAAAGCCGACATAAGCCTAGCTAAATCCAGAACTCTTAAGTATTCTTGCTCTTTGCTAATACCAGAATCTTTTTTTACTTGAGCATCAGTCCTCTCTAGGACAATTTTTGCAACATCTGATTCAATTTTTGCTTCATTAATAGCATCAGACAACAAACCGGTAACAATAGTTGCTAGGCCTGACAACGTTGCAACCGTATTAGGTAGCACGCCATCTGCTTCAATAATAACAAGCTCAGTTTGTAATTCTATTAAATCTTTGAGAACTTGCTGATTTAGTGGTTTTATGGTATAGCTGAATACCTGCGAAGCTTCAACTTTATCTGTTCCAGCTATTCCGTTTCCGGCATTTAAAGCTGTAGATGGATTAATAGCATTAGCTCCACTCCCATTTATATCGACTGTTGCAGCACCCAAGTTCGATGCAACAGTGATTGTATTACCACCAATCCCAGCAGCTATTGACTCAATAGTCAAGTTACCTCCTGTATTCCCGGCCAAAACAAGGCCATGAAGCTGTGGATGGGCGTTTATTCTATTCATCAAATTATCCAGTCCAGGTCCAAAAAGGCCATCAGCAACCAAAACTTCATTTGGATTAGGAATTGGGTTTAAAGCGTTAACAAACACCAATGCAACAGGAGCAGGCCAACCAGGAAGATTTATTGTTATTGTATCACCTGCAGCTAAGGCGCCACCAGCAAAAGCTAAGGTTGCCTTAGCTTTTACATCACCGACTGTATGAGCCGTTGCTATGCCCGCATCTTTTTTAGCCCTACCAATCGATAATTTACTTACATCATCAACTATTTCTTGGTTAAGATTTAGTTCTCCTGTTCGATCATCGAATTTAAACAAATCATTAAAACCAAACAAAGAGCCAAAATTTCCCCCCTGAATCACAAGTCCATATGAATCATCATTAGTTTCAATAACAAGCTTACCACTCTGACCTGAATTAGCATCTATTTCTATACCATTCTCATCAACAAGTTTTGCTCTTGCAACACCTGAATGGCTTGTTAGAGGGACTGGATTGAATGCGCCAGTAGTTACACCCCCGACAACAGCTAAAGTCCCATCAAAAGCAATTCTGTCATTTACAACAGCAGCTGGTTGGACAGGAAATGAAACAGTACCTTCTGAGACTACACCGTTCTCTCCAGTTACCCTTACCCTCAGTGTAATCACTCTACCGACAGTAGCTCCTTGTACCTTAATATTTTGACCAGTAGAGACATTTTCATCTTTCCCCAATGGAAAACTTCCAGGAAGCTGATCAGTTGCGACCGCTTGAAGTGCCGTCCTGGCAAGATTGTTAGTACTTGCCTCAAGCACCTCAATATCACTACCAAAATGGGAGCTTCCTTGCAGATCCAGATCAAAGGTAAAACTATTACCATCTGCTGGATTTACCGGACCTCTTGCACGCAGCTGGATATTATTGAGTAAATATTCTCCAGGAATTTGAACACCTCCGACACCAACACCATCAGTAATCGCGCCTATTGCCACCCTTGGTCTTGAAGGCGCCAAATCTAGCTTCTCATTAAGCTCTTTTATTAGGTCAGCTATTGTTGCTTTCCCACTCAAAGCAGCACTCGCTAGACTCTTCATGTCAATTGTCGCCAGGTTCAATCTGCCTGCTCCACCAAGAAGCTGATTACCTTCTTTACTAACGAAATGAATAGTAAACGGATCACCCCATTCAAGGTCTTGTCCTCTACTAATATCAATAGAGCTCTTAAAATAACCTTTTGGTGGAAAAGGAGAACCATTATTATGGATAGCGTTTAATTTATCAGTAAAATTACGTCCTAATGCTTTAATCTTATCGCCAGCTTCTGGCAACACTTTGTCCCTTAGATCAATTAAAGCTGACCATTGTCCACTACTAACAGACATCGTTGAATCATCACTCCCACCAATAAAAACCTTCGAATGCCTTTCCTTACCATCTATTCCAAACTGAGTAATCATTAAAGGTGGGTAGTCATTATTTTCTATAATAGCATCTATAGTTCCCACGCCATCATAACTAAACTGGGAATAATAATCACTTGCAACAAGTAATTCTCCGCTAGATTTCTCTTGAATGCTAACAGTTCCACTAGCACCATAACTGGCTTTGATATCAAAATTATGTGCTAATTCTCGAACTAGCTGATCTCTTTTATCATGAAGTCTGATTGGAGATGAACTAATCAGCATTTGCTGGTTTAAATTAAAAATCGCTTTTATAGTACCACTTGCCGAATGAGCACTTTGCTTTAAACGTTTATCCGCGTCAAGCCTTAAGTCGGTGACTTTCTTAGAAGCCCCGGTAATTGCCGCACCAACTTCTTCAGCCTTATTAACAAACGCTTGCCTCATCGAAGGACCACTGTTTGATTCAAGAATTTTTGCTTGAGCAAAAAAACCATCTATAGTCTTTACAAGCCTAGATACCTGCGGATCTTTTTCTCCGCCAATTACAGACTGTAGGTCACTCAAGAATTCAGTATATGTGTTCTTATTTCCTAGTTTTGTCACTTGTTCAATATAAGCTCTTTCTTGCAGTAGATTTACTGACCTACTTTCACTAAGACTTGTTCTATAAGCTTTACTTCCCCCTATTTGATCAACTGTTAGAGAAGTATCAATTCTTCTAGCGTTAGGATTCCCTGCTGACCCAAGATTACGAGCTCCAACGTCGATCTGCTCTCTAACTAAACTTAATGTTTGTTCAATACTCTTCGCCATATTTTACCTAAACCTTATATATTGAGCCCAATGGGCAGCATTACTTTATCTATTTTTCCGCAACAGAAACTTTATATCCAAATTGTCTTAACGTTTCTTGAGTCCTACTTTTATTATATATTTCAATAATTTTATTACTTACTTCTAAATTGCTGCGAATAAGAATATCATTATCTCGATTTAGCCCGTTCAATGTGCCAAATAGGCCCTTCAGCCTTACCATAGGCAAGCTATCTCGGTCAAATTTTTGGCCAGTTCTTACGTATTCCTCTACGACAAACTGCGCTTCATTAAACTTATGTAACGCATCTACTTTTTCCTCAACAATAATTTCAATAGCCGAAACTTCTCCCAGCTCTAACAAAGCATTTTCTTTCTCAATTACAGCTATCAAGTCTTTTGTTGCCTTCGTTATATTACTAACAACGGCCGATTGACTCATGGCTTTATTTTCACTATTTAACATTGTTTTCTTGTTTGTTTTACTATAGTTGCGACAATGGCTTTGCCAACTTCATTCAAATCATGCCTAGTACTATTTTTACTAGCTCCGGCCATAAAGATTTCTGAAATATTGCCTCACCAAAAACGTCTTTAGGATTCTGATTGACCCTTTCAGTCGTTTGAGTCCCAAAGAACCCATAAAGCTTATCCCTCAAGTCTCCAGCTACTTCAAAATCTTAATACAAGCAAGATCTGTGCCATCTGGTTCTGGCCAGTCTTTTCCATTTTTAACTAAAGATAGCATTGCGTTAGTACCAGACTTGTTTACCTGTATATTTTTAGTAATAAATGCGCTGTGGGAATAAACTGCACTTATTTGTGATAAGAGACTGGTGTGAACAAACCTATAACCGATGCCGTAAGAGTATATAATGACAAATTTACAAGGCATTAGGCTAGTGGGAGATAATTTTGTCAGATCGAAACCGTAATTCTCTATTCGTTCGCTCTAGCTAGTTCATTGCCGGTTTTGCCCGTATATGCGCAAAATCCAATATTACGATTGATTAC
>Ga0105053_10008612_pt1 | contig 13208 bp, 9 predicted proteins | sample BON01_FD_78093 | JGI IMG/M metagenome (GOLD analysis project Ga0105053, IMG submission 78093) | Freshwater microbial communities from Lake Bonney liftoff mats and glacier meltwater in Antarctica - BON-01 | ecosystem: Environmental > Aquatic > Freshwater > Ice > Glacier meltwater | place: Lake...
ACTAAAGCCACATTAAAAAGTATTAAAAAGATTAATGTTGTTGCAATGCCTTTTAAAGATAATGCGAATGAAGTAGAAGCAGAAAAAGCACAATTAGATAAGATCTTAAAAGGAAAAGAGTATAAAAGTTTAATGCGTTTTACCGAAAAGAAGATGAAAGTAAGTTTGTATTATACTGGTGAAGGAGATGCAATTGATGAACTTATTGCTTTTGGATACGGAGCAAAACAAGGAGTTGGAGTTGCAAGAATTTTAGGAGATAACATGAATCCTTCTAAAATTATGAAAATGATGAACGATATAAAATTTGATACAGATGGAATCAATCTAGATCAGTTTAAAATGTTATTGAAATAAGAATTACAAAAACATTTCATAAAAGCCCAAAATCCAAGCTAGATTTTCGGCTTTTCTTTTTAACGAGCCATTAACAAGGAAATACCTTAATTTTCTTACTTTTGAAATCTTAATACCAATAGTTATTTATGAAACCTCAAAAGTTCACTTTTATAATTTGTGTATTTTTCATTTCTCTCGTTTCTGCACAAGTTGATCCACAATCAACGTATAGAAAAGAGAAAGATAAAGTACACGCTTTAGAACACACAAAGCTTACTGTTTCTTTAGATTATAAAAACAAACAATTAAATGGCGAAGCATGGCTTAGGTTAAAGCCCTATTTCTACGCAACAAACAAAGTAACTTTAGATGCAAAAGCTATGATTATTCATAGCATTCAATTAAACAATAAAGATGTTGGTTACAATTACGACGGAGAAGAATTAATTGTAGAATTGCCAAAGGCATATACAAAAGATGAAGCTTTTACACTGTATATAAAATACACAGCAAGACCAGAAAAAGTAAAGCAAAAAGGAAGTTCTGCAATTACGCAAGCTAAGGGGTTGTACTTTATTAATGCTGATGAACTGGATACATCAAAACCAACTCAAGTTTGGACTCAAGGTGAAACAGAAGCAAGTAGCTGTTGGTTTCCAACGATTGATAGTCCAAATCAAAAAACTTCTCAAGAGTTATATATTACGGTTCCTAACAAATTTAAAACCTTATCAAACGGAACCTTAGAAAAACAAACAAACAATCAAAACGGAACAAGAACAGATTATTGGAATTTTAAGCAAAAACACGCACCTTATTTGTTTTTTCTAGGTGTTGGCGAATTTGAAATTATTAAAGATTCTTACAAAAATATTCCTGTAGACTATTATGTAGAAAAAAAATACGCTCCGTATGCAAAAGATATTTTTGGCTTAACTCCAGAAATGATGGAGTTTTTCTCAAAAATTACCGGTGTAGAATATCCTTGGAGTAAATATAGTCAGTTTGTTGGTAGAGACTATGTGAGTGGGGCGATGGAAAATACTACCGCTGTAATCCACGGAGAAAAAGCGTATCAAATGCCAGGACAATTAATTGATGAAAATGTGCAAGAAAATACTATTGCACACGAATTGTTTCATCATTGGTTTGGTGATTTGGTTACCGCAGAAAGTTGGAGTAATTTAACATTAAACGAATCTTTTGCAAATTATAGCGAGTATTTATGGAGAGAACATAAATACGGAAAAGACAATGCGGATGCTCATTTATTAGAAGATGTAGAAGCATACAAGCAAGGACAAAATTTCGATAAACATCTAGTGCGATATTTTTATGGAGATAAAGAAGATATGTTTGATGCTGTTAGTTATAATAAAGGTGGAGCAATTTTACACATGCTAAGAAATTATGTTGGAGATGAAGCTTTTTTTGCGAGTTTAAAATTATATCTAACAGAAAATGAATACAAAACAGCAGAAGTACATCAATTGCGTTTAGCGTTTGAGAAAATTACAGGAAAAGATTTAAATTGGTTTTTTAATCAATGGTATTTTTCTAAGGGTCATCCAAAAATTCAAGTTTCTTATGATTATAATACCTTGGAGAAAAAAGTTGCTGTCAATATTTATCAAACAGAAGGCGAGTTTCAATTTCCTTTAGCTATTGATATTATAGAAAATGGTAAAGCAATTCGTAAAAATGTTTTTGTTGATGGTAAAGATGCTTCTTTTGTTTTTTCGTATTCAGAAATTCCAGAAAATATACTAATCAATGCAGATGGAGTTTTATTAGCAGATTTTACAGAAGCAAAAACAACGAAACAATATTTAAGTCAGTTAAAATACACAACAAATTATGGGCATAAAAGAGAAGCTATTTTAGAAATTGTAAAGCTACAAGATGATAAAAAAGTTTTTGAAGCAATTTCTACCGCTTTAGATGATCCGTTTTACAAGATTAGAATTTTAGCAATAGAAAGTATCGATTTATTTGATAAATCCTCTAAAAGAGATGTTATTGACAAAATAAAAAAAATAGCTTTACAAGATAAAAAAACATTGGTGAGGGCAGCAGCTATAGAAACTTTAGGAAAATTAACCGATCCTGCAAATTTACCAATATTTCAAGAAGCTTTAAAAAGTAAATCATATAGCGTTTTAGGAAAAACGTTGGTAGCTATTTATTATATAGATAAAGCCTTAGCAATAAAACTATCAAAAGAATTACCGAATGATGTTAGAAAAATTATTGCAACACCATTAACAAGAATTTTTATTGAAGAAAATGATGAAACAGAATTAGAGTTTATAGCACAAAATGTGTTGGCAGGTATGTTTTTAAATAATGACGCAAGAATACAGTCGCTTTATAAAAGTGCTTATGAGAAAATAGCTAAGAGCAATAATACACAAGCAATTCAGAATTTAGTTGATGATATTATAGCGAAAGGAATTCTGTTTAAGCAATTTAATTTTGACAAAACTGCTATCAATTTACTGCAACAAATGGTTGATTTTCAAAAGGATAGTGGCGCTTCTAATAGAAATAAACACATACAGATTATTAGGACTGGTTTGACTCAGTTAGTAAACTAGTAAGAAGTCAGATTTATAATTAAATGACTTTGTTTGTTCGAGCCTTTCAACTACGCTCATGATAAACTAAAGTAGAGAACTCATAAGATTAACTTCCAATTATGCACCTCAACTGCGCTCTATGTGACAATCTTAGAGTTTTAATATTTTTTAGACAGTCTCTTATTTCTTATATTCATCAAAAGTTCCGTCAGAATAAAATACAACAATACGTTGTATTTTCTTTCCAACTTCGTTGTCGTCTGCTTGTTTCACTTCAAAATGAAGGGTAGGAGTAGTTTCAGTTTGTTTTTCTACTATTTCTTTCGGAAAAGTTCCTTTACCATTTAGCAACCAATAAATATCTACATCTTTAAAGGTATTTGTTACTTTTAAAATAAAATCTAGGCTTGGTTTATTTCTGCCAGAAATAATATGAGAGATACTAGAACGCTGCACATCAATTTTATCTGCGAATAATGAAGCTGTTAAATGATGGTATTCCATCACTTTTTTTAGCCTTGTTGTAAAATCATTTACGTTTACCATTGTAAATTCAATATTTATTTACAAATGTAAACAATTAAATTGAATTGTTATCATTTCAATTTAATTATTTATAATATAACAATTATTAGTTGAACTAAAGTTTTAATTAATTATATTTAAAATATTATATTTTAGCATTTTACAATAAAATTATAAACACTATTTATAGTGTTTATAATTAAATTGAGTTTCGTACTTCACCTAAGGAGTAGTTGTTAAAATTATTATTACAATTGTAGCATAATAAAACAATAACACAAATTACAATTGTAACAATCATTAAGTTTACTTTTGTAAAAAAATAAGGAACAAGCTCAAACAGAATTTGTATTTTTGTGAGATATTTTTACAATGGAAATTTTAAATACACATGTATTAGAAACAATATATAGTTCTAAAAAAGAAACTACTCTTTTTGGAAAATGGATTCATTATGCACATATTTCTCCTTTGTTATCGAAATTATCAGAAAAAACAGCTGTGTCAATAATTGGATATTCAGAGAATAAGGTTCCTATTCATTCTGTACAATTTGGTTCTGGAGCTAAAAAAATCCTTATTTGGACACAAATGCATGGAAATGAAAGTACGGGAACCAAAGCATTGTTTGACTTTTTTAATTGTATTTCAACTTCTGATAATCCTGTTTTTAAAAGCATCTTAGAAGAATGTACCCTTTTGTGTATTCCGATGTTAAATCCAGATGGATCGTTAAACTACACGCGTGTAAATGCTCAGAATATAGATTTAAATAGAGATGCCGTAGATAGAAAAGCTGTAGAAAGTAATTTATTAAGGAATGTTATAGAATCGTTTAAACCCGATTATTGTTTTAATTTACACGATCAGAGAACAATTTTTGGAGTTGAAGGAACACAAAATCCGGCTACAATATCATTCTTAGCACCATCAGAAGAAGAAACAAGAAAACTTACAGACGGTAGAAAAAAAACAATGAACGTAATTGTCGCAATGAATAATTTGCTACAGAAAGTAATTCCCAGCCATATTGGTAGATATACAGATACGTTTTATCCAACAGCAACTGGTGATAATTTTCAAAAATTAGGGTTCAACACGATTTTGATAGAAGCGGGTCATTTTCCCAATGATTATGATAGAGAAGAAACAAGAAAATTTAACTTTTTTGCTTTAGTTCAAGGCATTTTTCATATTGCTACTGCTAATAATTACAAGGAATACTTACCCTATTTTGACATTCCTAATAATCAGAAAAACTTTTTTGATATTATAGAAAAACCAGTAAACTCATCTGTTGGAAAAGGTTATTTATATGTAGATAAGGTTATTAATAATCAATTTATAACTGAAGTTAAATTAGAAAAAGAAGGCAACCTTGATAACTTTTTAGCGCATGCTACTAAACCTTAGTTTTATAAATATTTTTCACTATTTTTCTTTTTCTTTTAAATATAATTCATATTTTTGACCTATTAATTGAATAATATTTAAAAAAAAATGAAAAAGTTTGTTTTAGATGAAATAGATAATCAAATACTAGATGTATTAATTGAAAACGCCAGAACTCCATTTACAGACATTGCTAAAAAATTGTTAGTTTCTGCAGGAACTATTCATGTTCGTGTTAAAAAAATGGAAGATGAAGGAATTATACAAGGTTCTACATTAACTCTTAATTACGAGAAAATGGGCTATTCTTTTATTGCTCATGTTGGTGTTTTTCTAGAAAAAACATCCATGACTCAGAATGTAATTATTAAACTGAGAACAATTCCTAATGTTACTGTAGCCTATGTAACTGCAGGAAAATATAACATTTTTTGTAAAGTAAGAGCTAAAGACACCAACAATGCAAAAGACATTATTTATGCGATTGATGATATTGATGGTGTAACTAGAACTGAAACAATGATTTCTTTAGAGGAAAGCATTAATGATAAAAAAAGAATGATGCATGCAATTTTTAAAGAACTGTAAAAAAACATTCACAATATAATCCGAATCCTTATCAACGTATGATAAGGATTTTTTTATTTTAGACACTTATTAAATACGTTTTATGAAACATTATTCAAAACTTCCAAATTTAGAAACTACCATTTTTACAATAATGGGTAATTTGTCTAAAAAACACACCGCAATTAACTTATCTCAAGGTTTTCCAAATTTTAAAAGCGATCAGAAATTAATTGACTTGGTTTCAAAAGCAATGAATTCTGGTTACAATCAATATGCGCCAATGCTTGGCGTACTAGAATTAAGAGAAGCAATAGCTCATAAATTTGATGATTTATATCAATCAACCTACAATCCAGAAAACGAAATTGTTGTTACTGCTGGAGCAACACAAGCTATTTTTACCATTATATCAGCATTCATAAAACCTTTAGACGAAGTTATTTTATTTAAACCGGCGTATGATTGTTATGAACCTGCAATTGAGTTAAATGGCGGTAAAGTTGTTTCAATGCAATTAAATTATCCTGAATATAAAGTAGATTGGAATAAAGTAAAAGAGGCAATTTCAGAAAAAACTAAAATGATTGTTATTAATACACCACAAAATCCAAGTGGAACTCTTTTTTCGAAAGAAGACATGGAGCAATTGGAGTTGATAACAAACAACACAAATATTATTGTTTTGAGTGATGAAGTTTATGAACACATGGTTTATGATGGATTAAAACATCAAAGCGCTTGTTTATTTCCGCAGTTAAAAGAGAGAACTTTTATAACGGCATCATTCGGAAAAACGTTTCATAATACAGGCTGGAAAATGGGGTATTGTTGTGGGCCAAAAGAATTAATGAAAGAGTTTATAAAAGTGCATCAATTTAATGTGTATTGCGTAAATCATCCAATCCAAATTGCTTTTGCTAAATATATTAGCGAATCCAACAATTACAAGCAATTGAATTTGTTTTACGAGCATAAAAGAAATACTTTTTTAGAAGCTATTAAAAACTCAAATTTTAAATTTACTCCATCTAAAGCAACTTATTTTCAAGTATTAAATTATAGTGCCATTTCAAACGAAAATGATCTAGATTTTGCCAAAAGATTAACCAAGGAATTTGGTGTAGCTTCAATTCCGCTTTCGGTTTTTAACGCAAATAATTTAGATGAAAAAGTATTGCGTTTTTGTTTTGCTAAAAAAGAGGAAACATTATTAAAAGCAGCAGAAATTTTAAATAAATTATAATTAATATTACTAATAGAGTAATGCATTGTACGTCACTTTTTATTTTTAAATTCGCAGGTACAATTAACCAAAATAATACATGATTGCTCAAATAAAATATACAAAGACTTCTCTAGAAGTACCAAAGCTTTTAGAATTGTATAAATCGATGTTAAAACCTAGATTAATAGAGGAGAAGATGTTGATCTTATTACGTCAAGGTAAAATTTCTAAATGGTTTTCCGGAATCGGTCAAGAAGCTATTTCTGTAGGTGTTACATCTGCTTTATTAAAGGATGAATATATATTGCCAATGCATCGGAATTTGGGTGTTTTTACTACTAGAGAAATTCCTTTATATCGATTGTTTTCACAATGGCAAGGAAAAGCAAACGGATTTACAAAAGGTAGAGATCGTAGTTTTCATTTTGGAACGCAAAAATATAATATTGTAGGAATGATTTCGCATTTAGGCCCGCAATTAGGAATTGCAGATGGAATCGCTCTAGCACATAAAATTAGAAATGAGCAAAAAGTTTGCGCCGTTTTTACGGGTGAAGGAGGAACAAGTGAAGGAGATTTTCATGAAGCACTAAATGTAGCTGCAGTTTGGAGTTTACCTGTTTTATTTTGTGTAGAGAATAATGGCTACGGACTTTCTACGCCAATTTCAGAGCAGTTTAAATGCGAGCATATTGCTGATAAAGGAATTGGCTACGGAATGGAAAGTCATATAATTGACGGAAATAATATTGTAGAAGTATATACCAAAGTTTCTGAAATAGCAGAAAGTGTTCGACAACATCCAAGACCCATTTTATTAGAGTTTAAAACTTTTAGAATGCGTGGTCATGAAGAAGCAAGCGGAACAAAATATGTTCCTCAAGACTTGATGGATGTTTGGGCGGCAAAAGATCCGCTAGAGAATTTTCAAGCCTATTTAAGAAAAGAGAAAATTTTAACAGAATAAGATGAAGTTCAGTTTAAAGAAGATATCATACACGAGATTAATGAGCATTTGCAATTAGCCTTTGATGAAGAATCAATAAAAGTTGATTTAGAAACAGAAATCAATGACGTTTTTAAATATTATGAGGAAGAAATTATTAAACCATCTTCTAAAACAAAAAAAATTAGGTTAATTGACGCCATTTCTGATGGTTTAAGACAATCTATGGAAAAGCACGATGATTTAGTTATTATGGGGCAAGATATTGCCGAATATGGAGGAGCTTTTAAAATAACGGATGGATTTTTAGAACAATTTGGAAAAGATAGAATTCGAAACACACCCATTTGTGAGAGCGCAATTGTTTCTGCTGCTTATGGTTTATCTGTAAATGGAGAAAAATCGGTGGTGGAAATGCAATTTGCAGATTTCGTTACTACAGGATTCAATCCTGTTGTGAATTTATTAGCAAAATCGCATTATCGTTGGAATCAAATTGCTGATGTTGTAGTTAGAATGCCTTGTGGCGCTGGAGTTGGAGCAGGACCATTTCATAGTCAAACCAATGAAGCGTGGTTTACAAAAACTCCAGGATTAAAAGTAATTTATCCAGCATTTCCTGCAGATGCAAAAGGATTATTAGCTTCTGCGATTAATGATCCAAACCCGGTATTATTTTTTGAACACAAAGCACTATATCGTTCTGTTTATCAAGAAGTTCCAGAAGATTATTATACACTGCCAATAGGTAAAGCGTCTATTTTAAAAGAAGGAAATGATATCACCATTATAAGTTATGGAGCTGGAGTTCATTGGGCGTTGGAAACGTTAGAAAAGAATCCAGTTATTTCTGCAGATCTAATCGATTTAAGAACCTTACAACCTTTAGATGTTGATGCCATTTATACATCCGTAAGAAAAACAGGAAAAGCAATTATTTTACAAGAGGATTCATTATTTGGCGGAATAGCCAGTGATATTTCTGCATTAATTACAGAAAATTGTTTTGAAAGTCTAGATGCACCCGTAAAACGGGTTGGAAGTATAGAAACTCCAATTCCGTTTGAAAAAGAATTAGAGAAGCAATACTTGGCAAAAAACCGATTTGAATCAATTTTAAAAGAAATAATCGCTTTTTAATTATCAATAAGTAGTTACATCATTTTTCTTAAGTGAAATTAAAATCACTAAAGAAGCTAATCCGCAGATAAAGAACCCAATAAACAAAGGAAATGCTGTTTCTGTAACATAACTACCGATAAACGTAGCAATAGGTACAGCCATAATTGTTGAAACAAACCCATTAATAGCAGAACCAACGCCAGCAATATGACCAACAGGTTGCATTGCTAAAGCACGTAAATTCCCAAACAAAAACCCAATTGCAAAGAATTGCATTCCACAGAAAATTAAAAAGATTGTAATACTGGGATTTGGCTGATTGTAAAAGAGAATTCCATAGAGTAGCGGTATAAAAGTAAAAAGTATGGTAAATACCGTTACTAATTTATGCATACCAAATCGCATTACAAATGTTCCGTTTAAAAAAGTAGCGAATCCAACAGAAATTGCCAATCCAGCAAATATGTAGGGAAACTCATCCGTTAATCCGTATTGGTCTTGAAAAATATGTTGAGAAGCACTTAAATAGACCATAAAAGCACCAGTTATAAAACCAGATATTAACGTGAAAGCAATGGCTTGTTTGTGTTTTATAAACTCTTTTGCACCATCAATAAATAAGCTGAATTTAAACTTTGTTCTTTTTTCTATCGGTAACGTTTCTGGCTGACGTTTCCATAACCAAAAGATAATGAAAACTCCAATCACTAATTGACTGTAAAAAATAGCTTTCCAACCGTATACATCTAAAATAATTTTTCCAATTGCAGGAGCAACTACAGGAACTAGAATAAAAATAACGACAATAAACGACATGATTTTAGCCATATAATTCCCACTAAAACTATCTCTAACCATAGCAATACTTATAGTTCTTGGCGCAGACAATCCGACTCCTTGTAAAATTCTACCAACAACCATCGTTTCTATATTTGTTGCATTAACACAAATAAAAGTAGCAATCACAAATAAAGCAAACCCCATATAAATAACAGGTTTTCTCCCTAAGCTGTCAGAAATTGGGCCAAAAATTAATTGTCCGAATCCTAATCCTAAGAAAATCATGGTTACCAATAATTGATTGTCTCGAGTATCTTGAATTCCGATTTCAATTCCGATTTGATCTAAAGCAGGAAGTAAAGCGTCAATTGACATCGCAACGATTGACATTAATGATGCCATTAAAGCAATAAATTCTATTCTAGAACGCTGTTTGTTTTGCATTCGGCAAATTTACAGTTAAGGTTTTGTATTATGGTTGAATAAAAATAGAATATGTCAATCGATACATTACAAAAGCATATAGGAGAATCTATATATCTCTTTTAGACAAAATTTTAAAAGAGTGTATACAACTGTTAACATCCATTTTAGTTGCTTGTTGTGTGGTTCTTGTGGATGAATTTTAAGTGTTTATATTTTTAATGAAAGTTGTTTGGAGACCAATTGTTCTTATTCAAGAAGTATAGCAGGTTGTATTGTTAAATTAACTATTTAACATAATGTAAATTATAATACAAATATATAGTAATTTCTGTATAGCCGTATTTCAGGCTATTTACACATAATTGTAGATATAGTGCCTTTAGGTCTATATCGTCAACAATTATGTTAAAAGCAATTACGGCTAATTAACCTCTAGGTTTATTTGATAGCTATAATTTAACATTATGTAAAATATCCCAGAGTGTTTATTCTTTCATTACAGTTTTGGTATTCGGGTCATTAAACATTCGTGTTTTTGTTTATCGTTAATTTTAATATTCTGTACAATTGTTCAAGTTTTTTTAAATACGAGATTTATAAGAAGCTTCTCGTTAAACATTTGTAGCTATAATTTGACATTATGTAAAATTGCCGCCTACAAACGCTCTATTGTTTATTTAAAACATAATTGCTGATGCAATCATTTTTAAAACTCAATTATCCATCGCTTGCCACCGCCAAAAAAAAAGCTAACCTTTTAGAGTTCTTTAAAATTTATAAATTCAATTAAAATATTGCTGTAATTTTTTTCTAAATACATTTTCGTTAACTTTCCACAAGAGTATAAAATTATTTTAATTGGAATGCTATTTTAAACGAATCATCCACAGGATCATCCAATTAAAATAATCTATACACTTGTTCTATTTAGAACTATTATTGAACCTTCTTTGTTTAGTGCTTTCAATATTATGTTAAATAGACAATGAACATTGTTACTATTAATCTTTCATTATTTTCTTTTTTTCCTTGATAAAAAAAGAAACAAAAAAATCAAGGCTCACATATAATTTTGGAAACAATTGCGGCTCGTTTCTCTATATTTTAGGATAGATTCGAAGTTTTTAATACAATTTTAGAAATATTTTATAATTAGATAAACTAACAATATGTATTGCTAACCCCCTAAAATATTACGTTCCACTTACCTATTGTTTTACCAAAATTTTATGAGGACAAGTTAAAATCGAGATTCTATTTTAGATAATATTTGTAGATCTAATTTGTCTTTTGATAAAAATATTTTACAATGTAATTAAATTGTCCACTAAATTCTCATCAGATCGTGTTCCGTATGGATCTATAGCAATGTAGCTTGGCTTTTCTTTTACGATTATTTTTATTTCAGTCATTTCTTTATTGATTTGACTAGATTCATAATACAAAACCGAACTATCATCCTTCACATTAGATGGATGTGCTGTAAAAACGCCAATTTTAATAGGTTCATTAATAGAAATTTGTTTTAGTTCTCCAGAATCTAAAGTTTCAAGGCGTTTCGATTTTACGCTTACAGTAACTTCAAAAGTTCCGTTTGGTAATTCTTTAGTTGTAGCGTTTTCTATTGCTAAATCATACGTAATTACTTTTTTAAACCAATCGTCTATTAAATGGTGTTGATGTGTTGGTGTAACGTTATAAACTTCATTTAAAAAATCTAACGTAGTTGCTTCTAATTTGGTGCTATTTCTATGGTTATCTGTTAATGTTTTTAGTACATTATTCACTTGGTTTTCTCCAACTAAATCTCTAAGCGCCAATAGTGTAATTAATGCTTTTCCGTAAGAAATATAACTTTGCCCATCTACTTTATAAACTGGTGGTTCTATTTCAGAAGCAAAAGATCTTCCTGAAAAATAACGACTTCTTGCATTTTCGGCTAATGTATATATAGCTCTTTTTCCATACATTTTTTCCATGACTACTGCTTCAGTATATTTTGCAAAACCTTCAATTAATAAAGAACCTCCTGCTACTGGTTTAGAAGATAATGTGTGTCCCCACCATTGATGTGCAATTTCGTGAATGGTTCTTTTTACTACTACATTAAAAGTCTCTTCATCACTTACATCCAACAAATACAATCTATCTTCAACCATACTGATAACGCCTGGATGTGCAAAACCTCCAAAAGGCCAATGTGAAGGAACTTCAGCCATTCTAACGTGATCAAATTGATATGCTCCAAAATTTTCTTGACAATAATCTAGTGTTTGTTTTATGCTTTCTTCAATATCATCAATATTAAAATCATGATTTTTATCATAAAACTGCTCAATAGCAACACCTTTATAGTTTATCTTCTTCGTTTTATACTTTGCTGAAAAATAACCTACTTCTGGTGTGATTTTTCTGATAGATTTATAATGAAAATAGTTTCTATTATTTTTTGTCCATTCTTTTAGTAATTTCCCAGAACTAATGGCTGCTTGGTCACTTGATGTAGAAATAATAGTTTCAAAGTTTACTTTTTCATATTTAACATCTTCCATTACAATATGTGCATCCGAACTTTCATCTTCTTCTATTCGTTCTGGTAGGTTTCTTTTTTTACGTTCTCTTGGATTTGAAATTTCTAAACTAGTTGTATACCCTAAAATTGGATCAAACTTGCTAAAACGATTTATATAAGTTCCATTATTTATAATTGATTTATCTTCTTCATAACCTGCAACTTTATTTGTTAATTGAAATTTAAACACAACGGAATCTAGTGGTTGCAATGCTTTTTTAAATTTGAAAAGGTAGATTCAAAATTCTGCATCGTGTTTTATTAAATCTGCATTTTCAATATAAGCTGTATCTAATGTTTTTCTTTCTGTTATAAATACTTGTGATATTGGCTTTTCACTTCGGTTTATTAATACATAATTAGCACTTACAGTATAACTTCTGTCTTTTGGATAAATAGCAACTTCTGTCTTTATTGACGTTGGATATAATCGTTCTACTTCTTCATATTTCTTGAATTTTCGTTCATAGTTTTCACTAAAATCTAATCGATCGTTAGAACTCTTATACTCAGAAACAATATTTACATTGTAAAAAATCAAACTTCCGAAGCCAATAAAGAGTATCATTAAAAATGAGATGCTCAACTTCTGAAATTTTGTCCAATTTGTAAAAAGTTGTTTCATTTTTACAGAAAAACTCGCACCAATTCCTCTATTCCAAATTTTAAATGAAAGTATCGTTAATAGTAACCCGAAAGCTATCCAATAGATTGCTAAATGATTAAACAAGT
>Ga0105053_10008613_pt1 | contig 13208 bp, 8 predicted proteins | sample BON01_FD_78093 | JGI IMG/M metagenome (GOLD analysis project Ga0105053, IMG submission 78093) | Freshwater microbial communities from Lake Bonney liftoff mats and glacier meltwater in Antarctica - BON-01 | ecosystem: Environmental > Aquatic > Freshwater > Ice > Glacier meltwater | place: Lake...
CGCCAGCGTGGTGCTGATGCGCTGGGACACAGAGCAGGTGGCCATCGCCCACCGCGAGCTGGCGCTGGAAGACCTTTACACCGGCTACCGCACCAACGTGATGCGCCCCGATGAGCTGTTGTGCTGGATCAAGGTGCCACGGCCGACAGCGCACGAGCGAGCCGCTGTGTACAAAATCAGCAAGCGCTTTGACGACGACATCTCCGCCATCTGCCTCGCCATCCAGATCACAGTGGCCAACGGTGTCGTGACGCAGGTGTCCATCGGCGCTGGCGGCGTGGCCGCAACCCCGATGCGAGCCAGGCAGACCGAAGCCACCCTGCGCGGCCAGCCTTGGAATGCCGACACGGTGATGGCGGCGCAGACCGCGCTGCGCACCGAGTTCCAGCCCATCTCCGACATGCGCGCCAGCGCCGCCTACCGGCAAACGGTGCTGGTCAATCTGCTGCACCGCTTCTGGCTGGAGGGCCAGGGCCTGACCGCCATCAACCTCGAATCGGCCACTGCGCAGGACCTTGCATGAACGCACCCGACCTGCATCTGCTGAGAACGCATGAGCGTGCTGCGGGCCAATCGCGGCCCCACGAAAGCGCTCGCGCCCAGGTGGCCGGTGCCGCCACCTACATCGACGACCTCCCCGAGGTGCGCGGCACGCTGCACGCCGCACCGGTGTGCTCGCCGATGGCCCACGGCACGCTGCGCGGCATCGACACCGCAGCCGCAATGGCCGTGCCCGGCGTGCGCGCGGTGATCGACGCCCGCCACATTCCCGGCGACAAAATGCTGGCCGCGTTTGCGCACGACGAGCCGGTGTTCGCCACCGATACGGTGCAGTTCGTCGGCCAGGTGGTGGCGCTGGTGGTGGCCGACGACGTGATGACCGCGCGCCGTGCGGCGCGCCTGGTGAAACTCGACATTGCGCCACTGCCTGCGGTGCTCAGCGTGCACGAGGCCCATGCGCTGGAGCGCTATGTGTTGCCGCCAGTGCGGGTGGCGCGCGGCGACGCGGGCGCCGCCTTGCAGCGCGCGCCGCACCAGCTCGAAGGCCGCTTTGAGGTTGGCGGCCAAGAGCACTTTTATCTGGAAGGCCAGATCGCCTATGCGATGCCGTTGGAGCAAAACCAGTGGCGCATCCACACCAGCACCCAGCACCCCGGCGAGGTACAGCACTGGGTGGGACACGCGCTGGGCGTGGCCAATCACGCGGTCACGGTGGAGTGTCGGCGCATGGGCGGCGGCTTTGGCGGCAAGGAAACCCAGGCTGGGCACCTCGCGGTCTGGGCTGCGGTCGCCGCCCACCAGCTGCGCTGCCCCGTCAAGCTGCGGCTGGACCGCGACGACGACTTTCTGATCACCGGTAAGCGCCACCCCTTCGCTTACCACTACCGCGCCGGCTTCGACGACAGCGGCAGGCTTTGCGGGCTGGAACTGGAGATGCTGGTGAACTGCGGTTTCAGTGCCGACCTCTCCGGCCCGGTGGCTGACCGCGCCATCTTTCACACCGACAACGCCTACTTCCTCGAAGACGTGGCGATCCACTCGTTGCGCTGTAAGACCAACACCCAAAGCCACACCGCGTTTCGCGGCTTCGGCGGGCCGCAAGGGGTGATCGTGATCGAGCGCATCTTGGGCGACATCGCGCGCTCGCTGGGCATGGACCCGCTGGATGTGCGGCTGCGCAACCTGTACAGCGACGAGGTGATCGCGCAGAAAAGCGCCACTGCGCCACAACAGCGCCGCGACACCACCCACTACCAAATGAAGATCGAGGACAACATCCTCCAACCCCTCATCACCACACTCGCCACCACCAGCCGCTACCGCGAGCGCCGCGAACACATCGCGGCCTGGAACGCCAACAGCCCGGTCATCAAAAAAGGCATCGCGCTCACCCCGGTGAAATTCGGCATCAGCTTCACCGCCACGCTGTTCAACCAGGCTGGCGCGCTGGTCCATGTGTACCTCGACGGCAGCGTGCAGGTGAACCACGGCGGCACCGAAATGGGCCAGGGCCTGAACACCAAGGTGGCGCAAATCGTGGCCGACGAGCTCGGGGTGCCGTTCGAGCGCGTGCTGTCCACCGCGGCCGACACCAGCAAGGTACCCAACGCCAGCGCCACCGCTGCCTCGGCCGGCACCGACCTCAATGGCCGCGCGGCGCAGTTCGCAGCCCGCCACGTGCGCGACAACCTCGCGGCCTTTGTGGCGGGGCTCGATGGCGTAGGCGCTGGCGCGGTGCGCTTTCAGGGCGGTCAGGTGATCACCGAAAAGTCCACCCGCACCTTCGACTCGGTGGTGGCTGCCGCCTACGCCAACCGCATCCAGCTCTGGAGCGATGGCTTTTACCGCACGCCCAAAATCCACTACGACAAAACCACCCTCACCGGCCGCCCGTTCTACTACTTTGCCTACGGTGCGGCGGTGAGCGAAGTGGCGATTGACACGCTCACCGGCGAGAGCCGCGTGCTGAAGGTGGACATCCTGCACGACGTGGGCCGGAGCATCAACCCAGCGCTGGACATCGGCCAGATCGAAGGCGGCTTTGTGCAAGGCATGGGCTGGCTCACCACCGAGCAGCTGGTCTGGAAAGCAGACGGCAGGCTCGCCACCCACGCGCCCAGCACCTACAAAATCCCTGCCACCGGCGACATCCCTGAGCATTTCAAGGTCGACCTATGGCCCGAGCCAAACCGGGAAGACAACGTGCACGGCAGCAAAGCCGTGGGCGAGCCGCCGTTCATGCTCGCCATCAGCGTCTTTGAGGCGTTGCGCGACGCGGTGGCTCAGGCCGGTGGTCAGCCCGAGGCAATGAATGCGCCCGCCACTGCCGAAGAGGTGTTGCGCGCGGTGTTACCGCTGCACGGATAGGCGGAGTTATCCATGGGGTGACCTGAGGCGCAGGTGCGAGGCGCCCTGTGCTGGCCTCAAAATCACGCCCCATGCCGATGTCTTGCGCCGCCCTCACTTCACCGTTCTCCCCACAAGCCCCCGCACGCCGGGTCGCTTTGGGCCTGCTCGCCTTGCTTGTGCTCAACGCGCTGCTGAGCATGACCAACTGGTGGCCGACGCCGCTGGTGAAATTTGACGCGCGGCTGGCGCCGGAATTTGTGGTGTTCTGGCTGTTGCTGCTGACGATCGCCTGGCGCGGCGCGGCGCGCACGCCGGGCTCACCGCTGTTGGGGCCGCGAGCCTTGAGCGCACTGGCCGGGGTTTACATGCTGCTGGTGCTGGGCCGCTACCTCGACACCACCGCCCCAGCCCTGTTCGCCCGCGACCTCACCCTGTATTGGGATGCGCCCCAGATCGTGCGGGTGGTGTATGTCACGCTGCGCAGCTACCCACTGTGGTTGGCGGCGCTCGTGGTGGCCACTGCGGTGGCGTTTTTGTGGGCGCTGTACCGCTTGCTGCACTGGGCGATCAGCCGTGCCGCCCTCGATGCAGCGCCGTGGGCGGTGCGCAACCCGGTGGCGCTGCTGCTCACAGCAGCAGCGCTGGGGGTGTCAGTGGCCAATTTTGCCGGTGTGCAAGCCACCTGGGGCTATATGAGCAGGCCCACCACGCCCACCTACTGGCACCAGGCCCGGCTGCTGTGGACCAGTTTCAACGAGCGCGACCTGCAACAGAACCTGCCCGCCTCGCCGAGCTTCGCAGGCGATCTGGGCCTGCTGCGCGGCAGCGATGTGAACCTGGTGTTTCTGGAGTCCTACGGCCAGGTGGCTTTCGGCATTCCCGAGATCGACCAGGTGCTGCAACAGCCCCGCGCCGAGCTGGAAGAAAAAGTGCGCGCGGCGGGGATGCAGGTGGTGTCGGCCTTCATGACATCGACCACCTACGGCGGGCGCTCCGAGCTGGCCCATGTGTCGTTTCTGAGCGGCTTGGACACCAGCACGCCCTGGGTACACGACCTGCTGCTGACCACCGAGCGCCCCCTGCTCACCACCTGGTTTCGAGATCGGGGCTACGAGGTGCACGCCCTGTATCCCGCGCTCAGCTGGGACTGGCCAGAGCGCAGTTTCTACCGCTTCGATGCCTTTTGGGATGCCCGAGACCTGCGCTATCAGGGCCCAAAAATCGGCTACTGGAGCGTGCCCGACCAGGTGAGCCTGGCGCGCTACCAGCAGCAGCAGCCGGTCACGGCCAACAGCCCACCGCGCCTGCTGTTTTTCCCGTCCATCACCAGCCACCTGCCGTTTCACCCAGTACCGCCCTACTTGAGCGACGCCGCGCTGGCGCTGCGGGACAACCCGTTTTCCGCGGTGCAGATGGCCGACATGGCGCAACAGAAAGAGCAGTGGTTCAACATGCGCCCGGCCTACGCAGAAATGATGCGCTACAACCACCTCTGGGTCGGCGAATGGATTGCGCAGCCTCGGGTGCGCGACGCGGTGTTTGTCGTCATGGGCGACCACCAGCCACCAGCCAATGTCACTGGCCCGGGCGCCAGCTGGGACGTGCCGATTCACATCATCAGCAGCAAGCCCGAGCTGCTGGCGCATTTCAAGGCGCGGGGCTTTGTTGCAGGCCTGACGCCTGGCCCGGCAACCGCTGGCAGCCTGTTTGATCTCACGCCCATGCTGATGTCCACCGGGCAAGCCCCAAGGTGACCCGTCTCACCGCTGCGCTGTCCCTGGCCGCCTGGTGCGCCGCCTGGGCTGGCGCCGCAGCGGCGGCGCGCTTTGCGTGGGTCGAACACGCCGCCACCGCCGCCCGCTGCGATGGGGGGGGCGGTGGTTTGGTGTGCACCCTGCGCAGCGCGGTCATTCAGGCCTTTATCCACGACCGCCTGGGTTCGGCTGCGCTGGCGCTGGCTGCCCTGGCGGCCGGGCTGGCCTGGTGGCGTGCTGCAGCCAGCGGCTCCAGGATGGCGCTGGCGCTGGCGCTGGCGCTGGCCCTGCACCGCGCCCAGCGCACGCTGATGCTGGCCGCGCTGGCCACCAGCAGCGCTGGTCTGTGGCTCTACGCCGCGCCTTGGGCCGCGCCGGCCCTGTTGCTGGCGGTGGCGGTCTGGGCGGGAGAAGACACCGACCAGATTGCGGCGCTGGCTGCGAGCGCGAGCAAGACGCCCGCGTAGACCAGCGCCTGGCCATTGGCCGCGCCCTCGCGCAGCGCAAAGCCGAGCGCAGACACAGCGGTGGCAGCGGCCAGGAAGCGCAAGCGGCGCCGCGCGGAACTGGACATGCACAGCGCGGCTGAAGATGCGAGGCGTTGTTGCGTGAGGGCGCGAATGGCGATCGCCACTGTGGGCGCCAAGAACCACCACACAGCCAGCGGCCGGTAGCGCGGATCGACCCAAAGCACCAGCGCCGCGCAGCCAGCGGCGTACATGAGGACCGTGTGAAAGCCCGCCAGCAGGCACGGCGGCGTCTTGGGCGCAGCAAAAGCGGTGGTAGCCGCCGCACCCAACAGCGCCAGCACAGCGCTCAGCGCTTGCTCTGTCGTCGTGCGGTCCCAGATGTGCGAGGCGTGCCACTGAAACGCCGCCATCGAGGCCAGCACAGCGGCCACCAGCCCCACGAACAGCCCGGCGAACAGCCTTGTCAGCAAACCCTCGCGCCACGGTTGCCGCTGCACCCGTCTCTTCAGCGACGCCAGCACCCAAGCCGAGCCAGCCCCCAGGCCGCCGCCCACCAGCAACGCTGTTAACGCGGCCTGTGCCACCCGGTCGCCCGGTACCGGGCCGCTGAACATCACCCGCTGCGCCCCCTCGGCGGTAAAAAACCCCCAGCCGGCGCCCATCGCCCCCTCAAAAGCCCGTTTCCAGGGCTGGTCGAAGGCCTCGATCCAGTTCACCTGCAAATCGGTCGTCGCCTGCAACGCCAGCAACTCGCGCACCAAACGCGTTTGCTCCACCGCACCGGGCTGCGCCGGCCCGCGCTGACGCCCCACGGCCGGCCAGCCGGTCTCAGCCACCCAGACCGGCTTGCCCGCGAAGCGCTCACGCATGGCAGCCGCCGTGTCGATCACGTACTGGGCCGCGTCCTCAATGGCCACCGGCTGGTCTTCCCAGTACGGCAGGATGTGCACGCTCACCACATCCACCGCCTCAGCCAGCGCCGCGTTGCGTTGCCAGAACTCCCACACATCGGCATACGACACCGGCACACGGCTGCCAGCGCGCGCCTGGCGCAGCGCAAGCGCCAGCTGCTCGGGCGTCAGCTCGCGGCGCAGCAGCACCTCATTGCCGACGATGAGCAGGTCCACCACATCGGCGTTGGCGTTGGCCAGCGCCACGCCCTGCTCGATTTCCGCCTGGTTGTGCGCAGCGTCGCGGGTGAGCCAGAGGCCCAGCTTGACGCGCATGCCCAGCGCACGTGCCACCGCCGGCACCTGGTCCAGCCCCTGCGAGATGCCGTAGGTTCGGACGCAGCGCGTGAGCGGGCGCAGCAAGCGCAGATCGGCCTCGATGCGGGCGCGATCAACCGAGCTGCTGGGGATAAAGGGGTTGACCCCAGGAAACCGAAACGGCGCGTACGAGATGCAGTCCAGCGGCACGCTCTTGGCTTGTGGCAGCGCGGGCAGTGGCGTGGGCTGCGCGCGCCACCACCAAAACGCGGCCAGTGCCAGACACACCAGCGCCCACAGCGCCAAGGCGAGGTGGCCTGACGCCCGCCGCTGCGGCGTCGGCACACGGGCGGTGGGAACGCTCATGACGAGCGGCTCCAATCCCGCACACCGGCTTTGGCAGCGCGATGCGGCAGGGGCGGGAGAGACTGTGCGACCATGCCCGAAATTGTCGCTCCGTCTCGCAGGCCTTCCCTGCCGTGCCACTTTTCCGATGCCTTTCCTCCCTGTCGACAACCACCACCAGGTGCCGCCAAGCGCCACGGAGCCACCCGCATCGGCCGATGCCGGGGGTGTGTCACCAGCCAGACCGCCAGCCAACCGCCGCAGCCCCGAGTCGCGCTGGGTCCGTGGGTTGGTGCGCGTCGCCCTGGCCCTGCTGCTCGCGGTGCTCAATGGCGTTGCCTGGTACGCCCTCTCGCACCAGGCCGCACTGCCCGAGGCGCCATCGCGCGTGGGCGGTCTGGCTTATGCACCCTTCGCCCGGCACGATGCGCCCTGGGTGCGCCAACAGCCGCTGCCCGCTTTGCTGGCGCAAGACATGGCGCAGATGGCCCACCTGACCGACCAGGTGCGCAGCTACAGCGCCGCGCAGCACCCCGGGCTGGCGCAAGCGGCGCAGGCAGCGGGCTTACGGCTGTCGCTGGGCATCTGGCTAAACCGCGACGCAGCCCAAAATCAGCGCGAAATCGCGGCCGGGCTGCGCGACGCACGCGCCGGTCTGGCGCAGCACCTGATCGTCGGCAACGAAACGCTGCTGCGCACCGAACTGACACCCGAGCAACTGATCCAGGCGCTGCGCCGCGTGCGCGCGCAAAGCCCGGTGCCAGTGACCACCGCCGAGCCATGGCATGTCTGGCTGGCGCACCCCGAGCTGGCCCGCGAGGTCGACTTTTTGACGGTTCACCTGCTGCCGTATTGGGAAGGCGTGCCGGCCGAAGAAGGCGTGGAGCAGGCAATGCAGCGGCTGCGCTGGGTGCAAGAGCGCCATCCCGGCAAGCCGATCTGGATCGGTGAGGTGGGCTTTCCGAGCGAGGGCGCGCCGGTTGGTCGCGCGCGGCCCTCGCCGGCTGCGCAGGCGCTGTTTGTGCGCGAGTTTGTGGCACTGGCTGCGCGCGAGCAGCTCAACTATTTTCTGATCGAGGCCTACGACCAGGCCTGGAAAACCCATGAGGAGGGCCGCGCAGGCGCGCATTGGGGCCTGTTCGACGCCACCCGCCAACCCAAATTCGCCCTCAATGGCCCGCTCGTCTCGCAACCGCATTGGCTGGGGCTGGCGTTGATCTCGTCGGGCCTCGCCGCGGTGCTGGTGCTGGGGTGGGTGCGCCGGTTTCGCCACCTGCGCTGGGCGCCCAAGCTGGCGCTGGCCCTGGGCACGCAGGCCACCACCTCGCTGGGGGTTGGCGTGGTGGCCCTGCCGCTGGCGCACTACATGGCGCTGGGCGACTGGTTGCTGCTGGCGCTGCTGGCAACCTCCACCGTTTTGATGGTGCTGATCTTGCTGGCCCATCTGTCGGAGTTTGTGGAGCTGTTCGTGCGCGGCAACCTGCGGCGCCAGTTCGGCGCGCTGCCCGAGCGCGCCGGGGCGCAGCAGCCCTTCGTGTCGATCCACCTGCCCTGCTGCAACGAGCCACCCGAGATGGTGATCGCCACGCTGGAGGCGCTGCGCGCGCTGGACCATGGCGCGTTCGAGGTGCTGGTGATCGACAACAACACGGTTGATGCGGCGCTCTGGACGCCGGTGCAAGCGTTTGTCGCCACACTGCCAAGCCACTTCCGCTTCTTCCATTTGCCGCAGTGGCCCGGCTACAAGGCCGGCGCTCTGCGCTTCGCGCTGGGTCAGGCGGATGCGCGCACCGAGCTGGTGGCGGTGGTCGATGCCGATTACCTGGTGCAGCCCAACTGGCTCAGCGCGCTGGTGGGCCATTTCGACGACCTAGAGGTGGCCGTGGTGCAGGCGCCGCAGGCACACCGCCACTGGGCGCAAAGCGCCTGGCGCACCATGATGAACTGGGAATACGAGGGCTTTTTCCGCATCGGCATGCACCACCGCAACGAGCGCGACGCCATCATCCAGCACGGCACCATGACGCTGGTGCGCGCCACTGCGCTGAAGGCGGTGGGCGGCTGGTCTTCCGACACCGTCTGCGAAGACGCCGAGCTCGGTCTGCGGCTGATGCAGGCGGGCCACCGCACGGTGTACGTGGACACGGTGCTCGGCCAGGGACTCACACCCGACGGCTTCGCAGCCTTCAAACGCCAGCGCCAGCGCTGGGCCCAAGGTGGCATGCAAATTTTCAAACGCCACGCAAAGGCGCTGCTCTGGCCCAGCGCACAGCAGGGCGGGCCACACCTGAGCGCCGGCCAGCGCTACCACTTCCTGGCCGGCTGGCTGCCCTGGCTGGGCGATGCGGTGCACCTGCTGTTTGTGTTCCTGGCCTGTTTCTGGACAGCAGCGGTTCTGTTCTGGCCCGAGGGCTTGAGCTGGCCCACCGCCGCCTATCTCATGCCGCTGATGGCGTTTTGTGTCACCAAGCTGGTGCTGGGGCCGCTGCTGTATGCGCGGCGGGTGCCCTGCTCGGTGTGGGGCAACGTGGGCGCGGCGCTGGCTGGCATGGCCCTGTCACACGGCATCGCACGCGGCGTGTGGCAGGGGCTGCTCAGCGGCGAGCGCGCGTTTCAGGTCACGCGCAAGGGCGGCGGCCTGAGCGCCAACAGCCCGAGCCTGCTAACCCGCACCCGCACGGTGTTGCGGCCGGTACGTGAGGAAGCCCTGTTGTTGCTCGCCCTGCTGCTGGCCGCCGGGGCTGTGGCACACACCGCAAGCGGGTTGAATGGTCTGGCCCGCTCCGACGCCTGGATGTGGATGGCGATGCTGCTGCTGCAAGCCCTGCCGTATGGTGCTGCGGTGCTTTGCGCCAGGCTGGCGGCCTGGCCCGAGCGGGTCGCGCCATTGCCCGAGCGGCCCCGTGCAGCCACCGCCGCCGCGGCGGTGGCTGGCTCTGCGCCGCACAGCGCGCCGGCCTTGACAACAAGCGCACCACACAAGGGGCGGCAGACCAGCGGTCCGGGTTGAATAAACTCCCCCCTTGCCTTTTGCTTCACACCCCACGCCATGCCCTACTCACTGTCCCACCACAAACTCAAACTCATCCTCGCCGCGCAAGGCCTCAAGGCCGGCGATGCCAGCAGCATCGACACCCTGTTTGGTGGCCGCGACGGCTACTACTGGTTCGGCACCCTGCGCGACATGTGCCCCGAGGGCAAAACGCTGTCGTGGGAAAACCAGTACGCCCTGGTCGCGGCCATCCAGGCGCACGAGAACGCCAGCGCTGAAGAAGACGAGATGCCGGCAGAAAAACCCAAAGCTGCGCACATCGCGGCCATCTCCAAGCTGCTGGGCGACCCACTGTAAGTGTTGCAACACCCAGGCCCGCTGCGCGGGTCGCCGCTCTCCCTCTGAGGACTTCGTATGGCTTTATCCACCCCGGCGCTTAACGTCGCCGTGCTCGGCGCCGGCGCTGTCGGCTGCTTTTACGGCGGCTTGCTGGCGCGTGTCGGTCACCGCGTCACGCTGATCGGCCGACCCGCCCACATGCAAGCCATCGCAGCCCACGGCCTGCGGATGCAGACCCTGAGCTTCGACGAACAGGTGCCGCTCGCCGCCAGCACAGACGCCAGCGCGGTGGCCGGTGCCGACCTGGTGCTGTTCGCGGTGAAGTCGACCGACACCGAAGCCGCCGGCGAACAGCTGCGCGCGCACCTGAAGCACGGCGCACTGGTGTTGTGTCTGCAAAACGGCGTGGACAACGCCGAGCGGCTGCGCGCGGTGCTGCCCGGTACGCAGGTCGCCGCTGCCGTGGTTTATGTGGCCACCGAAATGGCCGGCCCCGGCCACCTGCGCCACCACGGGCGCGGCGAGCTGGTGCTGGAGCCCATCCCTTGCGATCCGTCGCGCAGCGGGGCAATCGCGCAAGCCTTCGCGGCAGCCGGCGTGCCCACCGAGATCAGCGACAACGTGCGTGGCGCGCTCTGGGCCAAGCTCATCCTCAACTGCGCTTACAACGCGCTGTCCGCCCTGGGCCGCCTGCCCTACGGTGAGCTGGTGCAGCGCCCCGGCGTGTTGGAGGTGATCCGCGACGTGGTGGCCGAGTGCCGCGCTGTGGCTGCGGCCGATGGTGTGGTGCTGCCCAGCGACATGGACGCCGCTGTGCAGCGCATCCCTGAGACCATGCCCACACAACACTCGTCCACCGCGCAAGACCTTGCTCGCGGCAAACCCAGCGAGATCGACTTTTTGAACGGCCACGTCGTCAACCGCGGCGAAGCGCTGGGCGTGCCGACGCCCGCGAACCGGGTGTTGTGGACGCTGGTGAAGCTGGCGCAGAGGCGCGCTGGTGGGTAAATAAAACCCGCATCAAGACAGCTGATCATCCATCTCTTGTGCGCAGCAACTTCAAACCCCCAAAGCCACCTCAATTACGAATCCCATCGAAGCGGCCTGGCGAACAACGGCACCCCGTCGCGCTTTAACATCTTTGCAAGTGGCGTTGTAACAGCACAAACAAGCTTGCCAACATAGAAATTAAAGAGGGCTGCGAAGAGAATCGGGTGATGAACATCACTCAAACAAATCAGGCGGCGCCACACGCGGCTCACAGGCAGAAGATTCTGTTGTGCGTCACAGGCCTCTCACCACAAATCGTCACCGAGACGCTTTACGCACTGGCCGTTGCCCAAGACCCGCCTTGGATTCCGTCTGAAATTCGTCTTCTGACAACAACCAGAGGTGCAGAAAACGCCAAATTGATGCTGCTCTCAGATCAGCCGGGGTGGTTTCATCGTTTGTGCCAAGACTGGTCGCTCCCTCGAATCGCGTTTGACGATTCGCACATCGAGGTCATAGCCAACAGCAAAGGCCATCCGCTGGCGGACATCCTGGATGACGCTGACAACCAATGCGCAGCCGACAGCATTGCCGACTGCGTCCGGCGCCTGACACAAGCGGAAAACACCGAGATCCACGCCAGCATTGCCGGTGGAAGAAAAACGATGGGCTTTTTTCTGGGCTATGCCATGAGCTTGTGGGGAAGGCAACAAGACCGCCTGTCCCATGTGCTGGTGTCCTCACCCTACGAGTCTCGTGCAGAGTTCTTCTACCCGACCCCGACACCCTTCGTCATTCCCGCCAAAGACCGGGGCCAAGACCCCCTCGATGCGTCCAAAGCACGGGTCTGGCTGGGTGACATTCCGTTTGTGCGGCTGCGCCACCTGTTGCCCCAGGCGTTGCGGGCTGGTCAAGGCAAATTTGCCGACGCAGTTTCTGCGGCCAACACCGCGCTGGACCAAGTCTCGTTGGAAATCGATCTGGCGCGCTCCGCGATCCGCATCAATGGAATCAGCGTGCGCCTGCCGCCCATGCAATTTGCCCTGCTGACCCTGCTGGCCTGGCGGCAAAAAAACAACCTGCAACCGCTGCGGGCGCCCAACAAAGAAGTTGACGACCCCGAGTGGAAGCGACAAGCGCTGTTCGACCTTCAAAAGGCGATCGGCGAGATGAATATTCGCGACAGCGTGTATCGGCGCCTGATTGATGCCAGGGCCATGGGGGACACATTCAATGAGCAACTCTCCAAATTAAGCAAGGCCCTGCGTGATAGCGGTGCTTTGCCCTTCCGCGAACCGATCCTCCGCACCGAGGGACACGCCCAGGCCCGGCAACGCAGCTACCAGTTGGCACTCTCGGCAGATCACATTCACTTTGTCTGGCCAGAAGCCACCAGCAAGCTTGCCAAAATCAGTCTTGATCCAAATTTGGCATAAATTGCGGTAAATCCAGGACCCTCCGCCCAACAGCCCCAAACCACCAAAACAACCTAAACCCATGAAAAAGCTGACCTTTCAGTTGCAATTTCACACGCCCGCTTTTCTGGGGGACGCGACGCAAAGCGCCCGCTGGCGCACGCCACCCTTCAAAGCCCAACTGAGGCAATGGTGGCGCGTGGCTTACGCGGCGCATCGGCAGTTCGCGGTGAATGTGGGCAAGATGCGCGACATCGAAGGTCATCTGTTTGGACATGCCTGGCTGGAAAACGACCAAGACGACGACGACAAGAAGGTAGCGGCCCGGCGCAGTGCCGTGCGCATTCGATTGAGCCGTTGGGACGTTGGCACCTTGAAAACCTGGGAGCCTTTGCCCAGCGTGAAACACGAGGAAGTCAAATTTCCAGTGGGAAGCGATCTCTACATGGGCTACGGGCCGCTGGTGCTGGAGAGAGGCGCACGACAGCCATCGCTCAAAGCCAACGCAGCCATTCAGGCCAAAGAGCAAGCCGAATTTGCCATCGCTTGCCCTGATGCAGACGCGTTGCTGATCGACCACGCCCTGCAACTCATGCACCGCTACGGCACCGTGGGTGGGCGCAGCCGCAATGGCTGGGGCTCCTACAGCCTGATCCACGCGACAGACAAGAGCCCACCACCAGACACCCCACCGATCCGGGCACTGGCCGACTGCCTGAAGCTGGATTGGCCACACGCCGTGGGTGCAGATGCCCAAGGCGCCCTGATCTGGCAAACCCAGCCCCACAAAGATTGGGCTGGACTCATGAAGACGCTGGCGCAAATCAAGATCGCGCTGCGCACGC
>Ga0105053_10008614_pt1 | contig 13207 bp, 9 predicted proteins | sample BON01_FD_78093 | JGI IMG/M metagenome (GOLD analysis project Ga0105053, IMG submission 78093) | Freshwater microbial communities from Lake Bonney liftoff mats and glacier meltwater in Antarctica - BON-01 | ecosystem: Environmental > Aquatic > Freshwater > Ice > Glacier meltwater | place: Lake...
GTGCCGCTGAAGACATAGGGGGCCGTGGTGGGGTTGTTGGCGGTGGTGGCGCTCATGTTTGAAGGGTTGGTGTTGTTGGTGCTTGCTAAAGAAGGTAGATTGCTGTGATGGTGTGTGTTCGGAGTGGGTGTGCGAAAAGGGAGCTTGAGTGAGACTTACGGTGTGGGGATGGAGGGCGAGAGCGGGGGTGCTTGAGCGAGCGCCTGGGTAGGCAGCGTCGAAGCAGGAGGGTTGCGCCCATGCCTGCTATTGTAGATGAGGTGGTGGACAACAATCAAGAACAGCAAAAGGAGCAAAGGGGACGTGTGAAAAGAAGCAGCGGTGCAACAAACAAAGTAAGCAAATGCTTGGCCCATTTTCAACGGTCTAACGGCTGAGTGTGTATGTACCTCGTCCTGCACCTGCGCTCGTGCCCGCCTGGCCTCGCCGCCTGGGTGAATCATACGAAGGACTTTATGGGCTCCATAACAGTGGTATGCCGCATTTTTGTACGTGGGTGGATTGGCTTTTGTGTGCGTGAGGGCTTGGGAAAGCCCTGCCCAAAATTTCTACGCACCGCCTTCGGAGTTCTACACATGGTTTTCATTCGGACTTTAGACGGGTCGTCTTGAGACAAAGTGGGGTCTCAGGGGGCAAAATATCATTTCTTCAAGCTGTGAAGTGAACACGAGGTGTATATGGTGTTTAACCAACCTCTTTGCCTCTTTAGCAGCTCTCAATCACCTCCCGACTCCTTGACACTAATTCCGAAGCGAGGATTTCACATTCCATAACAAGCACCCAAAGAGCCTTCTGTCAACGATTCTGCTGAAAGAAAAGCTGGCGCGGTTATCACTCTGGTTTGGGCTTTCTTTGTTTTCAATTTATTTGCCATACTTTGTTTCATCTAGAAATGCGGGAAATTCTGTACAAAGTCATTCGTTTACTCTCTGGCTTTTGACAACTCGTCGTCAAGACAGTGCAATGCCACCACAATCCTTAATTCAATTACAACCTTTTTGGTCTCTCACACGGGTCACTAGTTTCATCCCCGGCACAATCACCCTCTCGCCTTCCTCCCATTCCCCCCCTCCTTCCCTCCCTCCCTCCTCTCACGACGACCGCCCCACCACCGGCTTCACCACCAACAGCGGCGCCGTGGTCTTCTCCACAAATTCCTTCACCGTCACCCCACCCGCCTCCATCCCCTCATTCAAAAACATCGTCCGATACTCCGCAATCCGCATCTTACTCCTCTTCAACGCCGCCGTCACCGTCGTCCCATCCTTCGAAAAAGTCCCCAAAGCCAACAAACACTCATAATCTCTCAACTCCACACACACCCTCCCCAAAATCGACAACCGCTCATCCACCGTACAAGCCTTCTTCCTCGCCCCCGTCCCCCCAGGTGCCGTCGTCGCGGCCGCTGCTGCTGCTGCTGCTGCGGAAGGGGAGGCGGTCGCAAACTGCTCGCGGATCGCAAGGAAGGTGTCGAGCACGACCTCGCTGGGTGCCTCGAAGCGAGCCCAGGGCCACTGAGAGGAAGACCAAGCGTGTTGCTGCCATTTTTTAGCGTTGCCAGCACTGTTGTTGAAGCTGCTGCTGCTACTACTGCTTGTGGGCCCGCGGCTCATCCAGGGCTGGAGGGAGGGGAAAGGGACCCGGCGGGGGTCGCCCCCACCGAGGAGTAGTAAGGCGTCGACTAGCTCTTGCAAACGGAGCGTAGCAAGACACATGGAAGCAAACAGAGTCAAGACCTCCGTCCCCGAGCCCGCGTTTCGCAATAAATCAAAATCCGCCATGGACAATGACGAGGAGGAGGAGGAGGAGGAAGGGTTAGGTTCAGCTGCCTCAGGTTCCGACATCCATCCTCCTCCTCCCCTCGTAACCGCCACCGAAGCAACCGTCCCAGGTAAATGCGCCAAAAACGCATTCGGTGGGCGCGGCACGGAATTTACACTTCCCGCACGCAACGCTGGCGCTGACAAGGGACCTCCCTCCCCTCCTCCTCCTCCTCCTCCTCCTCCTCCTCCACCCACATCGCTGCCCGCTCCCGACGGCGCTCCCAACATACCTAAAGTCGCTCGATACAACAAACCCATCAATGGCCTCCCCCCTCCCTCCGTACCACTCCCTCCCCCTCCTCCCTCCCTTCCTCCCCCTCCCCCTTCTCCAGCCTCGCTCAAAAATCGGGCTTCCTGAACATACAACGTCAGGGCCTCTTCTCTCTTCTGAATGAATCGCCACAATTGCTTCAACATCTGCCACTCCCTCTTCCCCCTCCTCAACGCCTCCCACAACAGACGCAAAGCCAATTCATGCACCAACTTCAAGTCCTCCAACTCCTCCCTATTCGCCAACAACCTCGCCCGTCGATCCGTCGACGGCGACAAAAGCCCCCCTCCCTCCCTCCCTCCCTCCCTCCCCGGTGGGTCAATCAAAGGTAAATAAAGCAAGGCCGTGTGTAATTTTTTAGTCGCCAGGCATTTTTCAAATAAACTCACGGGGGTATCCCCGAAGCCTTGTCCGTCTAGATCAGGTAAGGGGAATATGTACTTGAGGCGAGAAGGTTCTACTTTTCGAGCGACTCGGACGATGACCTCGTAAAATAAGTCTAGACCCGCTTCTCGACGACATAGGGCCAGGGCAGCTTTGACTTGCTCGGTGCTGGTGGAGAGAGAGGTGAAATACGAAGAGGAAGAAGAAGAAGAAGAGGAAGTAGCAGCAGTGTCTTGTGTGAATTCGACTTTACGAGGGGTGGTAGTGCTGCTGCTGCTGCTGCTGGGGGGTAGGCCCAATCCCTTTTTCTTCAGCCCGGAATGTGCCTTGGCTACTGCCTCGATACAAGAACGAACGAGGAAGTCCAGAGCGTCCGCAAGCTGGATACGGGTCTCGGGCTGGGAGTAAAGCTCGTCAAACACACCAGCCACCACACCAGCGACTGCCCTGGCTGCTGCATTACTACTACTGCTGCTGCTGTTGGTAGGAGCAGCAGCAGCAGCAGCAGTACCAGCAGCAGTGGTAGTGCTGCTTGGAAATGACAGCTTCGCCTCCACACCATTACTGCTGCTGCTGCTGCTGCTGCTGCTGCTACTGCTTTCCACCACCGACGCAGACGCAGACCACGAAGCCATCAACCCCCCAACAACCCCTCCTGCCCCCCCTCCGTTCCTCCCCCCCTTCCTCCCTCCCTCCTTCTCCTCCAACAACATACTATGCAGAAACAACAAAAACCGAAACGCGACCTGATATATCGGGCGTCGTTGCAACCCGACTTCAAACCTCGGAGGGATAGGTGCCCCCCCGCTCGAGGCCGCGTGTTCCGCCGAGGCCTGCGGTTGAATGCACGATTGCGTCAAAAAAATCAAAGAGGAGGTTGGGCCATGTATTCCCATTATCACTCCTTCCACGTCTGGATTAAAGGTGGGGTCGAGGAAGGGCAGCTGGCAGGCTTCTCGGGTGAGGAGGAGGGATTTAGGGTTGGTGAGGGAGGGGAGCCAGAGGGAGAAGCCATGTTCACCGCAGTAGAGGACGTAGCAGGGTCGCATTGTTGCTTCTTCTGTGGGTAGAACGAGTTCCCAAAAGCTGGAGACGCCCTTGGCAATGAGGGTGGTGGTGGTGCTTTTGATTTCGACTTGGTAAAGGCTGCCGGTGGAGGAGAGGACGGCGACGGCCCGAGGGGTGACATCGGGGAGGAGGATGATCCGGCGGGGGGTCTCACCGCTGCCTAATGTTTGAACGGGGCCTGGAGCAGGAGCAGCAGCAGCAGCAGTAGTAGCAGCAGTAGGGTGGAGGGGGATTTTCAAATCGCAGATAAATGATACGGAGACGCCTTTAGGGCTGTGGTCGCGTGCCAGGCGATAGAACAAGAGAAAATTCGCATCTCCCACCATTAAGACTGCTGATTGAGTCCAATACACCCCATCTAATGACGACGACCCCGCAGGCGCAGGATCCACGCTGCTGCTGCTGCTACTACTGCTGCCGCTTGCCCCCGAAATAGACAACGACGCCCGCCGTCGTCGTTCGTCCGCTGGTGACGGCGCGCTGCTGCTGCTGCTGCTGCTGCTGCTGGCAGTACTGCTGGGAACCCTCCCTCGACTCCGGCTCCGAAAAGCAGTGCCGTGTCTGTCTTTGACACATTCTAGGAACAGGGGGCGAGTGCCGGGAGGGAGCGCAACAGGGTCAGAGAGGAGGGAGGCGTTGTCCAGGTGATGCCTTGGGTAGAGGAGCATCTCGAAGGTCGTCCTCCCCCGCTGCTTCGCTACCACTACAACAGCCTCCTCCCCCCACCATGTCAAACCAGCAACCTCCAAATCTCTTTCTTGGTGCACATTGCCAAAGAGACGCCAGCGGCGCTGAGTCCTGTTATAAAGGGCGAGGCCGCGTTTGCCTGCAACTGCTAGATGTTGACCAGAGGGGGATTGAGCGACGAGCTGCACGGGGACATTAATGCTATAGGCGGGGGGGATGGTGACATGCGCCCAGGAGAGCAAGCGAGGATTCCACGGGCGCTGTTCGAGGAAGGCGATTGTGTTGACGCCTTGGAGGCAGAGGGAGGTATCGGCTAGTGGGGCGTGACGTGCCCATTTGAGCATTTCGTAGCGGACGATGCTGGCGCTGGCGCGTTCTCTTCGCAAGAAACATTTTTGTTTTCTCCTCCTTCCCTTGTCGTCCATCCCTTCTTCGTCCTCGTCTTCGCTCTGGAGAAAGACGTCTTCTTGTCGCATTTCATTATGAGCAACCAATAACCGGTACCCCTGCTGAGTCCACAACAAACACGCCACCGCGGCCATCACCGACACCGGCCTCCCCTCCCTCCCTCCTTCCCCTCCTCCTCCTCCACTCCCCGCAGCAGGCGTCTGCGGCACGCGTGGAAAAGTCGTCATGGGTCTACACCATTGCGAGGTATCCCACACATTCAAAGAGCAAGACCAGCTGTGTGCTACTGCTAACGAGCTGCCTTCCGGGCTATACTCCAGAGTCATTACTGCACCGACATGCCTCATTTCAAATCCAAGCGAAGCAAGGGACAGCCGCCTGGACAAGACAATCGTGATATCTGACGCATCTCCAGAAGGGTAAAGTGGTTCTAAAGAGGAGGATCGGCGGGTGGGGGTGGTGTCTGCAAAGGAGGAGGAGGAAGGGCGAGGACGACGAGGGCTGCTGGCGTAAGAATTGGAGGAGAGGACCCGGAAAATCGCGACGGAACCATCGTCGTAACCTACGGCGAGGACGGCGTCTACGGGACTGAAGGCCATGGATTCCGCAATGCCAAAAACGTCTTGTTTTTGGGGGGAGGGAGGGAGGTCGAGGTCGGGAGGGAGGGGCACGGTCTTGACGGAGAAGCTGCTGCTGGGGATGTTGGAGAGGATGGCGCGGCCGTCTGAGAGGATGGCGCCGAGCAGGTGGGAGGTGTCGCTGTAGCAGACGTGGAGGAGGATCGGTGAAGGGGTTGGTAGATTGTCACTGCTGCTGGCGTTGCTGCTGCTGCTGCTGCTACTGCTGCTGCTGCTGCTCGTCGGCGTGAGTTGGTATTCTCTTTGCACCTTTCCGTTCCACGACACGTCCAACACGGCCGTCTCTCGGTCCTTGCCCAAGAGCAAATGCTGTGACCAGAGCCCTGCTGAGAGGCAGGTGGCCCGATTGCCTTTCCCTAGGTCGAGACGCCGCAATGGCAAGACTTCCACGGCGTGTGGCGCGTCGAGCACGGAGGACATACCCCCCCCAGGTGTCATATCCATCCATTCAGGCAATGGAATCCCATCAATCAAAGGGCTATGGTCCAAGAAATGAACTTGAAAAAACACCACCACCCCATCTAAGCGCAAGGCACAAATCTCTTGCCCGCTCCGACTCCATGTGACCCCTGGCTTGACGTACACCTCTTCGTCTTCTTGCAGCCCGGCCTCGTCGTCGTCGCCGTCACTTTCCAAAGCACCACCAGCAGCATTTCCACCAGCATTAGTAGCAGCCCACCCAAGCAGGAGTTGGTGGTGGCCCCCGCTCCAGACTTGCAGGTCGTGCCGGGTCAAGATGGCGAGGTACTGCCCCGTCGGGTCGGCGGCCATGCTGAGAATGCTGGTCGTGTGCCGGATGCTGTCCCCCTGCCGCACCGCTAGCCGCTGGGGGCAGCCCACCGCGAAGCCCGGCATTGCTGTGAATGTGGATGGGGGAGGGGTGTAATGAAGGCTTGTGTGTTGTGTTGTGAGGCATGGCCGTTGCCCGCCTTCCGGGCTTCCGAGTGTCGGCGAGCCGGCGAGCGATGATAAGCGTTGGGAGTGGCTTTGGGTGACTTGGACACGCTTGGTGCGTCTCCAGTGTGTCTGGACAACCCAAGGGCTTGTAAAGGAAGGTCTTTTGAGTGTGCTCACGATTTTTTAACCTTCCATTCCCACACACAACGCACAGGGACAGCGACACGCAATCAAAAAAACGAGGCATCATCATCATCATCATGCCCCGATCTCGATCCAGCAGCAGCCTGCTTGGGCTGCCCTCCACGCTGTCACTCCTCGTCCTCCTGGTCGTTCTCCTGCTCGTCCAGGACGGCCTGGGCTTTGTTGTTGTGCCTCGACCATCCTCCGTGCCCGCCGTCCAACGAGGTAAGAAGGAGGGGTTGTAGAGGCAAGAGGGGGGGAGGCGGCTTTTGGTTCAACCCCGTCGTGCCGCGTTTACACGGCTGTCTGTCTGTCTGTGCTGTGTGTGCACGGCGAGTTTGTGAAATTTTATGCGATCTCTGGAGTTCTTGTTCCGTTCCCCTAGCTTCTTGGCCCCTTGCACCGCGTCTCTGCACTAGTGCCCTTGTCAAGTAGATCGCTTGACCTCCCCTCCCCCTCCCTCCCTCCCTTTCTATTCCCCCACCAGCACCTCACACCCTTCAAAACGCCGTCCAAGTTTCCCGCGTCACCAACCCAGCCGATGCCGGCGAAATCAGCGAATTCTTCGTTACGTCCTTTTGGGACGCTCCCATCACTAAGGCCAAGCAAAAAGAACAATTGAAAAGCGAGGTCTACCGGGACCTGACCACCCGTTATATCGGCAAAGGAGGAGCAGGAGGAGGCTCACCAGCCGCACCAGCACCAGCAGCAGCAGCAGCAGGGAGGGGGAGATCGGCGTTGCTTGTGGCGAAGGAGGGAGGGAGGGTGATTGGGTGTGTGGGGTTAGAGACACGAGTGATTCGCGAGGGGCAAGTAACGAAATTCGAAGTGGTGGGAAAGGGGGATGCTCCAGGCACGAGTGTTGGACCTGTAGTAGCTAACCTTGCGGTGGATCGGACATTGAGAAGGAAGGGCGTAGGGAAGAAGATATTGGCGGAGTGCGAGAAGGTGGTGAAGGGGTGGGGGTATCAGGTAGGAAGGAAGGGAGGGGAGGGAGGGAGGGAGGGAGGGAGGGCGGCGGTAGGCGGGTGAATGACGCGTAGCTTAGGACTGACGGCGACTTACTTATATACTTACTATTTTGCTCTGTTTATCCATTGCACGTATCGCACGCGACACGCGCGGAATGAAATGTATTCACATGTCTTCCTCCCTTCCTCCCTCCCTCCCTCCCTCCCACCTACCCACCTACAGGAGCTATGGCTGGTGGTAGACGAAAAAAACAAGGCTGCTCGGGGTCTGTATGAAAAAAATGGCTATGAGCTCATCGCACGGGACCCGCGCGGAATGAAGGTAGTTCCAACTGAGTGGCAATTGAAAGAAGTGCTTGTCACCAATCTGTGTATGCGCAAGGACTTGAGGAAGGAAGGGAGGGGGGAAGGAGGGGGAGGGGCAAGGTTGGGTGGGTTTCTCGGGGGGTTGTTTGGGGGGAGATGATGAGGAAGAAGAGGGGGGTAATGAGTTAGCAGCAAATAGGAGCGCTCGTAAATAGTAATAATTGAAACGATTAAACGTATATATGAAGAAGTATACAACTGCATTTACTATGAGATTGCAAGAAAGAGTGAAAAGAGAGGGAAATTACAAGAGGAATAATGCTTGCATTCTTCCGCTCAACGCACATGAATTGTTTCCCTTTGTTCTTTGCGTGTCATTCCTTTTTATTTCGGCCTTTTGATTCTTTTTCCCTTCCAATTTACACCAAAAACACACATACATCTAAGGCTTCGGCAATGCCGACGACGAGGAGGAGGACGAGCCCGATGCAGCAGCAGCAGCAGCAGACGACACCGGCGGCACACCTACCACGCCTGTGGAAGAGGAAGTGGTAAAAGTAGCAGTAGAAGCCAAAGACAACGACGCCGCCGCTCCAATACTCCCTCCTGGATGATTATCAAGGAAATCCAACACGGTGAAATGAGTCGCTTCCGCTATGGCAGACACGAAGGCATTGCTCAATGCTTCGTTCACCACGATGGACCTCGAGGGGATTTTTCCAAGTAATTCTGAGGCGCTTTTAGCATGGATGTGGATGTCGGCCAGCTGGGCGAGGGGGGAGGAGGGGTTACCGGTGATGGCGATGACGTCCACTCCTTTCGCGCGGACCCGGCGCGTGGCATCGATCAGTTCGTTGGTTTTCCCACTGGAGGAAAGGCAGACGAGCACATCGCCTCTTGCTAAGGTACCCATGTCACCATGCACGAAGTCAGTGGCCGGTACGTGACTGCTTCGAATGGAAATAGAACGAAGGCTGGACGCAAGTCGGGCAGCGACCAAACCACTCTTCCCAATCCCGCTGGTGTAGATGTGTGTTTTCTTCGGCGAATTTGTATGCGCCTCAGAGAGCAAATCGACCACTTTCTTAATCTTATCCTCCTTCTCATGCAGAGACAAACCAATACTTAGCGCTTTCAAACTTCTCGCGTCCTCCTCCAAGCTCCTGGCATAGGCCTGGAGCACAGGCGACCTCGCCTTGAACCCAGCGGCCAACGCCGCCGCCGCCTCCGCCGACGACGAAGTCGAACTAGGACTCATCAGCCCCATATCCAACAAAGCAGCAGCATCCAGCAACGGCTGCGCCTCCTTCGCCAATCGCAACACCCGCGCCGCGCTCTTACCCGGTGCCGGCAATGCCCCCTTCACTTCCACACACGCCGCCCCTGCTGCTGCTGCTACTCGTCCCATCCTCAACAACCCCTCCTGATTGCTCGGATACCCATGCGCGTGCAAACTAGCCACCATCCCACCAAAAGCCGCGTCCCCCGCCCCCGTAAAATCAACCAAGCTAATCCCCTTCAACCCAGGAACAAACACAGGATTCACCTTCACCCCTCCTCCTCCTCCTCCTCCTCCTCCTTCTCTTGCTGTCCTCCTCCCCAAGGCCAACGCTAGCCCTTTACTTCCATCTGTTACCACACACAACCTCGTCCTCAACGCATCTGCCAGCTGCTGTGCGAGCCCATCCAAGCTTTCCTCCTGCTGCTGCTGCTTCAAGGAAGGATTCACCAACGTCAGCAGCTCCCGAGCAGCATCTGCTGTCAGCTTGACGACCGACGCCGAGGTCACACATTGCAATAGTTCTGCTTGGCTTCCGAGCTGAGCGGGGCCTAGAGCGACTTCGGGGGAGACATCGACATCAAGTAAGGCGGGCATGCCTGCTTGTTGTGCCGTTTGTAAGAGGAAGAGGACGCCAGAGAGGGGGACTTGGGAGATTTCGGTCGTGACCATGCTAGCCCGACGGCGGACGACGGAGCCGAATTCCACTTCCATTGTTGTGGCTTCTAGCTTGGCGGTGGAGGCTAGGGCGGGAGGGACAGGAGAGAGGAAGGGAAGAAGGGAAGGAAGGAAGGGTGGGGTGAGAAGCGGACGACGGAGCCGAATTCGACTTCCATTGTTGTGACTTCTAGCTTGGCGGTGGAGGCTAGGGAGGAAGGGAGGGGAGGGAGAGGGAGGGAGGGAGTGGTGAGTCTTAGTTTTTTGTTTTTTATTTTAGTTTAAAAGTGGGCGAGAAATGCGGCAAGTTTTACCAGAGGACCTGCTTCTTCTGCGTGCGTGCTCATCCGTTTACTTCTATCCCTCCTTCTTTCCTCTCTCCCCGCCCAACAACCTACCAGGTGCCATCAAAATCGTCCTTTCCCCGCCCGGCGACGAAAAGCAATGGCTGATACTAGTAGTATATTTTTCATTCACTCGGATAGCACTCGTGTCCACGCCCATGTCCTCCAGCGCCTGTCGTACCGCAACGCCATTATCGTCCGTGCCCTGCAATGCCAGCAATCCGGTAGGAGTACCAAGCGCACGAGCCCACACCAGATGGTTCAAAGTCACGCCGCCGACGACACGGGCGCTGCAGACGTTTTCTTCGAGGAAAAACCCCTTCTGGCCTTCCTTGGGCCAGCGCCTAAGAGGATAGAACTTATCGACGACGTTGCTGCCACAGCCCAAAACCAGTTTGCTCGTCTTGCCCCGCGGCTGCAGGACGGCAGCGGGGGTAGAGGCTGTGGCGGAGGAAGAGGAAGAAGAGAAGGACCGTGGCTTACTGATTTGGAGCTGCGAGGCAGAGGCAGAAGAAGAGGAAGAAGTAGAAAAGGAGGCGGCTGCTTGGACGTGCCGGTGGTGGGTGGTGGTCTGGGGCGGCAAGGCAGAGGCGGCGGTGTTTGATGAGGAGACCAATGACGTGACGGCGTGATGATGGAGGGTGGTGGAGTGGGAGTAGGAAGGCCGGCGCATCGCGATTCCTGCACGGCAGGAGGCCGCCGCCAGCATGATGAAGGGCTTGCTGTTTTTGTGTTGTGTAGGTGGTGGAGAGGTGGGGTTAGACGTGTGAATGTTTGATTCCTGGTGGGACATGCATGTGGTCGTCTCGGTCCAAACGAGTTGAGCTTTGGTGGTGCGTTCCTTCCATCGATCTTGTCTGCTTCTGTGCAACAGCCTTTTAAGTTGCTTTGCTTCCAGCTATTGTACTCACGGCCATTCCACCCTCTATCGTCTTCTCTTTCTCGTCATCTTGTCCATGCTGACCATACCCTCCAAGCACCCAACACAGGCCAAAGTCGCCTCATCCCAGCAACCGCCCAACGGCCTTCGCTCTGTGGAACACTAGATCGACTACGTCCCAGTCCCACTCCCCTGCCACACGCCACACACCACGCCCTACAATGGCAGCCAAGCGCCCCGCACCGACAAGCAGCACAAACAGCCGAAACCCAATCGTCATAGGCATCCTGCCGCAGCCACAGACCAGCAGGCAGGATGGCTACACTGCGAACATTGCTACGGATCGCCCTGCTGCGTCCCGTGGCACCGGCGACGATCGACACCCCGCACACGTCTACGACGCCCCCGTCACAGCACCGGGCCGGCAGCAGCACCATCACCAGCAGCAATCGCATCATCACCACCATCCTGTCGACAAGCTTAGCAGCCCTCGTAGCCCCGACAGTCTTTCGCTGCCGGCGTACTTCCCTTATTTTGCTGGCGACGACGGTGGGAGCAGCACCAGCTACGATTTTTGCGTGCTTTGGCTGCTGTTGGGAAGTCGGGCTCGGCCTGTGTATAGCGCGATGAATTCGGCCGTGTTTTTGATACCTGCCGCGGCTATGATGGTGGTGGGGTTGGTGGTAGGGACGGTGGCTGCCTTGTCGTCGACAAGCGCGGCGGGTGGGGTGCCGTTTAGTGGGTTAGCGCTGTTAATTTTGCCTCTTTATCTGCAGCGGTTGCTGACGTTGGATTATGTGGTGCTGCAGCATTTGTTGGGAGAGTTTGAGACACTGTTCGTGTTGGCGAATTGGATTCTGGTGCTTCCGTGCTTGGGGCGATTGTTCGGTTTGGGCTGGCGCTTGCTCTATTTTGTCCTGATAGCCTTGGCGTTGGTCCCTTCCTTGATGTGTGACGCGAGTCGGGGGACAAGTCGAACGGTCTTTCGGAACATTTTGAGTTTGTCGCTGTCGATTACTTTTATGTGTATTTGGGTGTATGTGATTGAGGCAGAGCGGATTCCCGACGCGTGGTACGATAAACCTCTTCTACTTCGTGAAGATAGACTGGCTGAAGCAGTTGGGCCTGCCAAGGACGTATTAACGAGTAGGTTGTTTATCCTCATTGTCTTTAGTCTCAAGTATTTGAACAACTCCATCGTCCACCCAATGAATTATGTCTTGTTGCGCTTGCCTCTCCGTCGCCTAGAGACGGGTGAGGAAGGGGAAGGGGAAGGAGAAGGGGAAGGGGAAGGGAATGGGGAAGCGGTGGCGCCCTTGTGAGGGAGGGTAGGGAGGGGGAAATGTAGAGTGGGAGGGGAGGGAAGGAATGCCAAGCCATTGCTGGTTTCCATTATATTTTAACGGTGGGCTTTAAAAATGCGAGCTTGAGAGCTTCAGACCAAGGACCTTGGGTAGGGGAGGTTTAAATGTGATGATGACGGAGCACTGTGGCCTGTTGTGTCGATAAGACGCGGGGTGCGCTCCTTTGCAAAGAATACAAGAAACTGTAATCGTACAAGCTTGGCCTGTTTTTGCATCAAAATTAGTGATTAAAAGGCGTGCGCCCTGCGTTTTTCCAGAGGAGGGGCAGGAGGTCGAAGAACAACGCAAGCGCCGTCTCGTCTTGCCCACTTCACACGGTCACCAACACACACCCACAACACACAACCCACCTACAGCTACCTACCACAGCCAGTGACGTCCGCACTGCACGCCATGGTGGAACTTCTGGAGCTGCCGGCTGTCAAGGTGAGTCGTTCAGTCCAAAGTCGAGGCTCCGTTCGACGCATCATCATCATCCTCCTCCCGTCCCTCCTCACGTCTCGTCCCCTTGCCCACACACACCACCCACGCCCACTAGGTCCTACTGCACGCTGCCAAGCATCCCCACGCCGAGGTTTGTGGGCTGCTTCTAGGCCCCGCAGGGGTAAGTCTTCTGGTAGAGAGCGAGTCCCGTCCTCCCCTTCCTCCTTCCCTCCCTTCCTTCCTCCCCAGAACCAACCTCTCATTCCCTTCTCACCACCACCACCACCACAACCACACCACTAGAACACCTCCACTATCGACGATGCCGTGCCCCTCTTCCATCATACCACCGTGGGCCCCCTTCTCGAGACGGCATTTATGCTGGTGGAGCATTATGCCCTCACCAAGGGCAAGCGTTTGGCAGGCTACTATTACGCTGCCGCCCAAGCCGACGACCCCTCCACCCCCCCTCCCTCCGTCCTGGCCGTGGCCCAGCAGCTTCAATCCCACTATCCGGGCGCCGTCATCATCCGCGTCCGCAACGACAAGCTCGCCTGTCGGGCGGTCGTGCCATTTGAGGTAGTGTCGGTCACGGAGGACGCAGCAGCAGCAGCAGCAGCAGCA
>Ga0105053_10008632_pt1 | contig 13189 bp, 10 predicted proteins | sample BON01_FD_78093 | JGI IMG/M metagenome (GOLD analysis project Ga0105053, IMG submission 78093) | Freshwater microbial communities from Lake Bonney liftoff mats and glacier meltwater in Antarctica - BON-01 | ecosystem: Environmental > Aquatic > Freshwater > Ice > Glacier meltwater | place: Lake...
AGATATAGATATACATAGATATAGGTAGACATATAGATCTATATGTATATATATATATATAGATACCAGAGGGTTGGGCGGTTCGAGCGCGTAATGGTGCGGCCACGTGCCGTCCTCGCGATCGATCGACCGATCGATCGATTGATAGATATAGATAGATGTAGATATAGATATAGATATAGATACCAGAGGGTCGGGTGGTTCGAGCGCGTGATGGTGCGGCCGCGCGCCGTACTCGCGATGGATAGATAGATAGCTAGATAGATAGATAGATAGATAGATGGATGGATGGATGGATGGATAGATAGATAGATAGATATAGACATAGAAATATATAGATACAGATAGATATAGATATAGATACCAGAGGGTTGGGCGGTTCGAGCGCGTGATGGTGCAGCCGCGCGCCGTCCTCGCCCTCGGCGGTGCCGCCCGTCGCGTTACTGATCGTGGATACGGGTGAACCGTAGATAGATAGAGATGGATAGACAGATAGAGATAGAGATAGATAGATATAGATCTATACAGATACCAGAGGGTTGGGCGGTTCGAGCGCATGATGGTGCAGCCTCGCGCCGTCCTCGTTGTCCGTCGCGTTACTGATGGTGGAGCCGCAGGGCAGCATGAGCGGGAGCGAGAAGGCGAGCACGGTGGTCAGCACGGAGACGAGCAGCGTCTCCGCGAAGCGCAGCCAGCGGCGGGTGACGTGTCTTGCTCGCCAGGCGGTGAGGCGGCGTGAGAGAGAGATGAAGGCTGCGCCCAGCAGGCCACCGAGCAGGCCGAGGCCGGCGAAGATGGGAAGCTCGCGCAGGTCCCAGTTGGCTTCAGAGGGGAGGAAAGTTCCGAATGTGATGAGGCCCGGGTGCGAGAGGGCGCCGAAGTGGCCCTCGGAGCGGACGGCAGAGAGGAGCATGTTGAGAGTGAAGGTGGAGCAGAGCGCGCAGAAGAAGGTGCGCCAGGTCAACGGCTGTGACCAGTAGGTGGCCGCCTCCTCCATTGCGAAGAGCGTGCCGCCGATCGGCGCGCCGAAGGCCGCCGCCACGCCCGCTGCCGCGCCCGCGGAGACGAAGTCCCGCTTGTCGTGGTCGTTGCGGAAGCCCTTGAGCCACATGGTGCGCACATTGCACGTCTTTGAGGAGCCCTGCGGGGGTGAAGCCAGTGTGAAAGAAGAGAAATAGGTCACACACACACACACACACACACACCCCTACAGAGAACAACATTCCCGACACCGACACACACACACACGACAAGAACAACACCCCAAACCCCCAAACGAACACCTCCCACAAAACGCTCGAAGGTGGAAAAGCGAAACAGGTCTGAACAGTGGGTCTCCGTAGATGTGAAGACGCGGGTGTGAATGGAAATAAGTCGTTGCGGAAGCCCTTGAGCCACATGGTGCGCACGTTGCACGTCTTAGAGGAGCCCTGCGCGTTTAAAGTCGGTGTCCACAGGGGGTGGTGTAAAAAGAGAAAACAGGTCCCACACGGGTTAACCCGAGGTGTAAAAGAGAAACAGGTCACAAACACACGACAAGAACAACACCACAAACGACCACACGAAGAACTACCCCCTTCACTTCGAACAGTGGGTCTCCGTCCTACGTGTTGAATAGGTATTCACGTATTCCTGTGACGCAGCCATACGAATACGAATAACGTATTCCGCCTGTGTAACCCTGTATATGACATAGATACGTAAACATGCAAGGTTTATCGCGTTGGCGGGGACACCTTCACACCAAAGCGTTACAGATTAGAGCTGTACTCAGTACACACATTCACACGGAGCAGGACTCTCGACCCACACACACTGACTTGGGGGTGTTCTATAAGAAAACGACCCACACACAGTTTCGAGTTTGGCTTGGTTTTTTTTTAGAAAACGACCCACACACAGTTTCGAGTTTTAATTTAGATTAAAATAAATCTCAGAGGCGCGGCAAAGGCTACCGGCTTTTGCGCCGCCGCCCATCGCAATCCCATAGGTGAGAGTGTGTGTCTTAGTGTCAGAGAGATCGAAGGGGGGGGGGTAGGCCCGCTTCCCTCCCAGAGAGCGAGCGAAGCAGCTGCAGAGAGCCGCTAGGCAGAGTATGCATGTGAAGCAGAGTTAAAGCTAGAATCTATACTGCATTCATAAAACAGGCTAAACATGAATATAATACCGTATGTTTTTATGCGTTCCGCGTATTCAACATGTAGGGTCTCTGTAGATATGAAGACGAGGGTGTGAATGGAATGGAGTCGTTGCGGAAGCACTTGAGCTACATATTCCTACATGTTGAATACGCGGAGCGAAGAAAAAAATACGGTATTCTATTCATATTTAGCCTGTTTCGTGAATACATTGACATTGAATATGCACGGGTTCCTGTCACATATAGGGTTCACCAGGCGGAATACATTATTCATATTCGTGTGGCTGCGTCCCAGGAATACGAGAATACCTATTCAACGCGTAGGGTTGCACATCGTTGCACATCTTGGACGAGCCCTGTGCGTGTGAAGACGCGGGTGTGGCCATCCTACGTGTTGAATACATATTCACGTATTCCTGTGGCGCAACCAAAAGAGTATGAAGAACGTATTCCGCCTGGTTAGCCCTGTATATGCCACGGATATGTACATATTCAAGGTAGATGTATTCACAAAACAGGCTAAATATGAATAGAATTCCGTATTATTTTCCTTGTTCCGCGTATTCAACATGTAGGTACATATCGTTGCACGTCTTGGAGGAGCCCTGTGCGTTGGCCTTCACAAGGTATTGTTATGACCAATATTGTTTGAGTTGGGTTGGCGCGCTGTGGGACTGTGTTCCCCGTGTCTGTGGTGGTGGGGGCGGCTGTGCCGGCGGCGATGTGCCGCTGGGGGCTGTGCCCGTACTGTCCTGATGTGGGAAGGTGTCTCTCGGGGGTATACAATCATCATCACTGTATGGTGTATGGCAAATACACGGGAGGTCGGAGGGGGGGTCGCATAATGCCCAATAGTCGTGCAATAGTATTGCAGCAGGGTGGACAATGCAGGTGGGCGCGGGGAATGATTGCACACGAGCCTCAAAGTGCAAGAACATCTTGTAACGGCCAACCTGTGCGTTTGAAGACGCGGGTGTGGCCATGCGGTAGTGTAGGTGTAGCTCTACAAGAGATCGCAGGTCACACATACACAGAACAAACCATCTTACAGACAAACACCGACGAATACCCACCCACCCACCCACACACATACACATGGCACGACACACACACACACACTCAATTTCGAGCAACATGCCTAGTCGCAGTTGATACGTGTGGTGGCTCGACGACGATGCATACCGCCTTCCACGCTCGGGTTGGTGTAGGTGTGAACAGTGGGTCTCTGTAATTATGAAGACGCGGGTGTGAATCACCGTCGGACCCAGAATTGGACCAGAGGGAGGTTTCGGATGATCTCCGGGTAAACTCTTGACTCTGAAGTAAAACTGTTATCTTTCCCCAACCCCAAAAGTAGCCCAGCGCGGAAATTCCGTTTGGGAAGAGCTTTCTAAAATACCCCTGGTGGATTCGACAGACTATGGAGTCTTTGCGAAACCTTTTGAGCCATGTGGTGCGCGCACACACACACACATATATATATATATATGTACGAACACACACGCACACGCACACACACACAAACACACACACATATATATATATATATGTGTGTGTGTATACATATATATGAATATATGAATTTATATATATATATATGTGTGTGTGTGTATGTGTGTGTGTATATATATATATATATATATATATATATATATATAACGTTGCGCATCATGGACGAGCCCTGCGGGTGTAAAGACGAGTTGGAGACAGCAGACACCACAACAGATACGCTCACAGACAACACACAGGCAACACAGAAGACGCGGGTGTGAATACGAGATGGTGTTCAGGAGTGTGTGAATCGCATACGCTGCGCGTTGTGGAGGTGCAAATACGCGGATATGGATAGAAAACAGTAGTAGTGGTGGCGCAGCAGAAGATGCAGAGCCGCATGCCCACCTGCGAGTTAGCCTTTCCAAGATATTGTTTCGCTTCAAAGCTTTTTGTGGGAGTCAGTCATCCTTTTACCCCCCCCCCGCGCTTCCCAAGCCTACCCTATTGCAATACGATTGGGTTAACAGGGTTAACCCCTCCGCGCAATATACGCCCTCCCACCGACCCTCCTTTTGTATGCCATACACCATACAATATTGGTGATGGTAACATCGTGTAAAGGCTAACCTGCGAGAGGCCCGCCGCGATCACGGCGCCGATGTGGATCATCGGGCCCTCCTTGCCCACGATGAGCCCGCCCGAGACGGAGCCGAGCACGCCCACCGCCTTGGCCACCAGCGCGCTCGTGCGCAGCATGCGCGGCACCTTGACGCCCTAAGCAACAGAAACGATTTTTTTCCTGTGAGTGTGCGTGGCGTCTAGCTAGTAGCTCGTCACATCCCAGCTTGTGAAATCGTCGAGTCACGTGCACTGCTCGAAAAGGACTTTTGAGAGCAGAAGGTACATATGTAGATATATAGTTGTACATGCACATATCATCTAGTTGTAAACTAGTAGTCACGCAGGGGCAGACCGTGGGACCGTGGGCCTGCCTCGGGCTGCATGGGGGCACTCATCGGCACCGCCCACGCCTCCGGTCCGGGGGGCAGACGCTACGGACGGACGCAGGGCGGGCGCCGCTCGCTGTTGAGTGGGTGCGTGTGTGTGGTCTGTTGCGTGTGTGTTGTATGTGAGTGTGTCGGTTTGTGGTGTCCTGTTGTCCGGAGATCTGAGATGGGGAGTAATCTACCTGAAGGTAGGCCTTGACTTCGGGGATGCCCGAACCGCCCGCGATGGGTGAGACAAAGAGCACCAGCCCACACGCGACGCTGACGAAGAGCAAGTTGACGCCGACCGTGGCCAGCAGGCCGCAGGTCCACGAGCGGAAACTGCTGCCCGCCGCGCCGTGCGCGGCGGTCGCCGCATTGGCCGCCAGCGCGAACTTGAACGCGAAGAGGTTCTCGCCGACCCAGTCAATGACGAAGGCGAGCGCGCCAGTCGTGACGCCGACGCCCATACAAATCAGCCAGCGCATGAGGTTGAGCCGTCGCCGGTAGGCGAGCGGCTTGCGCTGCAGCTCCTGCTGGAAGAGCGTCGACTCGTCGATGTCGTAGTCCAGCGTCTGGTAGTCCTCGCGGACGACGCCCGACCCTCCGTCCGCCTCGTGCATGTGGCTCACCGACCCAAAGCGGCGGCGCGATATCATAGCTGGGCTAGAAAACGCGGTTGGCTAGCAACGCTGAGCGATTTGGTTGGGCCGCGGGCTGGCCGGATTTACGAGCGCCGTTCACGGCGTGCACTTCACATGTAAACTTCACATAAAAACGGTCATTCACAGCGCGCCCGACCCAGCGCTTCGAAGCAGGAATTTTCAAGTCGCGTCCGAACACAATGTTGCTGGTCGGTCTGGCGGCACTGACCTTGCTAACAGCGACACGGCCGCACCTGCCATCACGACCTGGCGTGCGGGCAGCTGCGCCGTCCGCATGCGCGGCCGTGCAGCCTACGCTCACCTTCCGCAAGAACGATCCGCCTGAGGCTGCAGTGCCGTCGGTCTCTCTGACAAAGTCGCGCGACGGCACGACTGGGACCGCCACATTTCGCTTCGACAGCGCGAGCGTCCTCGAGTGAGTGCGCGCCCGCCAGCCGCTGCCGTGCGTGCCGCACTTCCCAAGTGCGACGAGCTCACGCTACGCAACCCGCCTACGGCTGCTTTAGGTTGGACAATGTTTGGGACAAGGGGTTGCTGACTGGGCTGTGGATCAGCGACGCGGAGGGGGTGCTGCACACGACCGACGTGAGCGTGGTGTTCACGCGTGGCCTGCCGGTCCAGGTGGTGGCCATCCTCGTGCTGAAGAGCGTCGAGGTGCGCACCGCCCTGCTTGCCCCGCTGGCGCCAGACGAGTCAACGACAGAGACTCACCCGGGCCAGCTCCTCCGACCAGAGATAACCATAGCTTTGAGGCAGAGGGTCACAGACGCCAAGTGCGCATGTGGTGAAGACGGGTAGAGGGGTGATAACGGCCTCAACGGGACCGCAGCGACGTGGCACACACAGCTGGACACATTAAAAAATCGTATCTCCTCCCCGCCACAGGAATGGCAGCGCTTCCTTCGCTTCATGAAGCGGTACGCCGTCGCCAACGAGCTCGAGTTTGAATCCGCGCCGAGCTCTTCTGGTGACGCCGCTTTCAAAGGCGTCTCACCTGCAGCTGCCGAAGGCACAGACGATGGGTAGCCGGGGGCGCCGCACCCCTGTAGCATCATCCTGCTGTAGGGCTGCGGTTGTAGGCGAGTAGAGGCATGTCTAGGTTGTGACCACGAGGAGGGTGCTGCAATGTATGCAGTAGGCATTTAGGAGAGATGGTAGTTGTAGTTGTGTGTTTTTGGGATACTCCACATTGCATACTGTGCATACTCGTAGTAGCTCTAGTAGCTAGCAGTAGTAGTAGTCTCCCCTGGCGTGTATTTTTGGGATCGCCCACCTGTATTCCACCTGTATCCTGCCTGTATCTCATCTTGGTATCCCGCTGTATCCCCACTGTATCTAGCCATTTTGCATTTTGCAGCAGATCCACTGATCCACTGTATCCCGCTCTGTATCCCACGACTGTATCCAGCTGTATCCGTATCCGTATATATCTAGCTGTATCCAGCTGTATCTGCTGTATCCCGCTGTATCTCATCGTATCCCACCGCCTCGAAAACGGGATATATGGCCAAAAATACACTCCAGGGGAGGGCTGTGGCCGGCTGTGTAGCAGTAAGCAGTAACAGTTGATTATTATAATAAAAATAAACACTCCGCGACGAGAGGTACCAACTGCGAGAGCATGAGCGCGAGTGAGAGGCAGGACGAGGAACAGATGCCACAGGAACACGACAGAGGAGGACCCCACCCACAGGCGACCCACACGAGAGGGGAGGACGGGATGAGGACCATGGACCTTGGGACCTTGCAGAGGACTCGATACCGGAGGGGAGGCCACATGCGACCCACACAGAACACACACAAATCCCTTTTCGCGCGTTTCACACGTTCGGTCGCGACCTGGTCGCGACTGGGCGCGACGAGCTGAACAGGCGCCCAACATGCTCGACTCAGATGTCTCCGACGACGAGGACGTGGTACAGCCCCCCAAGCGGCGGAGCGCGCGTGCTGTCTCCGGCGAGGCTGTCCGCGGTGCTGGCTTCGGGGCTCGGCCGCGGAAGCTGAAGATGCGCGACTTTGGGTGCCCGCTTCCCCACCCAGACCAGCTACATCGCGGCGACAATGGCACGCGACAGCTGGTTCTGCTCGAGACGCTCAAGGCCCTCGAGCTGGCCAGTCCGACGGCTCGATATCACGTGCTGGCCCGGCAGAACCTGCTGCGATGGAAACTGGGCGCCGAAACCGGAGCTCCTCGCAAGTTGTCCAGAGCTCAGGTGGCGGCGGCGGGGACTGGGTCGTGGTGCCGCGTGGTTGTGCTCCCGGGCGACTGGGGCGTGGTGACTCTGGAGATGACCCGCCGGTACGGCATGACCTTCGCCAGCCTCAACATGGCGAACGCCTACGGACCCGGCGGCGGCTACACGGACGGGATGGTCGCTCAGGAGGAGAACATGTTCCGCCGGACCGACTGCCACTTCGCGCTCGGCCCGGAAGACATGGAGAGCCACCGCTGCGAGTACGTGCCGGAGCACACGGACTTGCTCAACGCCGTGGACGGCCGCGTCTACCTCGACGTCGAGCGGCCGCGCGTCTGCATCCGAGGCGCCGAGGACCGGACGCGGCGCGACCTCGGCTACGCCTGGCTTCCCGACGACGAGATATTCCCTTTCTACGAGTTGCGTGCGGCGGCGCTCGACCTGCGCGACGGCTCGCGCTTCGACCCGGCCGAGACAGCCAAGCGCGTCGGGGCGCAGCTCGACACACTAATCGAGCACGGCGTGCGGCACGCTGTGCTCTCAGCGTTTGGCTGCGGCGCCTTTATGAACCCCGCGCACCGCGTCGCGGCCATCTACCGCAAGGAGCTCGAGGCGCGTGCCGCCAGCTTCGACGTGGTGGCTTTTGGAGTTTTCCATGCCGGCTACGGACCAAACAACTACGAGCCCTTTGTGCAGGCGTTTGCGGACTGGCCGGGGCAGGAGGATGCGGCTACAAAGAGCGAGCCGTCTGCTCCAAGGTCAAAGTGAACACGCAGGTGGGCTGCAGCCAGGTGGTGGTGATGGTGTCGTCTCGAGGCGCGCGCACCCACGGCGGTGGTGCGTGCATCAAGGCGCCGGGGGAGTGCGCACACCGCGGGTGTATGTATGCTCTTCTTTCTTGCTCTTGCTCTTGTGGTCGGTTTGTGTTTGTGTCGTCCGTGCGTCCGTGCTGTGAGGGACGTTCGCGTGCGTGTCAAGTCTCGTTGTTGTATGTTGAAGAGCGGTATCGTTGTTTGGTTTGGGTGTGCAGTGGGGCTCGTATCAGCTAAGTATAAGTACTAAGTCTACTAAGTATAAGTTATGTATATGTTTCTATGTAGCTTTTCACGGCAGCATCAGTAGCACAGCCACAGGGGAGGTAAACTCGAGAAAGTACAGCGAGTACGAGTTATAATACAGCTACAAAATTTATCGAGATTTTGAGCTAAAAATAATACATTGTGTATTATTAATAACACCACATAATACGTGTTAACCACACCCATCAAAGTCACGTCAAGCTACACTTGCCATCAGACTCACACTAAAATGTCACTGTGTAAAAATTGCCGCGCTGCTTCCCAGCGGTGATGTGTTGTAGAGCCGGGTGGGGCGTGCGACCATCTCCCACAAGTTTCTCTTACGGCGTGTCTTGTTCCTGTTCCTCCTCCTGCGGAAGTGGCCCACCAACATGGAGGGCGCGAATACCGGGGGGTGCTGAGTCAATGTCTGAAGCGGCGGCTGTCTGCTTGACGAAAGTGCCGATCTCGTTAGCGGCTATGTGCCGCCCAGCGGAGGGAGGGTCGTCCGGTTCCAGGGGGGTCCGAACAAAAAGAGAGTGGTGCGCCCACCACGCCTCTTCGCTTGGGAGCCTCAGACCTCAGGCGGATGGCGACTTGCTGTAAAGCCTCAACGGCCACGGGCAGAAGGAGTAGAGGAGCAGCGCCCACCACGCCTCTTCCTGGAGCCAGGCTCCTCAAACGCCCGGTGCCAGGTTATAGAACCTCACCTTCTCGCGTGGCGCACAGCACGTCTTGCGAATCAGCCAAAACGCCAGCAGACCGATACCCACCCCAGCCGCCGCTACCGGCACCATCGACCCCGCAGCCGGTGTGGCGCCAAGGCGCGGGCCCGTGCTCGGGGCGGCGAGGCTTCCGGCGGAGAGTCCCTCGACCCAAAGCCGGTCCACGGCGTTGTGGTACATGTAAGGCTTGTACGACTCGCCGCCGAAGAGGTAGAGGCTTCCATCGGCCGGGTCGCGCACGAGCGACTGGCGGTAGCGGTGTATGGGGGAGCTTGAGGTGTTGACGCGTGACCATCCGGGGGCGCGCCCCTCGCCGCCGATGTGATAGACCCAGGCGTCTCCGTAACAGCGGCAGCCGGGCGTGCAGAGCGCGCCGCCGTATAGCAGGAGGCTCGAGTTTGGTGCCGCCACGAGCGACGAGTGTGAGCGCGGCGGCGGCGCGAGGCCCCACGGCTGCGGCGGCAGGCCGCTGCTTGGCGCCGCCTCGAGCAGCGTCCAGCTCGCGCGTGCGAGGTCGAATCTCCAGAGGTCGTCAAAGGCCAAGGGCTTGAGTGGCGCGCCGTGCGCAGAGCCGCCGAAGACGAAGAAGCCGCCGCCGCGCGGGTCTGCGGCCGCCGAGTGCGAGTGGCGCACTCCTGGGTGGTACCGCCGCTCCTTGGAGGCGGAGCCTTTCTCGATCGCGCGCCACGAGCGCGTCGCAAAGTCAAAGGACCACGTGTCGCTGTGGTCGATGCCGCCGTAGACGTACATGGCGTCACCGAGCACCACGGCCGAGTGGAGGGCGCGCTTGGGCGGAAGCGTGGAGGGGCCGCCGGCGGGCGTGACGCTGCGCCAGGCGTAAGAGCCGAGGTCGAGCCGCCACAGCTCGCTGTTCCACGCCTTGAAGACGTAGTTGTTCATCGAGCGCTTGTGGCCGCCATCGTCGCCGCCATACATGTACAGGCCGCCCTTGTGGAGGACGGCCGTGCCAGAGTAGCGGGCCGAGGGCGCGCCGTCCTTCTCGCCGCGGTGCACCTGCCGCCACATGCCGCTGCGCGCAGTGTAGGCCCAGGCGTCGGACTGCCACGCCGGCTTGGAGATGTCGTGGTTGTAAAAGTAGCCGTGCGTGATGATGATCTGGCCCTCGTAGAAGACGGCGTGAGAGGAGTAGCGCACCGTGGGGTGGGACCGGTCACCGACCATTGGGCGGAACTCCGGCGTATGCTCCGACCATCGGCCAGTTAGAGCCGGCGCAGACATACTGGCAGCGCCGAAACGAAAACGGCGCAGCGGGAATTTTCGTTGTGAATGTTCACAGACGGTTCTTTAACCTACGAACAGGGAGACAGGCGGCACACACTGATCTGCTGATCTGTTCTGTTCTTGTCGTGTGTTTGTATGTGTGACCTGTTCTGTTGGACACCGTGATGGAGGCTCGTATTCAAACTTCAAAATTCATATTATTATTATTAGCTGTACTATATTATAATAAATTATATAGACTAGCTATATACATATACATGTACATTTATACATATATAAGTATACATATACTCTATATATACTATATATAATAAAACTCTCGCTACATACATATATATGCTTTGTTCTTGTTCAAAAAAAAAATAGAGATGTAGGATGAACTGCCATGCTAAGCGTGTCTATACAACTATCACTGTTTGTTATATATATATAATTATATTATATTTATATATAATTTTAAAAATCATCAATCAATCAGTTATCAAACCTTACAAACTTTCTTTCGAAAACAAAACTGCAAGCTGCAAGCAAGAACAGCATACTATATATACTGTAACTGTAATTTATGTATGCACTGTAAATTGACTCTGTATATATACTGTGTACTGTGTAATGTGATCGAGCCGATGATCCCCTACAAAAAGACACATCCCAACAACGAGAATATGCAACGTTTACTATTTATCTGTTTTGATCTGTTGTCGTCATCATGCGCTCCATCCAGCGAGCAGGCTCGCCCATTATCACATTTTCACACACACGCGCAGCAGTAGCAGTAGACCATCTAGCGACCCGCGCAGCCGTCGGCGGGGTCAACCCGAGGTCTTGCACGATATATTGCCATTGCCAATATGGTGTGTGGCGATATAGGAGGGTCACATGAGGGGAACCGCATATTGCGTAATAGTGTGGGTACACAAAGGGGGGGGGGTCCCCATCAAGGGGCGAGTTTGTAAAGAAAAGAATTGATTCTTGCATACAAGGCAAAAGCCTCAACATGAAATAATATCTTGTAAAGGACAATGTGGAGTCTACTAGACAAGGCCCGCCTTGCTCCTGTGCTCTCATCACGGATCGGCCTTTACAAGATATTCGTTCACTTCAAAGCTTTTGTGCACGAGCGAATCATCCTTTTCGAGCCCCTCCCCAGTTGCAATCTGCATTGCCCACACTATCATAACATTATTGCACGACGATTGCGCAATATACGACCCCCCCACCCCCCCTTTTGTATGCCATACACCATACAAAATTGAGATTGGCAATATCCTGTAAGGCCAACTCATCACGCAGCCTCTACAAACTCATCATAATTCACCACCACTTCGGTCTCTCCCCCGTCCTCTGCTGGCGCAACGTTCCACGCGCCGCGCTCAAAGCTCGCGCCCTCAACCACAACAAACACCCCCTTGACCCCCCCCCCTTATTTACCCACACTATTACGCAATATGCGATTCTCTCCTCACGCATCCTCTTCCTAGGGAGCGCGCGCCACATACTCGTCATAATTCACCACCACCTCGGTCTCTCCCCCATCCCCGCCGGCGCAACGTTCCACGTACCACGCTCAAAGCTCGCGCCCTCAACCCCCTTTTGTATGCTATACATCATACACAATTGATGGTAAAGGCCAACTCATCACGCACCCTCTTCCGCCCCAAACTCGTCATAATTCACCACCACCTCGGTCTCTCCCCCGTCCTCTTCCGGCGCAACGTTCCACGCGCCACGCTCAAAGCTCGCGCCCTCAACCATGAATCCCCCGCCCGGCCGCGCAACCGCCGTCTTTGTGAGGCGCAAACGCAGGAAAGCGCAGTGGCTCGCGGGCTCGAACTTAACGACGATGTGGCCTTTGGCGCGGTCGAGCGTCAGGCGCGCCAGGGCGCCGCACTCGGATTGTAGATATAGACCGAGGGGCTCGAAATAAGCGTTTGAGCGGAAACCGTCCGTAGGAGTGAACGAGACTCGCGCGAGGGATGAGCCCGGAGCAGCGGGCGCGCTCTGCGCCACATTTCCCGCCACCTTTCCCGCCACCTTTCCCGCCGCCATTCCCGCCACCGTTCCCGCCACATTTCCCGCCACATTTCCCGCCACATTTCCCGCCGCGCTCTGCGCCGCCCCGTTGCCACCCCCTACTGATGAGCCGGCGACCGTAGCCGTTGGAGGCTCGTCGTGCGGCGGTATGATGTCGCAGAGGTAGCAGAGCGTGCCTGAGTGTAAGAAGAGAAACAGGTCAAACACACAAACACAAAACAAGAACAACACAACACACGACACGACAGAGAACAACACCCCCGACACCGACACACACACACACGACAAGAACAACACCCCACACCCCCAACGAAACACCTCCCACAAACACTTAACACCGCTCGAAGGTGGCGCGACGACGGTGCGTGCCACCCCCCGAATATTCACCAGATAACACGATGCCCGCAACACCTACTACGTGGGCACAAGAAGCCTGCGGCGGTAGGATGTCGCAGAGGTAGCAGAGGGTGCCTGGGTGTCGGACAGAAGGGGTGGCGAGTAAATGCTAAGGACGCGCTTCGCACGCACTCTGCCTAGCAGGCTCTCCTATGGGGTAGCCTAGTAACTGTGTGTAGAGTATCGTTTGCGCGTGCGACAGTGTTAGGACTTAGGTTAACCCGATAAATATACATATATGTATGTATATGTAT
>Ga0105053_10008635_pt1 | contig 13186 bp, 13 predicted proteins | sample BON01_FD_78093 | JGI IMG/M metagenome (GOLD analysis project Ga0105053, IMG submission 78093) | Freshwater microbial communities from Lake Bonney liftoff mats and glacier meltwater in Antarctica - BON-01 | ecosystem: Environmental > Aquatic > Freshwater > Ice > Glacier meltwater | place: Lake...
GCTCTATACCTAAGAGATCCTATACTGCTATCCTACGGGAGCCTATCTATAGGCTCTATAGGGGGGAGAGAGCCTATACTGCTATTCTTAGGTATAATCTCCCTCTCTACGGGTTGTTATAGTATTTTAGGGGGGTGTGTATTAAAATATAAGAGTTATTAAATATTATATTCTTAACTATAAATTACTACACACCTATAAACTGAGAGATATAGAATATAGGCTAAGATAAGAGAGATGGACGAAAAGGGGTCGAAATGGACACGGCGAGAATGAAAAATGGTATTCTGTCATTATGGTATTCTGGCATTATGGTATTCTGGCATTCTGGCATTATGGTAAAATGGTACAGATTGACATTTCATGCCATTTTACCAGAATCATTCTAAATCTAAAGCTACGAACCAGAATCTAGAATCATTCTAAATCTAGAATCTACGAACTAGAATCTAAGAACCTAGGAGAACAGATTAGAGACTTTAAGGAATATTCATTATTAGATTTTAGACAAAGAAAGCCTAGCAACTGTAAAAGCTTACTAGGCGATTTATTCAGAATCTATTCAGATTCCGATTCAGAATCTAGAATTTATAATCTAGAATCATAAGCTAGAATCATAAGCTAGACCGAAAGCAGATTAGTAATATAAGTAATACAATGTAAAAAGCTAACATTCTATAATGCCTCTAATTCCATAGAATTACTTTCCTTCATTTTCTCCAATTTCGGTATAAACTTCCTGCCTAAATCAGAATCTTGCGCGTCACATTTAATTAGCACACTTATAAGAGCGTCACAATCTGCTATTGCTAACAAAGTCTTTCCGCCAGCTAACATTTGAAACTTACTAGAATAAGCTACAACAACTGACTCAAGTTTTAATAATAAACTCTCATCTGAGTCTGAATCAATTCCCATCTTTTCCGCAAACAACATCTCTAAATTAGGCTGGACAGATTCAAGGAACCATGCAGCGATCTTCTCTTTCGTCAATCGCTGACCTAAACCTTTAGAATCCAGATAATCTAGTATCTTCTGTATACTTAAACCATCGACATAGATTCGCTCAACTCCACCAGCTTTATACTGCGCCTTAATCATTGTATCCTCAGTTTCTTGTAAGAATGTCATAACATAAGGAGCCAGCAGATCAATGTCAGCCACAACTATTTGCTCAGTTATATGCGCTGTGGGAATACGAACATACTTAGATTCCAGATCCTTAACTTTAGTTTTTTGATTAACTTGCTGTAAGCATTTAACAATACGGGAACCGTCCGTATCTGCTAATTCTTTGTCGCCCGCTGTATCGTATAGTTTGAACTCACCTAATATTACTGGCGATGGTGTTACTGGAGATGATATTACTGATGATGCGCGTGTGTTCATGTTCATGTTCATTTCCGTAGTATTAGTATTAGTATTAGTAGTATTAGTATTAGTATTAGTATTAGTATTAGTATTAGTATTCATAGATATATAACCTTATATAGTGTGTGTATATATAGTATTCCTAGTATTCCTAGTATTCCTAGTATTCCTAGTATTCCTAGTCTGCGGTAACGATACGCGCTAATCCAATCATTAGACCAATCACTGAACCAAGCCCGAGCAGCTTAAAGCCAGCTAGAAACCCAGGCATACTACCAGTGTACATTGCACCCAGCATTATAACTACTGCGGCACCCATTACACCTATTACTATCCAGCCAGCATCTAATCTAATACTACTAGCCTTGCGCTTGTGCTTATAATTACTCATATCCTATATCCTATATTCTATATTCTATATTCTATAACTAAACCGAATCAGTCGGCAACTGCCGGGGCGTGGTTCTTCCCCATCTGTTATGTAAACCAGGCCTATACATTAAAGCAATATCAACAAGAATACAACACCTAATCCAACTAATTGTATCATTCACGCTACCTATCCTGCACCCATCCTACTATCGACTGACTCCCATGCTGCCAGAACTAGCAGGCGATACCTGGTGCGCACCTAACAATAAAAAGAAGGGGGGGGGGTCAAGGCCTTTTAAGATCGGGCGCGCGATGGCTATCCTAAAGAGCCAACTTAATATTCCTAAATTTTTTTCGTAATCTAAGCTGCTACCTAACAACTAATCTAAGCTGCCACCTAATAACTAATATATAATAATACTTATAGCTATTCCCCGCTGGCAGTAGATAGGTGTAGTAGTGTATACTAGAGACTTTATAGATACGGATGTAGGAGGTTATATGAGTACGGATGTAGGAGGTTATATGAGCGAGCTAAGAGATATACCCTCCGATCTGCTCTCCGATATACCCTCCGATACACCCTCCGACGAAACTATAGAATCTTTAGGTGGCTTTAATAAGAGCGCTAATAAGAGCGCTAATAAGAGCGCTAAGACGGATACTACTCCTGCACCTAAGTTAGGCAATACTGGCAATACTGGTACGTCTACTTCTATAGAAGAAAGAGCCTTACAGTTATTAGGTAATGGTGTCAATCAAGAAGTTGTAGCTTCTGCCTTAGGTGTTACTGCGGCGCGCATATCTCAGCTTGTATCTAATGAAGAGTTTGCTAATAAAGTAGCTACCTTACGTTATCAATCATTGCAATCTCACTCAGTGCGGGATAGTAAGTATGATAGTATAGAAGATCTGTTACTAGCTAAGCTAGAGACTTCTGTACCGCTTATGTTTAAACCAGAGACATTACTTAAAGCTATCAATGTAGTTAATGGCGCTAAGAGACGTGGCGCTACTAATCCTACAACTGATGGTGTGCATAGAGATATTGTTTCTATAGTTATGCCTGTTGCGATTATGCAGCAGTTTGTTACAAATATTAACAACCAAGTGATCCGGACTGGAGAACAAGAGCTTGTTACTATACAATCAGGCACACTATTACAGAACACTTTAGATAAAAGAAAAGAGGTACTACCCCTAGATAGGCTAAACCCCCAGCTATATACTCCTAAGGAATCCCTCAATGTACAGGAGCAAGAAAGATAGAATGAATAGCTTAGCTATCTTAGCGCGTAAGAATAAGTTGCCGGAGCCAGTTAAGGCTAAGCATATTTATACTGAAACTGAGCGGGCTAAAGCGAGAGCAGTCCTAGATAAGGTCTTGCAAAACTCCCAAGGTAATGTATTAGCTTCTATTACCGCACTTAAGTATAAGGTATGATCTTATGTCCAAGAATGATACCTTACTTGAGAAGCTAGGGGGAGGGAAACCAACTGGCGCACCTGCCGTACCCAAGACATTCCTCCCCCCGACTGGTAGCTACGAATCTGATAAAGCTGCTGAATCCGCTACCGTAGAAGAATTCGGCGCCACAGCAGAGCAGGTACAAGCAGCAGCTAAAGGTTCTTTAGACTTCTTAGGCGCATTAGCTGAGCCACTAATCTTTGTATTTAAGTTCCCCTTTGTATTTAAATCTGTATGGGATTGGCTACTATCTTACGCACATAAGCCACGTACATTTCCTCAGTTAGCTCTTGGCTTACCTCGTGGATTTGGTAAGACTACGCTAATGAAATTATTTATTATATATTGTATATTATTTACAAATAGAAAGTTTATTCTTATTGTTGGTGCGACAGCAGGCTTAGCGGAGAATATCCTAGCTGACGTAGTAGATATGTTAGAGCAGCAGAATATTAAAGCTGTGTTCGGTGATTGGAAGTTAGGTGTAGAGAAAGATACACAATCTATTAAGAAATTCGGCTTCCGTGGTAGAAACATTACATTAGCCGCTCTTGGCGCTGGCACATCCCTACGGGGACTTAATATTAAAAACCAACGTCCTGATGTTATGTTATTTGAAGATATACAATCCAGAGAGTGCGCTGACTCACAGACACAATCTGAAGCGCTTGAGACATGGTTAGTAGGTACAGCCATGAAAGCTAAATCTCCTAGCGGCTGCATGTTTATATTTGTAGCTAACATGTACCCTACTAAGTATTCTATATTACGTAAGCTTAAAACTAACTCTAAGTGGGTTAAGTTTATTGCTGGCGGTATTCTTGCAGATGGGACATCTCTCTGGGAAGAGTTACAGCCGATAGATCAGTTATTAGCTGAGTTTGAGAATGACTTAGAGATGGGTCACCCTGAGATCTTTTATTCAGAAGTTCTTAATGATGAGAACGTACAAGCTAATCATCTAATAGACTTATCTAAGCTACCAGCTATACCGTATAGCGAGGGAGATATAGCAGCAGGTAAGTTTATAGTAATAGATCCCTCTAATGATAAAGCTAACAGTGATGCTGTATCTATAGGATATTTTGAAGTGCATGATACGTATCCTATTCTTATGGCATTAGACTGTGGCAGATTCTCTCCTGGAGAGACTATCAGGCGAGCACTTAAGTTAGCACTCTCTAATAATTGCACTGCTATTCTAGTAGAAGCTAATGCTTTTCAGTACTCTCTATTATATTGGTTTAATCAAATGTGCCAGCAGTTGGGCATTGTAGGAATAGATGCTATGCCAATATACTCCGGCATTAGCTCTAAGAGCGCTAGAATCCTTACTATGTTTAGGAGCTATGCTAAAGGAGAGTTATTTATTCACGCAGATGCTAAGCTAGCAGCGCACATAGAAATCTCTCAGTTTAATCCTCTTAAGCGAGACAACACTGACGGTATACTAGATTTACTTACTTATGCTCCTAGAGTCATGGTAGAGTTTAGTGAAGCTATTATAGCTAATAATATTGTAGAGTCTCAAGAATTTAATGCCGCTGAAGTAGAAGAATTTAACTCTAGTTTCTAAAACCCAATACCGCACCCAATCTAAGGATATATTATGACAGGCGCAACTGTAACACCTCTAACGGCTGCTTCCCAAGAATCCTTTCGTGCTTATTACAGTACAATTCTTGGTATGCAGAATGTTACTCAGATTAGTTCGCGCGATCGTTACTCTTATATAGATCGGATGTACATGCGTGAGACTGATCGCAGCTTACCGGCAGTACGAGCACGTGCAGCTAACAGGGCTGGCGACCCTACTAAGTACCAGAATATGACTATACCTGTTGTTAAGCCACAAGTAGAGGCAGCTGTATCTCACCAAGCTTCTGTATTCTTATCTGGTTACCCTCTCTTTGGCGTAGTAGCTGCTCCAGCTTATATGGATGCTGCAATGCAGATGGAGACTATCTTAGAGGAAAACTCTAAGCGTGGTGGTTGGTCACGTGAACTTATCTTATTCTTTCGCGATTGCTTTAAGTATGATTTCGCCCCAATACACGTAGATTGGTGCGACGAAGTAACTGCTGTAGTAGAGACAGACGTACTTGCCGATATTAAAAAGGGTACGATTAAAGAAGTAATCTGGTCTGGTAATAAAGTCACTCGCTTAGATCCTTATAATACTTTCGTAGATACAAGAGTTAAGCCGTCAGAAGTCTATAAGAAAGGTGAGTTCGCAGGTTGGACAGAGATGATGTCTCGTATGGCTCTTAAGCAATTTATTGCTACGCTACCGGATAAGATCATAGCTAACATTACTCCTGCGTTTAACTCTGGGATAGTATCTACTTCCGGCGGAGGAGTTAAGGCCTTTAACTATTACGTACCAAATATTAATCCTAATAGTAGTGAGGATACCTCTGAGGCAGCGGGCGAAACCAATTGGATGGTCTACGCTGGCTTATCAACTATGCGTAACGCTAGTATAGATTACAAGGATGCTTATGAAGTATCTACGTTATACTGTCGTGTACTTCCGTCTGAGTTTAATCTCAAAGTACCTTCTAGTAATACTCCTCAGATCTATAAGCTTATATTTATAAACCACCAGCACATTATATACTGTGAGCAACAGACTAACGCTCATGGATATATTCCTATTCTTATAGGTCAACCGTCAGAAGATGGTTTAGGTTACCAGACTAAGTCTATGGCAGAAGATGGAGCTGATTTTCAAAGTTTAGCGTCTACATACATGAACTCTATTATAGCTTCTAGGCGTAGAGCTATTAATGATCGCTTACTCTACGATCCCACTCGTGTAACTCACGCTAATATTAACTCTGAGAATCCGTCAGCTAAAATTCCTATTAAACCTAGTATGCATGGATCTAATCTATCAGAAGCTGTCTACCAGTTTCCTTATCGCGAAGATCTAAACTCAGGATCTATGCAACAGATACAGGCTATGATAGGTCTTGCTAACCAAGTAGCTGGGCAGAATCAAGCGGGACAGGGTCAGTTTGTTAAAGGTAATAAGACTGTGCACGAGTATGAGTCTGTAATGCAGAACTCTAATAACTCAGACATGCTTGCATCTACTCTGTTAGAAGCACAAGTATTCACACCAATGAAATCTATCTTGCGCTTCAATACTTTAGAATATCAGGGTGGCACTACCTTATATAATCGTGAAGCACAAACTGAGGTAGAGATTGACCCAGTAGTGTTACGTAGGGCTGTACTAGACTTTAAAGTTACTGATGGTTTAGTGCCAGCAGATAAGCTTCTTAATGCAGAGTCTTTTACTGCAGCGATGCAAACTATTGCAACTAACCCAGCTATCGGAGAAGGGTATAATCTATCTCCTATGTTCTCTTACTTTATTAAAACTCAGGGTGCTGATATTAGACCTTTCGAGAAGTCACAAGAACAGATAGCTTACGAAGGCGCAGTTAGATCTTGGCAACAAGTGGTAGGGCCAGCTATTGAAGCAGGCGCTGCACCAGAAGCTTTACCTCCACAACCATTACCAGCAGACTATGGTTATAGCCCTAACCAAGCGGATCCAGCTAAACAGCAGGCCCCACAACAACCTTAATAGCAGGTAATCATCATGGCAGTGCAAATAGTTAATCAATTCTCATCCTATGAGCTAAGTAATGAGGAGATATTAGCCGGATCTATATTTACTACTTTACAAAAGCAAGTCTTACAGAATCTGCTATCTAGTTACGCTGAGGAAAAGCTTACTATTGAGTATGATATAGACCAGCCCTTAAAGCATATACAGATAGCTGCTAGAGGAGGAGGACAAATGGAAGTTTTAATTTATCTGTTAGAGAACTCTAATTCAGCAGAAGAAGCTTTAGTAAACCTGCAAAAAGAGTACGCACCAGAAAGTTAGTATCAACCCACCAGCAAACCCAACCTTAGCGAGAGTATAGTATTATGAGTATCTTAGATATGTTTAGAAGTCCAGCACCAGCCGCTGTACCTACCCCAGTCCAGCCTGGTAATCTACCAGCTGCAGGGCGGGTAAATCCTGACGGTACACCAGCGGCTGCAACTAACGGAATCGTACCAGCGGCTTCAGCGGCTCCTGTAGATAGTTCCCCACTTGAGCAGTTTAAGGACTTGTGGGATACTGCTCCTGTAGATCCGAATAAAAAAGCAGAGCCTACATCTTTTACTCTTGACCCTAAGGAAGTAGCAGAGATTGTTAATAAGCATGACTTCTCTAAGGCTGCAAGCCCAGAAGCTTTAGCGGCAGTAGCAGCAGGCGGAGAGCCAGCAGTAGCAGCTATGCTAGAAATTATTAATAACTTAGGTCGGCAAGTACTAACTCAGTCTACCTTAGTAGGTAATCAACTGTCTGGTCAAATTACTGATAGAGCGTTAGCAGCTTACGGTACTAAACTACCAGATATGATTCGTAATCAAAACACTGCTAACCATGTTAAGGGTGTTAACCCTATCATGAATAACCCAGCAATCCAGCCAGTAATAGATGCAGCTAGACAGCAGCTATTACAGAAGTTTCCTAACGCATCTGATGCAGAAGTTGGCACTATGCTAACTCAGTACGTAGAAGCTATGGGAGCACAGTTCGCACCTAAGACTGCTGCTCAGCAGGCAGTAGGACAAAACTGGGAAAAATTTCTAGCATAGTAACAACTACTTAAATCAAGTTAACAAGTGAGGTCTGGTTATGTTTATTAGGGTAGGTGTTTCAGCTACCGGAAGTATGACCAGACCTTTATAGCTGCAAGTACGGGTGCGATAAACCTACCTTGTAACTTGCTCGCTAACACTGGAGTTACTCTAAAATCTAATAGCCTTATGCCTAACTCAGAACAGCGCACTACTACACTACTACACTACTACACTACTACACTACTAAAAACAGCCACAGAAGAATTTAGTCTTTACTAACCCAGCAGTATATAACCCAGCACAAACTCACATAGCAACACTGCACTATCTTTTACCTTTACTTTACTCTTATAGGATACATATATTATGACTACTGGGATTTTTAACACTGATGACTTTACCACTAATCTAGCTGTAGAGTCATTCTCCAGCATGATTACTCGTCTTATGCCTAACGGTAACGCTCCGCTATACGGGCTTACTTCTATGCTTAAAACAGAAACTGCGCTGCAAGTAGAGCATGGCTTCTTCACTAAAACTATGGTCTTTCCCGAGATTAAGATTAATGCAGTTGGTGGTTATGCATCTGGTGTAACTACTTTTGTAGTAGACGCGACTGTTAATATTATCCCTGGCCAGATCTTGCGCGTTAGCCGTACCGGAGAGAATATTATTATTAATACTGTTCCTTCTGCTACTGGCGTAACTGTAACTCGTGGCGTAGGTACTGTAGCTGCAGCTGCTCTGCTCGATAACGATGATCTTTATGAAGTAGGTAACGCTTACGAAGAAGCATCTGATCGTCCTACTGCTAATAGCATTGTACCTGTACGAGTAACTAACCTTACTCAGATTTTCCGTAACACTTGGGCTATCTCCGGTTCAGCTCAATCTACCAGCGTTATTGCTGGTGACACTCCTGGCGCAGAGAATCGTCAAGACTGTGCAGCGTTTCATGCTGCTGCTATGGAGAAAGCTCTGTTCTTCGGGCAGAAGTCTAGCGGAACTCGTAACGGTAAACCTTTCCGTACTATGGATGGTTTAATTTCTATTATTAGTGATCTCAGCTACTACCCACCATCTTACACTGCACCTAACGTTAACGCTGCTGGTGCAACTACTACTTGGAGTCAGTTGGAAGGATTCTTAGATCCAGTGTTTGATCAGGCTACAGATCCTAAGGGTGCTAACGAGCGTATCCTGTTTGTTGGTGGTCATGCTAAGGTAGTTCTTAACAACATTGGTCGCCTAAATGGAACCTACCAGTTGTTAGATGGTCAGACTAACTACGGTCTGCAATTCTCTACCCTTACTACTGCGCGTGGTAAGTTCCGTTTGATTGAGCATCCCCTGTTTAACTCAAACGCTACTTGGGCTAAGATGGCTGTCGCTGTCGATCTTCCAACGTTTAGCTGTGCATATCTTGCTGGTCGTCAGACTCAGAATAAAGAGTTTAACACTGGTGGTTTGCAGGCGCAGGATAACGGTATTGATGCTGTTGGTGGAACTCTCACTACAGAGATGACCGCTATGGTTAAGAACCCTCCTGCAAATATGTTGCTAACTAACCTTACTGCTGCTGCGGTAGGTTAATAGTTAGTAGCAATTAAGAGTGTTGTTGGCAGGCTTTATGGCTTGCCAGCAATTTTTTTTATTTAAGTTAAATTTACGCCCCACCCACAGTAAGGATAACATCATGACAGACCCTACAGTTGTCGCTACAAAGTTAAATATTAAACTACCCTCACCTGAGTCTGCTGAGTCTGCTGAGTCTGCTGAGGCTTTAGTGGATCCTTTTGCACCAGCAGAGGTTGAAGATGAGGATATTAACTATCACCACTATTCGTATTCTCAACCTGCCGTACGGCTCATAACCCCTAATGGTAAGAAGATACAGTTCATTGGTTTTAAGTTTATTACTGCTGACGTAGATTGCATTGAGTATCTGGATCACGAGATTAAGACTGGTGGAATCAAAGGATTTACTATCGGACAGACAATGTCAGCTAAAGAAGCTGATCCATTAGTTAGTCTGCGCCGTGAGATATATGCTCAGTTTGTTGCGGATGCGGCAGCAGCTAAGGCAAAGATTGCGGCAGGTAATACAGATTATACTGGCGCTGACGAACCAAAACCTTCAGCTCTTAAGCCAACTACCACTAAAGGGATCGCTAGCTAATAGCTTCTCTCTCACTACACTTCCCTTAGGAGTTATATAGAATGACATTTGCAGAGCTGCTAGCGGAAGTGTATCTTATTACTAACCGACCTGACTTAATAAATCAAACTAAGTCAGCCATTAAAGCTGCTACGCTTAAAATGCATGGCATAGATTTCTTCTCTAAAGATATTTATGAGACTGGCGTAGACTTGGAGTCTGAGGCGCTTATACACTCTTGGGACTATGTCACTCTGATACCTAATTTTAGATCTTTCTCTTATGTAAATAGACTTATAGATTCTGCTGATACTAATGGCGTACCTATTAATATACTAACTCCTACTGACCTTCTAGATGAGTACGGAGCGACTAAACCTAACATAGCGTATGTTGCTGGACGCTCATTAGAGATGCGCTCGCAAGTAGCATTTCGATACCTAACTATAGGAGTTTATGTTTACCCTGTAGTCACTGAACTTAACTATGTATCTTGGATCGCTGATCAGTTTCCCTATGCTATTATCTATGAGGCAGCATCTAAGATCTGGCGCTCAGTTGGCGGAGCTGAAGAAGCTAGACTGCAAGATATAAACTCGAAAGAGATACAATTCCAGATTATTACGTCTGCTAGCACTAACGTAGGCTTCTAAATACCGTACTATTTATTATAGGAATTATAAAATGGCTAATCCAGCAAGTGTTTGGACACCTAAAACTTTAGTACAATTCTCCGCTAACTTAGTGACTGCTTCTCAGTCTTTTATAGCCGAAGCTGCACAAGTATTATTTACGTTAACAGAGTTCTCTTATGTACCGAACACTGGCTCAATCAGAGTCTTCTTAAATAACATCGAGACTTTTAGTTTTGTCCAAACTGACGCTACTAATATAACCTTGGTCACAGCTCCAGGCGCTGGAGTTATTGTAAAAATCATAGGTACTATACTTGGGCCTGTAGATAGCTTAGATATACGGTACTTACCTACGGGAACTGCTGCTTCTTTAAGCGCTAACCCATCTGTACTTGCAGGTTTTGTAATTCAGACAACTCACTTTAGTGCCGATAAGGTTATAGATTCAGGTGCACAGTATCAGTTTACTGGCACTACAACTATAGGTAAAGCTGGCACCTGGCCTAATGCTGATGGGCATTTCTACGACTCCGATGGTAAGCAGTTTTCAGTAACTATTGTTAACCCTCGTGCTTTTGGTGCGGTAGGTGACACGTCCATTTCTTTTTCTGGCGCAGCAGCTAACACAGGGCAAGGCACGGATGACACTTCTGCATTTGAAGCCGCCTTATTAGAGGCGGCGGGAGGTACGCTATACGTACCTGATGGAAGTTATACTATTAGTCGCCCCTTAACTATCCCAGACTACACTGCCATTGTTTGCTCTCCTCGCGCTATATGGCATTATTTTGATACAGCTTCGCCAGGATCCTACTTATTAAATATATCTGCCACTCCAGGAGTAAATGGGGGAGGAGTTACTATTGATAATCTGTTTGTGTACTTGCGTAGTGGCACTGCACCAGGAATGCTAATCAGGAATGCTAGAAGTTGTCTCTTCACAAATACCTATATTGAAGGCTGGATACCCCCAGCACCATACACAGGTATATCTTCTCGTACAAATGAGGGAGTCAGGATAGAACCAGATGGAGGGATTGCATGGTTTAATACGTTTCGTGGACTGCACGTTAACCATGTTCATTCAGGAGTGTACGCACTTAAAGGTATTAACAGTGGCATTAGCACTCAAATGGCGTTCTATGATGTGCGCCTGTTCGGTGATGTGCTGTACGGAGACACAGCGAGTGATGGATTTGTTATCACGGGCTGTCAAGACTCGTATGTCTATGGCGGTTACATTGAAGCCTATCCGACTAGCGCTCATGCTGGCGTGAATATCCTTGGCCCTTCTGCGGTACGCTGGATGTTTCGGGACGTTGTATTTGATTACGCACCAACATTCACTATGACAGCAATTCGTATAGCTAACTCCTCAGGATTCCCCTCGTCTAACAACTTTGAGAACTGCCTTATAGCTGGCTCAGTTAACGGGAGGACAACGTCCATCTGTATTATTGATGATGCGTCCACTGCGGTATCATATAACAATGTTCATGGGTACGGGCCTAAGACTTATACAGCTACACTTACAGCCACAACTGGGACAGCTACACTCACATCAGGGATTGGTGGGGATTTGTGTAACTATGAGCTTAAAGGTAACATGGTTAGAGTGTGGGGTACGATTGAGGTTGCAAGTGTTGGTGGAGGGCTTACAGGGGTTGCAACTATATCACTGCCCCTCACAATTAGAAATTCCAATAATAATGTCGCAGTAGGGGGCATCATAGCTAGTGGGTTAGAATCGACTGCGACGATGCCAGCGTTTGGTTATGGCACTAGAAGCACAGCTAACTTGGATATCTACAAATTTGTCGCTGGCACATATGCAGCGCAAGCAGTGGATATAAAAGCAGCTACCAGTATAATATTCAATATCGAATACCAGATTGAGTAATCCTGAGCTATAGCGGAGATACCAGTGATAAGAAAGATAGCTGGCGCTTTCCGTTTTGGGCTACGGCCATTAAGATGGTCGCTGCAAAACTTACAGTTTGGATCAAAAGGAGTTAAGATTTATGTTTGCACTAGGAAGTACTTCACTAAAAAATAGAGAGGGTGTAAATCCTAAGCTTATAGAGATTGATGACTTAGCTATTACTATAACTCTCGTAGATTATGGGCATGGTCAGTATGCAGGGTTACGTTCACCTGACCTGCAAAATAGTTTGTATTTGAAAGGGGCTTCTGAGCGAGATGGTTATGAACGTATAAGTAATCATCAAACTGGTAATGCGCTAGATTTCTTTGCCTTTGTAGATGGTAAAGCTAGTTGGAAACGAGAGTACTTAGCTATGGTAGCTACAGCGCACTTACAAGCTGCGGCTATGCTAGGATACCCTGTACGTTGGGGTGGTTTATGGAAGACTAAGAAAAGTAAAATCTACGGCTGGGATATGCCACATCTGGAGTTAATACTATGAGCATCTTTTCTTTTCTATCTGGTGGATCTAAGACCATTGATGATGTCTTTGATAAAGATTCTGGCTTACTAGCAAAGGCTGGCGCTTGGATAGGTAACGGAAC
>Ga0105053_10008637_pt1 | contig 13184 bp, 11 predicted proteins | sample BON01_FD_78093 | JGI IMG/M metagenome (GOLD analysis project Ga0105053, IMG submission 78093) | Freshwater microbial communities from Lake Bonney liftoff mats and glacier meltwater in Antarctica - BON-01 | ecosystem: Environmental > Aquatic > Freshwater > Ice > Glacier meltwater | place: Lake...
CTGGGCGGTTTGCATAGCGTTCTTTCCTTCCTTCATCGCATTGACGATGTCCACAGTGACGGAGCTGGATTCTACTGCCATTACTTGTTGTTCTAAGTTAAAGGTGGCATTGCTTATTTTTTCTATCTCCTTTTCAAACATTTTCTTTCTTTTCAAATGAACAAGAGCACCTTTCTTGTCCCCCTTTTTGTTTTTCGCCTTCGCTAAATTAAGTTCATTAGCGCACTTCTTCTCGATGAAATCACGTCGTTGCTCCAGTCGATCAATGGTGGCTTTGATCTTGGAGGCCTGGTCTACTGTCTTCGACACCGCCGGTTGTCGTGATTGTTGCGCCGGTGCAGAGGCTGGCTTGCTCTTATCATTACCCATCTCCCCCTTGTGCACCTTTTGAAGAATGGAAGGCGGTACGGTCCCCTTGATTCACTTTGCTAATTGCAGGTTCAATATCCTCTAATAACATAATTATTGTATATGTAGTAACTTAATTATTTTGCTTTGGGTGAGGATTTCTTTTGTGGCTGCTTTTGGAAGATTTCCATCTACTATACCGACTGTTTACAAGTGCAGTACTTACCTTATAGCAGGAAAACCTTATATATCGTAATTGGATTCGTTACTACAAGCTATTTAAAACAAATTTTATTTCCTTTTCATTAATTCACTAAGAAAGGAAGAGAAACATAATTAATTAATTTTAAGAAGAAAGATTAAATCACCAAAATTCAAATTGCAGTCCTAGTGTCGACCATTATTTTCTGAAATCGCATTTCAATACGAGGTTGCTATATTTTACTATAATATTGGAACTCGTGTAGTCGCGCGTCACAGTATATTGCTTCGATTCGTAATCAACGGCAGTTACGATGAGAACGGAAGATATATTGGCGGGAGTAGAAGTGACCAACCATCGACGTGGCTTCACAGTTCATTTGCAATGCTTCCTTGGGTCCGAAGCGGAAGCGATTCTAATCAATAGAGGCCTGTCAAACAAGGAAGCACAAGGCGTTATGCAAGATTTGTGTAGTCGAGGAATTCTAATCAACGTGGAGACAGGTGAAACAGAGTGGAAAACTTCTTGTCTGTATAGAGCTGCCGCCTGGCGTCAATCTGCTGGAGAGGAAGATGAAGCTTCGTACTTTGATAAGGATTCACTAGATCTTGGTTCCCCAATCAGCTCTTCCTCGTCGGTGAACTACTCTGACCTCAAATTTATTTCCGGTACTAAAAGTCATTATGAGCCAACCATCCCCATTTTGAAGGACCGTATTATTGAATCTCCATCATTTTCCAATCGCTCCCTTCAATCGACGTCGGCCTACACCAAGGAGGTTCCTCCTGTAACTTTCGTCCTGAATGGTGTTCTTAATCCTCCGGTGTCTACTATTGGTCGTAGAGAGTCGCACTACTATTTGCAGATATTGATAGGGCATTCTCAATCATTCATATCGAAGGCAGCCCCGGCAGATCCTGTGACCCATGAAGTGTGTTGGAATGAGTCGCTATGTCTAGGGCATGTGAGTAGAAACACTATCCTGAAGATCAGATTAATGATTAAACATCGCTATGTTGCTGATGAAGACATTGGAGGCACGGATATCAGCATTTCAGACATGGCTCAACGACCTACTAGAGAACTCGTGCTGAAAGAACCGAGCGAAGCAGCACGAGTGGTCACCGGCAATGCGTCACGCGATGTGACTATCGTTCGAGTCAGTATAGATGCTCAAACATTGCCTTCTTCTTGGCCGAAGCCTGTTGAATCTCCAAGTCCGAAAAAATTCGCAAAACATTTGCTGATCATTACGCGTGGTACACGTGGGGACGTACAGCCGTTTATTGCTCTGGGAAGAGCTCTCGCGGAGGAGCATAACTGGTTGGTGACAATTTGCACTGAGTTCAGGTACAAGCACTTCATTAAGCAAAACTCGGGTAAGCTGAAACAAGGATGTATTAGGTTCAGAATTGCAGGGGGAGATACGCATGCACGAGTCGATAGCCGGGTATCTAAATGGGCCATGCATTTAGAATCAGATGTGATGCAACATATTATGCTCGCAAACTCGGAGCGGGAATTTTTCGACTCGGAGCCAGCGATGTACTATTGGGCGAAAACACTCAAACCTGATTATTTGATGTTTGGATTCACGTTAGCCAATGTGGCCATGATTATCAGCGAATCCTTGAAGATACCACTTGCTGGATTCGTGCTGCAACCTACTTCCATCCCTTCATATCGCTATCCCCCCGTGATCCATCTCGATCCTACTGTGAAAGAGGGATATGTTTATCGATTGAAAGAGATGATTGTTCCAAATAGGTTTAGGGGCTTTTCAAATCATGTCCGCCACTCAACATTCTCAGGGATGAAGATTTTTACTGAGAATAACTTCTTGACGGGACCTCTAAACAGTATGAGACGATCTAGAGGATTGATTCCCATTCGTCGTGTGAGTGTCTCCCGATATTTCTATTCCTTCAAGAAAGAAAGATTGCGCGGTATTGTGAGATCTTTTAAGAGCCTCAACACATGGGCTGAATTGCAATACCAGAATGTTCCGCTCATTATGCCTATAAATGAAGCAGCATTTGGGGTCAAACCCTCTGATTGGGGTGCCTCAAGTTGTTTTACCAATTACCTATTCCTTCGAGGCGAAACTGTTCCTCCTCTTTCAGTGCACCAACAGCGATTTATTCAGAGTGCTAGAGATAAGAATCATAAACTCCTCGTTCTTGCATTCAGCTCGATGCCAGTAGGCAAGTTTGATATCTTCAAAATTGCCGTGGAGATCGTTCAGAATTGCATGTATCAGGTGAGCATTGTGGTTCTCTTAGGAGACCATCCTTATGACAATGCGCATAATTTTGAAGTGGAGAATCAGGTGGAGCAATTGGTTTTAGAAGGGAGATTGTTGATTGATAAAGGAGCACCGTTTGGACGATTGTTTCCACTGATGGACGCAGTTGTGGCTCACGGAGGTTGCGGTACAACAGCTGAAGCAATTATGTCGGGAGTACCAGTAATTGTGACTGGTGTATTACTCTTCGATCAAAGGTTCTGGGGTAGTAGATGTCATGATTTGAAAATTGGACCATACCCTATTCACATCAACAAATTCTTGAAGTCCTGTGTACCCATCATGAACAGAGCATTGGACCCTGATTTCGAATGGGCACAAAATGCACGTATCGTAGGAGCTAGTGTCACGGAGAGTATGCATGGAGACTGCAATGGATGCAAAGTCAACGCATACACAGTGAAGTCAGTGTTGGAACAAGCCCCAGTTTATGACTCATTCGACCCGATAGGCAAGTTCCCAATTCAAAAGCGGAATCAATATGTAACGAAGATGAACAATTGGTTGTCTTGGATATTGTTTCATAATCCCATTTACATAACCTATGCAATAACCAAGGAATTGCGAAACTTCGCATGGAATGTTGGGGAATGGAGTCTGCAGTTTTTTTTTATCCTTTTACCTGGATTGAAAGGTTGAACATATATATATATTTGAATTTTATACATTTTTACACATCTGAAGGTTGGACAATCATACGAGAGACTAAACTGCTGCGCTGGGCCTCAAGCTGGTCGTTGTACAGCCTGGACCATTGCGAGAGTGGTTGACGAGCAATGTCGGCGCATCTGGGACAAAGTTGGTACACTCTCAACTGATTGAAGGTGTGCCAGTCATCCGGTGTACTGGCGTTTTTAGTGAGTGGGAAAAAATACAACTCGTAGCATAATAGACAAGATCGCTGAGGAGCTAATCTTGTAGTAGGTTCACGGTGTATTTGATTTGGACGGGCCACAAATTTGAAATCAAAAACTTCCCTCACTCTCGAAGAAATATGAATATTTCCAAAGCTGTTCAATAAAGGGAGCAGATGGATCGAAAACCCGGCGAAGAGTTCCTTTGGCAAGTTATTTAGCTCCAAAACGTGACACGATCCTTTAATTGCCCCTCCCGCACTGCTAATCCAGGACCGCAGTAGTTTCTTAGCGCCTCCTGGGCTGCTACCGCGACACGACATGTTGGTTGAGGCTCCAACACTCCCTAGAAAGAACGCCTCCAATTGTTCTTCCTCCTCATCAACGGCGGACCATACATCCATGCTTTCTTTGGAAAACGTACCAGTAGCTGACGACCAGCAATCTAATAAATGTCGCAACACTGGAGAATCTAGAGACTCAGTAGGCAGATCTTGCACAACAATGGATTGCCAATCGGTGGTTCCGGAATACAATTCACATTGTATTCCAATTTCCGTTGACGAGGATTTTTTCGTGCGAGGGAAGAAATCCTCAGACATGATCCTCGCCAAATTCGAACCCATTTTCACAGAATCCACGACCTTGCTAACAGCCACATTGAATGTATCATAATGTCCTGTTTCGGATAATTTGAATTCTACATCCTCCACTCTCATTTTTAAAGTACAGGTAGCCGTTTCCAAACGCACCAACTCCTGGACTGATTTTACTTGGAATCTTTCAAATTCTTCTTTAACGTTTTTAAAACGTGCCATCAAACGATTCAACTTAGTATCGGACTGCTCCTTTTGCTTTAATAATTCAAGTTGTAATTCGTGAATCATGGCGTCCTGAGTCATGGCAACTTCGGCAAGACCACTCTGGGAAAGACAATTATATTTCTCAAACCTAAATTCCATGGTCAAAGGCCGTGCATCTAATGACTGCTGGTTTTGCGGGAAATCAGCTGGATGCAAATAGATCACATCATCGTCATCGTCACTCATCAATTTCTTCGCTCCTAAACAAAAAAGCCTATAGTAGACCCTAGATTGGCGTTTCAACACACGTAATGTCTGTTGTTGAGAAGCATCTTGATGTGTGGAAAGCATCACACTCAGTTTTTAAAGGGACTTCAACCTCGAGAGACTCGTATGCAGGTGCTCCTTATGAGCGCCCCCCACTAACGCAACGCCACCATTCTGAGTTCGATCTGACAAACGGGGGCAAAACGTTTTATGGGGAAACAACGAGTTCACAAACATACCGTGGTCATCCTTCCGATGGTCATACGGATATTCAAATTTCTAAAGGTTTATTTAATATCGGCGAGGGTAAACAGTTCTACGGCCAAACCACGTCAACCATGGCGTTTCAATCCCCACCTCGAATTGAAGTACAGTCACACAATACCCAAGCGCCTCGAATTCTCCCAAAAACCAAATTTTACGGTACCACCACCTCAAGTGAAACCTATGTTAAGTTTAGTGCTGAGCGTCAACAGCCGTTCAAACCTACTCCAAGTCAAGGTTTCACCCTGGGAGACTTTGACGGTACTACCACAGCTAGGGATTCGTACACATCTCAACAAACAACCAGACCACATATTGTTACTAGAGAAGAGATGGAACCCCATAATCAATTCCAAGGTGACAGGAAATTTCATGGGGATAGTGAGAGTCGAAGTGCTTATGTGGAACATCGGAACATCAGTGTCAACGACATTACTAAACCGTCAAATCGTTCTTTGGAAGGAGTTCTGCAGGGCTCTGGCAAAATGTACTTTTTGGGATCCACCACTAACATGGAAGCCTATCAACAATGGCCATTGGAGCACCGTGTGCATTGTGCGAAGCCAGAGTACTCGCCTAATACCATTGCCTTCAGCGGGACCACGGAGTCCAAGCAGCAATATCAAAGTTATCCCGTAAACCCTCCGCAATCATGCAAGCCTCCATTGGGCTCGTTTCCAATGGAAGTCGGTTCATTCCAACCTCATAGCAGCACCAGCAGAGAAACATTTAAAGGATGGCAACTGCCCAAACAGAGACTGGCTGTTGGAATGGAGCTATCTGGTGATCGAGTCCATGTAATGATTCACAAGAACCGATTGCTGCCAACGAATCACGAACAGATATTCACAACAGTAGCTAACAACCAGGACACTGTTGAAATTGTTGTGCTGCAAGGGGATTCGCAAAGAGCATCAAACAACAAGATTCTAGCTTCATTTGAACTGGTAGGAATTCCGAAAGCAAAAGCTGGTGCTCCAAAAATAGCTGTCAATTTTATTGTGAATGACCAAGGTGTTTTACACGTTGAGGCCAAAGATTGCGTGACTGGATACGCTCATACAATTGCAGTACCGCGAACATTTTAAAGTTCGACATCGAAAAATGCACTGCAGATATGTGATTGAACTCGATTAATGAATAAAAATTTGTTAATAATTCATTCATTTTTAAAAACGCAATGCCAAAAAGGGATCCATTGAATTCATAATCTGATCGAGGTCGAGTTGGAATAGCAGCTTGCTCTTTTTATTAGATTTAATCGACTGGGAAATCTTGGAAGCTGGACGACGTTGTTCTCTGCTATCGGCTCGACTGTTAGGACTTAAATTGCTGTTCCTGCTGTTAGGTCGATCTGATTTGCCTCGACTGGAATTATTCTCGCTCCGTGGTCTGCTATGTGGACGACTGCCACCTTGCTGTCCACGCATCCATCTGCACAATTGCGGAGTAAAGGTATGCAAGGACCAAAACATATTTGAAGATTGAGAACTATGAACAGGAAGGTCTTCTATAGAAAACCATTTAATATCCCCAATCTCTTTTTGAACCTGGGGAGCAAATTCGAAATTTTCATCGACACCTCTAACAATAAACAGTTTAATACGTTTACCCTGTTTACTATTGGTCTCCACGAATGCATTGGGGTTCACCAATGGAGTCATGTCATAACCGATCTCCTCGTAAACTTCTCGTGCTGCACACACTACTTCATCTTCCGCCTCATTAACTTTTCCTTTTGGAAAACTCCACGATTTTCCCTTCCATCCTTGAACCAGCAGCACTTTGGACATGTCCTGATTCAATAAAATACCTCCGAAAACCGGAATTGTGGCTCGATATGCTTTAAACGCATCGTATTGTTCCTGAAATTGATTTTGCATCGGTTTTAAAATGTCACATCTTGCAAACATCTCTCTACAAAAAGGTTCCAATTTAGCATAGTGCGGTAAATAGGAAAAATGGTCCGCCAAATAATCTTCATAGTACCAATGAGCCTTCACCAAGTTAGCACAACTGAGGAAACGAATAAACAACATACCTGTTCTAGCTGAAAAAACAGCCTCTCTGGGATTTCTATTTCACTCCGAGGAAGGTTAAACAGGAATCGAAATTCAACGCATTCAAAAGCTTCAGCTAAGTCTTTAGGTTGCTCCTCCATCTCTACAACGTGTTTTCACTAAAAGCCCCCCTCATTTGAAGGCGTTTCGATTGCATGCGATTGAGCAATGGACAAGTGGTAGTGAGGACTCTAGGTGGCGTTTTCATGACAGGATGCATGTGGATGTACTGGGGATCGTGTATGCACCAACGTAGGATGGAGCAGGCGAATCGATATGAACGATAATTGGCACATCGCGTCAACTGGAACCACGACATGTACCCTCTTCACGCCTTCAAACCAGAAAACATCCCTTGTGAGAAAAAGTAAAAATTCAAAATATTAATTCTAATCCCATAAGAAAGAATATCAAGGGGAGAATTCTTCGGATGACGAAGATGCTCTCGTGAAACAAAGAAGCAAATCCGGCAGATGACTCTTACAGTATCCCTCTCCCCAAGATGATTTCATGCAACCTTTGGCCTCGCATCTTCCTCCCATACCACTACCTGCTAATTGCTTGCTATGCTGAGTACCAAACGACTCTCGAGAGGTTTTCACCATTTTGCATCGCTTCGCAATTCTACGACCACTATGATACACGCAAGAGGAGGAGTCGGGTAGACATTCTTCGACACAGTTAAAATGCTCACATCGAAGGATTTCTTGGTCACAATATTCGTTTTTCGGTAGCAGATTTAGTTTCTCGTCTCCATGCGCAAAGCAAACCTCTGATAGAGACCGACCTATTTGCATTCTGCATCCCTTCATTTTGCATTTCTTTCTTCCTCCATGACTCGTACATAAGCCTGTGGAACCTATTGCTGATTTGGTACACTCGTAATGACTACACCTCTTACCTCCGCCATGTGCTGCACAAAGCATAGAAGATCCACGAGCGCTCTTCGTACAATCTTGCAAGGTGCATCGTTTCCCCCCACCGTGGGCAGCACAGAATTTGGTTGTGGCACGAGCTGATTTAGAACATTCCTTAAACTCGCATTTTCGACCTCCACCATGCGTGCAACAGAACTTCGTGCTTCCGATGGCAGACTTTGTGCAATCATTGTTGTAACAACGCTTGCCCCCACCGTGCGCCACACAAAACCCGTTACTAACAATAATGTTGGTACAATTTAGTTTGCCACATTTATGACGTGGACAGTATCTACAATCATCCATGGAAACAGGTGATCCGCATTTAGTCTGACGACAAACGGATTCATTGTCTGAAACTCCTACAGTTCGTGTAATGACCTTGACGCACGTTTGGTCACGGGTTCGCTTTCGTTTGATTCCCATCTCAACAGTGTCATCCGTATCATTCCTTGACATGCTCTTGGAGATGCCTTCTATTGGACACTCGCGCATTTTCAAAATGCTTGCAGCAAGTAGCCATTCCTCTTCCATCGAAACCATCTGTGTTCTAGCTGATCAGAATTTCTTGGAAATTAACGAACTGGTTTATCGGAGTGTGCTATTATTTATACTAAGTGGACCCTATAGTGAATTTTGAAATGATCTCGTCTGTCTATTTGAGATAAAAGCTGAACAAATCGGTGGCGGAGAAAAGCCAGTGAAAGTAAATGGGGGACCGTATCGATTTATCAATGATCTAATTTTTTTTTATCAAACGAGCCGCTTCGCAGCTCTCTTCGCCGTTGTTCTATCAATCGCTATTTTCTTATTAAAGCAAATGATTGAGCATCTTGCTGAAAGAAAAGATTACGATGGCTATCTGTGAGGGAAACATAAGTAGCTTGATTCTGAGAAACCACTGATTTCACGTTGTACCTCATCTGGAGGGATTTATTTACCTTCGACTTGGCAGCAATATCATCTTTCAACATCTTCCGAGAAGTAGCCACTAAATCATTAAGAAAAGCTTAACGTTCCTATTTCTGCATCCCTAAAAGACTCCTCTACCTGAGCACTGGAAAATTCAGGATTAACTGACTTGTTTTGAAATTCAGCGATTTGAAATTACTTTTGTAAATATGGAACATCTATATTTTCAAGTCTCAATAGAATTCATTGTAGAATTTCTCCAGGGGATTAATTGAAGTTTGATATCTGTTTCGAAAGAGTGTGTTTTCTATTTTATTAATTTAAATTAATTAATGCCCACCAAAAGCAGAATAACTAAAATACATAAGGCATGCATTATGCAATCACAGGTATTAGATTTTCGAGAGTCAAGGGTTCATTTTTATTTTGGAAGTGTTGTATTTTAAAATATATTTTCAGTTACTCGTGAAGATTTTAGGTATGTACAAGGCAAACGATTGCGAGGGATCATCATATTTCAGATTATCTGCGATACTCGAGCATAATAATAAATAAGATCATCAACAGGCTAGCACGAGAGAAGTGCATCTACTTGTCTCCTCAACTTTGCCACCTTGATGAAGCCAATCGGGTTGTGGTTTTCCTTGAGTCGCTTGTCTATGTCTTCGTGGAGTGTGCTTTCGATTGCATGATTGCCCCCATACACATTATCCCACAGTCGTTCCATGACTATGTTACCTGTGGGGCGAATTGGAGCATTTGTAATTTGAATTGGTTGTGGGAACGAGAACTTCTTTTCATGGACCTTCTTGTGTCGAGGCGACAGATGCGGAAGCGGAAAGATGATTCTCGGGTTCATTGTTGTTTACAGCAGTTGACGATTTGGGTGCTGGAACTATTTGTTCGTTGTTTACTCACTGAAATTTCAAATGACGTCGTATCGATTATCGAAAACGCGAAAACTGCCGAAAACTGAACACGCGAAATCAGTGAAATCACTACTAAATGTGATCTATGGGAAACTATACAGAAACGGATAAAGAGGGGGTCGCATCTTTTTCTGTTCCCAGCATCTTCCTACATGCGAATTTCATTGTTCCAGTTGTTCTCTTCATTTGTTCACGCAAACAACAACTGAAATATTGCGTGAAGAAAAATGTGTCGTTTTTTGGAGGTTGAAATTGATGAAATCGTTTTTGAAAAAATGATGCGTGCATAGTATGAGGCATGTGTTAAAAGTATCTGACACATCAAAAATTCCAAGAAAGATCAAATATTTTATTATGAAAGACTTCACAAGAAACCTGCTAATGGTTTATAGATCGGGCTTAATACATGTGTGTATTTAATGAATCGGGCTTAATACATGTGTGTATTTAATGAATCGGGGTTAATACATGTGTGTATTTAATTAATGTACTATCTCGAATATCAAATACGAAATACCTCATTGCAATGTTTTCCTACCCAAAACATGTAGGATATTCTAGGTGCACGATTTTCAAAGTAGGTACCGCTTGGGTGTGGCTTCAATCAATTTACCACTTCACATTTGACGGCTGAAGGTGAATCATAATGGTTGCTCGTCAAATCATCAGCGCTTTGAATTCGAATTTAAGCAAACGTCCTTTTTTTACCAATTTAGCAATGGGAGCTAGCTTAGGTGCCTCTGGCGACCTCGTTGCTCAGATTGCTCTTGAAAACAAGAATTTTCAAACATTCGACTGGATTCGTTTTGCCACGATGTCTAGTTTCAATGGTTTGTATCCTAGTATAGTTTCTGTCAGAGTCTTTGCCCTGTATCCTAGAATAATCCCCACTGCTTTCAAATCCACTAGACTTCGTGAAGGATTGAGTAGTGCTTTAATTGATTGCTGTTTACACAGTCCCCTGTTATATCTCCCTGCGTTTTATATTTATTCCGGATTCTCAAGAGGGGAGAGTGCAGTGAAAAGCCTCCTGCACTATAAAGACCAATTTGCAGATTGTATGGAAGCTTTACTTGCTGTATGGGTGCCTGCCCAAACTTTGAACTTTTCTGTTATTCCTCCAAAGCAGCGTGTTATATTTGTCGGTGTTGTGAATCTCGGATGGAATTCCTACATTGATTATAAAAACCACCATTGAGTCTTGTTTATATTGTTTAGTGAATCCGAGAAGTTTTATGAGTCTAGTTATATTGTTAAGTCAATCCGAGAAGATTTATCTAAGAAATATCCATTTTTTCATTTGCTTCTGGTGTATTATTGACAGCATTAATCGGTTTGGCATTGAAGAATTGCCAGTGGTAAAACTGTTGTTCATGAATGAGTTCGCTCACTTGCTCCACTTTGAGCTTTTCCCTGAATGATTCGTTTTGCAGCAGATCTAAAAAATATAACGAGTGTGGATATACGATGAATTGAGAGTACCGTGGTTGCTTCCAATACAGCAGATACTTAAGGTATGCAATGAAGGCGTCATCTTGAAGGATAAGACGTTGCGCCAGGTAGTGAAGATATTTTGGATTTGCTAAAGCCTGAACAAATTCCAACTCCGATTCAAATCGAATCTTCTCCTTATCCTCATCCCTCCACTCAGTCATCCAGTAGGGAATTCACAATAGAAAAATGAAAAAAAGGATAGTCCCCCATTTTGACATTTTAGATTGTGCCACCTTTTTCAGCTGCGAGGCAATTTAAGTATTAAAAGTCAATTTATCTAGTCTGAAGTTTAAATGTTAGCTTGATTAAAAGAACCGATCTTAGAACTAGATTAATTAAACTTCGATCCCGCGTAGACGTTAGCTGCATCGATACATGCTTGAATTTTGCCAACGCCTGCTCCTTTGCCATTGCAGGCAGTATCCGACCCCCCTCCTTGTGCTCCACATGCAGCACCAGAGGCGAGAAGCCATTCCTTGGCAGAGCAAAGAGATGCTTGTCCTTTAGGTACACATGCACTTATGAGTACCGAGTCGTCCACACTATTGCCTTGAATGAACAACAAAGCCACGGCATTCTTCTTCAATTTCTTGGTTATTTCTCCCTGGATTTTAGGACACTGAGAACCATCGGTCTCCAAGTGATATACCAAGTACTTGGCACCGTTTGCAATAGCAGCTTGCGTTGCGTCAAGGGCATCAGCAGTCACTTTCTTCAGTGCCTCTTTATGAGCCTCCATCATCTTCTTTGTGACCACATCCATAGCGCTGGAGATTTCCTTGCGGCGTGAAACACTGACAACAGCTGCGTTTACCACAACATTCAACTTCTTCTGTTCCTCGACCAGCGCAGTTCCAGTAAGAGTGGATGCAACTTCAATTTGAGCCAAGATGTCTTCTGCTTCTCGTTCCGCGTTCTGAGCCGCTTCTCCTGTGAGGCAGACGATTCGCCGTATTCCTTTCGCTAAACCTCCTTCTGATACAAGTGCATAGGCTCTTGCTTCACTGCTCTTGGACAGGTGCGTGCCTCCACAAAGTTCAACGGAATAGTCCAGCCACTTTGGGTTTAATGGATCGGCTACCACGTCATCAACAGATGGTCCAACAGTGACCACTCGAACTGGATCTGGATACGTCTCACCAAATACAGCACGAAGCGTGTTGATCTTCATAGCGTCTGCTAGAGGAACAACTTTCGTGTATACCGGCAAGGCGTCAGCAATGAACTTGCGAACAATTTTCTCAATCTTTTCCAACGATTCAATATCCACTGGCTTAAGCGAATTGAAGTCAAACCTGAATTTTTCCTCCGACACCAAGGAGCCTTTTTGATCAATGTTTTCCGCGACTACCTTTCGTAGCGCAAAGTTAAGCAAGTGAGTGCACGTGTGGTTCTTGGCAAGATTGCCTCGACGGGCATAGTCCACCTCGCACGTGATCATATCCCCAACCTTGATGGTTCGAGCCCCGGAATAATCCTCCCAGTCTTCATCCACCATGAGACTTCCAGCATGAACAATGAAGCCTTTTGCTGCTTCACAGTTCTGAACGTCCAAAACCAATTCAGTTCCTTCCAAGCGAAGTTTTCCAAAATCAGCCAATTGACCTCCGGATTCATAGTAGAAGTTTGACTTGTCTAAAACCAAGCCGTAGTTTTTCTGCTTGTCAGATAATTCTATAGACTCGAGAAAGTTTTCCCCATCGAAAATTGCCTGAACTTTGCAACCAGTCAAATCATCCAGAATCTTGTAAACAGTTGAGTGATCTGTTGCCATGAGATGAAGGTCGTTTTCTAGGTAAGCAGTTTCTTTCGCTTCCAGTTTACGAATA
>Ga0105053_10008640_pt1 | contig 13182 bp, 28 predicted proteins | sample BON01_FD_78093 | JGI IMG/M metagenome (GOLD analysis project Ga0105053, IMG submission 78093) | Freshwater microbial communities from Lake Bonney liftoff mats and glacier meltwater in Antarctica - BON-01 | ecosystem: Environmental > Aquatic > Freshwater > Ice > Glacier meltwater | place: Lake...
GGTTGTAGAGCTCCGCACAACATGGCGTGCGGGTGGAGGTTGTAGAGCTCCGCACAACATGGCGTGCGGGTGGAGGTTGTAGAGCTCCGCACAACATGGCGTGCGGGCGCGCGCCGCAAAAGTAGTTAAGGCACCTTAAATATAAAGGCAGGTTAATAATTAACCTCATTAAATAACTGTATCGCTATACAGCAATATAGCCATACAGCAATATAGAAAAAATCCAAGAACGCGGCGGTGCACATCCCTTCCTATTCAAGGCCAAAAATCATTCGTAAATACAGTCTATTCAAGCAAAAATTTCGTTCGTAAATACGGCCTTTGTGTTCAAGCAGAAAAATCATTCGTAAATACGACATATTCAAGCCAAAAATTCATTCGCAAATCAGGTTTGTTCAAGCAAAGTTTTCGTTCGCAAATAGGCTGTGATTTTATATTTTTTATTTATTCTGCGCGCGAAAAAAAGCGGCACCCTTTCGAATGCCGCCATTTTCTTTATTTTGTTTGGTCTATTCGGTGAGATTGACGAAAACGACTTGGCAAACTCCTTGCGGGCGAAGTGCCACCATGTCACCAAAATCTTGCTTGCTGCACTTTGCTCGGTTCAGTCCCAATTCCTTTTTGACCTTTCGCACGGCCCCAAGCATTGACTTGGATTCGACTTCGCCCCGCCTTACCCATGAGTAATTACTTTCGCCAGCGAAGGTATCAGTGTGTTCGTAGTTGTATTTATTCATTGCAGACACACCATAGCACGTTGCTCAAACCACTGTCAATTTGTTTTTTTTATTTATTCTCGGGCGCACACAAAAAAAGAGCGACACCCTTTCGAGTGCCGCCCTATTGTGAGAAAATATCAAATGTCCGTGTTTGTTATCGCATGTCGTTGTCCTCCTTGCATCGATTGTATCATGTTCTGCCAGCGCAATCAATTTATTTTTTATTTCTCCACGACCTGCCATTTGAAATTTGAATTGTCGCAGGTCTGGCTGATCATTGCTGCCTCTTCTTTTTTATTTTTAACGGTGAATTTAATGTCTCGCACTTTGCCAGTTGCCAGTGCCGTGCATTTGATGTCGAAGTGTTTGGGATAGTTTTTCATTACTCCTATATGTTGCCATGCATTTTCTGCCGCGTCAACTATATTTTTATTTATTTTTGGCGCGAAAAAGCGGCACCCTTTTGGATGCCGCCCCTTTCTATTCTATCCCTGAGATTTCGCCTTCTACCTTGTCGAGCGCATATACTTTAAATTGTGCCGTGCTTTCCGACGATCCTTCGGGGCGAACATTTTCGAATCCCCGGACATAATATCGTCCATCTTTCGTCTGGATGCACCCGCGCGGGCCCTCGGTCTGCCCCCAAGTAACTCCAACGCCCTTTAGTTCGTGTCCGCGCTTTTCAAAAGCCTTGTTGATCTTCGCGCCAACCGTTATATTCCGCTTCTTCCCGTTGTATTCGAATGAGAGAAAAAGAGTTCCCTTTTTCGCCACTTGCGATTCTATTCTTTCCGCCAGATGTTTCGTGTTTTTGTCCATGATTTTATTTTAATCTATTTCTGGCCCAATGTCAATAAATATTTTTCGCGCCCAGCAAAAGAAAAGGCACACCCTTTCGAGTGCGCCAATTTTGTTTATTTTGTTTATTCCTTGCGCTTGGCGTTTTCTTCCCAGCGACTAGCAAACGAACGTGAATCCATCAGGGTGAGAATAATTGACTTGGCGAGGTTTTCGGCTTGCCCTTGCGTCATGTCGTGATGCGTGACGAGCTTTCCTGCGATGCTTTGGAAAAAGATGTCTCCGGTTGAAAACTCATTGCCATTTCCGTCGGTCACTATTACTGCGGTGTTTTTGTCCATGTATTACTTTTAACCCATCACAAAAATATTGTCAAATATATTTTTTTTATTTATTCGCGACCAAAGATTTACAGAGAAAAGGTGCGCTATTTCTAACGCACCCATTTGTTTTATTCCTCGCGCAGAATCATTGTGACGAGTCCCACCAGTAGAACAACAAACCCAATTCCTATTGGCGTAAAGAGTTCTCGCGCAAATGCCCCTAAGATGCCAATGACTACCATGATTGCAATTTCCATTTTGTTTTTCCTTTTATTTAAAGTATCGGCAGCGGGACTTGAACCCGCAATTCTTTCGAAAACAGATTTTAAGTCTGTTGCGTTTGCCATTTCGCCATGCCGATAAAATTTTGTTTATTTACTTAGTTTTTCCCTCTTTACCATGCCGAAAAGTTCGTTCTGGGCGTCAGGTGCTGCGAGTGCTGCCAGAAGTTCCAATTGAATATTCGTTATGGGAAGATAGCATTGGGGCTGAAAAGTCCCGTTGGCGTTATGGATTAATTCTCCCAATTCCTGCAAATTCTTGATGATTTGTTCGCCCTCTTCGGGGCTGAAAACTACAAAATGTTCTTCGCGGATTACCATTTTATTTATTTTATTTTTGGGTTAGGGCGGGGATTTCTTTTTCCCCGCCCGATTTTGTTTTTAGGCCATTGCATAAACTTTGCTAGGGCGTCCGCGTCCGGCGAGTTTGATTTCGCTGACAACCTTAATGATGCCCGCCGAAAGGGCTTTGAATATGGTGTTTGTGTCAAGGTCTGCCACTGTAAACTCTCCGTTTGGAATCTTCGCCATGAGTTTGGCGGAAAGTGTTCCCTTCGTCTTTTCCTCGGGCTTGCTAGTCGTTTCGCTGAGTTCCACGAAGGTTGCCCGTGCTTCGATTTCTCCGGCCTTTTCGTTAACATACGATACCAAGTGCGTGCCGACCTGCTCGGGGCGATCCTCGAAAAGATCGATGCCGCATTTTTCGGACTCTTTTGCGATTGCTGCGATTCCTGCGAAAAGTGCTGTGGCTCTGATTGCGTATTGATTTGTCATCTGATTTTGTCTTTCGTTTTTGGTTTGGTTTTAGATAGTTCGTTCTATCTGGTTTGAATTTACCGCAAAGCTTTGAAAATGTCGAGAATTATTTTTAAAAAACTTACTTTAACAGAGTAAAATAATTTTTATCGCGCCTCGCAATATCTGCGAAAATTGATTCCATTCTTTAAATATAAGGCGGTGGCAGTTGCTTTATTTTCGTCCATTCCTAGCTCGTCCGTGGCGTAGCCCCTGAGCTTGGCGTAGGAATATCCACGGCTGGAATTTTTCGCGTCAGTGAGATTGCCATTGATTAGATTTTCGAAGATGCTTTTCATATTTTTTATTTTGTTGCGGTTGATTAAATTAGTCCAGATTCGCGGAATGAATAGTAAGAATCTCCAATGATAACGTGATCGAAGAAAACGATGTCCATTGTTTTTGCGGCAGATCTTATTTTTTCTGTGACACGACAATCGGCAGATGAAGGATTCGTGTCACCTGTTGGGTGATTGTGAATCATGATGAATCCATAGGCTGCGATTGCCACTAGCGGGCGGAAAACTTCGCGAGGGTGAACAATTGATTCGTTAAGTGAGCCTAGACTCACGAGATTCCAGCCTTTTAATTTTAATTTTGTATCAAGTGCGAGAACAACAAGGCACTCTTTTTCGCGATCAAACCAATCGGCAGTTTCAATATTTTGCTGCCAAAAATTCTTAATTTCATAAGGCGAGCTAACAGGAAGCACGGTGGGCATTTCTTGCAGCCTGATAGTTTTTACTGCAAACTGCGCGGGGAGTTTTGGTTTCGGTGGTTTAGTCATGTGCTTATTTAATCAGATCGCGGGAGCAAGGTCAATTTATTTTTTTTTATAAAACAAAGGGATATTTCTACCGTCCTTATTTTTTTTATTAATTCTCGCGCAAACAAAAAGGCACCGCTTCACTAAAGAAACGGCGCCAGTTTGCCAACCAACTCACTGAGAAATTTTTACCACTGCAAGCGGGCCGCAAGATATACTGAAATACATAGGATGATTGATAGTTCCATATTTTATTTTATTGGCCGTTGATCGCCCGGCAGATTCCCTGAAAATGCCATTGAAACTTTTTCGGGCAGTGAATGATACAGACGATGTGCATGAAGATTTGTTTTTTTGCGCTCATTTGGTTTTCTTGGTGTATGCTTATGATACTCCACGCCCGAATGATTGTCAATTTTCTTTTTTTTATCAATAATTGCGGGCAATTTTATCTTTTGCACCAATAACATTAAGATATCTAAGGTGAGTTTCAAGCGATTCGATATCAGTCAAATCATCCATAAACCCATCTTCGACAAGGCCTGACTCGTCTTCATCCAATTCATCTCCGCCCAGCACGGTAAAAACATCATTGCCAGCTTCATCTTCAACGCCAGCGCGAAAACTGCCGCGCTCATCCAGATCGATTCGATATTTATATTTTGGCATAATTCTTTTTTTTGTTCAAGCAAAGGGAAGCGACATTTCTGCCGCTCCCGCTTTTATTTATTTTGTTTTATTCTTCGCGTGATGGTCCGGCGCTTTCAATCGCCGTTTCGATTGCTTTCAAGATTTCTGGTGTGAGTGTTTCGCCGTCTTCTAATACCACGTTTTCAAGTTGATAGAACTCAGGGTCAGTATCATCCATTTTGCGCCCAAAAGTGCCATAAGGTACCTCTATGAGTTCCCAATAGGCATCGCACGAAGCGTAATGATATTCACCTGCGACCAGTATTTCGATTTGTTTAATGCTGCGTTTGATCATGTGTTATATTTACGCTAGATTTTATTCAATGTCAATTTATTTTTTTTTAAAGAAAAGAGCGGTATTTCTACCGCCCTTTAATTATTTTATTATTTCACAACAATTACTTCTTCGCGGTCTTCGGCAGCATAAAGAGCATCCATTGTGCGCGTTGCAATGACTAGGCTTTCCACCGTTCCTGCGAGCCATCTGGCGTTCAGGTCTGTTGAAACTCTAAAGCTTTCGGGGCGATCCTCCTTTTTATAAAGCGTCTTGTTCAATTCCTCGCGGATTGCTTCGGCATATTTGATCGACTGATTTGTTAGGCTTGCCACCGCTATTCTTGCGGTTTCCTGCAAATCTTGCAAGTTCAATGTGACTAGGTTTCCCGAGATATCTGTGTGGTTTTTGCTCATAACACATTCAAGTTAGCATAGAAAATTTTTGCTGTCAATTTGTTTTTTTTAATAAATAAAAGGGGCAATATTAATTTATTGCCCCCCTCATTCAATTCAAATTCCATCCCGCCATTTATCGGCCTGTGCCGCCTGACGAATCAACTTTTTGCAAAGCAATTTTGTTTCTGCGGGAGTTTTAACGTCCGAATAAAAGTCAAAGTTTTCCACCCCGTAGCTATTCACTAGCATGATATATCCTTCGGCTCTCAAAGCAGGGCAAGCAGAGCACAATTTGTTTTTCAAATCATACAGGTCAGACCCATTTGTTTCGGCTACGGATTTTAATTGTTCACGCTTGCCGAACCAAGATGGCTTATCCATATAATACTTGTTGTCTGATACAGCTGGAAAATCAAAATCTTCATTTTTAACTTCATAGCATTGAATCAAATCAACCGTGGACCAAGTTGCAAGGTTGAAAATCCAAAGTTCTGGTGTGTAGACTCCGCGTTTATCCACCATGAGGAATTGGCCCCCTTCGGTTTCAGGGTTAATGTCGCCAAGGTTTGCGATGCAATGCCAAGATGGTTGTTGTGTTTTCATATCGTTTGTTTTTTGATTTTTTTAATTATTATTGTGTATCAATCTGGCAAATTAGCTTCGATATCGAACTCCGAATCGTCGGGCAGCAACACGCTGGACACGTCAGGGATTTGTCCGGTTTCCCGTGCGCCGTAAAGCAGAATTGCCAGATTCCCCTTGTTTACGTTCGGCCACCGGGCCGTGCAAGGATCGCCATTGACGTAATCAGCGAGCAGAAATGGCCCGGTGATCCCAAAGTTTGCGCAATTTACCTCGAAGGCTTGTATGGCAGCTTCGGCTGGCGTGTAAAGTGTGCCGTCTTGATTTAGAAGTTTGTGAAGTGTGTTTTTCATGGTGTGGTAGTTTTGGTTTACGTCCATATCTTCTCACACATTCAAGTGGCTGTCAATTTATTTTTTTTATTATTTCTCGCGCGCAAAGCAAAAAGGCACCGCTTCACTTAAGAAACGATGCCAGTTTGTTAACCAACCACGGAAAATTTTAAGCCATTTGTTCTTTAATTAAATGGCGCAGAAACGTATAAATATTGTTGTCGTTTAGATATTTATAAAGAACATCACAGACATAAGTGAGAACTTCGCCGCGAATAAGATAATTGTTTATCACATTTTCAAGTTTCTTATTAGGGATTGCTTCGGCAGCTTTAATTAAAAAATCCTTCAAGGAATTGTATCCGGCGTTTTTTGCCGCAACATTCAATTGGCGGGCAAATTCATTTTGGTGCAGTGCAGTCATCTTCATAAGGTATTTAGTGTGTCCTTAGTTTAATTCAAAAGAACTTCAAAGTCAATTATTTATTTTTCAAGGCAATTTTTATAGATTCGGTGAAAAAAGAGATAGAAATATAAAAAAGATTCAATAAATTAGGATTTTATAGATTTTAAACTGTAAAATAAAGTAGGACTTAAAAATATGGGATACACTACATCACACACACCTACCTCTCTTATATCTCTTTCTTGTCTTAACACTAGTACTCCTTACCTTACCCCTACTCTTCTTTCTTCTATACTCTCTTGTTCTTCTCTTTCTGCTACTGATCAATACATTTCTATTCAATTTGTCTCTGTTATTGCCTATTTTAACTTCTTTCTCAAGCAAAGCCAGCACCGATATAACCGTTATGTTAACCTAGCCTTTAATTTCCTACTCCGCAACGTTGGTCTTGGTGGTGATCGCCACAAAATCATTCAAATCCTAGAAGATTCAAAAATTATCATTACTAACCACAAGTATTCTGTGGGAAGATTTTGCAAATCCTATAGAATTAATCCTGATTTGATTCGCAATGAGACTTTTGAGTGGATGAAGGATATTAAAATGCCGGTTTGCGTTGATAAAGTTAAAAGATTCAATGTTTTTTTGCGAAAAACCAGTCCTATGGAAAAAGTGCGCGAATTGTGCGAAAATAATAAAAATTGGGATAAATTGCCGCCGAATTTGCGCGTAATTGCCGAACACTACGCAAAAAACCTCGACAAACTACGCCTAAACGAAGAAAAAGCCCGCGAAATCATTGCGTCAGAAAAGAATTTGCACAAAAAATTCAACCTCCAAGACTCGCTAGACGACTATCTCAACAAACGCTGGCGCATTAATTTTGACGCTAGAACAGGTCGCGCCTACAATTGGCTGTCATCTACCTCAAAGCGGCTCAGAGAGCTTTTAACGCACGAAGACGGCTCTAAACTAGTTCAAATTGACGCTCATCAATGCCAGCCGACCTTATTAGCCACTTTTTACGACAAATCAATCATTGAACACATCGAAGAGCGTGGCAAATATCTTGAGTTTCTCAGCGCAAACGACATTTATGAATATTTTGTTCGACCATATAAACAAAAAGCCTCGCGCAAAACAATCAAAAAGGCCTTATTAACGCCAATTTTCGGCTGGTCAGCATTAGAAGAAGTGCCGATATTCAAAGATTTTGAACGCGAATTTCCAATTCTCGCTTATATTATTTCAAGCAAAAAAGACGTTCACCATCGCAACGTTGCGCTTGCTCTACAAAAAGCCGAAGCAGACATTTTTATCCAAGGCGTATTTCAAAGGCTTTGCGAAAAAAAGATCTGGTGTTTGTCGGTTCACGATGCGGTTGTTGTGCGCAAAGCTGATGAGTTCGAAGCTCAAATGCGAATCATGGACTTTTTTGAAAAAGCAACTGGTGGCTACATTCCATCGTTAAAAACCGAGCCAATAGAACACGTGGCGGATTAATCATCCACCCTTTTTCTTTTTTGGCGGATAACGAAACTCGGTTTCTTCTTGCGGCTCATTGTTGCAATAAACATCTTTGGCCACAACGCTAACAAAGTCTCTGATCGGCTCGTCGTTTTTCACTGCCAGCGAAACAAAGCGCAAAAAGCTCCATTCTTTGCAAAGTTCGTGGGAATTTCCCCAAGCATCGCACCAATCTATGATGTCTTGGCGTTCGTGAGCAAAGCCAAGATCGGTTCTGATTTCGTCACCATAGGCCACGCACCAAATGCGATCTTTAGGCGAATCTAATAAACTGCCATATTCTTCGATGATTTCTTGTTCGTCTTCTGCGGTCCACAGCGAGGAATCTTGGAGTTCTTCTAATGGTGTGATTCTGATTTGTTTTTGTAATAATTGTTTTGTTAATTCGTCCATTTTTTTATATTTTTAACTTAGAAAGGCCGTGGACGATTTAACACCCACGGCCCGTTGCTCACCCTAACAGCAAGATTTTAAATTTTTAACTTATTAATCGCTGTTTCCATTTCGCCAATCAAACGACTTTTCATTCGAAAGGTTTCGTCTTCAGCCTTACGAATGATTTTTGCTGATTCTTCACGTGCCAACGCCACAAGGTCATGAGCAACTTTTTTCGCAACACTTGTAAACGCCTCTGCTTGTTTTGCACTATCGCTTGGCAAAATGTTTGGAAACGTGTCAGATCTAATCATAGACTCGACTTCTGCCGCCACACTGTCGAGCCAAGGTCCAAGGTAGGAATGTTCACCGAGCTTTTCAGCTAACACCTTAATCTCTTCAATTTCTTGTTGTTTGGTCATGGTTCAAAGGTATAACAATTCAAGGCAACTGTCAATTTATTTTTTATTTATCCCAAAAGTAAACCGAATCTTGAGTTTTAGTCTCTTCGTCAAGCAACATTGAAGATTCCTTCATTCCTTCGATTTCACCTAATTTTATTTCAAAGTTTTCGGCATTACCTTTGTTCTTGGCTTTGTCGCTTCCGCTGCTAAATGCTTCGCGCAGTCGTCCCCTGCCACCAACTTCGCGGCTAACCTTATACAAGGCAAGAGCTTCAAATCCTGTTAGTTCAATGGTGAATGATCGCTCGCAAAGGGCTTCTAGCGGGTTTTTTGCTGTTGTTGCGGTGCTGACAGTGGTTTTGATTACTTTCATGCTTAAAGAATAGGCTAATTGCTGGCAACTGTCAATTTATTTTTTATTTCATTCCTTCTTTAAATTGTTCTTCAATAGACTCAAGGCTCACGCAGCAAAGATAAGAAAAGTTTTCGCCAGCCATAATTGTTTTGCCCTTAGTTAGATGTTCGCCAATAGGCGCATAACATTTTCCGCCCCAATAATCAAAGGAAGTCTCCCATTCATCAGAAAGAATATTTCCAGCCGCGTCTTCAACCAAATCAACGTAGGCATTTATGACTTCTTCGTTGCTTTCTGGATCAATTTTATTACTCTTTAATAATTCAAAGGCGTCGTTTTGGTCAATGCGTGTTTTTTTGAAAATAGCGCAATCGGCAAAATAATAGGTATTGACCAAACAAATTGCATCTGAAAGTTTAAGCGCGGCGTTAACAGTGGTTTTGGTTACATTCATATTCAAAGCATAGGTTAATCACTGGTGGCTGTCAATTTATTTTTTATTTAAAATGCTTTCGATAATAGAAAAATTTAGATTATAGGCGCGATCAAATAAAATTTTGTTTCCCTGTGTTATTCTCGACAAAATTGTGGCTTTTTCGTCCAAATAAACTTCAGCAAACCCCGGATCATTAAGCACAATATCCTTTGTGTTGCTCAAAAAGTCAGCATACTTAATTGTTTGCGCATCAGTGTGGATAAGTCCCAAGCGTTCGGCCTCCATGCGTTTGCGGGCAGCGCGATTGTGGCGAGGATAATTCTTTTTTGTGTAAACATCAGTTAGATCGTCAACCAGACTTGCCACGCGCTTGCCAAAAATATCCCCAATGGACTCCAAAGTATATGGTTCAACATCAACATCTTCAACCACATCATGCAAGTGTGCCGCTGCGATTATTTCAGGATCATCTGTGACACCTGCAACAATTTCTGCAACTTCATCAGTGTGAACCCAATAGGGCAAACCTGAATACTTGCGAACCTGTTTTACGAGGTTGTGTGCGTCATGCGCGAAACATTTTGCTTTTTCAATCATTTTTTTGTTTTTTAATTTTTCTCTCTGCGCTGGATAATTCGATATGCTCCCGGTGCGTTTTCACGGTAATCCTTGAGATTTGCCCGAACTTCTTGGCGGCTCTCAGATGCGCAAAGGTCTTCCCAGCCATAGTTGTAGTTGCCTTGAAGGATGTGTAAGTAAGAGTATTTCTTCATGGTTTTAATTTAACATGCTGGCGAGGCAAAGTCAATTTGTTTTTTTTATTTTTTCGGCGCAAACAAAAAGGCACTATTCCCGAAAGAATAATGCCAATTTGCCAACCAACCACGGAAAAACTACATATATTCGCTGATTAATTCAAGAGCGCGCTTTGGCGAAATATCTCCATCGTTATCCCCAACCCATTGACACAAACACTTTGCTGCCAGATTTAGATTTCCAGGGCATTCTAGGGCAAGCACCTTAGCTACCGAATCAATTGATCTTAGCTGCGCTTTGCCAACCCCCACATTATCTTTGGTCGCCAATTCAAACATTTCGCGCCTAAAGGTTGAACTTTCAATGATGAGGGATTCAAAGGTTTCAAATGTTAATTCAATGTTTTTCATAATTTTGTGTTATTTAATTTATTTGCAGCACAGAACAGATTTTAGCGAGCTTATCCATTTTTGCTTTTGCAACTGCATATTCTTGCCTAGCTTCATTTAGTGCCGCCACTAAGGCCTCTCTTTCACTAGGAAATAAGCTGCGTCCTTCAACCAACGTATATCCTAACGATGGACACCACCAATGTCCTATGCTTTCACAAGCATATCCATAGACTAGTTTTGGTCCATATTCCGTGACGGCCCAAAATTGTTTAACGGTTCGGCCCGCTAAGATATCTCTCGGCAAACCTTTGGCTGGCTTAAGGGTTTTATTTACTGATTCGACTTTCATTTTGTTTTATGATTGGCAATTAATGCGTTTTGAGCTTATTTTGCGCCATAGCAACACCGCACTCAAAAATAAAAACTCCGTACAGACGATCCTAGCGACACTAGTCCGCAAACCCTTTATTCATGAGCCTTTGCGGGTGGCTAATTTTGATTTTGTTGTTTGTCTATGAAGATATAGTAGGTTATTCACCACCAACTGTCAATTTATTTTTTTTCACTTAAAATCCTCTGTGCGAAAAGGCTTTGTGGCAGAAAGTCCAAATACTTTTGATTCTGCCTTGATCTTCCTCACGATTGCTCTTACTTCAGCAATAGTGTTGTTGATATACGGCGGCGAGTTATCAAACCCGCTTAATCTGTCGCCCGTTAAATCATTAACACAAGAATAATAAACATGCTTTTTGTCTTCACGCATGAATTCAATAACAATTTGCGGGGTTTTTGGCCGACTTAGCCTAATTAAATCTTGAACTCTCATGGCTTTATAGTTAAATTTTACGGTTTGGAGGCCATCTCCTTTCGCGAACCGTGGCTACGAATTTTTCTTAACAGACAAGAATTAATGGTGTTTGTAACGCAATTTTTCTTGTTTTTCTGGAATTTTTAGGCCAGCATCATTACTGGCTGAGATTATTATAACAACTATTCACGCCACTGTCAATTTATTCTTTTTTATTTTTTACCAAAAAGCAAGTAACAGAGAAAGAGAATGAAGACGATAACAGGAACAACAACCACCAAATATAACAATGGTTGCGCCCAAATAACAATGCCAAACACAGCATACATAAAGGCGAATAAAAAGAGTAGAAAGCAAGTAGTGATTGATGTCATAAATTGTTTTTGTTTAGGGGTTTGTTTTTAGCTCTTTGAGCCTGTAAGCGTGACATTAAATCCGCAATTCTTTAAAGTCTGCGTGCTTTGCTTATGGTGCGATACGTGAAATGAATTTGATGGGAGATATTCGAATCCTTTGCCTAAGACATTTTCTTCGTCACCAAGCGGCCTTTTCTTAATCACCCATGCGCGATAATCCCCGATTTCTATCCTATGGGTTGCAGAATCAGCAAGCTGTGCCAAATCCTCCCAGCTTTTAATAATTTTTGGCTTCATTTTGTTTTGGTTTGTTGCGCGGAAATCATTTGTTTTAATCCTGCCAGAGTGTCTGCCTTTAAAATTCCCTTGCAAGTCCTAGTCATCCAGCGCATACCACTGGAATTTGAATCTGCTGGATAAATGTTTTGTCCTTTATAGCTTTTCATTTTGTTTTTAATCTTCTGAGCCTACCAGTGTAATATCAAATCCACAATCTCTTAGTTTCTGCGTGGTTTGTTTGTAATGCGATTTGTAAAAAGAATGCGACGAAAGATATTGGTGTTTTCGGCCCTTAGGAGGCACTTCCTTACTAATCACCCATCCGCACCAATCTTTGATTTGCAAACGATGGGTTGCAGAATCAGGGAGCTGTGCCAAATCCTCCCAGCTTTTAATAATTTTTGGCTTCATGGTGTTTTTAATGTGTTCTTATGTTACGTTATTGAAGAGCCACTGTCAATTTATTCTTTTAATTTCGCCGCTGCCAACGCAAGCTCACTGCATCATATTAAAGGCAATTATCATAAGAATAATAGACACAACAAATATAATGCCGCCTGTTTCTTCGCAACTTCCGTTTTGGCAAAAAGAGCAGGATAGTCCAAAAATTGCTGTGCCAATAAAGATTATACAGAGAAAGGCGACTAGTGATTCACTCATTTTGTTTTGTTTTTAATTTTTCGCACCTAATGTCGTAAAGTGGCGGGCGAGAGAGATTCGAACTCCCATCTCGGATTTGTGTCCGTGCATTCCCGTTTATGCTATCTGCCCAAAATTGTTTATTTGTTATTCAGGCGAATAACATTGTCGTAGGCATCAACAATTGTTTCTTCAAACTCTCCTAATGCCCTATCTATGCCTTGGATATCACCAATTTTTGCGCAAAAACTATTGTCTTCACCCTCATCAGAATAACGGCTAAAGACTTTTCGTGCGCTTCCTGCTCCAGCGATTCTCTGACTAACTGCGTATAAGGCCAGAAGTTGATAGCCGTTTAGTTTAATTTCAAAGGATCGCTCAGAAAAGACTTCTAAAGCAGACGATTTTAGTGGCGGTGTTACTGTTTCGGTGATTTCCATATACCTATGCTATGTTAAAGAATGGTTGTTGTCAATTTTTATTTTTTATTA
>Ga0105053_10008643_pt1 | contig 13174 bp, 4 predicted proteins | sample BON01_FD_78093 | JGI IMG/M metagenome (GOLD analysis project Ga0105053, IMG submission 78093) | Freshwater microbial communities from Lake Bonney liftoff mats and glacier meltwater in Antarctica - BON-01 | ecosystem: Environmental > Aquatic > Freshwater > Ice > Glacier meltwater | place: Lake...
GGACTTCGCCATCTAGTTCCTCTGGTGAAATTTCAAACGGCATGAATTTCAGTTGATTGTTTGATAAATTCAAAGCTCCTAATGTATCCGAGCAGTTTTGAAGCCAATCTTTCAGTATGGGCGATTGTACCCATGATTTATTGGAGCAGTTGAAAGACGTAGTGCCCTTTGGACAGGGACATTCCGCGGGATCGGGACGAGCATTGAACTTGCTCTCGATAGTCGCTTGAGCGCATATAAAATACGAACAAAGAAGCAATGCAGCTTTCATGGTAGAAATTATGTTTTCTTTTTCCTAACTGCTCACCGTTTGAACACTTGTACTGTTAAGCTGTAATTGTATAAATGTATGTGTTTTGACTGGTTTCAGCGTTGATGGCGAAAATTATAGAACGAAAACGGAGAACTAATCAAGAATTTTAATTTTCATTGGAGTAAGGGATTGGACAATGGACACTGTATAGAGCAGTTCAGCTCAAGATAATTGATTGAAAAACTTCAAAAAATTTCTGAAAAACTCAAAAAGTCTTAACCTATTTGATGTAAAGAATTTATCCCTTGACATCATTTCTGTTGATGCGACACAATGTTCGCCGGAGAGATTGAGCATTTTGGCTGAACGAATGGCATTCATGATCATTATTTTTGAAAAGATGATCGGCCAAAACCTTTTCAGTGTTTCGTGTTCTAGTACCCTTACTAGTTGCGATCGTATACACTAGAAATGCAAACAGCAGATTTATGCGAGGATTCATAGTAGATGATTCGAAAAACCTCTTAAGATGAGCAAAGACCGAAAATTGCGAACAAATGGAGAGGTATCGAAATACATTTTGTCTGTACCCATTTCTATCGATTTAAAAATCGACGAGTAACTAAGACGGCATGAAATCAATGTCAGAAAAGTGATCTGTATGAACCAATAACTTCAAAATAATTTTGTATTCCGTAAAATTCGCAAATAAGAGCATTTTAATGAAGTACCTCAAATAATTAACCCCGCCTCATAAAATCGCATGTGGGAACGCAATATTAATAACAGGATAAAAGCTTGTAACAGGCGGGCAACTAGATTCTGTGCCATATGATGGATAAAAGTAAAGACTAAAACTTGGCTACATAGGGGGTAAACAATTCGTTGAGAAAAAGAACACTGTTAAAACGTCGTCGTCCTGTAAATCAGGGTAGAACCTGAGTAGAATCTGTCTGAGCTCTTCGGCAGAGGATACATTTTCTAGTTTTGCAAGACGGTCATCCAAAGATTTAAATGTGAACAGTTGAATATCTAGGATACATAACTTGGTAAAAACTTGACCTTGAAGGATTGTGGCGGAAACGATATTTCCTACTTGAATATCCGACGCCTCTGTCAAAAACCTTGTTGTTGCACATTTCTTACCTTGTAAAATATCATGAACAAATTCCTCCGAAAAGTGAAGTTCCAACCTTTCTGACAGTAGTCTCAAGTATGGACCTTGGTACAAGTAACCGAAGAGAACAGAAATAGCAACTGTGATGATAGTGAAAGTGTAAAGGGGTTCAAAGATGTAATGATCACCGTAATTTTCCTGCGAATCTAATAGCTTGGTCACAATTGCAGTCATCAACATGCCTACCAACTGACCACTTCCCATTAACAATCCGTTACTAATTTCTTCCTTGACTGGATACGTACACTCTAAAGCGCATTCCAGACATATTGGCATCAAAGGTAATGCGCAAAACCCCAGCGTGGCAAATATACCGCTCATGAGATAGACGTGATCTGGGCGCAAACTCAAACACAATATGCTAATGATCCCAAAGCATAGAGTGAATCCTGTTTTGGCTAATGCGTTATAACAATGGTAAGTGTCTAAGATCATACCAGCAATGCCAGCACCAATCAATCCAAAAACAATCAAAAGTGCACCAAAGATGGACGATTCGTCTGCAGAATAGAAAGCTTTCTTGGCTATTTTTTCTATCAGAGTAGTGACGGTATTAAACAACCCCAACCCTATCCCGAATGCAAGAAGCAGGTAAATAAAATCCCGATTGGAAAGACAGCTTTTAAGTTGCAAGGATAAGGAATATTTGGGGGGTTTGGGGGTACTTTCAACAGCACCGTCTTCAAAAAAGATGAATGTGAAAACAGCGATCAATGTCGAGATGATGCTAGTGAGCAAAAGTAAATTCTTAAATCCCGAGTAATTCTCTAAATCGCTTTTATTGTCGGGGTCAACAAAAAGTGTTGGGAGAACAGTTCCTAACGCAATTCCAACAGGATTCTTTTTCTGGGTTAACAACTAGAAATGGTCATGCGGACAATTATAAAACTTACAAACATAGCCGCAACTGCAGTAGCAATATCTCTGTCCTTGCTTGTAAACCATATTGATGTAAGTTTAGCCGGAGAGCTCGTGAAGATAGGTTGAGCAACAGCGCCGAAAATGGTCCCAATTAAAATCAGATTATAACTGATTGTCCCTATAGCCCCAAAGTAACGAATCCATGAGCACACTGCATTCAGCACCGCCCCAAATATTATCCCTATTCTAAACCCCCATCTTTCAAAAATAATCGCAACGATAATGGCGGCGGGAATATAAAGGACCATGAATGCTATGCTCAAAAGACTCACATGCATGGCATCGACGTTGTAGAAGGACTCCACGAAGTCTTGAATGGGAGCAAATGTAATCCACAATACAGCATTGCACGCATTCCCCGCGGAAAATATCGCTACCATTCTCCATCTTTTTGGATCTGGAGTCACAGTCTGTTGCAGAAGCGGGGTGGAGATGTCGATCATTTTTTCTTTGAAATCCCGAATCGGGTAAATGTTGACGGTCCCCCATCTAGTTGATTATGTTGAATATGTTGTCTTCTTTTGTTGGTTGTGTATTTAAGAATCTACTGAGACATACTTCAAAGTATATATAGACTAGAAAAAACGAGTGGATGCATCATTTTGCTGTCCTTAAATGTTGTACTTTTTAATTAAATACTCCTAGAAAATTAGTATGTTCTAAAAGCTTTCTTGCCGCTATCACCGGTATCAGGATCAGCTCTCTTAAGCACTTGCAATAAAAGATCAACTCTCTTTCGCATTCTAGCGTGAAGATGAGACTTTGATGCCTTGATATGATAGTGCAAATATTGTCTGAAACCCTGAAACAAAGTAATAGCGTTCTCCATTTTTGCTCCTTCAACATGGGTTTTAAACACCTGAAACATGATATAACCTACATGGTCTCCTCTATCACGAAAGTCCTTTACTTTTGATAGATCTGAAGGGCAATCATAAGTGAAATTTACTCCTGGTGCTCTTGGAAGCTTCCTCTGGCACTCTGAAAACTCTTGGAGGAAGACACGGGCAATTGCACGATCAGCTTCATCAGAAAAGTCGATGGTGTAAAATATGTTTATTCGATCCGCACCCGGCACCAGAACCATCGTTTCAGATGGTCTAAATGGGATCACCATTGGAGTTAAGGTGCCAGATCTCCCATCTCGCAATGCAGAGAAACACTTTCGAAGGGGGGCTGCACTCAAATTCCTTTTAATCTCGGCAAAGTTCTTGGCCACAACTTCAGGTTGTTCCTTCAAGGCGTCCACGTCGATGTTGAAAGTGAGATCATATCCTGACGGAGCCTTGCCTCCCTTGTAATCACCATACATATCATCAACAATAGCACCAGCTCCTGTTGCGTTAAGCGAACTCATATATGGAATCCCAACAGAAAACTCCAACACGTTTTTCTTGTCAGCTGAAGCGAAAATCTTGTACTTGATTCCGTCGAAGTCGGAGCAGGTTATATCACATGGCTCTTGTTTCGCCCCTTTAGCGAGTTTCTCGTTCAGGTTCTCTTCAATGATGGGATGACCCACCTCTAAAAATATCATTCCTTTTGTAGCCATCTCGAAGAGCGTGTGTGTGTTATCAAAAAACCAAAGGGGGAAAGATTATATTAGTAGGGGAGTAGACCCTGAAACAAGCTCTTTCGGCATTAAAAATTTAATTTAGGATTCGATGTAGGCGTTGATCCTTCGCAAGATCTGCAACTTACTTCAAAAGATCATAATTTTTTAATGTTAAGCTGAGGAGAAACTTGGGCAATAGGAGAATTCCCCCAGAGGAAAAGTAGTGATGTCGATTGAAGTATTCTCGGAAATTCAACAACGATATAAATATTTCCCATCTAAACAAGGAACGCAAGTAGTGCTATAAAATACACAGTGGATTCTTCTTTCCTTAGGATGAAGCGGCAATTTAATAATTCCGTCTGAATGAAAAAATATGTTTCGCAACTGACGTACATATCCAATGCCTCATATGTTATGAATCAATCAAATGCTACATTTCTATCAACCTGTCATCACTCTCGCATCTTCAAAACTAGATTCCATTGAGATTGTTCGGACCGGGTCTGAAAACGCGTGGTGAAATCCCTGATATCAGTTGCAGCCCTTATCGAGATGATGGTGTGCACACATTAATCACTTGATTTATTGCGTGCATATTCTAGACAATCAATGAGCCTATGGGCAACATTCAATGAGTCAGAGTGGTTCCAACATTTAAGATTCTTTGTTAAGCTTGGTAGATCAAAAGTTGAGACTTGACGAATGATACAAGATCTTATGTGCACTGAATTCGACTGTTTCCACCATACTTTATTCCAATTCAAAATATGCATCATCGTTGTTACTATCAAATGTCTGGGTCTCAAAATAGTCGCTACATTTTCAAGCACATCTGAACAACCTTGGCACCTGTTTTACGATTGAAATAAATCATCCAAATTTCAATCCTAATTGAGACTTAATAGCGAGAAAGGAACGAGCAATGAATCACGAGTCTCCTTATTTCTCCTGTTGACATTGCATACGTTTTCTCAGAACAATGCCACTTTCATTCGACTTGATAAATCGCCCAACAAGTATTTTCGCTGGTATTTATTGGGTTGCTAATGTATCGCTTCAAATATTTCGCGTAGTTTTCATTATTTCATCATCGGCATGTACTTCAATGATACTCGGTTAACCACGGGGACTCGCCTCTAAGAAACCAGTTCATGAAAACCAATCTCCTAAAATAAATTTATTTTATGTAGCTGGTAGGCCTTCTTACGTAAAACGGTTAAGAGTATCTTACCCGCCATCACGAGTATTGCTCGAATTGAGTGTCTACCATTTCAATGGTGTATTTGAATTTCAAACACTGGTACGACTGTATAAAGATTGATATTAAGGTTTGGTTGCACAATTTTTGACAGGTATTCAAAAGTATTTCTGGAATGCAAAAGCAGGAACTTCGATGGATAAAGTTGTTCTAAATGGTGTATCACGTCATGGAAAGTTTGATAGCAAGATTTCGTTTAACCATACGACTTCCATGACGTCATACAAGTCTAGGGATGTAATTCAATTACATCAGAAGCGGCGCGACGCGAATTTGGCCTTTTCTTAAAATGTTGTTGCTTCTGATTTCAAGTTCAAAAGAAAACTATCATTTCTTTTAGCATGATGCACTCATCCTCTAGAAAATATTCAAATTAGCGATTAAGGCAAATATCTACCCTCTGCATGTTTTGAATTTAGCTGGATTATTATAATATAAAATTTTGTTATTTTATTGATAGTTAATCGTTTCGTTATTCGACGATATTAACATGTACCGTCAGCAGAAAATACAAACACAGTATACTTCCAATCTGAATTTTCGGCATATGCAACGCTTCCATCTTGATTAGACACTCTAATGGTGATTCCACCTGCAGTAGCCCAGGCAGCCCATATAATGGTTCCTGATGCGGTGGCGTCACTATTGGTTGGTGGATTAACCACAACCATATCTCCCTCAGCAACACCTGTCACAGCAGCAGTAAAATCAGTTTCTCCAGCTGCAGGAATAGAAGATCCAGATGCATCAACAGTGATTGCACCTCGCATAATCTTAGATAGAGTGGCACAACTTGGGGCCAATTGAAATCCAGTGGATGAAAAACTCGCTACTTGCGTACCTCCAGCACGTAATAAAACAGATCCTGGTGTGCCTCCAGACGATCCAGTGTTCAAAGTAATACCACCACCTGTAGTGGCAGTTCCAACACCTCCGTTGATAGTTACTGCACCACCAGTAGTTGCACCCAAACCAGCAGTGAGAGATATGTCCGAACCCGTGGCTTGGTCAGTGCCACCCACCGAAAGTGATATTGCTCCACTAGTACTTCCAAGACTTGCACCAGTCACAAGCGATATAGCACCAGTTGCACCAGCACTAGTAGTACCAGATTGTAGCGTTATTGCACCGCTATTACCACTTCCACCGGCAGCGGAACTTAATGTAACATCTCCACTATGCGTGGTCGAGCTTGCACCAGATATCAATGATATGTCACCACCGAGGCCTCCATTACCAGCACCTCCAGTCAATGTGATTGCTCCACCAATACCGCCTGTTGCCGAAGTTCCTGCGCCACCTACAAGCTCAACAGCTCCACCAGCAACCGTATTTGCGGATGTGGCACCTGCAGTAAGAGTGATCGATCCACCAGTTGAAACATCACCAGCACCGACAGTTACAGCAATATTTCCACCAGCACCACCCGTTGAAGCACCTGTAGATAGTGTGATACTACCCGATGCACCAGAGCCAGCAACTCCTGTGGACACTGAATAAGCTCCTGTCGCACCAGTACCACTCGCACCAGTAGACAAGGCCAATGTACCACTAGTACCAGCTGCTGCGGAACCCGATTTTAGAGTCACAGCCCCACTGGTTCCAGCACCTGCACCATCAGCAGTAGCTATGGAAAGAGCTCCACTCGATGCGGAATCATGAAGATTAGTACCCAGCGAAAGACCAGTAGTACCATAGGATTCCAATGTTATACCGCCTGCACCAGCAATGGAAGCGATCCCAATGGTAGCTCCTGTTAAATCTAAAGTTGTAGTTGACACACCTCCAATATTAATGTCGGAACTCTCAACTGTGAAAGAAGTTGGAGTCATAAGCACCATATCTACACCTGCAGCATCCTGAAACTTCAATTGGCCATCAGTAGATGTACCTGATCCAGGTTTCATGATAACATCTCCTCCTACTCCAGTAGATGTACCAGCACCACCTTGGATAGTAACAATACCACCAGTACCAGCAGCAAATGATGAAACCCCTCCTGCAATGGTAATACCACCAGCATCTGCTGCAGAAGATGATCCCGCAGTTAATGCAATAGCACCACCAGCACCAGTATCTCCAGTTCCAACGGATAGAGTAATATCCCCAGCAACACCACCAGCAGCATTACCAGACATCAGAGACACAGAGCCGGTAGCTCCAGTCGTAGAAATTCCTGTACTCAAAAGCATATCACCACTCTGTCCAGCAGTAGTACCTCCAGCACCTGTAGATATAGTAATTGCACCACTTGATGTAGCTGAACCTACTCCGCTCGTTAAAGTAATAGCCCCACCACTAGCACCGGCACCCACACCTCCATTGATCACCACAGAGCCACCGATACCACCAGTGGTTGAAGTAGCTTCCCCACCAACTAGTGTAATACCACCACCAGAAACCGAATTCCCTGAAGTTTGACCAGCTGTGATCGTTATGCCACCACCGGTACCGACAGTACCAGTTCCAACTGCCACAGTTATTGATCCTCCGGCAGCTCCGATGGATGCACCAGATGTCAAGCTTATTGCTCCAGTGCCCCCAGCGCCGGCACTTCCAGAACTTATTGCAACATCACCACTTTGCCCTGCTGATCCGCCCGCGGCTGAAGCAATAGAGAGAGCACCTGAGCTTGTACCCGTACTTGAACCAGATATCAGAGTGATTGATCCACCTGAAACAGTATCAGCAGTTGCTCCAGCTACTAAAGATATATCAGATCCAGCACCAGTGTTACTGGCTCCAACACTGACAGTAATAGCACCTCCAACAGCGGTTCCAGATGCCCCAGTCGCCAATGAAATAGCACCTGAGGCTCCACCACTGGCATCACCGGTTACAAGAGATATCGAACCAGTTGTAGCGGATGCTGCCGATTGAATAGAGACAGCTCCACTAGTAGTTGCAGTGCCAACTCCACTTGTTAACGTGATTGCGCCTCCTGTAGTCGAGGTTCCAACACCGCCTGTCAATGAAACAGCACCTCCAGCTCCATCACCAGCACCTCCAACAAGTGTGACAGCACCTCCGTCGTCTCCTGTACCAGTAGCTGCACCAGCAGTCAACATAATTTGACCTCCAGCACCAGTATCGCCACTGCCGACGGTGATTGAGATATCACCTGACGTACCACCTGTGCCCGAACCCGTAGATATTGTTACTGCCCCAGAGGTGCCCGCAGACGCTGCACCGGTAGTGAGTGCAACCGCACCACTAACTGCAGTACCAGCACCACTCGTTAAAGTAACAGCACCACCAGCTCCAGCGGAACCTGCACCTCCTGAAACGGATACACCCCCGCCGATTCCTGCAGAACCAGCACCACCTGTAAGCGTAACTGCGCCACCAGCCGCAGAAGCAGCAGATGTTTCACCAGCAGTGATCAATACATCACCGCCTGCGCCAGTATTACCTGTTCCCGCAAGCAAAGTCAACGTACCACCAGCACCTCCAGTTGCACCACCAGTACTTAAACTCAAATCACCGGATGTACCAGCAGTAGATACACCAGTTGATATCGTAATTGCGCCAGTTACAGCGCTTCCAGGGGAACTGATAGTCACTGCACCGCTAGCAGACGCACCGCCACCAGAATTGACAGCAACACCACCACCACCAGCTGCGTGAGAACTATCCCCACCAAGTAGCGAGGCTGCTCCACCTGCAGCAGCACTTGATTGACCCGCTGTCAACGTTAATGCAGCTCCAGCTCCAGTATCCGTCGACCCAACAGAGAGTGCCATGGAGCCAGCAGCTCCTCCTAATGCATTTCCAGTTTTGAAAGTGATACTTCCTGAAACACCTGCAGTACTCGATCCCGATATCATCTCGAGACCACCTGTGGCAACGGCACTCGGAGTTGTTATGCTAATAGCTCCGCTTGAAGCAGAAGTACTATCACCAGAGATCAAATCCACACTGCCGCCAGCACCTGCAACACCTGCTCCTCCTGTGATCGAAACTACGCCACCTGCTCCAGCAGTTGCACCTTGTCCCTCCCCGGCTGTCATTAGTATGTCTCCACCAGCAGAACTAGCTTCCGTACTCAAACCAGCAGTCAGAACGATGTCTGATCCTGCATTAGTATCCGTCGAACCAACTGCAAGAGTCAAAGACCCAGCTGAATTGCCCAAAGCATCTCCTGTTTGAAGTGAAATAGCCCCAGTGACACCAGCACTTGCAGTTCCTGTGGTGACACCAAATGCACCAGAAGCAACGCCATTGGCAGTTCCCATCGTCATGGCTCCAGAGGAAGAACCCCCAGCACCAGTCGTTAATGTAATCCCACCTCCGATAGCTGCATCCGATGTTGTTCCAGCAACAATAGTTATTGCACCACCAGCTCCAGAATCACTGTCACCGTTTTGAATCAAAATATCTCCGCTTAATCCACCTGCGCTTTGGCCTGTCATGATGGACACCGTTCCAGATGCCCCAGCGGTAGATGTGCCTGTTGATATAACAATATTTCCAGTCGCTACAGCCCCAGCTGAGTATATTCCTACTGCACCACTAGATGCAACCGACGATGACCCACTAGTCAACGTGATCGCACCTCCAGTGGTTGCGGTAGACAACCCAGCAGTAACTTCAATGTCACCGCCAATCCCAGGTCCTTCTCCTGCAGCAATAGATATCTTTCCTCCAACTCCAGTATCTGAAGTGCCAACGGAAAGCAATATATCACCGGCAACAGCACCAGCAGCATCACCAGTAGTAATTGTCACACCGCCAGACAAACCATCTGTGGACGTACCAGTAGTTAATGATATAAAACCAGTGTCCCCAGCCAATCCACCTCCAGCAGTGGTAATTGTCACCGATCCACTACTTGTGGCAGTTCCAACACCCGAAGTTAGCGTAATAGCTCCGCCGGTTGCATCAGCCGATTTACCGGCTGTCAATAGAATTCCACCACCTTCTCCGGAAGCACCATCGCCAACACTAAACTCGAGATTGCCTCCAGTACCACCAGTTGCAGCACCGCTACTTACCAAAATAGAACCACTATCACCAGCAGTGGAAGCGGCAGTTTTCAAATTTAGAGAACCACTTGTAGATCCCACACCAGTACCGATTGTTAATGCGCCACTAGTTCCAGTCGTCGTTGCTCCCGATGAAATAGTTACAGCACCACCATCCAGTGCAATTCCAGAACCACCAGATATGGATACAGCACCACCAGTCCCTGCACTGTCACCTCCATCTAAACTCAAGGCGCCACCTGCAACAGAGTTGGTAGTCGAAGCTCCAGCAGCCACGGTAACAGCGCCACCGACACCAGAGCCAGACCCTACAGAAAGAGCAATAGATCCAGCCGTTCCAGCAGCAGCATCCCCAGTAGATATTGTTACAATACCACTAGCTCCAGTTGCAGCAGTTCCAGAAGACAAAAGTATGGCGCCTGTATCCGCCCCGTTGGCCGATTTCAGAGTCATGGCTCCACTAACTCCACTACTGCTAGAACCAGTGACAACCGAAGTTGCACCTCCAGCACCGCTTGTGGAGTCACCAGCACTAACCGTCATTGCTCCACCAGCACCGGTAGTTCCTGTACCAGAACCAATTGTAACAGCACCACCGATGACGGCATCACCAGCTGTTGCTGAAAAGGATCCACCTGTTCCGGTATTACCAGCACCTACTGCAATGGTGATTGCCCCGCCGGCTCCACCAGTGGCAACTCCACTAGTGAAAGTAATGGCTCCTGTAGAACCAGCAGCAGCATCACCAGTCGTTAAAGAAATATCACCACTAGCACCACTTGACCCCCCAGAAGCAGTATTCAATTCAATTGCTCCACTTGTAGTTGCCGCACCAGATCCTGACAACAAGGAAATTTTACCTCCAGTGCTTCCAAGACCTGCTGTCAATGAAACGTCTCCACCACCATTTGTATTGCCATCTCCAACTGTAAATGTGATAGAACCGGCACCATTTGCAGTAGACGAACCAGTGGAAACACTAAATGATCCAGATGATCCAGCTGTGGCCGAACCAGTAATCATTGCAATTGCACCACTAGCTCCTGATGTACCAGCGTGTGCGCTAACAAGGTTAATCGAACCGCTACTAGTAGCAGTACTAGAGCCAGAAGTCAGTGTAATATCTCCACCTGAAGCACCACCTGCAGCACCACCAGATAGAGATATGGCACCACCTGATCCAGCAGTTGTGGACGTTCCGGCACCAGCCGTGATCGTAATACCGCCACCAGAACTTGTATCGGCATCTGTAGCACCGGATGATATTGCCACGACGCCACCGTTGGATGTTTTAGTAGCACCCACTGTAATCGTAATACCTCCTCCAGTACCAGATGTGGATACCGTGCCAGTGCTCAATGTTAATGAACCAGACGATCCTGTGGCAGCAGCCCCTGAAGACAACGAAACAGCTCCACTATCACCAGTAGTGCCCCCGCTGCCACTTTCAAGAACCAGCAATCCACTAGCAACTCCATTGCTCAATCCTGAGGTAATCGTAACCGTTCCTCCAGCTCCACCAGTCCCACCATCGCCACCTGAAACACTCACAGCACCACCAACACCAACAGTAGCACCACCTGCAGTGAAGCTTAACGCGCCGCCAATCCCTGACGAAGCAGCAGTTGAATCACCGCCAACCAATGTAATGCCACCGCCTGTCCCAGTATCTCCAGTACTGACACTCAAACTGATACCTCCAGCCGAACCAGCCACTGCTGCCCCCGTGGATATCGAGATTGAACCAGTCGATCCCGCACCAGCTGAACCAGTCAAAAGTGACATATCACCACTAACTCCACCGGCTCCTCCAGAAGCAGTACCTAATGATACAGATCCACTACTTGTAGCAGTACTAGAGCCAGAAAATATCGTAATTGACCCACCTGTAGTACCACTAGTTTGTCCAGCTGATATCGCAACATTACCACCAGCACCAGATGATCCAGCTCCCACAGAGAGTGTAATAGCTCCACCACCACCATTGCTCGCGGAAACACCAGTAGCAATAGTAACAGCACCAGTATCCCCATTTGTTGAACCGCCTGTTGTGAAACTAATCGCACCACTTTCTACACTACTAGATGTTTTCAATGTTATGCCTCCTGAAGTAGTAAGGGAACTTGAACCCGATAGGATTTCAATTGCCCCACCCGAAACAGACCCGGCAGCTCCACCAGTCAGCTTAACTGAGCCTCCAGCTCCAGCAGTACCAGAACTTCCAGCTCCAGCGGTAATAGAAACACCGCCACCAGACACAGACGCTGCAGTAGTATCGCCCGCGGCAATAGATATTGCGCCACCCGCACCACTTACACCAGCTCCCACAGTTATGCTGATAGCACCTGTAGAACCAGCAGTGGATGTTCCAGTAGCTAAAGTAATCGAACCAGACACGCCATCACTTGATGTTCCGGTACTCATCACAATATTACCACTGACGCCAGCAACACCACCATTTGCGGAACTGATAGCAATATTTCCTGAAGAAACTCCAGCACCCGATACAATACTGACGGCACCACCAGTCAAAGCAGTACTTTCACCACCAGCAATCGATACCGCACCACCAAGTCCAGATTTACCAGCACCGGCAGCAACAGTAACAGCACCTCCAGCAGAAGCCGCGGTGTCTAATGACTCACCGGCTATAATACTCATCGATCCTCCAACACCGACGGATCCACTTCCAACAGAAAGCGAGATCGAGCCACCAAAACCACCAGTAGCCGCACCTGTTTCAATAGTAATAGAACCAGTCGATCCAACGCTAGCCGTACCAGTCGAAAGTGACATATCACCACTAACTCCACTTAGTCCTCCAGCAGCTGTGCCTAATGACACAGATCCACTGCTAGTCGCGGTACCAGACCCAGAGAAAATCGTAATAGACCCACCTGTAGTACCACCAGTTTGTCCAGCTGATATCGCAACATTACCACCTTCTTCTGATGATCCGGCGACCACAGAGAGTGTAATAGCTCCACCACCACCACTGCTCGCGGAAACACCAGTAGCAATA
>Ga0105053_10008646_pt1 | contig 13170 bp, 10 predicted proteins | sample BON01_FD_78093 | JGI IMG/M metagenome (GOLD analysis project Ga0105053, IMG submission 78093) | Freshwater microbial communities from Lake Bonney liftoff mats and glacier meltwater in Antarctica - BON-01 | ecosystem: Environmental > Aquatic > Freshwater > Ice > Glacier meltwater | place: Lake...
ATCTTTGAAAAGATCGATGAGAGGTCGCGAGCGTGGCGCGGCGATGCACAACTTGACGTGGTAAGCCCTATTCGCGACGTGCTATAGAAAACCCTGTTCACCACACGTCTGTTAGCGTCTATGCTCAGTCACGTGGTGATCAGATTACTATCCAGCGAGTAGGGTTTCTTTCTCCTCTCTTCTGGGCGCTCTTTCACTGCGCTGGTGGGTGGTGATCTCAGTACATGCTAGGTAGGGGCTTGGAACGAGGTGCAGGCTGCCTTCCCAACCTGGATCCGCGTCAGAAAGTACCATCGTGGTGCATGCGGGGTACTAGCACATCGCACATACCACCGTACGACAAATTAATCCTCGAACACTGCACACCAAAATTGCAACAACCTGAAGCAGAACGATTGAGGGGCTTGTCATGGCACACAAGTATAAATATATGGATTTACATATATAAACAAACAGGACAGGGCATCACAGGGCGACGAAGGGCGTGGCTTTTGGTATACTTGTAGGCCTCCTTTTCTTCGAAGGAAATGGGTAACTCTCTTTCTCTGTCTCTCTCTCTCACACATACACAAACACTTTTATCCCACAGGACTTTTACTACACAGCAAAAGAAAAACTGAACTAACATTTTTTCAACAGTCGCTACGTAGGCCGCAGGATGTGTCTTCAACAATGTTTTGTGTAGGTGACAACACTGACACATTTTCAACTCACGATGCAACCCAGCGACGCAACATAGACAGGGGCAAGCATTTCGACCACACAACCGTCATGATGAATTCTTTCTACCCTCTCAACGTGTCGGCGAACTTGCTGCGGTTTGCCGTGAACGTGTCGTCGTCGGCGCGGCTGGCAGGCGCTCTTCTGTGGGTAGAGCTGCTTCATGCCAGGTCATGAGCACTGGGTTGTCTAGTGTTGTGTCGAGCACCCTCGTCGAAGGTGCCCCTGGTGCAACAAACCTCACTAGACCTGCTTTAGTGCCTTCCCCACTCCACTTTCACACCCCAGCACACTAGGCATCTGGGGAGGTTGACAGCTGCGAACTCGGTGTCTTTCTATCTCATTGTTTCTTGCTCCTCTTGCTGAGGTTAATCTTTAATAAACACCCTCAAATTAAAAAAAAACTTGGCGTTGATATATTCTATCGTTCAGAGTCAAAGATCATCTCCGCAGTATGAGTAGCAACTGGTAGAACATCACGTAGTCGTATTTGCGAACTGTGACATAAAAGGAGTCAAGGCTGGAAGTGTTTGAACACCGTGACTGGCTGTACGTTTGCCGTATATGGTAAATTAGATTTGGATTATAATTGAACGATTGATCCGTTTGCACACAAAAAATCGATCAACTGCTTTGTAAACTGAATCCCAGAACGAACTTTCATAATCCATGTTCGTTCGAACAATACCACACCTCACCTTGACACCCTCCTCAGAATTGAATATGATTCCTGCCAAAATTCGCTGTTCCTTTATTCCTGAGGAAATTTGTAGGAATTTCAGCTTGCATAGCCATTTAAGAATAAATTTCCCAAATCTCCCCTTGATATTTAATTTTGGAATTTTTTCGTGTCCCTGTGATGATTTTCTTCAAATTTTCACATGTCAACAAAGCATCCGTCACTTTCCCACGAACCTCCCACGTTCTGTCCTTGGAATCAACGGATTCATCCCCGGGCCCTCCAGAACAAACTGCTTTAGACAATCATATCACAAGCCAACCATGGTCTGACGAAATTTGACCCCTTACAACCCCTTCTACTGGTTACTTTCACTTTGTCACGCTCTTTTCTGTACATTTTGGTCCAACAAGTCAAGACAAAGTACAAAAAGGGGTGGTGCGGGGGCAAGTTGCGTCAGACCATGGTTGACCTGTGATATTGTCTAGACCCAGTTGTTCCAAAGGTGATGAGACAGGTTTCGAGGCGATCAGAGGTCGGGAACCATCAACGGCGCGCCCTCAACACCTGGCTATCTTCTGGGACTTCTGCGGGAACTTTCGCATGTCTCGCAGGCCCTTACAGAAATTGCCGAGGCGAATCAGGTACCAAAAACGAACCGAACAGATATTTTGTACCAGATCAAAAAAAAGGCACTGGAAATCAGTCCTCACATTTCGAACCCAACATGTCCTTGATTCCGTTTTCGAGGTGTTCAGGTCCACCCTTAACTACAGTACATCTACGATTCGTGTGGTTAGCCGAGTCGTATGATAGACTATTAGCATCAAATGCCGGCATATATTCAAACAGGCAAATAACATGCGGTTGAAAGTATTTTATTGAAAAAACATGTTGAACTAATCAAACTTCGTGAAAATGGCCTTGGTATGACAGTCGTCTTTCACAGGGGTGAGGCCCTTTAGTAAAAATAGTAAAATTCTAGTAAAACTAGCAAATTTTACTAGTAAAATTTTACTAGTACAAATATACGACGACACTCCTACTGGTGACGTTATCGCCATCCAAATTACATTACAGAGGAGGTTCGTCAAAGGAAAGACCGTTTGCTCACAGCATACTTGTTGTTAGGGGCTGCGTGATGTTTAATCATTGCACCCAAAACTGCGGTGTATGGCCCACCAGCAACAGTTGATGTTGCTACTGACCTACCCGAGTGGGCGCGAGCTTCGCCGCCGCGCGCCCCACAAATGCTGGCTTCCTCGAATGGATTAGTCAGCTCTTCAGGCGGAATTGCAAACTTGCTAGCAAGTTGGTGATCGAGACTTGACAGCCCGGGATGTAACCCAGCCCACAGACTTGTGGACCCTTGAAAGGCTCCCTGGCTCCAGCACATGCAGGAGGTCACGATCCGCGACAGTTGCTGGGATTTCAATCAACTAAGTCGGGTCATCATACATCCAAGGTTGAGAAAGCAAGGATCTAAGCAACTACATTTCAGAAATGAAGTAAGAAAGGGGAAAGGCCGCTCGATATATCCGACTGAGGCGCAAAGCAACACAAGGAGACGAAACACACTAATCACAACGAAAAGGGGCGAGTTGACACAGGGCTATGGCCGGATTCAATTCAACGCTCTTGTATTCTACACTACCAACCACGTTGCTCAATGGCATTGCCTGCCCACACATGTCTATTCTACCTGTGTGGTTGCTACTCCCAGTCGTAGCTCCTCTTCCCCCCCACAATTTGTACCGTCACATCTAAATGCACACGCACGCTGGAGCTCCCGCACGACAAGCTTCTTGGAATCCAGCAAGTGTCGAACCCATCCGCTGGTTTCAACCCATCCACTGGAAACCAGCGGATGTCGACCCCGCTCACTCATTAGGTGTACCAATCGGAAAGTATGTTCATTCCGAATAAGTGGTACGAATCAAACAAAAGGGTGTAAACGGGGTCAAAATCCCACCACTAAGAGGCTTCCTGGGCAGTTTGGAAACAAAAGGGTGTAAACGGGGTCAAAATCCCACCACTAAGAGGCTTCCTGGGCGGTTTGGACCCATTCGTCAGGTCAACACTCTATTCGCGTGTTTCTACAAATGTACACGTATATCTATACATGTACATATTCATTATACATATGAGCTGTATGTGCGTAAATATAAATATATAATCCAGCTGGTTCCGAATGGCGCGCGGCGGTCATCGCCACGCGCCCCAGCCCAAAAAACCTGGCGGCCCCAACATCACCTCACAACCTCAAAACCGTCTCAAAAAATACTCGACAAGAGTTACGATGGTTACGATGGAACTCTTACCGAGTGATTTTGGTGTAGCAGGGCGTGTTTGACGTTTTGAGAGTTTGCGGGGTGTTTTGGCAATGTTTTTGGATGATTCCACATTCGGCAGTTGCACACATCTCTGTCCGCAGGTCGGGGTCAGTGTGAACCCAATACATCACGAAAATTGACGTGATTTGAGCACAACAGGAGCTACCATGGACCAACCAAAGGCAAGGGCTAGGATCCAGCTATCCACGATTTTGATCCACATACTCGCAACGCCCTTATCCAACTCTGTGGGGCTGAACTCCTGATTCCAATTCGTCATCTGCATGGCAATATAGCACATGGAAAATGCAATGGCAGCATGAAAGGCCGCCACGTTGTAGCCGATGGGCCCTGACAAGGGCTCCTCCCCATTGCTACTCCCGCCCTCAACATCCAAGTGCATGTGGTTGGGCGCTACACCATCCACGTCCACCAAAGGCATGTCGCGGTCAGCACCCGCCGAGGGGGCGGCGGCAGAAGAAGGGCCCCAGAAGCGGCCATCAGTATCGAATCCTTGCCCTATTGTTATGCTGCTGTAGGCCGACAAGATAACAGCTATGATAATGTTGATGGCACCCACAAGCTCAGGCGGCGCGGTATAGTTAAGGCTGTCGTTGGCCAGTTTGTTGCAGCGCACCTGCGAGTAGAGTGCTGAGAGCGTCTTGAAGGACAGGAAGGCCGCCACGAGCCCACTTGGCAGCAGCCCAGTGGCAGGCATCCACTCCGTGGCGCGGAAGGAAAAGATGGTCAAGAACACGAACAGGATCAAGTTGAACGAGGCAAAAAACTGCGCAATTCACATGTTAGCCTTGCGCTCTCTTGCCTCTAACCACTCCTCGCACCCCCTTCTGGTTAGGTTTCGAGAGCAACCCAAGCGCCCGGCCATGGAAGAATGGGACGCGCGGCGTCGAAGCTCCAGTTACCTCAGCCGTAGTACGGACGCGATTTTGCAAGATAGTGTAACAAATGATACTGTAACGCAGTAATCGTACACGCTACCTCATAGTTAGTTACATTACTTCACAATTCAAGCACCGCTGCGTGCCCAGCGCCGCTTCCCACCCCACTCTGGTCGTATGGGTCGAAGACAAAGCGGTGCTTAAAAAGAAACTCGCACATAGAGACGGAGGGAGGAGGGCCTCAGACCTGGTAGAGTTCGCAGCCGTCCGTCTCGCCCGTCTGGTTGTTGGTGCCAAAGAACATGAACATGACCACTGTCTGGCCAATGGCCAAGCCAAAGCACAGAACAGAAATAGCCAGGATGGCCATGTGCCAGGGACCTTGCACATTGTCGGCACCATCTTTTTCGATCCAAGCCTCGTTGAGCTCGAAAGTAAACTCGACGAAAATCACTATTTGAACAATCAAGAAGAGGATGCCCAGAACAAACGCCACCCACCCGAAACCCAAGAAAAATTGCGAGGGAATAAAAAACACTATTAAGTGCAAGACGACCCAGAGCAGCATCTTGATTGGCCACAAGGCTGTGTGAACCATGATTCGCGGGTTGGAGTAGTCCGACGCGCCAATGGTGAAAATGGAGAGAACCACGTGGAAGATGGCAGTTGCAAAGGCCACGCGCAGCACGAAAGCACGCGCCATACAGGTAGGCGACTGCTGGTCGGCAGGGCAGCGCAAATTTTCGCTGTGGGGTTCCAAAGTGAAGTTGTTGTTGCGTCATGCGATGTCAGTTTTTACAGCATAACTCAAGTTTGCAGCAGGTGCGTAAACATACATCAAAACACTCGAGGACCTGAGCATCAGCAAACATTGTCTGCTGCTACTGCTGCTTGCGAGTGCTGCTCACCAGAAAATGTCGCTTGCGGCAGAACAGAGCGCAGGCGAGGCTCGGTCGCGGAATACCCACGCGCCTATGACTGTGATAAGGAAGAGCCCAAAGTAGGACATGCGCGAGGTGCGCGAAACAATGGTCTCCTTAGACGAGCCTCCACCGCACATTTTCCTGCTCGGTATGTATGGTCAGCTGCGGCACACGTAGAAGAGTGCAAACGAGAGCAAACTGGACGAATTAAACGTAACAGCACATTTTGCTGGCCAACACAGGGACGCGCGGCGGCGAGGGCTTCAGCCCGAAGCTGCCACCCGCCCGCCTGAAGAGGACCATTGACATATGGGTTTTCTGGGTAGTGTATTGAAATGTGTGGTTTTGGTATTCTGGAAACACACTACCCCGATTTCAGTATACTACCCCTTACAAATAATTGCACACACGCAACAAATAGCAGCTACACAATGCTGGTGGTAGCAGCAGCAGTGGCAGCAGAGGTGGCAGCAGCGGCAGCGGCTGCAGCAACTCATGCGCAGCCTTGCAACGCTTCACTGCACAACGTGGAGGATGTGCACCCACCCACACAAGTAGCTGCAAGCAACCGAAGACACGCATGAGCAGGCCTGGCATGCAACGCAGCTCATCATCGAGGCCGACATGCCGCCGACCGACGTGCCAACCCCCGCGAGCGTGGCTAGCAGGGCGCCCATTGCAGCTTCAAGCTTCTTGTTAATGTTCGAAGAACGCCTTCTATAATACTCAACTAGAATAGGTCCCGCACTGTTGCGAACAGCCTTTGAGAGTTTCAAGTTGCCTTGCGACGTTGTTGATGCTTTGAGAACGGAGTTGAAGTGAGGGTCCTGTCTCCTACTTGGGACCTCGACCCAGCCGACTTGGGACCTCGGGGGAACTTGGGACCTCGACCCAGCCGACTTGGGACCTCGACCCAGCCGACTTTAGTACAGAGCTTGAGCGCGTTATCTTATTGAACACAAGGACATGCCTGTGCGGATAAGTCGCACTGAACAATGCCCTGGTGGTCAGGGGTGCATGCGAATCTCGTGCGCGCATGATGGCCGCAGCTTCGCCTTGTCCCCTCTGCTGGTGTTATCAATTCTGTGCGCATTGTCCCACTGCACAGCCCGGGACCCCGACGACATGGGCGCAGCATTTGCGGCAGGGGTGGTGAGCATGGAAAGCTTCATGGGCGCCTATGACACGAAAGAAACGGAGCAGCTCGAGGCAGTGGTCTCAGACTGGAAGCTATTCTCGCGTTCCCACCCCAACGCTCCCCGCGGCGAGCATCAGTCCCTCAGACAGCGGCTACAGGGTAAGACGAACGCTGTGCATTTTGGCACGGTGCGTTTGAGGGAGTCAAACTGCAGGCAGCGGGGGTGACGGGAGATTGAAATGGTGTGAATTGAAAAGGGGATGAAAGGGATTTGTCCAAAAGTCAGTGCTGTGTTTGTCAACACGTGGAAAAAATTTTCCCCTCGCTCTTTCTCTCGCCCTTTCCTTCTCGCTTGCTCTTTCTCTCTCTCTGTTCTCTCGCTCTCTCTCTCTTTCTCTCTCTCTTTCGTTCTCTCTCTTTCTCTTTCTTTCTCTTTGTCTCGCTCTTTCTCGCCCTCTCTGTCTCTCTCTATTTCGCATTCTCTCTCTCTGTTTTCTCGCTCGCTCTCTCTCTTGCTCTTTCTCTCGCTCTTTCTCTCATCCCGGGGACTCTCTATCTGGTGCCGCTAAAATGGAATGTGCTTCCTCAGGAATTGTAGGTGTGCCCTCAACAGAACAAGAGGACATGGATGAATGCGACGGCACAGCTCCCTGTACGTGTGCGTGCTTTTGCAAGGGCACGTGTCTGCAGTCACAGAGTGTTCCTGTAGAGCTGGCTCTTTTCCGTCGAGAACGGAGTGCCCATTTACAAGGTGCGCGTGTGTGCATGTGCCTACGGGATAATTTTTAATTTGGGAGGAGAGTGTTTCCAAACCCGCGCTTTCGACTCTGGGCTAAATCCTGGAGAGGCTTCAATTTGCACCTCGAGGCTTCAATTTGCACTGATCCGTTTTGGCAGACTGTTTTGTCGTCGTTTGCTGAGATTTTACGACGCCGCGGCGGGAAAACACAACATTCGGCCGGAAAGAGATTTTTTTCTGGAAAAGTCCGAGTGCCTGTCTGAGCCTCTTTGGGCCCAGCTCGCATTGTTGCGGAAAAATTGATTTTTGGAGTGCTTTCCCGCTTTCCTCCTCGCAACTTACATCCAGTTCGACTGCTTTCTGGACTTGGAGTATTGGTGCAACGCGCCAAAAAGCGAAGAAAACACCTTTTCGGCCTATCCTGTCGATCTTTTTGGCAGGGAAATTTTGCAGTGGTTGCCGAGTGTTTTTTGCAAACGTGCCAAAACACGAAATTCGTCCAAAAAACACTGTTTTTGTAAATACACTATTTTTTGAACAGTGTTTGCGGGCAGGCTCCTCGGCCGAGTGCACTGCTCCCATTCTACTTTGCTAGCAGGTTCAAGTGGTACATCGGAAAAACACTTTGTTTGGGGGATTTCCCACTTTTTGTCGCAGCATCCTGAACACTCGGCAAACAGTCGACTTGGAGGTTTCCCGCGACATATCTGGACTGCGGCAGATTTCGAGTGGCGCGCGGCAGCGTCGGCCCCTCGCCGCCACGCACCCTGAGAACATTTGGCTCCCAATGATTGCCGGCAAATCTCAGGAGAGGTTTTCGTCACGTTTTGACAGAGTGTTTACTTGAAATCTCCAGGTGATGAAAACTTGGAGAACGATGCTGCAAGTGTTTTCCTGGTGCTACGCGAAATAGCTCTTCCTCTTCTTTGTCGTGACGAGCCGGTGCATGTTTCTATTCCTCTACCAAAAAAAATCGCATGCAGTAAGAGCAAGCAAGACAAAGAAAAGGGAATGCATCGTGGGCAAGAGAGAGAGAGCAAGTGGGCGAGAGAGACAGCGCGCGCGCCAACGAGAGCGACATTTACGAGAGAAAGAGCCAGAGAGAGCAAGAGAGAGAGCCAGAAAGGGACAGAGAAAGCCAGAGAGAGAGATCGAGAGTGTGTGTGAGAGAGAGAGGAAGTGAGTGAGAGAGAGAGAGAGACAAAAAAAGAGGGGAAAAGTATGTGCGAGAGAGAAAGTGAGTGAGAGAGACAGCGATAGAGAGAGACACACTCATAGAGCGCCCTCAGGAGAAAGATAGGGAGAGACAGCATGAGGAAGAAAGTTACTTTTGGTCGCTGACAAGCTTTGGCTGATACTTTGGGATTTCACTCAATTGTTGCTGTGGCTTTTCAGACGTGGCGTCCGTGCTCGAAAGAAAATCGAATGACCAACACCACCACCTTTCAACAGATGCATTTGCACTTTAGCGGTACCTTTTGTCTGCCTCGCCGAGCGATATCTTTTGTCTGTGGTACCTTTTGGTTGCCTCGCTATTCTGAATCAGAGCTCATTTCCCGTTACGAACAGGGTACTTATTCTTTTCTTTGTCGGCACGTGAAAGGCGCTTTCAATTTTACCCACCATCTTTTGCAATTCAAGTGTTGGATCTCGCTCGCAGGCACTCTGGCAGTGATTAGGCTCTTTGGCTGCCTTGAGGCCCTGGCGCCTACCGCCTCGGCTGTCTGAGGGCCCTCATATACTTACCGCCTCCACACTGCAACACACATGTAACGTGCTGCGCATACATTACAAGACACACAGGTGATATGGTGGACATACATTCATACAAGACACACACCGACACACATGCATACTGTGACGCATAGGAAAGTGGGGACCATATGCTGGGTGTCTCAATGGCACATGCGTTTTGGCCGACTGCCATGCATCAGAGCTAAACACCTGCCACCAAACCTGTGAGCCTAAAGATCGAATCCCGGGACGACGCTTCTTGTCTGAGCACTATTCGAGACCCCTGGGCACTCGATGTAAAAGGACCTCAAGTTTTTTTGCAGATTGCCAAAGGCCTTGGGAACTGTGGCCCTATCTCTTGGCCCAACTCCTTCCGGTCTAATCTCCTCTCTCTCTTACCCCCCACTCTCGCATGCATACATACGCATGCACATACACAAATGTGCACACATTGGCACATACTCGCAAATGTCGGCAAATACTCGCAAACACCAAGCACTCCGCCCTCCGTCACACACTAAATTGATATGTGCGTGTGTACATGCGTGCGAGCGGAAGAAGGCACAAATGGTAAAAGAGAGGCGCAGATTGGCTTGGGCGAGGCAAGATTCGAAGAGGCAAGGGCTCGCAAGATTCGAAGAGTCAATCGAGAGCACTCACTCCCGATACGAAGAGTGCCAACACACCCGCACACTCGGCACCCTCGCAAAGCCGAGACACACATATGCATGCATTTAGCGGGCAGACACGTATGAATGTATCTAGCAGCCACACGCTTGTGAATACATGTAGAGACCAAACATAACGAAACAATTATCGGGGGGTCAGGCGGCATCGATGGTGAATGTGCCCAGCGGCGGGCGATGCAAGGCTTCAGAACATGACACCTTGCTTCCACACGGTAAAGATGACATGGGAAGATGACATGATGCATGACATGATGACATCACACCTTTGCTTTCACACGCTTTCTCGCCCCACCTTTTCTTCGGTAATATATTCAAGCCCCGAATATATTACCCAAAAATAATTGAATGTATCATCCGGTATTGTGTTGGAAATAAAGCCAACAATAGGGTGTACCCTATTTCTGGCTGTTTTTCAATTTACTAGCCTCGAATTTTTTTCCTGGCATTTTTCAATAATCCTGTTCGGGTGGGCGCACGCGCGGCAGCTTCTAAAGCCCCTTGCCGCTGCGCGCCTTGGGTTAGCATCATCGGTACCTGTGATTTGTCTACAAAGTGGTGTAGTGTGTCGCACCCATTTGATCGTTCTTACACCTTTTCGGACGAAAGAAAGAGATAAAGAGAAAGATGGTGCGCGCTGGCACGTGGTGTGCTGCATGATGTGCAACATTGTGTGCTGGATGATGGTGTGTCTAACAACTTGTGCTGCAACACATGCATAGAAAGCACACCCTGATACTCATTTCTCATGGAATACGCACTCTGATACGCACATCTCAAATACACAGCGTCATCCAACTGTTCCTGGCACCTCATCACGTCGGGTAACCCCCCCCACCGCACTCACACACACATTCTCACTGTCTGGGGGCGCGCGGTGACGATGGGCTTTAGCTACCACGCACCCAACCGAATCGGACCATCACCCTGTGGGCTCGTTTGAGGCTATTGTAATGTCTACATATCACAATTGTGGTTTCGTCATGCCGAATTCGGGGGAAGATAATGTCCCACGATCTCCTAAATAGGAGCAGTGTGGTAGTGTGACTTACTGGTGTGTTTACTGGTGTGTTTTCAATCTGTACAATGTGTGTTCGCGACGTCTTGTGTTCAAGACCTGTACAAAGTGCCATTGCGACGTCTTGATGGGAAACCTCTCGTTTCGTTGCAGGAAAGAGAATTGGGGCTGATTGTGTGAAAGCAAGACTGGTTTCAGCGGTTCAAGCCCACAACCCCCTCTGCTTTTCTGGGTGCTCTTCAGCAGGTCTCGCCTTGCCTGGTCACCCTTGCTATATCCGGTCTGTTTCTCTTCCCCTTCTTTCTCTTTCATCCGCCCTCTCTCTCTTTCTCTCTACATATCCACGTGCGATTGTGTGCGTGCGAGTGAATGTCAGCGTGTCTGTGGGTGCGTTGTGTCTGTGCAGGTGTGAGTGAGAGGGTGTTTGTTTGCTGCAAGTCTACGCACTAGTCTATATAGATACCTGATGTGGCCGTAGCGTGTTTATTTGGAGACCTAGTGCAACGGAGACGCAACAATGTGCAAAGGAGACGCGATGCGGTCTGGAAATCCGGTCCAATCTCAGTGTCGATACCGAGTCGTGCAGTCGAATCTGAGTGTCGATGCCGTGTCATCTTTTCTAGAACCGTTTCTGCCCGTCTCTTTCCGGAGCGTGATATTGTGTGTGCTTGTTTTTGAAACGGATCCATGTGTGTGTATGACACATGTGTGGCAGGTGTGTGTATGACACGCTTTTCGGCAATGGCACAGCAACAGAGCCGATGCAGCAAGAAAACTTGATGCAGGTATGGCGCGCGGCCTTCGAGAATCCCAGCCGCGGCGGGTGCCCAGGCGTTGAGCCCTAACCAACTGCCTAGTACCGTGACATCGCTGTGTCTTGGAGACTGGCTAGGGCATAGACTGACAGCGTCTCTAGGGCATAGACTGACAGCGTCTCTGCCTCGGAGACTGCCTAGCCCATCCACTGGCGCAATATGCTGAGGACATGTGTCTTGTGCCTCGCACACACCCACATTCGGAAGCGGGCGGCCCAAGGAAGAGCGACAGTCTCCACGCACCTCGACGCTGCCAAAAGGACAATGTCTTGGATACAGACAGAAAGGGTCCTGGGAGACTTGGTTCCTGAGAGACTTGCTTCTTGGAAACTTGCGTATTCGTGCGCGTCACCATGATGCGATGATATTGCGTAGTGGTGAAGGTGACCAAACAAGTCTGAGGGTGACCAAACATGTCTGTTCTACCTCGCCAAATTGTCTAATCCCCATTCAAGTGTGCAAAGGAAAGATTCTATTATTAAAATCAATGTTAATTAGGGGGATTCGTGTTCATCGAACCAATGGTGGTTTTTGCTGAAGAAGTCAACTTTTGGGTCAAGGTGGGGTGGGATATTTCTCGAACGAACGTACATTCTCAGTGAAATCCAGTTGACAAAGCATTTCATCGGGTTCGATTTTGGTGGAAACGGACCATTGGCAATTGGTCGGCAGTGATCCAAATGTGATCTTGATGCGGCAAACTTGCGGCCAGTGCTGGAGCAGGGCTGCGGAAAGCAAACGTCAAGCGCTGGCGTTTTATTTTCCCATGCAAATTTGGTACATGTTTCCAACCAACATGTACAGAACAGTGACATCTAGGTCTGTGCACTTTCACGGAATTTGCCAAATGCGGCTGCGCAGTGTCGACTTCAGATTTAAAAACTTTTTGGCACAAAATTCGTTCGAATTACTGCCAGCCAATTGGTTCGTTTCCACAACAACGAATTCGAAGAAAAGCCTTGTAATCTGGATTCCACTGAGAATCTGCGTCCGTTCGAGAATTACCCAACCCCAACTTAAGAGCACGCATTGGTTTGGGAGGTCTCTGCAGGACAAAAAATGATCGGGTCCAAGAAAATATTAAAAGAATTCAACACCTCAAATTCTTGGCCTCTTTCTTCAGGGTCGGGGTATTCTGGAGACTCGTTGCGGGAATTTTGGGGCTATTTTCCTGGATGTTCAGGTCTGACAAGAATCAATGTTTTCACTGGCAGATGGAGATGTAACGATGAACTACCCCTACCCCACAACGTCAATCTGTCTCTCTGTCAAGGAAAAAAAAATAGCAACTAGAGGTGAAATACAGCGGCAACTAGAGGCGGTGATGAAGTCCATCCACTCTAGGAGATGGGGGGATTGGTACTTTGAGAGTAGAGTTTTTATTGAAAACTGATAGTGGGTATCCCAGGGATGCGGAAGTTACTTTATTCACCCTGGCAAACCCTGAGAGTTCCCTTCGCTTTAACACCCATTGGTCAGCTCCACC
>Ga0105053_10008648_pt1 | contig 13167 bp, 9 predicted proteins | sample BON01_FD_78093 | JGI IMG/M metagenome (GOLD analysis project Ga0105053, IMG submission 78093) | Freshwater microbial communities from Lake Bonney liftoff mats and glacier meltwater in Antarctica - BON-01 | ecosystem: Environmental > Aquatic > Freshwater > Ice > Glacier meltwater | place: Lake...
AGCAGTTTGCCGGCCAATCGAACCTGCGCATTGTGACGCTCAATGATGGCGAGCGCGACATCGAAGTGATCGAGGCTCAGACGCCCGGTGACCAGTGGGTCAAGTATGAACTGAATGTAGATGCAGAAGGAACGTACACCATCGAAGTGCTTCACACCGCTGACGAAGACACGGCCTTTTCCGTGCAGGTCGGCGGCGTGACCGCTATTGCGAACGCGAAATTGCCTGACACCTTGCGACCAGCATGGGCCCATCGCCGGTGGTCAACGCTTGGTGCTATCAAACTGCGCGAAGGCGTGAACACTCTGCGAATAGCACCCGCGGCAAAGGATGGCGTGTTCCCTCGCATTGATCGGGTGCGCTGGTATCGCCAGAGTGAAGAGTGGAACGCGAAGGTAGATGTCGCCGCAAAACAGCTTGATTTACCGCGAGAAGTGGTGCATGCGCTGGCTCTGGACCTAACTGTCGCTGATGCTACACCCGCCATGCTTTCGATCGAAACGATGCGAGCGCAAGGTGGCAATCATGTGAGTGAACTGCTCGATGCGATGGACAAGCTCAGCAGCAGGATCACGCCTGCGGAGCGCCTCATCACCGTCAGCGATCAGGAGCAGCCGACGAATTTGCCTGTGCATCTGGGCGGCGACACTTATCGCGTTTCTAAAACATCAGTGCCGCGCGCTGTGCCCGTGCTATTTGAGAATGCCGTGACTCCGCCGACGATGCCCGCCCATCAAAGTGGCCGTCTTGAACTGGCCAAGTGGCTGGTCCATCCGAATCATCCGCTGACCTCGCGTGTGATGGTCAATCGACTTTGGCTCTATCACTTTGGTCATGGCATCGTTGATTCGCCCAACGATCTGGGGTCACGCGGCAGCGCACCTTCGCATCCGCAGCTTCTCGACTGGCTTGCGGCAACCTTCACCGAGCAAAAGTGGTCGATGAAGAAGATGCACTATCTCATCATGACCAGTGCGACGTATAGGCAGGAAGCAAAGCGGGAAAGCGTGAAAGCGGGAAAGCGAGAAATTCGGACACTCGAAAGCACCGCCAATTGTCCGGAGCTTGTTCGTACCACCAAGGCCACCGTTGCTTCAAAATCCGAAATCGATCTGACTCAGAACTCAGAACTCAGAACCCGAAACTTCTTCTCGCCTTTCCCCCGTCGGCGCTTGGAAGTCGAAGCGATCTATGACGCGATGCTGGCGACCACCGGCAAAGTTCCCCGGCAGCCTTCCGATGAGCCGCTCGATTTCAATCGTTCTGCGGATCGCATGATGTATGTGCTCACCTCCAATCGTTCGCCTGTCGGTCTGGGTGGTGAGATTCGCAAGATGTTTGCGGTGTTCGATTACGACCCCACGGGTGAGCCGATGGGTCAGCGCGATCGTTCGACCACGGCGGCACAGTCGCTCTACTGGCTCAACAGTTCGATCCCCAAACATTTTGCCGGTGAGTTTGCGAAGGTGATTCTGCGCGACAAACGATTGAGTGATGAAGAGCTGCTTCGCCGTGCGTATCTGATGGCCCTTGGCAAAGAGCCTAACGAGGCGATGGCGACGCTGCTGCTTGATTATCTGAAAAACAGCGAAAAGCAAGGCGAATCTCGCGTAGAGTCGTGGACAGAGATATGCCTGGCGCTCTATGCTTCCAGTGAGTTTCGGTACTTGGATTAAGCCATGAATTCTCAGCGACATCAATTTTCGCGCAGACAGATTCTTCAGCGGGCAGCGCTGGGGTTTGGTGGTGTTGCGCTGACGGATTTGCTTGCACGGCAGGCGCGCGGACAGACATACGGACAGACCCACGGACAGGAGTCCGTGGGCTTTTCGCATGTCAGCGCGCCGCACTTTGCCCCGCGCGTTAAGCAGATCATTTACATCTTCCTCGACGGCGGCGTTTCGCATCTGGATACCTACGACTACAAGCCACTCTTGCAGCGCGATGATGGCAAGCCGCTGCCAGAGTCCATTCGCAAACCCAAATTCACCTTCGCGCCGCAAGGCACGATTCTCAAGTCGCCCTGGAAATTCAAGCAGATCGGCGAAGCGGGCAAGTGGTGCTCCAATCTGTTTCCCGAAGTGAACAAGCTCATCGATGATCTCTGTTTCATTCATTCGCTGCATCACACGAACAACGATCACTTCACCGCGAAGAACATGATTCACACCGGCTCGGGCCGCGAGCCTCGGCCGACGCTCGGCTCCTGGCTCAGTTATGGGCTCGGTAGCGAGAATGCGAACCTGCCCGCGTACATCGATATCCTTCCCGACTCGCCGCGCAGTCGGCCCACCGCTTTCCTTCCCGCGCGATACAGCGGCACGCCCATTCTCAAAGCTGACAAAACGCAGAAAAATCTCCAGTGGGACAACCTCACCGGTGCAGCCACCAATCAGCGCGAGCATCTGAATCTGGTGCAGAAAATGAATCAAGCGCAGCTGCTGCGAACGGGCAACGATGATGCGCTCGAAAGCGAAATTCACAATCTCGAACTGGCCTTCCGCATGCAGACGCAGGCGCCGGACATCATGTCGCTCGATGGTGAATCAAAAGCCACAATGGATCTCTACGGCATCGGCGAACCGAACACCACCGACTTCGGCAGGGCGCTGCTGCTAGCCCGCCGATTCGCTGAGAAGGGCGTGCGCTACATCACCGTCACGCATTCCACTGTCAAGTATGGCAACCTCTGGGATCAGCATGGTGATCTGCTCGCCGGGCACACTGGCAATGCTCGCGCGGTGGATAAACCCATCGCGGGACTCTTGCGCGATCTGAAGGCGCGAGGCATGCTCAATGACACGCTCGTGATGTGTGGCAGTGAGTTTGGCCGCACGCCGGTCTTTGAATTTATGGATGGCGGCTCGGGTCGATTGCGGAACGGCCGCGATCACAATCCGCATGGCTTCACCATGTGGTTCGCCGGCGGCGGCACCAAGCCCGGCATCTCGCACGGCGAAACTGATGACTACGGCTACTACGCGATTCGTGACAAGGTCTCCATCCACGATCTGCACGCCACGCTCTTGCACCTGATGGGCATCGACCACGAAGCACTCACCTATCACTACGCCAGCCGCGATTATCGGCTCACCGATGTGTACGGCGATGTGGTGCGCTCCATTCTCGCCTGAGCATCCAATCATTTTCTTGTGAGCAACAAGGCATGCACACTTGAAGTGTGCTTGAATGTTTGTGTGCGCTCTCTATGGCCTTCCTTGCGGATCAACGGCCACCTCATCGAGGCGCACCGCGCCCTTCACTGTGCCGTCATTGTTCGCCACAATAAGTTTATAGACCGCACCGGTGGGAGGACTGGCGTAAACCAAAGCCTCTTGCGTATTGTCAGGCATCTGATCGAGGCCTGCTGTCCAGCGCTGGGTGGGTATGACGGGGATGCGGCCGCGCAGGGCGGCGATGAAGTTTGCAAGCTCTCGATCATCAGTAGACGCTTCACCCGTCAGGAGTTTAACGAGGGCGGCGGATCGCTGGGCTTCACTGTGGGACGGATCAAGCCTTTGTAGCCTGCCGTCGGCTCGCGTAATTGCCTGATGCGTTCCGCGCTCTCTTCTTCTGACCGCGGATGGATAATCGGCCCCCAGGGCGGGAGCCCCGCCTCGACCCGAAGCCGCCGTGTAGCCTGGCGATATTGCTCCGATAGCGGTCCGGTGTCCGGTGTGGATGTCGGGTTGTGGGAGTCGTCCATCATGGGCCAGTGCCTTCCAGAGAGGGTCAGTGTAACTATCGGCATCCATTTCACCAAACACCAGCGGCAAATACTCGTCGCGTACGTGTGTCTGTGCGGTCTGTATCGATAGATTCGTCGCTCGAACATTTCTTACAAAAACCCGTCGCGGGGTGTTCGCCTTGTCTCGATTTGTTTCGTCTAGTTGTGGTGTTGGGAGTGAGCCCCATCAGTGTCGGCGGCTCACCAAGGAAAAGACCAGACCCAGGACGTACACCGGGGGGGGTGGCGACCCTAGGTCGAGGTACAGCGCCATGCGGAGGAAAAGACATGGACGATCGACAAAAACCCAGAATCCTGCTCATTGAAGACGACCCGGACACCGCGCTCCTGATTCAGGAGACTCTGCACGATCACTTTGGCAGCGGCTGCGTCAGGCACTGCGCCTCCGTCGCTCGTGCGCTGTCGGTCGATGTCGGCGACTTTGACATTGTGCTTTCCGATATGAACCTAGCCGACGGCACCGGGCTTGATGTACTCGACAAACTGCTGGCTCGCCGCAAAGACCTGCCCATCGTGCTCGTCACCGGCGAAGGCATCATCGATAACGCCCTGCGCGCCATCAGCATCGGTGCCTACGACTATGTCGTGAAGACCGGCGACTATCTCTTCGCCATCCCCATCGTCGTAGAAAAAAATCTCGCCATCTGGCGCACCAAGCAGGAGAACGTGCGCTTGCACGGCCAACTTGGTCGCACCATCGAAGAGGTTCGCATCAAAAACGAACAGCTCGAAGAAGCAGTTGCGAAACTGGAGACGATGGCTTCGACGGATCCGCTCACGGGCATCGCCAATCGCCGTGCCTTTAATCAGGCGATGGATCGGCGCTTCGCAGAAGCGATGCGCTACGACCATGACCTGGCGGTGGTGATGATTGATCTCGATGGTTTCAAGATGCTCAACGATCAGATGGGGCATCAGGCGGGCGACATGATTCTCCAGCGAACCGGGCGCATTCTGGAAGCGAACTGCCGTCGCTCGGATATGGCGGGGCGGCTGGGCGGCGATGAGTTTGTCATCCTGCTGCCGGAGACTGATTTGCAGACAGCCCGCGTCGTCGCTGAGCGCGTCAAGGACGAATTTGATCTGGTGGCTCAGTCGCTGCTCGCCCACGCAGTGCCTTCACTGCTGGTTTCGATGAGCGTGGGAATTTCGTGCATGCGCCACTCGAGGCCGGTGAATTCCGATCAGCTCATTGGCCACGCTGATGAAGCTCTTTACCGCGCCAAAGCTGCGGGCAAGATGCAGATCGTCATCTACGGCGGCCCATCGCAGAACAACGACAAACTGGCATCGGTGGCGTGAAGCTTCCCGAAACGAGCCGCGACCGTCAGGGAGTGGGGGATGAAAAACAGATGCCCGCTTCCTGACGGGCGCGGCTCGTGGCGAACGCATCAGTTCTTCTTCTTCGCATCCTCAGCCTTTGCCGCATCTCGGCCATCGAGCTTGGCGAAAATAAAAGCATCCGCCAGGCGATCGTCGCGCGGGTTCAATTGCTTTTCATCGATGAGCAGTTGCGCGAAGCTGTTCTTGGTGAAGCTGCGCGCTTTGAGCAAAGCGAGAAATTCGGTTTCATCACTGAGGCCGCGCATGAACATGTCAGCAGGCACAGCGAGCAGAAGTGAAGTGGGCTTGCGGAATTTGGAGCTTGACTCAGTGAGCTGCTCGCCGACGATGGCGAGCTGCGGCGATCCATCTTTGCCCCCGGTCCAGCGGTCGCCTTTGGTTAAGCCGACGGTGGAGTAGCCCACGAGCTTGATGGGTGTGCGAAAGGATCGATCTGACTGCTGCTTGAGAATCTGATCGCGAAACTCGAATTGCCAGTCGAGGATGAGCGTGAGGTCAGCGCGATCGACATTGAGGCGAAGGAGCTTCTCGCGTTCCTTCTCGCGCTGAGCCGCAATCTCTTTCGGGTCCGCCAGCCAGATTCCGGCGACGACCATTTCATCAGGCCCGAGAATGTCGAGAATTTCCGCTGAGTGAATAAAGCCATAATGCCCGATCGATATTTCGGGCAAGGCCTTGGCTCCCAGATCAATTTCTTCATTGGGCTTGACGAGATTGCGCTTGACGGTGATGTTCAGCCCTTTGCGTTCGGTGACTTCGCGCGAAGTCTTTTGCCGCAGGCCAATGGCCGTGATGCCCCGGCTGCTGGGAAACTGCGTCTCGAAAGTGGAGCAGGAATAGTAAGCATCGCGCAGCTTGATGCACCGGCGGGCATAATTCTTCCACTGCCGCTGCCAGGCCAGATCAATATCGCGCTGCGATGCCGGCGCGGAATCCTGAGCGACGAGAAGCGATGCTGCGAAGGAAAGCAAAGCGACGGCCAGTACGATAGATACGATAGATAAGATAGACCCCCATGCCTTGGGTGCGTTGGAGGTGGAAGGTTGAATCGTCATCGGCAAGCCTTTCATCAATCAAAGTCACAGCCCATGCGAGAAACCACATGGGAACCTCCAAACATCCTAACGGCTGCGGCGGTGAACCATTGCAACGGCTGTATCCGTGGAAGCGCATGTGCCGGATTCGTGCGTAGGGTGTGTCCAGGCTTTGCGCTGACACACCATGTTGGACTCTCGCGCCATACGGTGATTTTCGATTCTTCTAATTTGTTGATCCAACATGGTGCGTCTGCGCCCCCGGAACAAGCCTTGACGCACCCTATATGTGATCGCCCTGTATCCGTGGCCTGTCCCACTACAATCTTTCATGACATCGCCCGCTGTGTTGCGATGGTTGGATAAAGGATGCCGTGCATTGTCATTTTCCAGTTTCCAGATTTCGGATCGTTGTCGAGTTTTTATGCCTTTGCTGTGCATGTTGGCGTTGTGCGTACTCTGTTCATCGTCGCTCAAGGCGGAGGATGTTGCCACGACCTCAGCCGTGCCTTCCTTTCGCAACGACATCATCCCGCTGCTGACGCGCTATGGCTGCAATCAGGGCGGATGTCATGGCAAACTCGCCGGGCAAAACGGCTTTCGACTTTCGCTGCGTGGCTATGCCGCCGATCAGGATTTTGACTGGATCACCCGCGAGTTCATGGGCCGTCGCATCAACCTCGCCTTTCCCCAGTCCAGTCCACTCGTTCGCAAACCGCTCGCACAGGCTCCGCACGAAGGCGGCAAGCTCTTCGCTGAAGGATCACGCGCTCACCAGATGCTGGTCGATTGGATCAAAGCTGGCGCTCCTGGCGAAGGCGTCCGTGAAGCGCGCGAGGCTCGTGACAAGCGAAAGCGCAGCGATGCCAATGCGCCGCCGCAGGAAGCGAGCGTGGTGAAGATTCAGATTCTGCCGGGTGATCGCGTGCTCAAGCATGGTCAGTCGCAGCAGCTTCAGGTCAAGGCGACTTACAGCGATGGCGGCGAGCGCGATGTCACTTGGCTGACGCAGTTTTTTGTCGCTGATGCCAACGTGGCGACGGTCGATGAGAACGGACTCGTGTTATGCAAGGCCTCGGGTGAGACAGCGGTACGCGCTTCCTTTGATGGACAGGTGGAAGTGGTCATCATCACCAGTCCACGCGAAGATCTCGTCGATGATGCGATTTTTCCTTCGCCAGCGAATGTGGTGGATGAGCATGTTTTTGCGAAGCTGCGCTCGCTGCGGATTTCGCCTTCGCCGCTGGCTGATGATGTGACGTTTCTTCGCCGGGCGTTTGTGGACACCATCGCCACGCTGCCCACGCCCGATGAGGTTCAAGCTTTTCTCGCTGACACGCGCAGCGACAAGCGGGCGCGCCTCATTGATGATCTTTTGAATCGCCCCGAGTTTGTGGACTACTGGACTTTGCAATGGGCCGACCTGCTTCAGAATCGCAAAGAGCGCGATCACGATGTGCGGGCCTCCAAAGGTGTGCGTCAGTTCCACGCCTGGCTTCGCGAAAAAGTCGCAGCCAATACTGCGTGGGATGTGCTGGCCCGCGAGGTGCTCACCGCCTCTGGCGATGTGAGCGAGAACCCAGCCGTGGGCTACTTCATCACCACCATCGGCGAGAAGCGCCCCGCCGATCGCAGCGAAGTCGTTGCCTCCGTTGCCCAGGCTTTTCTTGGCACCCGCATCGGCTGCGCCCAGTGCCACAACCATCCTTCCGAAAAATACACGCAGGATGACTACTACCACTTCGCCGCCTTCTTCGCCCGAGTGAATCTCGATCGTCAGGACCCGTACAAAAGTTCAACTTCACTTTCGATCACCAGCGAACGCGAACGTAATGTGCTCAAGGACATGGATCGGATCAAACAGAAAATCGCCGAGATTCAAGGGCGAAACGAGACCGACGAAAAGAAGATCAAAGAAAAAGAAAAGCAGCTTGCCGAGGAACAGAAAAACCTGGAGCGCAAAGATCGCGAGCTGATCGAATCGCGCATGCCGCGCGCTCATCAGCCTCGCACCGATGCGCAGCTTGTGCCTCAGCCGCTGGATCGATCAGCGATGACGATGCCCGAGAATGGTGACGGCCGCGTGGCACTGGCGGCTTGGATGACGCAGCCGGATAACGCACACTTCACCGGGGCGATGGTGAATCGTCTCTGGAAACACTTCATGCGCGCGGGCCTGGTCGAGCCGGTGGATGATTTGCGTGCCAGCAATCCGCCGACGAATCCTGCGCTGTTCGCAGCAATGAGCCGTGAGTTTGCAGCGAGCAAGTTTGATCTCAAGCATGTGATGCGTTTGATTTTGAACTCCAAAACCTATCAGCTTTCCTCAGCGACGCTGCCGGGCAATGAACTCGATGTGAAGTTCCATTCGCATTACTACACCAAGCGATTGCCCGCCGAGGTGCTGCTCGATGCGGTGAGCCAGGCCACGCAAGTGCCCGACACTTTCCCCGGCTACCCGCGCGGCATGCGCGCCATTCAAATCCCCGATCCCTCCGTGGGTTCCTATTTCCTTGGCCTCTTTGGCCGCAGCGATCGCGTCACCGCTTGTGCCTGTGAACGCACCGGCGACGTCACGCTGCCTCAGCTTCTGCACCTGCAAAACGGCGACGTGATGAACAAGACCCGCGATGGCGATGGCCGTCTGCACGCGCTGCTCAAAGCAAATGCAGATGACAACGCGGTCATCGATACGCTCTTCCTCGTAACGCTGTCACGCAGGCCTCGTGATGATGAACGGGCAGCCGTGGTCGCTGCGATCAAGGATGCTCAAAACCGCGAGGAAGCGATGCAGGATTTATTCTGGGCCCTGATGAATGCGAAGGAGTTTGCATTCAATCACTGATCTAATATGTAGCTCATCAAAAGCCCACGCACTTGAAGTGCGTGGGTCCGGAGTTCACCATGCTCGACCTATTTCTCAACCGCAAAACCTCGCGCCTGTGTAGTGGCGCAACTCGCCGTGATTTTCTGCGCATTGGCGCGGTCGCGCCATTGGGGCTGTCGCTTTCTTCCATGCTTGCGATGCAAAGTGCCAGTGCGAAAGATGAAAAGAGCGAAGCCGCGAGCGGCTTGAAGAAGGCCCGCGCGAAATCGATCATCCTCGTCTATCTGGGCGGCGGCATGTCGCACCATGACACCTTCGATATGAAGCTTGATGCCGGCGCTGAAATCGCAGGCAACTACAAGAGCATCGCCACGAATGTCAAAGGCCTGCACATCAGCGAGAAGCTGCCCAAAATGGCGCAGGTGATGAACAAGCTCACACTCGTTCGCTCGCAGGCACACAACAACGATCACCACGAGACCGCAACCAACTGGGTCATGTCCGGTCGCTTCGGCTCACCCTTTGGCGACTATCCCGCGATGGGCGCGGTCGTTGCTCATGAGAGCGGTTTCGCCGGCACGCTGCCGCCTTATGTTGCGGTGCCGAACAATCCTTCGTTCACGTGGGAGCTTGGCCGCAGCGCGTTTCTCGGAGGTCGCTATGAATCATTCAAGGCGGGCGATCCCAACGGTGCCAACTTCAAGGTGCGCGATCTTTCGATGCAGCAGCCGATGAAGGATGATCGATTGGCCCGTCGCCGTTCGCTGCTTGCTGCCGTCGATTCGCTTTCATCCAAGGTCAAGAGCGATGATCAGCTTTCGACGTACAGCGAATTTCAGCAGCGCGCTGCCGACATGATTTTGTCACCGCAGGCGCAAAACGCTTTCGACATTGACAAGGAAACCAAGGAGCTGCGCGATGGCTATGGCCGGACGACTTTCGGCCAGTCCGCATTGCTGGCCCGTCGTCTCGTTGAGGCAGGTGTTCGCTTTGTCACCATCAACTACGGCGGGTGGGATCACCACGGGAAAATCTTCGAAGGCCTAGACAAAAAACTCCCCGAGTTTGATGCCGGCGTCGCCTCGCTCATCAGCGACATGGACGAGCGCGGCAGCCTCAAGGACACGCTCATCGTCGTCATGGGTGAGTTCGGCCGCGGCCCCAAGATTAATAAAGATGCCGGCCGCGATCACTGGGGACCCGCAGGTTCGATGCTCTTCGCCGGTGCAGGCGTGGGCAGAGGCAACGTCATCGGTGCGACCGACAAGACCGGCGGCTACGTCACCGATCGCCCCGTCGCGCCCTCCGATGTGGCCTATACGATCTACGATGCGCTGGGCATCAATCCGCGTAAACATATTTTCACACCCGACGGCAGACCGCTGGAGATCATCGATCAAGGATCGACGGTCAGCGAGTTGTATGGGTGAAATGCTGAACCAGTTTGAAAATGAAAAATGGCCAATGACCATTGCAAATTGCAAAGTGAAAGGCATGGAAGCACTGTGATCGACTCCAACATTTTGCATTAGATATTTTTCAATCGCCATTTTTTATTTGCCTTGAATTTCGGTTCGTCTTAATCATGAAGATTCACCTCTCTCATCTCGCGCTTCTTGTCTCGTTGCTTTTCGCATCGATCGCTATCGCTGACGACAAGGACAAAAAGGAAGAAAAGAAAAAGCCTGAGCCGCCGGTGATCATGGTTTCGTATCCGCTGGCGATGTCGCCGGGGCAGAAGACGCACATGATGCTGCGTGGCCTGCGGCTCAATACCGTCTCCAATATCTGGCTCGTCGATGGTGAGAAGCGCACGGAGTTGAAGGTGAAGCTCAAGGCTGATTCGAAGCCGCCGGATAAATACGATGCGAAGGTCGCCGGTGATACCAAGGCTGATATCGACATCGAACTGCCTGCCGAGACTTCGCCCGGTGCTGTGAAACTCATCGCGGAAAATGAAGGCGGTCAGTCGCAGGCTTATGAATTACAGGTGATCGCCAAGGATCAGCTCATCGCCGAGAAAGGCCCCAACGATTCCTTCAAGAACGCCCAGCCGATCGCGCAGAATCAAACCATTCTCGGCGGCATCACCGGCAACAATCAGGTCGATGTATTCTCCTACGCTGGCAAGGCCGGCGAAAAAGTCACCATCGATGTCCTCGCCTCCCGCCTCGGCTCAGCGCTGGATCCGTGCATCACGCTCTTCGATCCCAACCGCAACATCATCACCATGGCCGATGACAACAAAGGTGCCCCGGCCTCGGGCGGCAAACTATCGGGCGGCAAACTATCGGGCGACAAGCTATCGCGCGACTGCACGCTGACGCTCACGTTGCCACGGGAAGGCACCTATCTCATCGTGCTTCAAGATGCACTGGACCGCGGCGATCAGGCCCATTCGTATCTGCTGCGGGTGATGGAAGCGAAGTGAACTGGTGCTTACTTTTTCTTCTTTAAGCTCGAAAGAAGATTTGAATGTTTCTGTTTGAGCCAGTCGATCAGAATGGATCGTAGTTCGATCCCCAGTTGGCGCAACTCTGTGATTTCGGTTTCACTGGCGATACCGGTCATTTCATAGACCGCGTTGCCACGCTTGGCCTTGAAAGCCTGAAGTTCATCAACGAGGCTTACATCGGCTGCGATGGTGATCCGAAGGGACTCGATGGTGTGCTGATGTGCCCCTCCACCTTTCGAGGCTTCGTATCCGCTTGCATAAAGTGCTGCGGCGGCCACCTGAAGCGCGGCGTTGTAGGCCGCGACGAATCGCCAATCGGGATCCATCTTGACATCACCGCTGACCCGCAGATCCCGTTCGACGACTTCGAGCAGTTTGGCGATTTCGGTGGCGTCTGTTTGGTGTGGCCTTAGCCAGCCGTGTTTCCGCCAGTCTTCCAAACTCATGCTCATCTCCGATCAGAAACAAGTGCGGCTTCTCTTGGATTGCTCGAGCAAACGGGTGGCCGCTGTGGACTCGCTCCGCCCAATCCGCTGGACGATATAGATTAAGACTCAGTTCCCGCCCCATATTGACAGTCGCTTCACGTATTTTGCCTCCCAGATCACGAACGGTCAAATGCTCCGAGATGATGAGCAGGTCAACATCACTCTGATTTCCCGCCTCCCCTGAAGCAGTCGAACCGAAGACCAATGCGATCAGGATGTCTTTTCGAATCGGATCGAGGATGGATCTCAGCGTCGCGAGAGGCCCTGATATTTTGACAAGCAATTGTCGCAGTTCGTGGAAATAAGGGCAGTCGGTCCGCGCCTGAAAATAGACATGGCGACCACTCTCCTCGCGGCTGAGGACTCCCATGGTGACAAGCGCCACCACTTCTCGTTGGACGGCTCCAAGACTGACGCCACTCAACCTCGCCAATTGACGGAGATGGAATTGCTCGTCGCTACGGCGCACCAAAAGCCCCAGAACAGCATTCCGCACCTTGCCAAACAAGGGGAGTTCTGAATTGGGAGAATTGATTGTATTTAAATCAGACACGTATGTATGATAAACAGGCACAATGACGAAGGCAAGTGGATGGGTCTGGCAATTAATCAACCACATCTTTCCATTGCACAGCGAGGAACAACAAGCGTACACTAGGGCCTACTTGTCCAACGGAGCTTCTTATGCGCAACTCACTTTTCGCCGTCCTTCTCCTGGCCTCCTTCGCTTTCGCCGAAGACAAAAAAGACGAAGGCTTCGTCGATCTGTTCAATGGCAAAGACCTTGCGGGCTGGGTGCCGGTGCAGACCGCGCCTTCGACTTGGACCATCAAGGACAACATGATCATCTGTTCCGGTGTGCCCACCGGTGTGCTGCGCACGGAGCGCATGTACGAAAATTTCATCCTCGAACTCGAATGGCGGCATCTGCGTCCCGGCGGCAACGCGGGTGTCTTTATCTGGTCTGATCCGGTCTGCTCGCGGGGGCAGCCGTTCACTCGCTCCATTGAGGTGCAGGTGCTTGATGGCAAAGGCGGCGACTGGTACACGACGCATGGCGATGTGTTTCCGATTCACGGCGCGACGATGAAGCCTGATAATCCCGGCAAATCCGGCAGCCGCAGCTATCCGACGGAGAAGCGATCGAATATGTCTCCGGAGTGGAACAAGTACCGCATTGAGTGTGTCGATGGCAAGCTCGAACTTTCCGTCAACGGCAAGATGGTCACCAGCGGCCGCGATTGCAATCCACGCAAGGGCTACATCGGCCT
>Ga0105053_10008655_pt1 | contig 13157 bp, 7 predicted proteins | sample BON01_FD_78093 | JGI IMG/M metagenome (GOLD analysis project Ga0105053, IMG submission 78093) | Freshwater microbial communities from Lake Bonney liftoff mats and glacier meltwater in Antarctica - BON-01 | ecosystem: Environmental > Aquatic > Freshwater > Ice > Glacier meltwater | place: Lake...
CGCGATTACCAACGCCAAAAATAGAAAAATACCCTGAACCCGTGGGTTCAGAGTATTCCTATGTCTTGAGAGATCACACTGTCGGGCTGACAGGATTTGAACCTGCGACCCCTTGACCCCCAGATAAAACTAGGGCATCCACCAGGCCACGTCAGTGTCCAAGCTTTAGCCTGCTTCTGGGGAATCAAGGCGTCCTGGACAACTGCGGACGCCACCGGATTTGGCCGCTTTTGGACGTTTCGGCGGGACAACCGGCGGGATGAAACATCCCCGAGCCTATGGGTCTATTAAGCCTTCGTGCGGAGAGTACCCCTCGGGCGACGGCGAGACCACTCTACGGTTACGGCACGACCCGTAGAGGAACCCGTAACGAGTGACATAACGGGTGACGTAGGCGAGGCAAGGACTGAAGAAGTCTCCTGGCCTGTAATAGAAATACCGAATACTCACAAGGAACGAGACAAGGAAAGCTAGGCATGAGAGGACACCCACTACCTGAGAGTGAGAAACAGACGAGCAGGACTCTCCTCCCGGAAAGGGGTGCACCGGAGCGCGGAATTGCTCGGTGGGAACTCTCGCGGTCGCTCGATGACCCACTCGCCACACCGGAGTGTGGATCACCGGGTTTTGGCCTCGAACGGTACTGTCGGAACATGGCTTCGACTGTCTGCCCATTTTGCAACGTCACTACTCACATGACAACGCGGTATGCCGAACGTGTTGCGGTGAACAGGGAGTGGTTGGTGCAAGGGGCGTTGTGCTGCGACAACTGCAAACGCATGAGCGTGGCCTCCCGGCGACTTACCAGGGAACAAATGCAAGCTGATGCCGCGTCCGATATCGACGTCACCGGACGTCAGCTGACGTGGTACCCAGATTCCCCGGTCGCCCCGGATTTTCCTGACGTGCCTGAAGCCATATCTGACGCAGCTCGGGAGGCCCATTCAGCAAAGAGCGTGGGTATCAAAATGGCCGCGATCCTCATGGCTAGAACTGTCGTTGAGGCTTCGGCTAAGGAGTTCAACGTGATCGAAGGTAATCTGATCGCAAAGATTAACAAGTTGAAGGAAAATGGGTTGATTCGAGCCAGTATCGCCGAAGCCGCCCACGCGATTCGAATCCTTGGAAACGACATGGCCCATGGCGACATTGGCGAGACGCCAAAGGCCGAGGATGTTGACGACGTGCTCGCACTAATGGATGACGTGCTGCGTGAGCTGTTCCAGCAACCGGCAAAGACCAAGCGACTCATGGAGAGGCGGCCCCCAGCCCAAAAGGGTTCGCGGCCCGGGGCGTAGCTGATCTTTGCATACGAACAGCAACCGCAATTTGGTTCTGCAGGTCTGGAACCCGAGAACAGCAGGCCGAGGGTCTGCCGCGCGACAGAAAAATAGTCACCCCTCTGCGTCCGTCGGATAACGGCACGGGCTCCTGGTGGGGTCCGCCGACGAAGCAACTCGACGTCAGCGAAGAGAGCTACTGGCGAGTGATGCACTTTCAGCTGGTGCCGGAAAGCCAAAAGGACGAAGGACGAAGGACGAAGGACGGACCTTGGCGCGCCTGACGGCACTCCAACACTCCAAAACTTCTGATCCGGAGTTTTTTACATATGCTCAGAATCGAGCGTTCCACCCCGAACCTAAAGACCGGGACAACGTTTGTAAATGTCGAAGTCTCCGAATGTGCGTCGCTGGTATCGGTGGCATTTCGGCTCACTCGCAAATACATTAAGCCGAAGCGGGGTGGACCGAAAAGCCTTTGAAATGGGCTTCGGCATAAAAGAGTAGCTAAGGGGTGTTGGGTCTGTTCCGCAATATTCGTTAACTGGAACCTCCTCAGTATCGGGAAGCTTGAGTCGTGAGACAAAGCGCCATCCCTCAACGACCAAAGCAAGCGGCTCCAGGCAGTGCTCATTTCCCGCCATTCTCGGTTCCCAACGATTAGGACATGCCTATTTATTCCCAGACAAAGCCGAGAACTGAAAAGTAATGACCGCAACCACCTCTGCTTTTGAAACTCCTCCCATGGGGAAAGTCTCTGTTTCGCCCGCAAGGCCTCCCATGTCAGATTTCATTAGAGCGGTTCCCAACCCCAATTCCTGACGAATGTAGCCAAAAACCCGTTTCTCCAAATTTTTTATCAGAAGGCCGTCTGGTGAATCAACGAGATACAGCACTTCCCAGCCCCTGCGCTCGAAACCATCCACCCTGTTGCTTTTGGCAGATGGATTAGTTATGCCCACTTTGAAGGCATGTTTGAGGTTGTTTTGGATGAAGTACAGCCTTCCTGGAAGGTTGGTTTTATAGGCGGCTGGGGCGCAAGCGGGGCACCCTGTGAGGGAAAACCACCTGTTTGCGACTGTCGCCAGGTATGGAGAGTGCAGGCCTTTTGTGCAGTTCCACCAGTAGCCGTCATTGTTTGCGTAGGAAATTTCGGAGATATTTTTTGAGTTCAGCGCGAGAGACCATTCTGCTGGAAGATGCTTCCTGAGAGGATCGCTGGAGGCCATCGTTGTCAGGTCGTTTCTGCCCACTTTGACTCGTGCGCAATGAGGGCAGCCGTTGCCTAGTGACCGAGTATTGATTTGGGCATGCCAACGATGAGCGCCATTTGAAGAACATATCCAGTGAAACTTTTTGTTGCTAAATTCGACAAAATTCTCGGGTCGCTGGGGAAAATTTGCTCCGTAATCCCAGCTAGAGGCCACTTCGGGCTGCTTGGTTTGGAGGTCATTATCACCAACAAGGATTCTCTTCCCTGAGCAGATCGAACATCCCCTCCCGCCAGTGACTTTGTCCCAGGGCGACGCTGGATAAAGATGCAACGGATTGCGGGTGCAACGCCAGAGAACTTGTTGACTGGAGCCAGCGAGCAACAATCGCCCATCTGGCATGTCTCCTCGGGTGTCTGCCAGTTCCTTGCAGAGTTCCGGATGTGTCGTGCCAAGATTACTTTCGCCAGGGTATGCCTCCAGCCTCTGGCAGTACCTGCATGCGGAACCGTTTGGTCCTACTCTTTGGGAAACCCAAGCATCATGCAGGTGGCCTTTTTCGGGACACCTCCACCAAACTGGGGCCCGATACCCAGTGCCCAGGGTTTCAGCCGTCAGTCCGCCATTCATTTCGTCTACTAGCTCTTGGGCGAGCTCCGGTTCAAATTGGGCCAACGGCCTCCTTGGCCTCCTCTGACATTTACATTTTTGCGGATTGGATTTTGTCAGAGAGTCCTGAATAGCCTCGGTTTCCTCCCCGCATAGGAGGCACCGAAACTGTGTCAAGGTTTTTGCGTTCACATACGGACCAGTAAGAAGCCAGCCAAGGTTCGATAGCTGCTCTGGCAGCGTTTGGAGGAATTGTCGTCTCCTGGTCAGTCGAGCCTGAATGTCTCCGCACACTCGGCAGCCACCCGACTGGTTATTTTTGATCCGTTGTCGAATAGTTCCGTGGTGAGGGTGAACAGTTGCCCCGCAGCTCTGGCACACGCACCGCCAAGGTTGTGCCGAACCTGGATATGGCGCACTAGGGAACAGCCCTCTGGAAATCATGTCGGCTGTGGCCTCAGTTTCAGTTAGCCTCATCGCCGCCTACCCACAAAGAGGCCCTCGTCATTCTCTGGCTCATGTTGCTGCTGATGCGGCCACCCATGTCTGGCGGGTTCTCCAGCTGCCTTTATATGAAGCAGAAATGCCTGACGACCGTCAAGAAAATTGACAAGAACATCGGCTTTACGTACGCCTCCAAGGGACAGAGCGGTCAGGCACCCTTCGGACGGGAGCCTAGACAAGACGAGATGTTCACCAGCTGCATCGAGGGGGGCCTTGTCCTGGTTGTCAGCCATGGGCACAAGGCTACAGACGACCGCGGACGAAGGTAGCTCTCCCGTGCTCTCCAGGGGACTTCGTTTCCGGCAACCTGGGGAAATTTGGCCCTCGAATCAATTGCAACCCGCTAAGTAGTTGTTGGCAATTCAGGGGTAAACCCTCGCATATTGCACACACGGGGAGCTTCAGCATCTCTCCGGGAGAGCCTCCTCCGGGAGAGGGGGTGGGTGCCCCACCAGGATGGGTGATCTACCTGATCCCTGCGGAAATCGCAGCAGGACGCGTTTTGCGAGAAATCGCAACCGGTAAGGCACTTGGGGCTGGGTTCTTTTGAGGAGGAAACGTTTCAGGGGCCAGAATCGTCTCACTTTCGAAATTTGAAAAACCGATTAGAAACCTCGTCTTATTGCGCGACGACTCCCTGTCGATGGAATCGTTCTGGTCGGGGTTGGCCCTTCAGAAGACCATGCATGAGGGAGGTCTTCAGGCGACTGCCTTCCGACGATGCTGGATTTGAAGTCGGTGTCGCTGTCGCTGTCGGTGGAACGGTAAGCCGACTCCCGACCGGGCCCCTTAGTTACCAAAAGTGCCCGAAAGGGGCATAAAGTTGAGATGAAGTCAGATTGGAGCCAAACCGTGGCGAGCAAACTAACCATGAATGTTACGCAGGCCGTCCAGCAATGGCGAGAGGACCTAATCGACCTAGGGTCAGGTAACCCACTGATTAATTTTCGGTCCCGGGCAACATCCACCATCGATCTGTCGGACCAGCCGCTATCGGTCATCCTGAGCAGGAGCAAGTCGAAAAAACTGACGTTCATTGTGGGAACCAAACTGGAGCCAAAAGACGCGGCGGTTGATGAGGATGATCTTGAGGCTCAAGCTATTGAGCTTGAGGAGGCTTTTGATTATGGCAAATACCTCGATGCGATATTTGTCAACCGGACCCAGAGAGACGTTGATCGCGCCGTCAGGAACATGGCCTCCCGCTCGAACAGGTTATTTTTAGACAAAGGTGTAAATCCCCTCCACATTGCCGTTGGGGGCTTGACCTGGGTCGACCAGGACGAGCAAGAACGAGTTGCCCCCCTCCTACTTGTGCCGGTGAAATTTTGGAAACCCGGCCCGAGGCAGCCACACGCGCTCACCTTGAGTGACGATGACTTAACAGTTAACCCTGCGCTTTCCATCAAACTTCAGGATTTTGGGGTAGAACTCCCCCCGCAACCAGAGGTGGATAGGGCTTTTGAAAATGGGGGAATAGAAGCTGCGCTTGAGCTCTTCGGCGACGTCAAACTGCGGGAAGGCTGGCACCTTTCTGAGTTACAAGCTTTGTCGCTTTTTACCTTTCGAAAAGAGGCAATGTACAGGGACTTGCTTGACAATCAGAATGCGGTGATGGCGAGTCCGCTCGTCCAGGCTCTGGGCGGGGGCGGAGAGTCCGGCGCGGAGGATTTCTTTTTTGAACCGGTGGGAGATGAGGAAATAGATGTTGAAGCCCCCCCAGAAAGCTCCCCGCTCGTGCTCGACGCCGATTCGAGCCAGAGAGCGGCGGTTGATGCCGCAGTCAGGGGCAAGAGCTTCGTGCTCGACGGACCCCCAGGAACGGGGAAGAGTCAGACGATTTCGAACATGATCGGCGCTCTTATTGGCGCTGGGAAATCTGTGCTCTTCGTCTCTGAAAAGATTGTCGCTCTTGAGGTTGTGAAGGAGCGGCTGGACGAGCGCGGGCTGAGGAGCCTTCTTTTCGAGCTCCATAGCTCTAGGACATCCAGAAAAGACGTGGCGCACGCCCTCGGGAGGTCGCTCAAGACCAAGGCGAAGGCACCGCCTCATATGAGAGATCTCGAAGTTGACAAGGCGAGAGAGAGAAGAGTTGAGCTGAATTCTTATGCTCAGGCAGTCAATGAGATACGGCAACCGCTTGGGGTAAGTATTCACCAGGCGTTAGGTGTCATTGAGCAGTCCGGAAGTCACGCCCCGTCTCCGGAACCTGAAATAGAAGTTTCGGTTTTCACGGCTGCAGAGTTTGAGAAAGTCCGCGACTCTGCTGTTCGGGTTGAGCGTCACTGGCCCCTGTTTCTAGAGGGAAAGGCGGCAGTCTGGTTTGGCCTAAATGATCAGGCAGAGCTTGCCTTTAATTTGCAGACCCTAACGTCAGCTCTCGACGTTTACGAGAAGGAATACGGAGACCTGCACTCGGTGGCAGCGGAGCTTAGCCTTCAGGGAACGTTTGATTTTGACGAGATGCATAAGCTGGTCGAAAAATGGGCGGGTGGCGCGCCAAGTTTCCGTGCGCGACCGTGGCTCGTGAGTTTGGAACTGGACGCAGTGAAAGTCGCCGTCGCGCACATCCGAAAGATTGCCACTCAGGTGAACACCAGCAAGGCGGGCTACCGGGATTTACTCGGCCACACATGGGAGTTGGTGCCCACGGGAATCGAGCTTCCCACATTCCAAAAATTGTCTAAGACCTTCGAATTCCTCGAGGACTTGGACAGCGTGAAGGCAAAGAAGTCAGCAAAAATTTCTGTGGCGAGCGCGGATTCCAGTCGGCAGTTTTTCGGGCTGTGCAGTGATCTGCTCCCTTTCTCCGAGGGGATTGGTATTTCGTTCCCCGAGAAGCTGAGCCAGTTACATCCTTTTTCTCACGCTCTCAAGATTTTGGCCTCTCCAGACTGCCCGCCCGTCATGTGGTTTGCGAACCGGACAAAGCTGCATGCTGTGCGAGAAGCATCAAAAATTCTCAAGAAGGGGAACGAGGAAGTTGCGAGGCATCGTCTTGGATGCATGGCATTGGGTGAGCGTTCTATCGAGCTACCTCTCGAAGAATTTCGCGATTTTTTCGCCCAAAATAGATCGTTCTTCGATCGGTTCAGCGCAGGTTATCGATCGCGAAAAAGAGAACTCAAGAGCGTGGCAGCCATCAGACGCTGGCGAGAGATACGAAGTTCGATACCTTTTGCTGGGGACTGGAAGCAGGCAACCGACAAACTGCGGAAGTCTGAAAAAAAGTTTGATGGAGTACTGGTCGGCTATTACGAAGGCCTGGAGTCAGATTGGGAGCACATCTTTGCGAAGATCGCTGATGCCGATCAGGTAGCTAAGGCGGTTTCGGTAACCGATAGCGAGGCTCTCGGCAAGGGTATGGGTGAGAATCGGTTCGCTGAGGATGTTGAAAGCAAGATTCTCGCCATTACGGAAGCGTTGAATTCACTTGTCAATGTCCAGTCGATCGCGGGGTGCGACCTAACAAAAGCATCCTCATCGAGGAGCCTTGTCGACTTATCGGAGGGACTCGACGTTTTGGCAACATCCCTCCAGCGGACGGGTGAAATCTATGACTTGTTGAAAAAGCATGTAGAAGGCGGAATCTCCATTGGTGTGGTGTCTCGGGCCATGGGCCATTTGGAAAACTTGAGATCGGAGCGTCCGTCTTGGGAGGGGGAACTCGAGATTCGTAGCCAGTTTTTGGAGGTGGAGATCAATTACGACAAGTTTTTTCTTGATCCTGAAGTGGATTGCGCTGATTTGGAAAAACGGTATGAATGGACACAGCAATTTCTCGAACTGGCGGGTCACCGTGATTTGGACAACCCGGAGCGACAGCTTACCGAGGAGGAGTTTGTGGCGCTTGACGAGCACCGGATTCCAGCGGGATTGGCGCGGGCAGCCGAAAGATGGAGCGATGCTTATGAGAGATTTAGTTGTTCTTTCGTAGAGGCTCGCAAGCCGGATCTCAAACAGAAGCTCCACGACTTTCGGGAGGCGCGAACCTACCTGAAGGATCTCCAAAGGAGGTTACCTGAGATTGATCAGTGGCTGGATTTTAATCACCACCACAGTCGGCTAATCCAACACGGGTTTGGACGAGTCATTGAAGCCGCCAAGGACCTGGGACTGGACCCTGCTCGGATCGCTGGCTTCCTCGTCTCTTCCGTGATGCGGATGTGGGTTGGCGATCAGTATAAAAGAGACCCTCGCGTTGGCGACTCGCCTTTGGTCGATCGAGCTGAACTAATTGGCGAGTATCGCTCCCTAGATGCCCGTCTGAAAGACCATGCGATATCTCAGATTATCGACGTCGCTGAATCGATGAGACCGAGGTCGTTCCAGGGGCAGGCAGCCGGGATCTTGAGAGAGTCTGAGAAGAAGGCGCGCCACAAACCTGTTCGGGATCAAATTGCGCAATCCGATGAGGTTATTAAAGGGCTCCACCCTTGCTTCATGATGAGCCCCTTAGCGGTTTCCCAGTTTCTCCCTCCAGACATTCGATTTGATGTTGTGATCTTCGACGAGGCGAGTCAGATCACGCCGTCGGACGCAATTAACTGTATATATCGAGGGAAGGCCGTCATCGCGGCCGGCGATCAGAAACAACTTCCCCCCACGAACTTTTTTCAGGCCGCAACGTCAGAAGATGAGAATGTAGAGGAAGACGTCGCTCGAGATTACGAGTCAATACTTGATCTCATGAAGGCTACTGGTGCCTTCAGCTCTCTCACTTTGCGTTGGCACTATCGGTCCCGGCATGAGCACCTCATTGCTTTTTCTAACGCCTCGTTTTACGAAGGCCGGCTCATTACCTTCCCCGGTGCGATTGACGAGTCGGCAGACCTGGGTGTCAAGTTTTTCAAGGTAGCAAATGGTGTCTATCGGCGATCTACTGGGAGGGATAATCCTAATGAGGCAAAAGCGGTAGCTGAAAGGGTCATCCACCATTTTGACACCCGATCAGGTAAATCCCTGGGGGTGGTTGCCTTCTCCGCGGCGCAACAAGAGACACTCGAGGCCGCGGTCACCATTGCTAGAAAAGACCGCCCCGACCTCGATCATTACTTTGAGCAGGGAAACTCCGACCGGCAGCGTGGGTTCTTTATTTCGAACCTGGAGTCAGTTCAAGGCGACGAGCGGGACGTAATAATCTTCTCGATTGGGTACGGCCCTGACGAGACGGGCAAGGTGTACAAGAATTTTGGGCCGGTGTCACGCACTGGTGGCGAACGTCGCCTGAATGTTGCTTTCACTCGTGCCAGAGAGTTGGTCGAGGTTGTCGCGTCCATGGATGCCTCCAACTTGGGAGACGTGAAAGCTGGACCTTCGGAGCACTTACGGCGCTACCTCGATTTTGCGGAGAGAGGTCCCGCGGCTCTCCATCTTGAGCTCGGAGAAAGCGGCCTCGACTTCGAGTCACCATTTGAGGAGTCTGTGGCTGCAGAGGTTAGGAGTTGGGGTTACACCGTCCAGCCGCAGGTCGGTGTGGCGGGATACCGCGTTGATATTGGGGTTAGACATCCTCAGCATGGAGGAACATTCCTCTTGGGGGTCGAGTGCGATGGTGCGATGTATCACTCGTCGAGGACCGCACGAGACAGAGATAGGTTGCGCCACGAAATTCTTGAAGGACTTGGGTGGAGGATTCACCACATTTGGGGGACAGCTTGGTATCGACATCGGCAGGCCGAGATCGACAAACTGCGTGCTCTTCTGGACGAGTTGGCCCAAAAGCCCATTGCGGGTCGGCTGGTGTCCAAGGCGGCGACGCCCGGGATCTTGATCGAGGTGGACCTCGAGGAAACCGAAGAGTCGCACCACAGCGACTGGACAGTGGACTACGACGTCGCGGTCGTGGACCTGATCCCTCGCAATGTGGATATCGCCGATGTCGGGAACGCTCGAAAATTGGTGGCGCTCGTCACGGAGGTTGTGTCAGTCGAGCAACCGGTCCATATGGAGACCCTGATGCAGCGCTTGAGGCACGCGGCAGACATTGGTCGGGTTGGCCAAAGAATTCGAGAGACCTTAGAAGCAGCTATCTCGCTCTCTCAAGTCCATCTCGAAGGGGGGTTTCTTTCGATGGAGGACTCTCCCGCGGTCCGGGTGCGTCGGCCACACCCAGTTTTTCCGCGGGGTGTAGACCGGATCCACCCGTTCGAATTGAGAGGGGCAATACTCGGGGTGGCCCGGGAGGCTATTGGGATCAGTCGACCGACCCTCATTGAAGCCGTGAGTGAGATATTTGGGTGGCAGCGGAAGGGGGCAAAAATCACCTCGGCCCTGGGCGCGGAGGTTGAGGTCCTTCTATCCAACGGGCACCTGATTGAGAATGCTTCGGGGCTCCGAATCCCCTAGCTTCCAAACGCTAAAACCCAAACTAAAACTTATCGGCGATTCCAGAAGCTTTCTCTTCTTCAAGCTGTAGCAATTTTAGGTCTACCCAGTCGATTAGTTCCTCCTTTGAGACGCCTTCACTGCTGAAGGTTTCGGTCCAGCCACCGGTCTCACCCAAATCGCCTTTACGTAAATATGGCTCCAACCCGAGTGTTTTGCGAATATACACAAGAGTCTGAGTTTCAAGTTGTTGGATTAGGCGGCCGTCAGCGCGCTCCCAGGTCTTCACCACTTCGAATCCTAATTCACGGAGGTGCCTCAGTCTCCGGCCATTCGTTCGCTCTTTGTTGGTAATACCGACTTTTGCGGCACCATTTTTTTTATTATCAACCAAATAAAATAAGCCCGGAAGATCTCCCCTATAACCGCTGCTTTCCTTGCGGAATCTGTTCTCATCAGATTTCGCCTGATGCGAGCCCCTTCCAAAGGCAGCCCAGGGCCGGTATTCCAGTTCCATACTGGTCCGGTCGACCCCAGTTAGGTCGACCCCAGTGAGGTCGACCCCAGTGAGGTCGGCCCCAGTTAGGTCGGCCCCAGTTAGGTCGGCCCAGTCCAGGCGGGCGTTGCTGAGGTCTGCGTCGCGGAGGTTCGCGCCCCTCAGATTGGCATCGGTCAGGTCCGCCCCCTGCAGGTTCGCGTTGCGCAGGTTCGCGTTGCGCAGGTTCGCGCCCCTCAGATTGGCATCGGTCAGGTCCGCCCCCCTCAGGTACCTGCCAACAGGTTCCCGCTTCTTCGCTGTTAGGGCGGTTTCGGTCCGGTACGCCCCGGTCAGGTCGGCGTCTTTGAGGTTCGCGTCGGTCAGGTTCGCGCCGGTCAGGTCGGCATCGTTCAAGTTCGCGCCGGAAAGCTTCGTGTCGGTCAGGTTCGCGCCGGAAAGGTTCGCGCCGGTCAGGTCGGCATCGTTCAAGTTCGCGCCGGAAAGCTTCGTGTCGGTCAGGTTCGCATCGGTCAGGTTCGCGTCGGTCAGGTTCGCGAGGTTGAGGTCCGCGCCGGTCAAGTCCGCGCCGGTCAAGTCCGCGCCGGTCAAGTCCCCGTCGCTCAGGACTGCGCCCTTCAGGTTCGCGTCGCGAAGGACTGCGCCCCTTAGGTCCGCGCGCCTCATATACGCGCCCTTCAGGTTCGCCTTGTTCAGGACCGCGGCGTCCAGGTTCGCGCCGCCCAGTTTTGCGTCGGTGAGGTCCGCGCCGGTCAAGTCCGCGCCGGTCAAGTCCGCGGCGGTCAGGTTCGCGCCGGTCAGGTCCGCGCCGGTCAGGTCCGTGACACTCAGAAACGCGCCGGCCAAGTTTGCGCCAATCAGCAACGCGCCGCTCAGGTCAGCAACGCCTTGGTTTGCAGCGCTCAAGTCCTCAATTCCCAGGTCCGCGGCGCTCAGTTCTTTGCCGCTCAGATTGCCCATCTCAGACATTGCTCTCCCTCCAGTTGAATAATCTTCAACCTACTCTTTGGCGACGGGATCGGAATCAGGGATTCGGGTTATCTGAAGGGTCCACCAAGATTGCTTCCGTTTTTGGGGCGCTATGCGCGAAACCCTGGGCTACGGGGTGTTGGGTTTGGCTGCTTAAGGTTTGACCCCACTCCCCTTTGATGCCCCGAGGGGTGCACCCAAACTCAATGCGGCTAATTGAGAACCGGGCCGATTAGAGATCCTTATTCCACGGGTGATTCGGGTCCGTCTCAGATGGCTCGACCCGAAAGTCCTCCGAGTTCTTACTATGATTCTCATCCAGCCAACTTAGGCGGAGAACAAAGCCGTCATAGGCTCCACAATCGGTGAGGGTGATAGCGAACTCCCCGTGTGCCTCCCCCGAGAGGTCTGGCCAATCCCCCGCATCTTTCCAGTTAAATGCAACTTCCGAGCTGTGCCTCTCGACACGCACGCCGAGAGCGACACTTCCCGGCACAAGATTTTGGAACTGAAAGCGACGCTTTCTGTCTGTTTGCCAGTCAACTCGAGACAATACCCATCGAGGTTCTCGAGGCGGAAGCCATGGCAGCTCAGCGCTTGACTTTTTCAAAAAATTTGCAAGAAACTCTTTCGCTTTAATATCCGACTTCTCGGCTTGATCCTTCATCTCAATGTCCTTGATGTGCTGCTCGAAGCTGCGCTGAACGTAGCCCCTTGCTACCGACTTTTCACGCTTTTTCTTTGTCAACAAGCGAAGCCCGAAGAGCAAGTCCCACGTTCGACCGCGCCAGGATTTGTTCGCGATGCTCACCGCGATCAGGCCAAGAGCCACTGCGAAACCCGCGAGAGCTCCAAGAACATCCAAAGGAAAATCGCTGGGGACAAGGGAAACACCCCAGAGCACGCCGGCTACGACGAGGCCGCCGATGATGGTCGAGCCGAGACCAGCTTGCGCCCACACCCCGATTTTGTTCATGAGCTAAAAGGTATCGGACACTCAGATTCCACGTTGCAACCGATTGACATGGGTGCGTCTTAAAAACGGTTGGTCTGACTCGCTGCCGTTGGCGATTTTACTGCGGAGGTGTGCGGCATGGGCCAAGGTCAGTCGTCTGCTGGTAATTGCCAGATGCTGTGCAGGGCACATAACCGTGCGAAGGGAAACTGGCTAATATCCTCGGGCTGGTGCTGGCCTTAGAAAGCGAGAGACCTATCGTTGGCCGCGCTAAAAGTGTAAAGCTCGCAGTTTTACGCACATGGGGAGCCAGCGCTTTTCCGAAAGGGGAGCCTATGGGGGAAGAGTGGGTGTCCTACCAGGAGGGGTGGTCTACCTGCTCCCCGCAGTCATCACAGAAAAAAACACCGCGGGAGAAATAGCAACGGGTGAAGCACTTGGGGCAGTTGGGGTTTGCAGCGTTAGAGAGTGAGTCCATAGGTGGACAGTAGCTAGGTCTGGGAGCTCGTAGGGAGGCACTGGGGGAATCTGTGGATAAGTGCCCCAAGAAACGTGGAGGCCACCATCGACCGGCAGAGTCTTTGACGATGGAAAGAACTCTGAGGCGCTGAGCGCCCCACCGCCTCAGCACGGAAAAACTATCTCTCCAAAAGGGGAACATTGTGGGGAACGCAGAGATTTGTTGCCTCTACTTCCCAGTCGGGCTGACAGTGTTCTCTTTCAGGACATAGGAAACCCATCTCTCAAGACATAGGAAACATTCCGATATTTCCCTCGCACCCAGGCGACCGGCCTTTCCCGCAGAC
>Ga0105053_10008660_pt1 | contig 13154 bp, 11 predicted proteins | sample BON01_FD_78093 | JGI IMG/M metagenome (GOLD analysis project Ga0105053, IMG submission 78093) | Freshwater microbial communities from Lake Bonney liftoff mats and glacier meltwater in Antarctica - BON-01 | ecosystem: Environmental > Aquatic > Freshwater > Ice > Glacier meltwater | place: Lake...
CTGCTCGAGGCCATGGCAGACACGCGGGAGCAGAAGCGGCGAGCTGGGGGCGGTGGCGAGACGGAGGGAAATGCTACCGACGACGGTAGCATCATGGCGATTGCCTGGCACAACATGGCGGTGGAGCAGGAGCATCTCAACATGCTCGACGCCGCACTCAATTCGTACGAGCAGGCTGTCATGGTCGCTGAGAAAGAGTGGGGAAGTGGGCACATCAAAACACTGGCTATCAAACACAGTCTCGAAGAGGCAAGACAGAAGGGGGCTGTCCGCCGCTCACAACCAAAGGCTACAGGTGGGCACGGCGGTGCTACCTCATCGCCACTCGACGCTGTGCTGAACCCTTCGAGTTCAGCAAGTGGTCTGCAGGGTTTCAGACAGAGTGGCATCAAGACAAAAGCCGCCTCATCCATGGGCAAAAATCGAAGGGGATCTCAGGCAGCAGCGATCAAAGCTTACGGCTCTAATGTGCGCCAAACAAAGGCAGGCGTGTCTGAGTCATGGGGCGAGTACCTTAACGAGGCACATGCGGGGGGGGGGGGTGACATTCGGTCTTCCCAGGACCAACTACCCCCCATTTCTAAAACCGCCCACAGCAATCAGGGTGGAGGCTGGGCTGGAGGGGGTGGTGGTGGAGCTGGAGGCATGTTGGATGCGAGTGGCGATGGTTCATTTGAAGGGAATTTGCCGGGGGTTGACGACAGGCGGGGCCCACGAACCCCCGACTTGGGGGCTGAGAACAAGACACGTCCTCGACGATAGTGCTTTGCGTTAATGTCGATGTTGCTGATACGTCGATGTTCATGCGTGAATCTGTATCCACTCATCTATCTATCTACCCATGTATATGTATGTACGTTCGCACACATGTATGTATGCACATGGAACAAGGTTTATGTACATATATGCGTTTATGTACATATATGCATATGCACATCCATGTAAATATATGCATACATATATCAACTGGAACACACAAACTTCAAGTCGAACACGTTCTTTTCTTCACACAACCACGCATGCGCACAAATGCACACATATACGCTGAAATATAGTTGTGCTTTTAGAAGAGAGCTGGACTACTGTCATCATTTTGTTTTCGGAAACGAAAAAAAAAAAGACAAGAAACAGCCCTTTTTGTCAGAAAACGACCCTACTATAAATTTGTACGTGTTCCTTCTGTCTGTCTGTCTTATGGTATGGGATGGAAAATATGCAGGCTACATAGATTGCCTCGTCTTTTTTGCTCATGAGCTCTGCAAACCGTGACGAACTTGACCGATTCACAGAAAAGAAAGCTAAATTTAGAAAGAAAGAGTTCTGCAGATGAGCCCAACCCGAATATGCAAGTCTCTTGGGCAAACCAGACCTGCCATTGTGGGGATTTGCAGACTGACTGCACATGTATACCTATACATATGTATACAGATGTACGTATATGCATGTACATTTGAATACGTATATACACATATACATACATATATACATACAAATGCATATGTAGTATATATATATATGTAAGCAAATTGATGCCAGTCCAAATGAGACTGTGCGCGGTATTACTTTTGGTGAGAGGTGGTGACATGAGTGACATGGCTCATTGAAACTTGTGAAGTGACTCACTCGCATCTGTAACATGACTCACAGTGGTGCGATATATGCATACATATTTCAACTCGAACACACAAGCACTGTCATCTTTCAAGTTTGGTTCTGCACACAGCCGCCACACACACACACGCACACGCACTCGCACTCGCACTCGCACACGCACATACACACACACACGCACGTACACAGCTGGTACTCAGATGAGAGCCGGACTCCCTGAACTTGTCTAGTCGACATTTGATTTTCAGAAACAGACCTTTTTGTCAGACTCGGAAAAGGATCCTGTATTAACGTGCTCCTTCTGTCTGTCTGTCTTATTGTATGGGGTGCCAATGGTATGCACGCGATCTAGATCGCAAAAAATAAACAAACAAATCAGGTCAGTGGTGTGGCGGTTTTACAAACAAACAAACGGGACATCTTCCAGGAATTAAGCTGGGTGCTCGCCACCCAAGAAAGAAAGAACTTGAAAGAAAGAAATTGTTTTATCCTTGTCCAAGAATATTCAAATCCTCAACCTTGGCTAGTTTGCGTTTCTACCGGGAGATTTGACACACTTTTTAGTTATTTGCGTTTGGAGTGTTCAGACAGCGACTGCTGTCACAAAACAATCACTCAACTTTGAGGATACGAAATGGTGCCGTAAAGAGGAACAATCTCGAGATTGTTGACAAATAAGAGGAATAATCTCGAGAGCTCAAGTGGTGCCGTAAAGAGGAACAATCTCGAGATTGTAAAGAGGAATAATCTCGAGAGCTCTTATATGTCCCTGCCCTCGGACCCTTGTCTCGCCAGGGGATGTGGAACATGGAAAAAGAAAAATGAAACACGCATTTGTCCAGTCTATGTGCGACCACTTGAGAAGAGTCACGATGGATGTGGGTGATGTGAACGGTCACGGTGATGAACTTCCAAATTCTCAGGCGGGCTTCCACGGGTGGAGGGGTGAGATCTTAGAGGAAACTTCAATACACAGAATTGGTGTTTTCTGTATCTTCAGATTTCAGTCGATTTGAGTGGAATCTCTGGCAACAACCCGAGTTTCAGAATATTCAGTGGGAATCTCAAGCGATTATCCGAGTTTCCGAATATGTGAAAGAAAGTAAACGCACGCTTTGTTGCGCCTAGCATATGTTGTAAGCCCTTTCCACTCCACCCGTGGCTTAACATTTCGAAGTCTTTCTTATTTTCTTTTTTTCTTTCAAATTGGCGAGCGGCGGTGGCATCGCTACACGTAGCGGCTCCCACGTGTATTCCCTCAGGGGACATGCACAGCACCACGACGTTTTTTCTTTCCATCTTTGAAATTGATGAAAGATCGTGACATCAACGCACGTCTGGTGGCCCCGCGGACGCCTGCGACACATATTCGCGAATATGCGGGAAATATCAGGGGGTGCAGGATGTCGACGACGATGAACTCAATGGCGAAAATGGATATCCTGATGGCGAATGCACCTGCATCACGTGCAAAGAGTGTGAGATAATATACAAAGAGGAAGATGTTCAGTCTAGGCGTTACCAAGATCGCTTGGAAGTCGATGTCTGGAAAACGCTCAGGCCTTGTCACGGTCGATTTAAGGCCACACCGTGCAATTTTCATCGAGTTTCGGCCCTTCAACCTCCAAATATTGGCGGGTGTCGACTTCATCTCCACCACGTGGCAGCAGGCTAGGCTTTGTGGGTCACATAATAGCCAGGGAGGCTTGCCCACAAGAGCTGGCCACCATGAATCCGTCAGATTTGTTGTCTGCGGACGAGGGTGTGCCACATGCGTGTGTTTTCGGGCCTTTTTCCTTGCGGAAAAAAAAAGAAGGCGTTGGGCTACAGACGAGTTGGACGAGGCGGATGAGCAAGGCTCGGAGCCAGAGCAGGCCAGGAAGTGAAGTTGGAATAAGGTCAACGACATGCACAAGTCGGCGCAGGTCGCTCAAGCGCCTGCACACAACGCTGGGGGCTGAGAAGCCTGCAGGCTCTTCGACACAATTTTGAATTTCGGAAAAAGTCACATGCACTGAAAAATTGTCATCACTTATGTCGTGATCCGACATAAGTACATACACAATGGCAAATGTGCGTGTCTTTCTTTCTTTCTTGTGCGTTGCGTTGTTTTATTTAAGGGTGGACCTGCACCCTCCAAACAAATAATCCAGAAGGTTCTTTTCCCGATAGGTCAGTTTAATTTTTAGATTATTCCGGTACCAAAACAAATCCGACCGTATCATCCTACCACGTGCATTTCGTGACCTGCATGAAGTGTTTGCAGAAGTACCAGAAGATAGCCAGGTGAGCGCCGTTTATGGTTCCCGACCTCTGATCACCTCCAAACCTGGCTCATCCTTTCCGGAACGACCCAGTCTAGACAATATTACGATTCAACCATGGTCTGACACAACTTGTCCCCGTGCCACCGCATTTTGTACTTTGTCTTGTTGTTTTCGACTAAACAGCGTGACAAAAGGGAAGTAAGCACTATCAGAGGTTCTACGAGGGCAAGTTGCGTCAGACCATGGTTGACTCGTGGAATTGTCTAGACCAGATCGGTCTGGAGGGGAGGAGCCAGGTTTCGAGGCGATCAGAGGTCGGGAAACATAAACGGCGCTCTGTTTTTAGATGGGCTCTGCCGTCAAATGAGTATTTTATGCACTTTTTGGCACTATGTCTATAGTAAAACTTTTTCATTCCTTCGAATATCGGAAAATCCTAGAACACAATTTCTTTTGAAGGTATCCTTTGTATAGTAGTACAATTTTCAAGAGCTGAATACAACTTTTTACTGTATCGATTTTTGATCTCCCAAACAAGTCCCCCCCATTTCGACTGTCTCACTTTGCCAGTGAAAAGTTGTTAAACGTATATGTTCTGCATTCTCTTGATAAACAGTGACTTCCGGAATCTGTACTACTAATAACTGTTTTGAACGATCGGAAAAAAAGGTGTGTTTTTCCGAGAATTTTCATTTGCAAAAAAAAAAAAATCCATTCACAATTTTTTTGGGGACAATACACGGTTCACACCGGAAATCGAAGCTTGGTCTCGAACGACTAAAAAAACGAATTTTCACACGAAAATTTAATTCCGAAAGGAAAAGGGTATGCCCCCATATTGACCCCCGGTCCCAACGTCTCGTGGTACAAATCAACCAAAAAGATTTCACCGGGGTAGAAAACACATCAACGCTCATACTTGATTCATTGTTTTGTGCAAAGTCTACAATGTTTTCAAGGATGATTATGACCCAGCAGTCAGGTTGACTATGCATCAGGCTTATTATCCGAAGGGCCCGTGATTCGAACCACGAATCAAATTTGCCATAGTATTTGGTGATAGTCTTTTCCAAAATTATTGGTCTTGCGTGATAAAAAGTAGTAATAAGTCTGTAGTATAGATCACATGTGAATTCAATGCTTCGAAAGGAAGTGAACCAAGGACCTAGTGATACAGAAAGAAGCACTGTATCCACTGAGCCAAGCTGACAATGCAGAACATGAATATATCCTCAAAAATATTTATTATATACCAATACAATTCTGGCCATTTTACTACCAGTGAAAATAAATGAAATCGAAGGAACACGACCAAACTCGTGTTCCCAGGCCTTTGCCCGCTGAAATTAAGAGGTGAAGACTTCAAGAGTGGTTTTCAAAAAATTCAGTTCATCTTGAATTTTACTGGTACCAAAACACAGTTTGCTGAAATATTTTACACTGACATTCATGAGGCACAAATCTTCGAAATTCGAGGGTTCAGGTCCACCCTTCACCGATTGCCTGAGTCGAGCCCACATAGCACATGAATATGTCGTGTCTCACATTTGAACGAGTTATCTTACTTATGAAGGAGTCATGTCATGTGTGCAAGAGCCATGAATTACGTGAGAAGCTACAGTGAGTGCCTCGAGCCCACACAACAACTGAATAAGTCATGTCTCACATACGATTGAGTCATGTCAAATATGAATAAGAGACCTGTCACATATAAAGGAGTCATGAATTATTATTGCACGAGCAGCAACGGCTAGATTGCCCGGTCTCTTTTGCCCACAAGCTCTGCACACAAACTTTGACTGATTCCAAAGAAGAAAAGCCAGAAAGAAACAGTCCTTTACAAGAGCCCTGCACGAATACGCAAGTCTCTCTGGCACACGAGACCTGCCAATGTAGGGAGTGAGTCTGCAAATCGTTGGCAGCCCAAATAGGATTGTGCGGTGTTTCGTTTCGTGAGAGCACGTCAATGGCTGTTGCAGTGCAACGAAATATATTTTGACAATTGAATCCTCACTTCAACCGTCAGCCTAGATTGTGTGCGAGCCTGTGCCCCTGACACACTGGTGGGGCACAGACTGTGCTGGCCTCAGCTGAGCCAACCCCCCTTCCTCCACCCCCCTCCGCCTTTTCTCTCTCATTAAAGATCTTCAGAAATTCCTGCGGAGGCCATCATCTTGGCAACAGACTCAAAGGCTGCACGAACGGCAGCCTTGTTGTCGGCTTTAATGAGATGCCCTTTCTCGCCAGCAGCTGCAACAAACTTCGAAATATTACTCTTGAGCGTCGGCCATTTGCTGGAACTGTTTTGTTTTTTGATGACATCAACCGTCAACCAACACAACCAACACACTCCCGGGAAGTTGAGAGCACCCACGAAAGGAACGCACTCCTTCCGCATCCGCAGACTGCGTATCTCTTGCGAGATAATCTGTTGCAATGGACATTTGGAAACTGAGAGGAGAATGGAAATGTGTTGAAAACATTAACCACACATCGCAAAAGGACGAAAACAGCAATTATCAGTAAACATCCAAAGAAACAAAGCAAAAGATGGACAGGAAGGGTTAGAGAAGTGTTCATGTAAGAAACGAGTAGGAGATGTTGAACTTGACCCATCACAAAACAAGAATGCATGTGACATCGGGGAGAAAGAGAAACACATGAAGATGCATAATGAATGAGGGAGGGATACGAGTGAGGAGATATGGCAATGACCTTGGGTCCCAGCCTGAAATCTTGGAGCTGTCAATTACCACTAAGTTACAATCCCCGAGCGCGTGGATCGCAGAGATGACCTCTGCAGGTCTTCCTGAGACGTCTTTCAACTTACGATCAGTATCGACTCTGTATTTGAAGGCGAAGGGTCTGCTTTTTGTTTTTTCGCACATACCGCGCACTTGGCGGGCACCCGACCATCCTTCCTCGAGCACACTTCCATCTTCGTTCAAGATGGTTATGGGAACTTTGGAACGCAGACAGACTAGCCACTCCTTTCGAGGCCCGGAATAGTTTTCAACAGTACACGTATAAGTACCTTTCTCAGCCATGTCCCAAAAGACGTTTTCGACAGGTTCTCTCGCATCCGCGCGCGCATCAATATCCAACGAACCACCCCCGACTTTTTTGTTACTGAAGGAAATGGTCCCGCGATGGTTACCATAGTCAACCCAGATATCAAGATCATTTTTTGTTGTGGCGTTGTCCCACATGAGGCTCAGCGTCACGTCCCCGACACGTGCGCCGGCCTTGAGAAGACGCCTCTTCAGCTCAGGATCGAGATTCTGGCCAGAATCTTCTTCCTTGTCCCACACGGCTTGAACCCAATCTTTGTCAGCAGCCGCGACTTTGAAGCCAAGATCTACTTGCAAGGTCTCCGAGGCAGTAGAGCTCAGAATCTCTTGCAAGGTCTCCGAGTCGAGACCTTGCAACTTGCAAGGTCTCCGAGGCAGTAGAGCTCAGAATCTTTCCTTTCTGGCACCCAGCATTGTTCGGGTTGACAACAACGGCAGAATCGCCGGCAGCAAGGGCAGCGGAGTTGACGCGCTCTTCAAGATCAACCGTGTCGCTCAGGACGACGAGCCACTTGCTGTGGCCCTTCACCGCGGACAGCACCTTCAAACAGTCGAGCATAGATTTGTAGAGGATGCATGCGCCCACGCACACTTTCGCAGATTCAATGTCATCGATGTTGATTGAAGTCTTTAAGGCCAAGGGCACTATCCAGCCGTCTCCCAATCCGTACATGCCAAAACGATCATGATAATTGATGTAATCAGAGAAGACCATGGATACAGCATCGATCGTGGAATCCAAGATAGGCTGCCAAGTTCGATCGACCAAGAAGATAGCAGCCATCGGATCAGCACCACCAAACACAGCAGACGAGGGAAATTTGTCCTCCAGCCCTTGAACGTCGACGTTGCCAGCTTGCAAAAGATTGTCTTTGAGCTCAGAGATGAGAGACGGTGCAGCAAGTTTGACCCAGTAGACGAAGGCCTTGAGATGCTGCTCCTTCATTCTCGGGATGGTGGTGAGAGCACTCCACGCGCGTGCCGCCTGTGACGTTTGCGACGGGTCAAGGAAGCACCGCACAGCACATAGCTCAGCAAAATATTGTGCTAGCTCCACGTCCACACCGTTGCTGCTCTCTTTCTCAGCCAGAAGTGCGCGCGCGCGGTCGCAGATGCGGAGCACCAATTCTTTCGTGTCGCGCATTTCTTCTGAGAGGAGCGCCTGCTGGAGGTCAGATGTTGCGCCCCAGGCAACAGTAGTGAGCACCCGGATGTCGTCACATTTCAAGACCATTTCCAGACAATCCATAGCTTGCTCTTTGGGTTTGGAAGTGATGTATGTCTTTGATGTATGTCTTTGTGATTAGATACATTGCTCGGTTGAGAAGACGAGTAGCTAACGTGGCAGACACCGTGCCAATGCCAGCGGCAGGAGCAGAAGCAGCCGCAGGGATTGCCGCCACCTCCGCCTCATGCACGGACTGCCGGAAAAACACATCAGGGTCGATGACGCTCTCAGCCTCAGCAGTATACGTCGGTATTATCTTTTGCATGACAGCCGCAAGCTGCGGGTAGTGGTGGTGCGTTAATTCCTTGGGAGTGCTAGTGGCATCAGCGTGTGCAGTATGGAGGGCGCGCAGGCAGAGACCCATGTTGTTGAGACACACTCCGCGTCCTCGCTTGTTGTCGAGTTGAAGAATGATATCCAGGGCCTCAATGCAGTTGCGAAACTCTTTGGCCTTGTCTCCCATTGCAAACTTGGGGTGGCCAAAACGCAATGCCACCACCATCTGCCGCATGTTGTCGGCAATGTCTTTGAGCTCTGCCGAGCCTGCCTGACCGCCGGGCATGTCTATGCTGTAGTCTTTCGTTTTCATTTCCCCTACAAAATCTGCAAGGTGCTTGATCTTTTCCCCGAGGTTTTTGTTGAACCAGGCCGAAAATATTGCTAGAATAATACAAACCACGACCAGCAGCACTGTGATGATGATGGTGGCGTTGACGACTAGTCTGTTCAAACTGGAGAGCATCTTGTCTGCTGTCTCTGTGACTTCTGAGTACTCAACAGATAGCGCAATCATGTAAGGTGTGCCCTCAATAGGCATGAAGGTGTAATACCACTTGGCACCTTTGAAGTTGTAGCTCCACGTACCACTCACACGACCCTTGTCAAACATACCTTTTTTTTGAGCACCCAACCAGTCCTCGTCCAAATCAAACTTGCCGCCGGCAGTGGCATCTACCCAGCCTATATCGTACTGTTTGAGGCCAGCTTTGAGGCCTTTGTGGATCACTGCCATGCCATTATCATCCCACACAAAGGCGTACCCTCTCTTGTAGAGGTCCGTCTTGGACAGCGTATCATTCAGCGCGGCTAGATTAAGGTCAGCACTTACTACACCCACGAACTGGTCCTCGTTGACTGCATTGACATCCAAGCCCTTCCATACTGCTGCGGAGAGTGCGATGTAGGGAAGGCCAGTTGACGAATCGAAATCCACGGGATTGAAGACCACACTACCAGGGGTACTGCGCTGTGCACGTTGATACCACGGCCTGCACTGGGGTAGGTAAGAAGATGTGTTGATGTTTTTATACCAGCTGTCGGTTTTCTAACTTGATATGTCCCACACCTCCTGTGGACGATTCAAGATGCTGTCGCATATTTTTTTCTGGTTGTAGGTCAGCATGGTTTTGAAAGGAAACATCTTGAAACCCCCGAGGCATGCACCCCAACATACACATTGGTAATGTCCGCGGAGAAGTAGGCAGCGCGAAACACCTTGTCAAGGTGTGCCAGCGAGTTCATCTCGACCTCATTGTTGGCGTACGCGAAGACGCTTGGTGGGTTTTGTGGTTGGGAAAGGGACTCAAGAGGCCTCCAAAAGGCACTTGCCTCCACCGAAATCAAGTTTCCTTGGTACGACATGCCGCTGCTCTGCCTCTCGGGCAGAAATTGCTCAGGCACTGTCTCGAGCGGTAATGATATGGTTGGATACAAATCTTTGAGAGGTTGCAGATTCAGTCCGAGGTGAGAGGGCGCGGCGCCCGACACGGTAAGTGGCGGAAACGACTTAGCTGGGTCTCTCCAAGGGTGCGTGGCATCGAGGAGGCGTTTCCAGTAACTCTGCACAAACACAACGGTATTGCGACCAGCCAGCAGACTTTCACTGACAGCAGCAGCGCGCTGAATGATGCGCTGATCTAGCGATCTCGTCTCTTCCTCAATCAGTTTCGCCCGAACTGGCTCTGCCCAAGTGCCGGCGCGAGAGCTCATAGACACACTCGCGTACACGACAATAACAAGCAGCGAGACCATCAGCGGCACAATCAATTTGAGCCGTAATTGCATCTCAATTGTATTCCACTTGGTGATGCGCGACTGCCATCCAACTGGCTGAGTGTACTCCACGTCCACAACAACTTCACTCACCACCACTCCACCGGCGACGGGGGCATTCTCCGCCGCAAAAGCCGGACTCACATCGGGGCATGTTCCAAGTTCCTCCTCCGCCATCTTGTGCAGCTCGTTGATACGCGTGTTGCCCTTCTTCATCAGGGGGTTAGAGGGGGGTTGGGACTTGTTGCGCTTTTTCAGCAGGTCGGCAAGGAGATTGTCAAACCTGAGTCGCAGCTCGCTGACCTCACCCACCTCCCCAAACCGCTTCTTCCACTCCTGCACCTCTCTGTGAGTTGTGTCCGCCGTCCATAGATCCCCGCCAATGTTCTTGACGATTTCCTTGGAATCTTTTGCCGTCGACACTAAGGGCCCCGACATCAGGTGCGCAAGCAGCACCACAACCACCAAAATGATGCCAGCACATACTGAGCAGAGCACTAGCGGTGTCACAAAGAGTTCAGTGGCGCCAGCATCAATGGCCTTGAGCTGCGCAGTAATGGGAGCTTCAATTTCGTCAACAGAGGTAGCCATAACAATGCAGTAGCCTCCCTTCCAGACTGTGCGCCACACCAACAGAATACCATGCTCAGTACTAGTGTTTTTCGCAGCATCAGCACATGGAAACGACCCCTGCCCAAGATCCGAAAACTTCTTGCCCTTGCCCGTCAGCAGTTGAAGCTCCTCGATTACTGGCAGCACTGCCGCCGGCACGAGTTGCTGGCTTGCCAAGACCTTGCGTTCCTTGATGTGAAAGACGAAGGTCTCGCCTGTCTCGCGTGTCTTAATCTCTTTGAGTACTAACCTCAAACTCGACACAACTAAATCAATCCCGACCACTCCCACGAACCCCCCTCCCTGCTGCTGCACCGGCGCCGCTAACGACACAAGATCGCCTTTGCCGTCGGCATCTTGGTAGGGGGCAGTCAGGGAGATATTGGGACGGAACGCCTGAAGCTGCGTCGTGCGACTGAAATCAGGCTTGTTGAGCTTGTTCGCCTCGGCCACTTTGAACCACGGTCGTTCCGCTGCGTTGTAGTCCCGTCCTTTGCCCTGAGGTTGGTTTGGGTCAGATAAAATTTTTTGCGCGCGCGCGCACACGCACACGCACACGCACACGCACACGCACACGCACACGCTCACACACACGTTCACGCACACATGCACAGATGCAAACTCACACACACTCACACACATGCACACACACACTCACTCTCTCTAAAACACACACTCTCTCTCACACACATACGCACACACACACATACACGTACACACAATTACATAATGACACACACGCACACACACATACACACACACCGATAAGAGCTCGCGCACAGAGCCTGGGTACGATCGGAACATTGACGTCTTTGCCACCTCGAGGTGCTTTATCCCCAGATACACCTGGATCCAATCGAGATTGTTGCTCCAACTCTCCGAGACCAGGGCATCAAAGAAACTCGACTTGTCGCGATCACTGCGAAAAAGATTCAACTGCTCCAGGGCAACGGCCTCTGAGCCATCCATTCCAGTGACGAAGACAGAGGACGCTGTTTGCGAGATTGTTTTCTTGCCTTTGCAATTGCAGCCTCCATCCGTCGTCGATACTCCATTCCAGTCTGAACACATAGCCTTGAAGCTTACATCTGCTGAGGGATCTGTTGGCAGACCACACCGGAAGGAGCCGAGGTCCTTATCAGGATCCCTGTTGTCAAATGAGGCGGGCACTCTGAGGCACATCAACGGATCAGCACACTTCGCCTGCAGCTGGCTTGCAGCGTAAGTTGGCAGCGGAGTGAGCGACGCGCTGTCGTACGCGTCATAGAGCCCAAAGGCAACCGGATACAGAAAGCTACTGGCGGCCATTTTCATTTTGGCGTCAAAGACATCGTTTACCTCGGAGGTCATGCGAACTCCGATGAGCCCAATCTGTTCTGTCAAGTACTTTTTTGACGACCTGATCAGTGTACTCTTGAGAGAGAAGACGGCAGACGCCCAGATGCCAATGAAGCAGCCAAAAACCACGACGACGAGGAAACCAAATGAAATCAGCAGCTGCGTCCGCATTGTCCGCGCCCGGAACCACGTGTCCCACCCCATCTTCCTCGGGGCACGTCAAGGGGAGAGGCGATGGGGCGCGCGACGCACGGTCGGTCCGCTGTGTTGCTTCGAATATATACACACATGTGTGTGTGTGTGTGTGTGTACACAAATGCTGATGATCAATGTGCTTATTGAATGGTAACTTCAGCAAGAGGAGCGAGAAAAAATATCGAAAGACACTCTGATCTAGACACTAGCTCTCCAGTCTAGGAAGGGGGGAGAAGGACAAGCACACAGTAGAAACCCATGTCGAGAAAGAGTGGACAGGATCTGGACTCTCGAACGCAAAGCCGGAGGGAATGAAGAGAAGCGAGGAGAGAGGGGGTCGTGGGAGGATGATATGAGGGAGAGGGGCGAAATGCATAAGTCCACATTTATATATGTATGTGTGAGTTCACATCTATACATATATGAGAGAGAGAAACGGTTATTCCAAGACAGCCACCAATAGGGGAAAATTATGTTTGTGATAGTGAAAACTCCTGAAACTCAGATGGGCTCCCAGCAGCAGCAGAACGCATGTATATGGTGCTGGCGGCTGAAAGCATATCAGGGAAACGCATTGGTTGTGGGATGATGCAAAGCGCAGGCACCTGTCTCCACCTACTGGGCGACTACGCTGCTATGGCCGTCCCACGGCCGTGTTAAAATTAACTTCTGAAACTACCATTTTTGACGTTTTTTTTTTTGGACTAAAAAATGAGTCGTCAGTCACGATTTTTGATCATGCTGTACTTGTTGAGGTTATCCCTTTAATAAATACTCTCC